>JAAIGF010288557.1_pt1 | contig 21973 bp, 13 predicted proteins | sample 6487441 | NCBI WGS metagenome assembly JAAIGF01 (sample SAMN13974129, study PRJNA590717) | phyllosphere metagenome | biome: pepper field; feature: multiple bacterial spot infested pepper fields; material: pepper leaves; isolation source: leaves from pepper fields | host: Capsicum annuum ... | reverse complement strand
TGTTGGTTGCGTATAGCTGCTGTCCAGTGACGGCTTCAGTGCTGCCGGCGCTCAGATCGGCGTTGTGAACGCCGGAGATGACGCGCCTCCAGCCACTCTTGTTGCGAACCGAAAGCTCGCTGCCATTGTTCTCTGCGCCCAGCTGCATGCCACCCGTCGGGCCACCACTGATAAGGCCACCAAGGGAATTGACCTTGCCCAGAGCTTCATCTGCAACGCGCTGGGCGCCAGCAAGGCTATTGTTGGTAGCGAACAGCTGTTGGCCGGTCACCGCGTCGCTGCTGGATGCGCTCAACGTGGCATTCTGTACCCCATTTACATAGCGCTTGCCACCGTCCTTGTTGCTGACGGTCAGTACGTTGCCGGTATTCTCGGCACCCAGGTACATGATCCCAGCTGCACTGGCTTGTTTTACAAGACCATTGACGCGCTGGCTCTCCAGGTACACCTGCTTGCCAGTCACAGCTTCGCTGCTATTGGCATTGATGGCGCCGTCATCCACGTTGACGATCTTGCGCTTCAGCGTGGCATTGCCGACTGAAACCTGCTTGACCCCCGTCGTTACCGAGTCCTCGCCGAGAGCAACGGACCGTTCATGCGACGCGACCGAGTTGCTGCCCAGCGCCACGGAGTACTTTGCCACAGCGCGCGCGGACGCACCCATCGCTACGCCGTTTAGTGCTTCGGCCTGCGACTGGTGCCCGACTGCGGTAGTTGCATCCCCAGTGGCCTTGGAGAGGTTGCCGATGGCCAGGGAGACAGCGCCCGTCGCTACGGCCTTGTTCGCTTCGGAAATCGCGGCGCTCGTGGCAATGGCCCGGTTGGTGCTGTCGATGCGCTGGTTGGTGGCATGCAATTGCTTGCCGGTAATTGCATCGCTGCTCGTCGCGCTGACGTCACCATCATTCAGATTGATGATCCTGCGCTTGATCGAGCCGCTGCCGACCGAGACCTGGCGGTTGCCGCTGGTTTCCGAGCCTTCACCCAGTGCAACGGATTCCGTGTGGATGGCACGGGTGTTGCCGCCCAGGGCCACGCTACCGATGGCCTGCGCGCGCGCGCCGCTACCGAGGGAGATCGCGTTGTTGGCGCCTGCGTAGGATGAGTGGCCCAGCGCGAGTGCTGCGGTGCCGCTGGACTGGGCCAGGTGGCCTACTGCCAAGGAGAGGTTTCCGCGGGCGAAGGCCTTTTTGTCCGCCAATGAAGATCCGGCCGAAATGACATTGTTGGCGGTGTAGTTGTCGTCGATGACCTGCTGCAGCTGCCGGCCATTGACTGCGTCGAAGCTGCTGCTGTTGACGACACCGTCAGCGACGTTGACGATGCGGCGTTGCTTCTTGTCCGCCGCACTGCCTACGGACACGGTATCCACATCGGTTGCCACGGAGCCGCGCCCGATTGCGACTGAGCCGTAGGCGTTTGCCTTGGCCTCGTAGCCAAGAGCGACGCCGTCATACGCTGATTTCGCCGACCCGCCTACGGCTATCGCCCCGGTCCAGCCTGGCGTACCCGCATTGGCATCGCTGCCGATGGCAATCCGGGACACACCGGCCCCCTCTGCCGTTTTTGCAGCAAATCCCATCGCAATCGAATTATTTCCGTTAGCGTAGGCATGGGTACCCACTGCAACAGCGCCCGCACCGTCCGCTTCGGACCGGGCACCAAACACTGCGCTGTTGCCTTGCTTGGCGCGCGTATCAAAGCCAAACACCGCATTGTTGTTACCTACCGACCTTGACCAGTTGCCGAACAAGGTGGAGTAGCTTCCGTGCATGTAGCTGCTCATGCCAAGCATCATGTAGGACCTTGAGCCCGTCACCAGCGTGTTTGGCTGCGAACCCTCCACTTCTGCCATGAAGGGTACGCAGTTGTACTGGCTTGGGTCCTGGCACGTGTTGTAGTAGTAGGCATGCGCGTTACCCACCCCCACGCCGGGCAGCATTGCCATGGCCAGCACCAGTGCAGAGGCGCCGACAGTAGAAGAGGCCTTTCCACGCGGTGAAGTCAGCTCACTGGCCACCACCCAGCACTGCCGTGCGGTGGACCAGAGGCGGCGATAGATCTTGTTCATCAGGTGTCTCCTTAACAGGGAATACAGAAGAAACCCGCCCGCGCCCAGCGCAAGGCGGGGTGTGGGGATCAGGGAGTAAGGGTCTGCACGTGCTCGCGGTAGCCATCGCGGGTCAGCCGGTAGCGCAGCTGCACGGTGTGCCCGGCTTCAACGGCAAACGGCAGCTGCAGCGCACTGCCGGGATACAGGCTGCGGGAGACGTCGTGCGCGGTGCAGCGGTTGCCGACGCAATCGGAAATGCTGGTAATGCCCAGGCGCAGCGTGCCGTCGTTGCGCAGGGTGTCGCCCTGCAGGCGTGGCAGCACGGTGCCATCGGCCGGCAGCACGTTCACCAGCGCGCCCCAGACCAGGTTGACACCAACCTTCGCCTCGGCGGCCTCCTTGGCGTCTGCGGTTGCTTCTTCCGGCCCGCTGACGCCTTCGAAGTACACGCGATACGCCGCTTCCCGCTCCACCGGCTGCAGCGGGATGACCCGTATCAGGCGATTGCCGGCACCTGAAAGTGCAAATTTGGCAGGCGTCACCGCAATGGCCGCTTCGCCTGGCTCCACCTCCACCTCGCGCTCATCGACATCGGCCGGGTTGACGATGCGCCGCAGAGAAGCCTGGATGTACTGCGGCTGGGTGGATTGCGAGTAGACGCGGATCTGCGTGCCCCGTTTGGCATCCACCGAGGTGCGCATGGGATGCACGGTGAGGTTGGCCTGGGCTGGTACCGCCAGCAGCAGGCAGAGGGGCAGCAAACAGAAAGAAAGACGGTTCATGGACACTCCTGGTGAAGATCAGGGCACACCGGTGGGGACGCGCAGTTCGACCTTGAGATCGCCGCGGTAATAGCCCGCCTGTTTCTCGGCAATGGGCACGCGCGGCATCTCCAGCCGCAGCGGCGTATCCACGCAGAACACGGGCTGGCTCATGCCGGGCAGCACCACCAGCTTCAACTTGGCGGTATCGATACCGGTGAGTTGTTCTTCCACGCCATTGCGCATGGGCAACGGCGCGCCGTTGTAGTCGAGGGTGACGTTGTAATCGAGGCGCTCGCTGTCGCCGGTGCCACCACTGTCGCGATGCCATGCGGCGAAGCCAGTGGGGCCGGGTGTTCGGCTGCCGGAATCGCGGACAGTGACGCCCAGGTAGGGGGCTTGCGAGCCGAGGCCGTCGTACAGGCACATGTCCACGGTCGTGCCGCCACCCACGGTCTGGGTGATGGGGTCGTAACGGAGATTCATACCAACGTGTGGGGAGATTTCGTCGAAGTGCGGGAAGTAGATCGCTACTGCGTCGCGGTCAGTTATCGCAAGCTCAAACCGGAATTCATTCTTCAGCAGCAACTGACCAGGGGGCCTGCGAAGATCGATCGACAGCGTGGCATCCCAATGCCCGGCCACAAGCTTTTCAAGCTCTCTCTTTTGAATACGCAGGCCAAGAGCAGTCCCGGCGGGATCTCTAAAGTTGCACTCGGCCGTCTGAGAAGACCAAAGGTAGTGAGCCGTCGGATCCCAATAGTCTGAAAAGCACGCCGCAGTCGGTTGAAGCCGTAGTAGTTCACCTTCAACATCCACATCGATCCGCATCCCGCTACGCCTTTCGCGGAATTGCACAGCAATAGAGCTTGCCTCGTTTGCAGCGGCGTCCATCGTGTCGGAGGTTGGGCACCGTCCTTGCTGCGTATCCGCACTGGAGACGCAGGTGTAGAACAGCTTTCCATAGCCTTCCAGCCCTGTTCGATCATTGGCAATCACTGTCTTTCTAGGCACCAACTCAATCATGCTAGGGACGGCTGATCGATCCCAAGAAAGGCTGAAGTCCTGGCTTACACCTATTGGCGCTTGATCCGGCGGCCTTTGCGCAAACGCCCGCGGCGCCATCACCACCAGCGCGGTACTCAACATCACCCACATCAATCCGCGAATCGCGCGCTTCATGGCGTACCTCCTGCCGCAGCGGTCTGCTGCGTGCCTGCAATCAACGCCTGTTCCTGCAGCAGCCGGGTTACCCGCGCCTGCTGGCGGATATCCGGCGGCAGCTGCGCCACTGAAAGCGGCTCGCAGTTCACCGCGCCCACCAGCATCACCACGCTGCGGCGCTCGCGTACCTGCAGCGGGCACTGCAGCAGGCGGTCGTCCTGCAGCAGGTACAGGGTGCGTTCGCGGCGCGGGAAGTCGGCCACGAAGCCGCCGTTGCTGCCGGTGCCTGGCACGGGGGCGTTGAGGATGCGGGCGCCGCCCAGCGGCGCGCCGGCCACGTCGCGGGCGTTGCCGATGAAGGTGTAGGTCACTTCAATCGGCACCGGCATGCGCACCAGGCGGCCGGGCGCGAGGAACAGCGGGCGCGCGCCGCCCACGCCGGTCACGCGGATGGCGGCGTCGCTGTTCAACGCGCTGGCGTCCTGCACTTCGGCGCGGTGCGATTGATAGGCCGACAGCGGCATCAGCCGGCGTTCGCCCAGCGCCAGCCGCTGCTTGCGCTGGCCACCCACCTGCAGCTCGGCGGCCACGCCGGTCAGCTCCAGATCGTCGGTGCCATCCACCTGCACCGCCAGGCCGGCCTCGGCACCCAGGCCGCCACCCCAGTAGAAACCACGACGGCCCAGCGCCAGGCCGGAGCTGTGGGTGGCGGTATAGCTCAGTTCGTCGCCGCCGCGCTGCTGGTAGTGCGACACGCTGGCGCCGGTGTGGCCATACTTGTTCTGGGTCTGGGCGCTCAACGATGCGCTGTAGCGGTCATTGTTGTTGCCGCGCAGGTCCACGGTGGCCTCGCGGTACAGTGCATCCACTTCCTGGCGCAGCGTCTGGCTGGCGCCGTAGTTCACATCCGGGCGCGCGTGCTGCGGCTGGCGCACATCCACGGCGTAGCGGCGCTGCGAGCTGCCGATGTCGCGGCGCTGCAGGCGGGTCAGGCTGAGGTTGATGAAGATGCCGCGGTCGCGGCTGTCACCCGCACTGCGCTGCGTGGCCTGCTGCCAGACGCCCACGCGGGTGGAGACGCTGAACTCCTGCCAGCGCTGCACGCGGCTGTAGCTGGCCTGCCAGGTGCGGGTGAGGTTGGGGTCACGGCTGTAGCGCGGCTCCCACGGCAGCAGCGGGTCGAGCACGGCCATCGGGTCGTCGGGGTCGGGGGTGAGCACGGTGCCTCGGCTCCAGGTCTGGCGGCGGGTGTAGGCGACGTAGGCGTTGCCACCACCAATGGGCAGTGACATCGAGGCGCTGAGCGAATCGGCGCAGGCCAGGCGGTCGCGGGTATCGGTTTCAAACTGGCAGGCACGGCCACGCATGCGCTGCTGGTAGACGTTCCAGGATGCTTTGCGGCGGTAAGACAGCTGGTGCTGCTGGCCGCTGCTGCCATCGCTGCCGCGCATGCCGCTGAAGCTGGCGCGCACGTCCTGGGTGGTGAACATGTGGCGCAGGTCCACGCGCAGCTCGCCGTAGCTGAAACCGCCGAGATCGGCGACGCCTGCGGTAAGCGCCATGTCGCGGCCCATCGGCACGCGCAGGCCGGCCATGGCCGCCATCTCGCCATCAAAGCGGTCACTGCGGCGCTCGTTGCGGCGGCCGCCCTGCATGAACCACTGCACGCTGCTGTTGGCCCAGTCGCCGCCCTTGTCGAACGGCGCCTCTTCGCTGCGAACGAGCACGCCGTCTTCGTAGATGCGCAGGGTTACGGTGTAGTTGCCGAACGGGAAGCGCCGCGTGTCCAGGTCGTTGATGCCGGCCTGCAGGTAGAAGCTCTGCAGCAGGCGCTCGCCATCGAAGGCATCCACGCGTGCATCGCGGGCCAGCAGCACGGTCAGCGGCGTGGACTGCACGGCTGCTTCGGTATCCACATAGGCCTGGGTGGTGCCGATGCGCAGCCCGGCGAAGCGGTCCATCGGCAGCATGCTGAAACTGAAGGTGCCGCCCTGCGGGCTGGACAGATTGCGGCGATCCATACGGCCGGCCTGCAGGTAGTACTGCTGGCCCAGGTCATGGCGGTAGTAGGCGTTGTCGAACTGGAAATCGTGGCGGCGCCGGCCTCCGCGGTACTGCTGGCTGTTGAGGTTCCAGTCCACGGCGATGTGGCCGCGCTCGAACATTCCCAGCGCGCCTGCGCCCTGGGCGGTGATGGCCTGGTAGCCACGGCCGCCGCTGAGGTTGATGGTCTGCTGGTGCAGGAAGGCGTTTTCGGCGTTGCTGCTGATCTGGTGGAAGCGGCTGGCGGCAGGCTCGGCGGTGATCCACTGCTTGGCCACGAACAGGCGCACCGCGCCCTCGCCTTCGTCGTACAGCGCGCGTACGGCGTTGGGGTCCTCAGGCGGATCGAGATAGCCGCAGCCGGCTTCGGCGCCGCCAAAGCGGCAGGCCAGGTGGCTGTTGCGCGGTAGCGGCTGCGAGAGCGCGGGCAGCAGCGCGGCCTGCGCCTCGGCTGAAAGGTCGAGCGCCTGCAGCACGCGCGCGGGATCTTCCAGCTGCACGTGTTCCAGGGTGACGCGCACCGGCGACAGCCCGGCGCTGCGGCCGAACAGGCGGATGTCGAGTTGTTCGGTCTGGCCTTCGACCAGATCCTCGAAACCGACGGGAACGCCGCGTGCCGCGACCAGTGGCGTGGCCAGCGACAAGGCGAGCGCGACCGCCAGCCGGGTGACGGCGGGTGCGGGAGCTTTCATGGGTGTGGTGCCTGGTGCGGCCGGCCCGGTGGTCGGGCCGGCGCGGGGTGTTGCGGCTGGAACGGGCGGTTACGGCTTTTGCAGGAGAACCAGCGTGACAATGCCCTCGTACCTGCCAGCAACGTCAATGGCGGTGTCGTTACCCTGGCCAATGATCAGATCCATCGGAATGGAACGGCCCGGCAGCGCGCCATCGAAGATACTGCTGGCTTCGAAGTCCTTCGCAGTTGTAGACAGTGCTTCGCCATTGAGGCTCACGGCCAGCGGTACAGGTGTGCCGCCGGAACCGACTTCCGGCGTGAGTGACGGGCTGGCGCCAAGGCGCACCGTGATGTCCTTGGCGGTGTCGTTGCTGTGGATACGCACACGCTCCTTCCAGTCCAACAGCAGGCCGGAACTTGCGTCGTGGGTCAGCTTGACGGAGTCGTCCAGGGCGCTGCCGTCGGCCTTCATCATGGACAGCGCCGGATCAACGTCGGCCCAGACAGCAATATCGACTTCGGCAGCGTGCGCGGACAGCGAAGCGGTGGCCAGCGCTGCAGCAAGCGCGGCCTTTTTCAGGAAAGTGTTCATTGGTGTTGTCTCTCTCGGACAATGAAAAGAAGGTGCTCTCCTCCCGGGGGGAGTTGGGAGGAGAGCGTCACCCCACCGGAGGGTGGGTGGTGAGGTGACGGAGAGAATGGTAGGAATTGTCTGGCTGCCGAATCTATTCAACGATTCCTAAATATGCGCCTGTTAAGAGCGTTTTTTGAAGGCGATCAGAGATTCAAAGAGATACAACTTTTCTCACGCGATAATGCAATTAAGTGCATTGCAGAGCGCGTGGTGACAGAGCGACGCTGGTCAATTGCGACGTTTCAAAGTGCACCGCAGTAGAGCCACGCCATGCTTGGATGCTCTTTGCAGATATCCATCCCGCGCAGCGAAGCCGCCGGGCACGGCCCGGCGCTACCTCAACCGCAGTAGAGCCACGCCATGCGTGGATGCATTTCGCAGACACCCACCGCACGCGTCAAAGCCGCCGGGCATGGCCCGGCGCTACCTCAACCGCAGTAGAGCCACGCCATGCGTGGATGCATTTCGCAGACACCCACCGCACGCGTCAAAGCCGCCGGGCATGGCCCGGCGCTACCGGAAGCGCGGTAGAGCCACGCCGTGCGTGGATGCTCTTCGCACACGCCAACCGCGCGAAGCGCCGCCGGGCACGGCCCGGCGCTACCGGAATGCAGGATCGCAGTAGATCCAAAAAACATCAGGCCGCCTTTCGGCGGCCTGATGATCATTCAATATCGTGCGATCAGAAGAAAATCGCGTACAGGATCAACAGCGGAATCGGCACGCCCAACAGCCAGAGCAGAATCATTTTCATGGCAGGTCTCCTTGCATGGAATGCGGGTTACAGGTCGCGGCGGCGGCCGCCCCAGGTGGCGCTGAGGCTGGCGAAGAACGCACCGATCAGCAGGGTGATGAACAGCCACAGTGCGGAATAGGCGGTGGCCTTGCGGGCGTCGTCGGCCGCCTGCTTGGCCGTGTTCTTGGCCTTCTCCAGCGCGGCACGCATGCGGGTCTGCACGTCGGTCACACGGGCCTGGGCTTCGGCCTGGCTCATGCCGGTCTCGCGGGCGATCAGGCTGGCCAGGTACTGGGTGTCAGCCGGGTCGAGGCCATCACCCTGCAGGCTGTTGACGATGATGCGGTTCACCTCGGCACGCACCTCACGCCGGTCGCCCATCGGGCCATGGCCCGGCATCGGGCGCGGCGGCGGCGCCATACGGGCGTCGCGCGGGCCGGCAGTTGCGGCCACCGGCGGCGGCGGCGGTGCAGCGGGATCCATCGGGGCATTGCTGCCCGGGGCAGCACCCGGTGCAGGCGGGGCCGGCGGCGCAGCGGCGGCGTCCGGGCCCGGAGTGGTTGCGTTACGGAACAGCGAATCCACCCAATAGTTGAGGTCGCCTTCCGGCGCACCCGCAGCCGCCGCACCGGCACCGGCTGCGGCAACGCCTGCAGTGGACGCTGCAGCACCTGCCGTGGCGCCTGCAACCTTCGCACCTGCACCCAGCACGCCACCGATGGCCGAGGTCAGCAGACCGGCGGTGAGCAGGGTGGCAACGGCCCACGACACGAAACCGTGTGCGGTGTCGCGGAAGTAGGTCTCGTCACCGTGCAGCTGGGTCCACTTGGTACGCAGGCGGCCCGCGATGTAGCCGCCCAGGCCGGAGGCGGCCAGTGCGGTGAAGGTCAGCCAGGCCACGCTGGACCAACCGAAGGTTTCTTTGCTGACGCCTTCAAACGACCACGGCGAGACCGAGGACAGGCCCAGGCCCACGCCGAGAATCAGCAGGATGAGGGAGAGTGCGGCGGCAGCGGCGGCACCGGCGAAGATCGCGCCCCAGGAGACAGCGCTTTCGCTGGGCGGTGCCACGATGGGGGCGGTGACGACGGTAGCGACGTCAGGACCGAGCGGGCCTCGCTCGGGTGGGTCGAATCGGGTACTCATGGAATGAAGGCTCCGTAGCAGTGCTGCGGCTGCAGCTGGCCATGACGAGGCTGCGCGAGCGCTTGTGAAGCTGGTGAGACCTGTAAATCACGCGGTCTTGGCGCGGGTTGATCGATGCCACGCGTGCATTGATGAGCACATCAGTAGATCCACGCCATGCGTGGATGGTTTTGCGCGGGCGCGCAAAGGCAGGGGCCGCCGGGCATGGCCCGGAGAACACGTCAGTAGATCCACGCCATGCGTGGATGGTTTTTGCGCAGGCGCGCAAAGGCAAGAGCCGCCGGGCATGGCCCGGCGCTACCGGGGTACGGTGCCGAGTGTTGGTAGATCCACGCCATGCGTGGATGGTTTTGCGCGTGTGCGGACATCGTGCGGACCAACGGTCCGCACCCACCAGGGCAGGAGCCGCCGGGCATGGCCCGGCGCTACCAGAGCCCGGCAGGCCCATCCGACGCAAAAAAAACGCCCCGCGGATGCGGGGCGCTCTCAGCACAACCTACGTGGGCGATCAGCCCTGGTAGTCGCGCACGTCGCTGCCGGTGTAGACCTGGCGCGGACGGCCGATCTTCATTTCCGGGTCGACCTGCTGTTCCAGCCAGTGCGACACCCAGCCGGAGGTACGGCCCAGGGCGAACATGACGGTGAACATTTCGGTCGGGATCTGCAGCGCCTTGTAGATGATGCCGCTGTAGAAATCGACGTTCGGGTACAGCTTGCGGGCGACGAAGTACTCGTCCTGCAGCGCGGCCTGTTCCAGCTTCACGGCCACGTCCAGCAGCGGGTCCTGCACGCCCAGCTGGTCCAGCACCTTGCTGGTCATCTCACCGATGACCTTGGCGCGCGGGTCGAAGTTCTTGTACACGCGGTGGCCGAAGCCCATCAGGCGGAAGCCGGAGGTCTTGTCCTTGGCCTTGGCCACGGCGGACTCGACGTTGTCGGCGCTGCCGATCTCTTCCAGCATCTTCAGCACGGCTTCGTTGGCACCGCCGTGGGCCGGACCCCACAGCGCGGTGACGCCAGCGGCGACCGACGCGTACGGGTTGGCACCGGTCGAACCGACCAGGCGCACGGTCGAGGTTGAGGCGTTCTGCTCGTGGTCGGCGTGCAGGATGAACAGCAGGTCCAGCGCCTTGACCACGTCCTGGTTCAGCTCGTACTGGCCATCGGCCGACTCGAAGGTCTGCTTCAGGAAGCGGCTGACGTAATCCAGCGAGGTGTCCGGCTTGTTGGCCGGCAGGCCCTTGCCGTGGCGGTAGATCAGGGCTGACAGGGTCGGCACCTTGGCGATCAGGCGCACGGCAGCCTGGCGGCGCTGTTCGGCGTCGGACAGGTCCAGCGAGTCGTGGTAGATGGCCGACAGCTGCGCGATGGCCGCGGTCAGGATGGCCATCGGGTGGGCATCCTTGGCGAAGCTGCTGATCAGCGCGTTGATCGACGCATCGACGTTGGCTTCGGCAGCCAGCTCATCGGTGAAGGCCTTCAGCTGTTCGGCGCTCGGGCGCTCGCCGTTGATCAGCAGGTAGGCCACTTCGACGTAGCTGGACTTCTCCGACAGCTGTTCGATGGGGTAGCCGCGGTACAGCAGCACGCCCTTGTCGCCGTCGATGTAGGTGATGGCAGACTTGCAGCTGGCCGTCGCGGTAAAGCCGGAATCGTAGGTGAAGAACCCCGTTTCCTTGGTCAGCTTCGCGATGTCGACGCAGTCGTTGCCGAGGGTGGGTTTGATGACGGGCAGAACGACCGACTTGTCGCCGGCGTTGAGCGTGACCTGATCAAGATCGGACACTGTGTGCGCTCCTTCATGGGAAGGCGCCTGCCCAAGCGCGTTGGTCAGGCACGTGAATGACGTCCTCGGCCTGTGCCGGGGATCTGACCATTATCGCACAGCAGCATTTGTCGGGTGCTAGACGGAAGTCGTAGACGACGGGCAGGCGCAGCCCTGCCGTTAAGCAGCCTTGATGGGCAAAGATGCCATCCCCTGAACGTTCTGTTCCGCCATTCCAAACGCCCGCTGGGTGAGCGCCGGACAAAAACAAACGGCCGCGCAAAGCGCGGCCGTCGTTTCGCAGCTGGATCGACGGATCAGCGCGCGTAGCGCTTCTGGAACTTGTCGATACGGCCCGAGGTGTCGATCACCTTGTGCTTGCCCGTGTAGAACGGGTGCGAAGCCGAGGAAATTTCAACCTTGACCAGCGGGTATTCATTACCGTCGGTCCAGGTGGTGGTTTCCTTGGTCGCCATGGTGGAGCGGGTCAGGATCTTGAAATCGGAAGTGACGTCTTCAAAGACGACGTCACGGTAGTTCGGATGGATATCGTCCTTCATGAGGGCACCGTAATAGGATAAGGAAAACGTAAGAGCGGCATTATAAACACCGGTTGCCGGATCGGGCAACCGGTGTGCGTCGCTGGCCTCAGTTGGCGCCCAGCGCCTGCCGCACCAAAGCCTCGAAACGGGCCTGGTCGTAGGCCATCAGCAGATCGCAGTTGTCCGGCTGGCCGGTCTGGCGGTTCCAGTCGACGATGGTGGCGCCGCGGCTGAACGTGCCGTTCAGCTCCACATTCAGCGGACGCGATTCCACCTGCAGCTGGCCTTCCGGGTTCAGCGCCCAGGCCATGGCCACCGCATCGGCGGTATACCAGCGGCCACCCTTGGCGTCTTCGGACAGGCCGCGGGTCTTGCGCGAGATCAGTTCATAGAAGCGTGCGCGGTCGGAATCGGCCTGCAGCCACTGCTCCGCCTGCGCCAGCGGCAGGCCGTGGGCGACCGTGGCCTCCCAGTCGCACACCAGCAGGTGCTTGAACGAGGTGAACACCACATGCGCGGCTTCGGGGTCGAAGGCGATGTTGAATTCGGCCGCCGGGGTGATGTTGCCGTGGCAGGTGACGGCACCGCCCATCACCACGATGCGCTTGATGCGCTGGGGCAGGGTCGGGTCCAGCTTCAGCGCCAGCGCGAGGTTGGTCAGCGGGCCCAGCATGACCAGCATCAGCTCGCCGGCGTACTGGTGCGACAGGCGCAGGATGGCCAGCGCGGCGTGTTCGGCCTCAGCCTTGCGGCTCGGCGGCGGCAGGTCGACATCGCCATAGCCGTCGCGGCCGTGCACGTGGGCAGCGTCCATCGAGGGGTGGATGAGCGGATCGGGGCTGCCAGCGAACACCGGCACGTCGGTGCGGCCAACGATGTCGCAGAGCTTGAGGGCGTTGCGGACGGTGTAGTCGAGGCCGACGTTGCCGGCAGCGATGGTCAGGGCGACCACGTCGTGCCGTTCATCGGCGAAGGCCATCAGCAGGGCCAGGGCGTCGTCCACACCGGGGTCGGTGTCGATCAACAGCGGGATCTTGTGGGTCATCGTTGCCGTCTTCAGATCGGCAACGAAGTGTGGACCGGGTTGATGACCGTTGCAAGACCACCCGGCCACGGGGGGAATGAAGATGAAATTGGTCGCCTGCGGCCTCTGTAGAGTCGAGCCATGCTCGACTCACGCGCGCAGCGCGGAGGGCAGCCGAGCATGGGCTCGGCTCTACAGGTGGTGCGCGAACGGCAGCCGAGCATGGGCTCGGCTCTACAGGGGGGCCGCGAAATGCCGCCGGGCGTGGCCCGGCGCTGCCTACGCGCCGGCGTGGATCATGCGTGGATGACGCTTCTGTAGAGTCGAGCCATGCTCGACTCATGCGCGCAGCGCGAAGCGCAGCCGAGCATGGGCTCGGCTCTACAGGGGGGGCCGCGAAATGCCGCCGGGCGTGGCCCGGCGCTACCTACGCGCCGGCGTGGTTGGGATCAGATCCCTTTGCGTGTCAAAGGGATCTGACCCCGGCGCGAAGCGCAGCCGAGCGTGGGCTCGGCTCTACAGGGGGGCCGCGAAAGGCCGCCGGGCATGGCCCGGCGCTACCGGTGGGAAGGTGAGCGGGCTTACCAGCTGTAGCTGACGCCCATCTGTGCGCTGGTCTGGTGGTAGCCCGAGGCGCGCTGCAGCGCCAGGCCGCCCCACACCCCTACCCCGCCCGCAAACTTCACCGACGCACCGCCACTGAACTCGCCGCGGCTGCGCGGGATGCGCGCATCCACGCGCTCGTCATCCATCAACACGCTGGAGGCAGCACGCTGGTGCAGCCAATGCGCGGCAATGAACGGCTGCACGTCGGCTGCGCCATTGCCCCAGCGGGTGACCCCGGACAGGCGCACGCCGGCACGGCCGAACATGCCATCGGCATCACGCGTGGTCACCACCGTGCCGTTGGCTTCGGTATGGCGCAGGCTGTCCCAACGGTTGTAGCCGACCTGCAACTGCGGCTCCAGGAACAGGCCGCCGCGGGCATCGCCGCCCAGACGCAGTGCATAACCCGTTTCCACCGCGCCCTGCCACGCCTTGCTGTCATAACGTTCCGGGGTCAGGGCCACGCCCTCCACGCGGTTGCGGAACTGCGCACGCTGCACTGAGGCATCCACGTAGAAACCGGCATACGGGTCGCTATGCGCGGCGCGCCAGGTACCGTACACACCCAAGGCTTCACCCTTCACCTTGCCGCGGGCGTAATAGCCAGTGAGGCCGTTCACCGATGTGCTGCTGGCATTGCCGCCGGCCAGCATCACACCGAACGTGCTGCCTGCATCGTTGCGCACCAGATCGGCACCCACGGCCAAGGACTGGTTGTTGCCACGAATATCGAGCTGACGGCTGACCGCATCGAAACCATTACGCGAGCCATCCACACGTACCCAGCCACGGCCACTGTTCTGGCCAGCCTGGCGGTGGTGGTAGCCCAGCGCGAACATGTTCTGCGCTGCGGTGAGGTTGGCCAGGTAGGCGCCGCCCTCCGGGCGCAGCACCGGCTCCGGATCGACCGGCGGGTCGACTGGCGGATCGACTGGATCGACTGGGTCGACTGGCGGGTCAACTGGCGGGTCGACCGGCGGGTCGACCGGCGGATCCACGGGCGGGTCAGGTGTGCAGCCGGGGGCGCTGGGGTCGATCGCGCACGGATCGTTCACCGTTGAACGCAGATACCAGTTGCCCTCGCCGCCAACCACACCGCCCTTGAACAGGAAATAATCATAGGCACCGGCGACCGCGCGACCGGCCAGGGTATAGGTGGCCGATGAACTGCCATCGACCTGGATCAGCTCGATGCCATCAACGGTCTGCGCGCCGGCGCCGCCCACATTCTCAACGCGCACAAGCGCATCGCCCACGGTATTGCCGAGCACATGCACATGGCCGAGCACGCTGTCATCGCCGGCCAACGCGCCGCGGAACAGCAGCGTGGCCGCCGAGGTGGTGAAATCACCGGCAATAGCGAGGCTGCTGAGCGCGCCGCTGCCGTCGCCGCCCATCGCCACGGTGCTGTCGGTCACCTCCAGCGCACCGATGCGGGTGTCGCCCAGTACGTTCCACTGGCTGCCGCCCTGCAGCGTCACGCTGCGCGCAAGCAGGGTGCCGCCGGTCCACAGCGAGCCGTTGGCCAGGGCCACATGCACTTCCGACTGTGGCACCAGGCCTGCACCGGCGTCGTCCGGATGGATGGCCACATCACCCAGCAGCTGCGCGCCATCGTCCAGGCTGATGTCGTAGCGCCCGGCAACGGCCGCATCCAGCGCCACGGCGATGCCATTGCCGCCGGACACCACCGCGCCGTTTGCCAGGGTCAGGCCGCTGTCGCGTGTACTGCGCACCCACACACCGCCGCCCTGCACAGCTTCCAGCGAGCCACCGTCGATGCCCAGGCTGCCGTTGCTGTTGATGACCGCCGCCCACGCGTCCTCGCCCTCGGTCCGCACCTGGGTATTGACCAGTCTCACCGTGCCGGTGCCACCGGCGATGACGCCGTGCGCCGCATTGCCTGCGGTGAGGATTGCGGTGCCATCCAGGCTGATGCTGCCGCCCTGGCGTGCAAGCGCACCGGCCGCGCCGTCGCCACGGGTCTGCACCTGGCCGCCGCGCGCGGTGATGCGGGCAGGCGTGCCAAAGGCGGTGAATTCGGCATACAGGCCATGGCTGTTCGCGCCGGCCGTGGTCACATCCACGCTGTCCAGATCCGCCGTGCCGGCTCGCACATCGATGCCGACCGCGCTGGACCCTTCGCTGATGACAGCGCTGCGTGCCATGGTCAGTGTCGCGTCGGAAAACATCCCCACCGCGCCCACCCCGTCACCGGTGTTGTGCAGCGTGGAGTCGGCCACCGTGACGCTGTTGCCGAAGCTGTTGATGTCCAGTGCGATGCGACTGGCCTTGACGTTGCTTCCGGCCAGTTCCAGCCGATTGCTGTCGGCCAGCCAGATGCCTGACTCGCCTTCAATGGCAACGCCGGTCAGGCGCAGGTTGGCCCCGGTAGCCGACACGGCCCGGCTGCCAATCCCCAGGGCCGAAATCGAGCCCCCGGTCATGGTGATGTCGCCGCCACCGGAGAGCCCGACCGAGGACACGCCCTGCATGCGGATGTCCACATCCTGCAGGTTGGCCTGGCTGCCTACCTGCGCGACAACGCCCATGCCCGTGCCGGTATTGATCACCTCGGTTGCGGTCAGGCGCAGTTCGCCGCCGGTGGTCGCCAAGGCCGTCATGGCGCCAAAACCCGAGGTGGTCAGGGTCGAACCGTTCAGCTCGATGAGGCTGCCGGCACCCTCCGCACGCGCGGCCGATGCACTATCGCCGGATGCACTTACGTTGACCGGCCCCAATGGCACGATGCTGCCGCCGTTGAGTGCGTGGAAAGCATGGTTTCCGAAACCTGAGACGCTGTAGTCGCCGGCCGCCGGGGTTTGTTGATCGCCGTCAGCGATGACCTGCTGCGCGTGGGCCTGGCTGGAAATACCAAGGGTGAGTGCGGTGGTCAGGGCGAGCGAAAGCGCGGAATAGCGATTGTGCCGGGATTGCATGAGAGAATCTCCTGAATCGGGCTGTGCATCGTGGAGTGCCACTTTCTGCTCCGCCATCGAATGTGTTGCATTGCACAAGGCAGTAGGGGAGCGGGGCCAGCGTTGTTCAGCCACCGTGAAACAGGCGTGATGCGACATTCCGGGCCCCCGCTGTGCGATTACCAGTAGTCCACGTTGAGTACGGCTTCGCCCTTGATCACGCCGGGTACCAGCGGCTCGTCGGTGCGGATGTAGCGCGCGGTGAAGCCGATGTCATGCGTTCCGCCCGCGCCGGGTTCGAAATCCTGGATCCGCCCGAACTGTACTTCAGTGCCCGCCTGCAGCAGCTGTACCTGTACGCCCCGCGCGTCTGAATCTGCGGTAGGAGTCAGCAGGCTTCCCGAGTTGGTCGCATCGCCGGCATCGGTGAGTGTCATCGTCGCGCGCGGCGCATCCGTGCCGCAGTCCATGCGTACCGCAAGCGGCTTTTCGTTGGCCGTAGCGCCCGGTGCCGCGAGCTCAGCCATCTGCACGTCCTTCAGCGACATTGAAACATCCTGCAACGGGCACGTCACGGCAGGGAACTGGGGCGCAAGATAGTAGGGCGATGTGACATCAAGCTCGGGATGGCCCGGTGATCGCAGCGAGATGTGGCCAGTACGTACAAGGGACGTGCGCATTCGCCCGCCGCGCGAGAAGACGAGTGCCCTGTGGCTGATGGTGCTTTGCACACCATACCCCGGGCTGGTTTCATACGGCAGCTCCAGATCCTCACCCAGACGGAGAGGCTTGCGGTCGTAGACGTTCGTGTAGACATCAAAAGCAAGCAACGCCGAATCAACGCCGGTGGCATAGGATGCATAGGTCCGGCCGTCGTACTGGATATCGCCCACATAATTCAACCCAGGGACCTCAAGCCGCACGAACACCGAAACGAAGCCACCAGGCAGTGCGCATTTCTCATACGAGACCCGACCTGCCTGCTCTTCCATGAATACATTTGGGCCGGATGGCCAGGATGTGTAGACGGTATCGAGCACTATATCCGGCTTGGCCGTGTACTGATTGCAGGCCATCGCGGTACCCGCAGCAAGCAGTAGTGCCAGCGCCGTGGACAGCATGGCAGGAATTGACTTGCGCGGCGTTGAGCCGGCGGATGCAGTGTAAACAAGAACAGACATGCAACGATCTCCGTTATGGGCAGTGGCCGCTGAACGCTGTGCGCGCGCGGCCATTGCTTACTCGTAGTCAGCAGTGACCACGATCTCGGTGGACACATCACCTGCGCTCGGCGTTGCGCCGGTGGGCAGGAAGTACGCCGCACGCAGGTCGTAGCGCGCCGTGGCGCCGGTGACCGGCACGTCGATGCCGGTGTCGCCGTCCTTCAGGTAGGTGCTGCCGGTAGTGCCGGACAGCAGCGAGATCGACACGCCGCCAGCCGCATCGGCGGTGGCGGTGTTTTTCCAGCGGGTGGCATCGCCATCGGCGGCGGTGCCGGCAAAGGACAGCACCGCCTTGTTCACGCCCACGCAGCCGGTGAATTCCAGTGCGCCGGCCTTGATCTGGCTGTCCGCGCCCGGGGTGAGGTCATTGGCCTTGATCGAATCCAGAGACACGGTGGCATTGGCCAGAGAGCAGGTGCCCGGCAGCACCTTGCCACTGATGGTGAGGGTGGCGCTGTCGGCCAGGGCCAGCGGCGCGGCGGCCAGCAGGGTGGTGCACAGGGTGATGCGGTTGAACAGGTTCATGGAAAACCTCCTTGGATGGCAAAATTGAACTCGGAACATCAGAGCGCGGTGGGCGCGGTTGAATCCAGCGCGGCCTGCAGCCCGGGGCTCAGGGCCGGCAAGGGCGTGCACACGGCCTGGCTCCACGACAGGCCGTAGGCATCGGGCGCGTCGGGGGTGCTGTAGTCCAGGCGGCAGCGGTGCGGGCCGTCCGGGTCGACAATCAACTGGCCCTGCTCGGGCGCGCCACGCAGCTGGATCACCCCGCCCTGCCCGACGGCGCCATAGCTGCGGCCTGCTTCATCTTCGATGCGTGCGGCAAAGGGCAGGGGCTGGCCCAGGGCATCGGTGGCATCGATGAACAGCGTGCGTTCGCGGGTGGCATTGAAGGCCACGCGCACGATGCTGCCGGCGGTGGGCGCCACCCGCTGCGAGGTCTGCAGCAGTTCCACGTCCATCGAGAGACCGGAGGGATCCAGCTCGATCTGGTTCCAGCGGTAGGGGCTGACATGCGGCAGCAGTGCGTAGCCGTTGCGACCGATGCGCACCCGGTCGCCATAGCCGATGCGCGCGCCCTGCGCGCCATCGGCCTGCACCAGGGCAAAGCCATCGCCCACCGGTGCACCAAAGTTGATGCCGCCGCGATGCAGTACCACGCTGCCGGCAGCGCTGGCATTGACGGCGCTGTAATCACCCGCGCGGCTGTAGCCGGCGGTGACCGTGCCATGGCCGCCGCGGTAGGACGCGTAGGCGCTGGTGCTGCCCGCAGCGTCACTGGCCTCACTGGCGGACACGCTGTAACTGAACTGCTGATCCGCGCCGGCGCTGCCACTGAGACCCAACTGGGCCTGCTGGCCGCGGGCGGAGTGCGCCAGCTGCGAACTCAGGCGCGGCGCACGCGGTGCGACGCCCAGCGGAATGCTGAAGGTGGCGGCATAGCGGGTGTCCTGGCGACCCTCGCCCACGCGCAGGCGCATGGCCGACAGACCCAGATTGGCGCGACCGATGCTGGTCTGGAAGCGCAGCTGCAGATCGTTCTGCTGCTGCGCACTGTCCCAGTAGCGCACATGCCCGCCACTGAGCGAGAGCGTGCTGCGCTCGCCCACGCGCTGCGAGAAGTTGACCTGGAAGCGCTGCCGCGCGCGGCCGGCAAACCCCCAGTCGTCGTTGTAGACCTGGGCGAAATCATTCAGGCCCAGGTAGCCGCGGGTGCTGTAGCGCAATGCAGCCAGGCCGAAATTGGTGCCGGTTTCAGCAATGTAGCGCTGGTAGTTCAGCCGGAAGCTGTTGCCGGCCATCTGCGTGCCGTTGCCCAGGCGCGCACGTGCATGGGTGATGTCGGCACCGAAGGCGCCGATGGGCGTGTTGATGGCGCCACCGACGAGCGCGGACTGGAAGCCCTCGGCGATCTGCAGGCCGCCCAGCGCGGTGAAGTGGTTGCTGATGCCGCGCGCATAGGTGGCTTCGGCAAAGCGCAGGGCCTGGCGCGTGCCGCGTGCGTCGCGCAGTTCACCGGCGGTGGCACTGAAGCGGCTGGCACCGGGGCGCAGCGCCTGCGGCACCGCCGAGAAGCTGACGTTGAACTGCTGCTGGCGGCCATCGGCCTCGGTGACGGTGACGTCCAGGTCGCCACCGAAGTTGGTCGGGTACAGGTCCTCGATCGAGAACGGACCCGGCGCCACGCTCACCTCATGGATGACGTGGCCGTTCTGGCGGATGGTGACCACCGCATTGGTCTCGGCAATGCCCTGCACGACCGGCGCAAAGCCACGCAGCGAATCGGGCAGCATGCGCTCATCGCTGGCCACGCGTGCACCGGTGAACGACAGCGACTCGAACAGTTCGCCACCGGTATTGCCCTGGCCCAGCAGCAGCTGCGCATTCCATGCCGGCAGATCGCGCTGCAGGGTGCTGCTGATGACATCGTGGCGAGAGCCATGGGTGCCCTGGCTGAAAGACGCGCGGTGGCGCAGCCGCCAGGCGCCCAGGTTCACCCCGGTGTTCAGGCCGAGATAGGTGTTCTGCTGGCCCTGGCTGCGGCTGTGGTTGAGGCTGTAATCGAAGAACGCGGCCGTGACGCCGTGGTCGCGCTGCGCCGGTGCCACATAGCCGCGGGCGTTGCGCGCCTGTGCCGCCTGCGGCACGTTCAACAGCAGCTGCAGGTTGCCGGCGTCGAATTCGACGGTGGCACCTTCGACCAGATCCGCAAGCGCGACACAGCTTTCATCGTCGGGGCCCAGCGCGTCCAGATAGGTCGCCTTCAACGGCAGACCGCGCACCAGGCCGGCCGGCAGGCACGGGGTTGCCCCCAGCGGCGCCGGCGCCTGCACGAAGGTGATATCGCGCTTGTCCAGGAACTGGCCGTTGACGATGACATCCAGCGGATACACGCCCGGCTCCATCGGGTTGCCATGCGCATAGCGCTGCATGTCGATGGCCTTGCCACCGATCAGGAAGCCTTCGCTGAACTCCAGAGACGCCACGTCATTGGCAGCCGCCTGGCTGGCGATGGTCATCGCCATGGCCAGCGCGATGGCCAGACCCAGCGGGCGACTGGTGGGGCACTGCGATATGCGGAGATGAATGCGGCGTTGAACCATGGCGGCGGTCATTCGATGCGGCCAAAACCGACATCGCTCGTGTTCGAGGAGGCCGCATCGTAGGCAGCGCCTTGGCGCGTTCCCATGCAATTTGTTGCAAAACGACAGCGCCCCCCGGAACCGCGCGGCATGCGCCAATGTGCGCATTTCACGGTAATTCAGCCTTGTATAAGCGCCGTCAGGCCGTCAATCGAATCGTCTGCAAACCTCCTGGCAGCGGAGGTGCGGTGACGCCATAAGCCCGAGATGTCGCTTCCTGACTGCCTCCTTTACCGCAAGCACGAATGCACTGGGTGCGCAAGCGTTTTGCAACTAGTTGCATGTCCACGTACCGGCCGGGCGGGAACACTGTGCGCCGTGGCTGGCCCACCCCGTGTGGCCCTTCTGTTTCCCAACCAAGGACATCCCATGTCAAAACAATTGAACCTGATCACCGCCGGTGCGCTTGCGCTGGCCCTGTCGCCCACTGCGTTCGCGGAGAAGCTGGAAATCACCGGCGAACTGATGACCAGCACCTGCTCGGTGGATGCCACCGGCGGCACCATCACCGTGCCGATGGGCAAGGTCGATGTGGCCTGGGTGAATGAAGCCGAGCGTGCCGGCATGAAGAACTTCAGCATTCTGCTGGACTGCACCGGCTCCGGCGCGGCGCAGAACGTGGGCGTGCGCTTTGGTGGCACCCCCGATGGCAGCACCGGCAACCTGGCGCTGACGGCCGCATCGACCGCCAGCAATGTGGGCGTGGCCCTGTATGACGCTGCAGGCAACCACCAGAAGCTGGGCGAAGACCCGTCGCAGTGGGTCACCATCCCGCCCGCCGGCAAGGGCCAGCTGGACTACAGCGCCTGGTATTCCTCGCCCGCAAAGAACGCCACCGCCGGTACCGCCAACGCCTCCGGCGATTTCGTGGTGCTTTACAAGTAAGCCCCCGCGCGCCGCCGTCGCGGCGGCGCGTTCATTAGCCGAGGATGATCGAATGAAGATCCGTGCAATGACGTGGACGACCGCGCTGCTGGCAGGCGCACTGGCGCTGCCGGCATCGGCAGCGGTGACGCTGCAGGGCACGCGTATCGTGCACGACGCCGCGCAGGGCCGGGATGTCACCGTGAAGGCCACCAACGGCGGCGAGCAGGCCGCCATGGTGCAGGTCTGGATCGATGATGGCGACAGCCATGCCCGCCCGGAGAACGTGCGTACGCCGTTCCGGCTGACGCCTGCCGAGCCGCGCCTGCTGCAGGCGCATCAGGGCCAGGCTTATCGGGTGACCTATGCGCCGCGGCCGTCGGAGCAGCCGCTGCCGACCGACCGCGAATCGGTGTTCTATTTCAACCTGCTGGATATTCCGCCCAAGCCCAGCGACGCCGCCGGCAAGAATCTGCTGCAGTTTGCCGTGCGCACGCGGGTGAAGCTGTTCCATCGGCCTGCGGGATTGCCCGGCAGCGCCCGCGAGGCAGCGGGCCAGCTGCAGTGGCGTGCTGAGGGCAATGCGCTGCAGGTAAGCAACCCCAGCGCCTACCACGTGACGCTGAGCACGCTGACGCTGCCGGATGGGCGCACGCTGGAGGTGGACATGATCGCGCC
>JAAIGF010228532.1_pt1 | contig 21977 bp, 20 predicted proteins | sample 6487441 | NCBI WGS metagenome assembly JAAIGF01 (sample SAMN13974129, study PRJNA590717) | phyllosphere metagenome | biome: pepper field; feature: multiple bacterial spot infested pepper fields; material: pepper leaves; isolation source: leaves from pepper fields | host: Capsicum annuum ... | reverse complement strand
GGGTTGGGGTCTGCGGAAAATGATGCAGCAGGTGGTAACCGAACTCGCGCCAGCCCAGTTCGCGCAGCCAGGCGTCAATGTCGGCATTGCGGCCGGCACTGCGCTCGGCTTCCAGTGCATGGGCAGCAGCCCACGGTGCGATTTCGCCAAAATGCAGGTGCGGTGACAGCAGCGAGGTGCCCACCCGGTCGGGCAGGTCGCGCTGTTGGCGGTAGCCGTTCAAGGCACCGTCGACGAACACGGTGATGGCCTCATGCGCGCCGGCTTCCCCCGGCTGCCAGTGTTCCCAGAACCCGGCGTCCCAGCCCAGCGAAGGCGCCAGAGCCAGCGCGTCCAGTGCAAGACCGTCCACGCCGTGGGCGGCCAGCCGCTTGGGCGCGGCCTGCGGTGCGGGCAGGCGCCAGCGGGTCAGCGCCGTGCGCCAGAACGGAGTGAACACCTTGTACGGGTTGCCCTGCTGGGTGGCCAGTTCCCACGGCTCGAACAGCAGGCTGCCGTTGCAGCTCTGCACCAGCAGTCCCTGTTCCTGCAGCGCCTTCTTGATCGCCGCGTCGCGCGGCTGGGTCGCCGGCTCGTACTTGCGGTTCCAGTACACCGCTTCGGCACCGGTCTGCGCGATCAGCTGTTCAAGCACCTGCTGGCTGCTGCCCTCGGCGAGCACCAGCGATGAGCCACGTGCATGCAGGTCGGCATCCAGCGCCGCCAGTGAGCGATGCAGCCAGGCGTTGCTGGCAGCGCCCGGCGCCCACTGGCCCTCTTCAGCGGGTGCGTGGATGTAGACCGGCACGACCGTATGCCCGGCGTCGAGCGCGGCCTGCAACGCGGGATTGTCCTGCAGGCGCAGGTCGCGGCGGAACCACAGCAATGCTACAGACACAGGCACACCCCTGATGACAAGGCGCATAGCATAGTCATCAGGGGTGAAGGCCAGGTAGGCCGTTGGCGACGTACCGTGCAGCCGGGTGCGGCGTGGTCCCTGCGCGCGTCAGTGCGCGGCGTCGAAGCGCTGCATGGCTTCGGTGATCAGCTGGCGGGCCTCGGCAGCGTTGCCCCAGCCGCTGAGCTGCACCGGGTTGCGCCCGGCCGGCAGATCCTTGTAGATGCGGAAAAAGGCCTCGATGCGCTGGCGTTCGATCATCGGCAGGTCCTCCAGATCCCGGATGCCGGCGTAGCTGGGGTCCACCTTGTCGGTGGGCACGCCGATGACCTTCTCATCGTGCTCGCCGCCGTCGAGCATCTTCAGGTAGCCGATAGGGCGGAAGCGCACGATCACGCCCGGATGCAGGGGTTCGCGGGTCAGCACCAGCGCATCAAGCGGGTCGTTGTCACCGGCCAGGGTGCGCGGCATCGAGCCATAGTTGGCCGGATAGGCGACCGGCATCGACTGGAAGCGATCCACATGTACCAGCCCGTCTTCCTTGATCTCGTACTTGGTGAAACTGCCGGCTGGAATCTCCACGGCCAGGTTCACTTCGGCCGGCGCCTGTTTCGGCTGCGCGGCCAGGAACGGGTGCAGCACCGCGTCAGCGGCCCCACTGACACCGGCCATCAATACCAGGCCCAGGGTCAGTGCGGCCAGTGGCCATACTCGTTGCAGCTGCATCCAGCACCTCCGGCGTGCATTGAAAGAAAACAGACTGCGCCACCGGCGTGGCACAGCCGGTGATGATCATTCCCAGCAGCGGTCCGTGCGGCCTTTGAGCGTCTGTTCGCGCCCGCAATCGCGTGGTGCGATGCGGCCCTCGGTGAGCTCCTGCCGCTGCTTGCCTCCGTCCGGACTGCGGGTCAGCTCGAACGCGTCGTAGCGTCGCCCGGTGACCGTGCGTGCTTCGTAACGCAGGTGGCTGGCGTCGATGGTGAGCACCTGGAACAGCTGGGTGTCCTCACCGACCGGGGCCATGGTGGCCCTGGCCTCGTCCGACAGCCGGTACTGTTTTGGACCGGCCACGGTCACCACGTACTGCGGCGTGGGCGCCTGTCCTTCGCCCCGGCGACCGTAGGTGTGGTCATGGCCCTGCAGCACCAGGTCGACGTTGTGCCGACGCACTACCGGCAGCAACACCTGCTGCAGCGCGACGTTCTGCCTGCCTGCGCGGGGCGAGTAGAACGGCTGGTGCAGCAGCACGATGCTCCACGGATGCGGGTTGTCGGCGAGCACACGGTCCAGCCACTTCGCCTGCGCCTGCGCGGTACCCAGGTCGAGCGCGGAGGTGCCATCGAGCACGGCGATGCGCACGTCCTGCACGTCGAACCAGTAGGTGGTGTCGGCCGCGCCAGGCGCGCCGTTGCGCGGCAGCGCGAAGGTCACCGGCCAGTGCCGGCCGAGCACGCGCCGCTCCTGCGGGGTGTCCTCGAACTCCTCGAAGTACTCGTGGTTGCCGATCGCCGGCGCGACCAGGGTCTCCTGGGCCAGCCATCCGGTGGCGGCAAACCACTCGCCCCACTCGTTGTCGTCGGCCCCATCGCCGCCACTGACCAGGTCGCCCGCAAACAGGCTCACCGTTGCCTGCGGGGCGGCTTTCTGTGCCGCGCGGATGACCCGGCTGACATGACTGAGGTTCTTGTTCTGGGTGTCGCCGAAGTACAGCAGGGTCAGGGGCTTGCCGGCCGCGGCCGGGGTGCGCAGCTGGTTCCAGGCGCTCCAGCTGCCCTGCCCCTGCACGCGGTAGACGTAGAGGGTATCGGGCTGCAGTCCTTCGACATCGACGCGGTGATGGTGGGACAGGCCATTCTCGCTCTGCAACGCACGGCTGCCCGCGGTGATCCGGCGCACCGGCCCGATGGCCGGTGAGTCACCGGCCACCGCGATCTCCAGCAGCGGCGACTGCACCGAGGCGTCGGTACGCCAGGCCACCGCGAAGCCATGGGCCGCGTCAGCGGCGGGCGTGGCCACAATGCGGTCGGGCAGCGCACCTGCGGCATGATGGGGGTTGCCGGCCGGTACCTGGGTGTTGGGCTCGACGCGCGACGCCTCCTTGGCGGCCCAGGTCGACACCGGTGCGGCAAGCAGCAGGGCCAGCGCGGCGATGTGGGTGCCTTTGATCAACGTGTTCATGCGCCACACTCCAGCGGCAGCGAAAGCTGTCCAGCGATGTCCCGCCAGTCAAATGCCACCACGCCCTGGTCATCGTGCACCGCATACAACGCGCCCTGCGGGAAACGGGCGCTGGGCTGCTGCATCGACCAGATGCCATCGGTGTTGGCCACGGTGTTGCCCTGGAAGGCGCCCACCGGCTTGAGCGTATGCCGGTCGAACAGGTGGAACACGCTGCGCCCCTTGCCCTGCTCGGTGGTGATCCACCAGCCCTCGCTGCCGCAGGTGCGCAGGGTCACGCCCTCGGCCTGCGCCTTGAACACATCGCGGCCGAAGGTAGTGCCGGTGAAGCGGCCTGCCAGCGTGTAGACCTTGAACTCATTGGCGTAGGTCTCGTCCTCTTCGGCGATCAGCAGCCGATCGTTCTTCGGGTCGCCCCAGATCGACTCGACCACGCGCAGTGCGCCGGCCTCGCTGGTGTCGCCGATGCTTGCAGCCAGCTGCGCGCTGATCGAGTCGCCCTGGCGGCTGACGTGGTACTGGCGCACACGCTTGTCCAGCTCGGCCAGCGGCGGCAGGATATCGTTGCCCTCGGCATCCTCACCGTCGTCCCAGGAGTCGGTGACGTACAGCGTATAACCGTCGCTGCGCTTGTCGACCCACAGGCCATAGGGCTTGCGCAGCTCCTGCTCGCCGAACACCGCCAGCGGTTTGAAATCCGGCAGCGAGAGCACCTGCACGCGGCGGTTGTCGCGCTCGACGATCCATAGCAGGTCATCGACCACCGCGATGCCGTTGGGGCGGTCGAACTGTCCCAGCGCCGTCCCCGCACTGCCCACATCGCGCAGGTGGGCGCCGGTGCTGCCGTCATACACCACCAGCTTGTCGGTGGCCTTGGCTGTGGCGATCAGCCAGACCTTGCCGTCCGGCGTCTGCCAGCTGGCGGGCGAGTCGATGTTGTCATCGGGCGTCATCGGGCTCAGGAAAGCCTCGGCGATGGTGGCCACCGCGCGCGTCTCGCTGGCGAGGTCGGTGGCCGCCGGGCTGGCGGCCTGCCCGGACCCGGGTGTGGCCGGCTTGCTGCAGCCAGCCAGCAGGGCGGTGGCCAGCGCGGCCACCCGTAGCGAACGATGCATCATCACAGTGCCACCTTCAGGCCAACGGCGTAGGTACGCCCATATTCTTCAAGCTGCAGGGTGCGCGAGCGCGTGCCCTGGTAAAGCTCCAGCGGCTTGTCCAGCAGGTTCTGCGCTTCAAGGTACATGCTCACGCGCGGGGTGAACCTGTAGTCCAGCGAGAAATCCAGCTGGGTGTTGGGTGCCACATGGATGTCGAACGCGCGTCCGGCGCCCAGCGTATCCAGATACTCGCTGCGGTAGACCGCCGCCAGACGCGTGCTCAGGCCGTACTTCTCATAGCCGATATGGGCGCTGTAGACGTGCTTTGAAGCGCGCGGCAGGGTGAAATCCTCGGTCTCTCGACCATCCAGACCCGGGTTGAAGTCGGTGTCCAACCAGGTGCCGCTGGCACCGACCAGCAGCCCGTCCAGCCCTGGCGGCAGGAAGTCCAACTGCTGCTGGTAGTTGAACTCGGCACCGCGCACGGTTGCCTTGTCGCCGTTGATCGAAGTGGTCACATCCAGGCCATCGTAGGCCGGGTCGTTGAGCCGGGTGGTCTGGACGATGTAGCCGTCGATGCGCTTGTGGAACAGACCCAGCGAGACAATGCCCGAGGTGCCGATGTATTTCTCCACCGACAGGTCGATGTTCGTCGACTCGTACGGGTCCAGCGCCGGGTTGCCCAGACGCAGTTCCTCGTCGCCGCGGTTGAGCGCGCGACGCGGCGACACGTCGCCGAAGGACGGGCGCGCGACCGTCTTGTTGGCCGACAGCCGCAGTACCCAGTCGTTGGCTGCGTCATAGCGCAGGTGCAGGCCGGGCAGTACGTTGCTGTAGCTGCGGTTGGCCACGACCGGACTCACCGTGTAGCCGTCGTCCTCGTCCAGCTCGACGCTGTTGCCGGTGGCTTTGAATCGAGTGCTTTCCACGCGCACACCGCCGATGATGCGCAGCGCGCCGATGTCCCAGGTACCCATCGCGTAACTGGCGAAGATGTCTTCGCGTGCGGTGTAGTCTTCTTCCAGCGAGGTGGCCGCATTACCGGCCACGTCCTGCGGGCGGGCGCTGTACTGGCCGCTGTTCTGTGCCCAGTAGCGGCGCATGGCGTCCGAGCTCATGCCCTGGCCAAAGGTACCATGGCGGAAATCGGGCGATGCCGTTGTCCAGCTGGCAAGATCGATCGCCGGGCCGCGCCGCAGCTCGGCTTCATCGACATTGACGTCGCGGTCGCGCCAGCGCCCCAGCAGGCCGAACCGGTAGCTGCTGTTGTTACCGTCAAAGCGCACGTTGATCTGCGCGCTGCGTTCGCTGTCGTTGACCTGCTTGGGCCCGATGATCATGCGGTCGAAGGCGTAGTTGGCGTTGTCCTGCCAGCCGGCATCGCTGAAGGTGTAGCGCGGCAGGCGCCCGCGCTGGTCCAGCGTGCCGGACATGTCGTCGCCGGTCAGGGTGAAGCGCGCTTCCTTTTCATCGTCGACCCGCTCTTCGGTGCGGGTGTAGCCGAGCTTGTAATCGACCACGGCCGCGCGCAGGCGGTTCTCACCACCGAGGCTGGCGGCGAAGGTGTTTTCCTTCTTGGTACGGTAGCGCATGCGCTTGTCGATGCCATCGGCGGGCATGTCGTCCAGACGGAACTGGTCGGTGCCGGTGGCCACGCTGTCGGCCTCGTCGAAGTTGAAGATCACCCGCTGGCGGGTCTCGGCATCGTCGAAGCGGCTGTAGAGGGTGCGCAGGTAGTACTGGTTGTCCGCATCCGGGCGCCAGTCGAGGTTGAGGTTGGCACCCAGTCGCGTGCGTTCGATCTCGTACTTGCGGTGCTGCAGATTGATGGCGGTGACATCGCCGGGGCGGGCATCGCGCTCACCGTCATACTCCACTTCGGTGTTGTCCGATTCAAAACGCCGTTGCTGGTAGTTCACGCCCAGCGCCACGCCGAACGTGTTGGCCACCACTTCGCTGTAGTTGAACGCCGCCTTGGGACTGGTGTGACCGGAGAGCGACTGATGACTGGCTTCGAGCTTGCCACGCAGACTGCGGCCGTCGCGGTCGAAGGCCGAGGCCGATTCGACAAGGATGGCGCCGCCGATGCTGTCACCCGGCATGTCCGGCGTCGGCGACTTCACCACGCGCAGGCGTTCGGTGGAGTCCGAGGGAATCACATCCAGCGGCGCGGCGCGGCTGGAATCTTCCGGCGTACCCACCGCGATGCCGTCGACGCTGACGCTGTTGAGGTTGGCATCCAGGCCACGCACCACGACAAAGCGCCCCTCGCCCTGGTCGCGCGTCACGCTCACGCCCGGCAGCCGCTGCAGCGACTCGGCCACGTTCTTGTCCGGATACTGCCCCAGCGCGTCGGAGGACACCGCGTCCTCGATGGCGTTGCTGCTGCGCTTGAGGTCTACCGCGCGTACCTGCGACTCGAGCTGGGCACGCACTTCGACCCGGTCCAGGTCGATGGCGTTGGCCGCAACGTCCGCCCTGGCCTGCGCGCTGGCGCCGAGTGTCAGGGCGAGGGTGCTGGCAATGGCGATTGCCAACGGATTCCGGTTCTGCACGTGGTGTCCCCATTCGGTGTCAAGAATGGGAGAGCACGGTATGTCGAAGAGATTGCACCGCCATGACACCGGACGGCCTGATGACAGTGTCATGCCGGCGTCATCGGCTGGCCCCGCTGCAGGCACTGCGGCAAAATGGACACCCTCGCCCTGCCGTAGAAGCAACCATGAACATCGTCGAAGTGCGCCACCCGCTGGTGCAGCACAAGATCGGCCTGATGCGCAACGCCGCGCTCAGCACCAAGGACTTCCGTGAACTGGCCAACGAGCTGGGCACGTTGCTGGCCTATGAGGCGACTGCCGACCTGGAGACCGAGGCGCACACCATGGACGGCTGGGCCGGCCCGGTCACCGTGCAGCGCATCGCCGGGGCCAAGATCACCGTGGTGCCGATTCTGCGTGCAGGGCTGGGCATGCTCAGCGGCGTGCTGTCGCTGATTCCGGCCGCGCGTGTGAGCGTGGTGGGGCTGCAGCGCAACGAGGAGACCCTGCAGCCGGTGCCGTACTTCGAGCGCCTGACCGGCCGGCTGGAAGAGCGCGACGCGCTGATCCTGGACCCGATGCTGGCCACGGGCGGCACGCTGGTGGCGACCATCGACATGCTCAAGCGTGCCGGCGCACGCCGCATCAAGGGGATTTTCCTGGTGGCCGCACCGGAAGGCATCGCGACTGTACAGGCCGCGCATCCGGACGTGGAGATCTATACGGCCGCCATCGACGAAAAGCTCAACGACAAGGCGTACATTCTGCCGGGTCTGGGCGATGCAGGCGACCGCATCTTCGGCACGCGCGTAGGCTGAGCCGGCGTGGGCGGTGCAGCCGTGGATATGGCAGGTGACGACCGTTGGTCGTCACGCTGCGGCCTCGGCATATGGCCGCCCTTCGGCCGGATCGCGGTGGTTCTGCCGCGCTTTGCGCGGTGAGCCGACCGTGGGGTCGGCTCTACCGGCGTCGGGCTGGCCGCGGTAGGTGACGACCGTTGGTCGTCACGCTGTTGTTCGGGCACACACGGCCACGGCACGCCTGCGCCGCTGGAGCGTGACGACCAACGGTCGTCACCTACCAGCACCGTGGCGGCGCCGTCCTTCGGTCAGATCGCGGTGGTTCTGCCGCGCTTTGCGCGGCGAGCCGACCGTGGGGTCGGCTCTACAGCTCTGCGCCGACCAGCTCGCCCTGCTCGTGGCTGGTCACGAAACGACCCTTGTCATCGCGGCCGACCTTGGCCATGGCCACCTGCGGGTCATGGGTGAAAAACAACTGCACGCCACGCGCCAGTTTGTCTTCCAGAAAGCTGCGCTTCTCGTCGATCAGCAGCTCGGCATTGCGGTCATAGCCCATGGTGATCGGCACGTGCACCCAGGAGCGACCCGGTATCAGGTCGGCGCAGAACACCAGGCCGCCGTAGGGCTGGCCCTGCGCACCTTCCGGACCAGCAATTTCGGCCAACATCAGGCCGGGCGTATGCCCGTCGCTGAAACTGAAACGCACGCTGCGCCCCAGGGCCTTGGAGTACTCACCATCAACGATCTCCAGACGCCCGCTGGCCTGCAGCAGCGCTGGCAGCTCGGGAATGAAACTGGCACGGTCCCGCGGATGCGGCTGCAGGGCACGTTGCCAATGCGCTGCACCCACCACGAAGGTGGCGTTGGGGAACAACAACTCCGGTTCGCGGCCCTCGCACCACGGCGCCAGCAGGCCGCCGGCATGATCGAAATGCAGGTGACTGAGTACGACCACATCGATGTCTTCGTGCTCGAAGCCAGCCTCGCGCAGCGATTCCATCAGCACGTGCTCGCTTTCCTGCACGCCGTAGCGCTCGCGCATGCGCGGTTCGAAGAACGCACCGATGCCCGTTTCAAACAGGACTGTGCGGCCTTCCAGCGGGCTGGCGAGCAAGGCACGGCAGGCCAGTTCGATACGGTTGAGATCGTCGGGCGCTGCCCATTTTTCCCACACCGCGCGCGGTGCGTTGCCAAACATCGCGCCGCCGTCGAGGCGTTGCGTGTTGCCACGGATTGACCAGAGTTTCATGGGGCGATTATCGGCGCGGCGGCGTTAAATAATGGTTCAGCGGCGGCGGCGGCGATAACAGGGTGACGACCAACGGTCGTCACCTGTCGGGCGCGGGACGGTGTCAGTCGGTGACGTGGGCGCTGCCGACCGGGTTGCGCGGGTCGCTGCCACCGTAGAGGGTGTTGCTGCGACGGTCCCATTCCACCGTCTGCAGGTTGCCCCACACATGGCTGGATCCGCGGCCGCCGGCGGCGACTTCGCCGGGCAGGTCGATCCGGTGACCCATCGCCTGCAGCTGCTTGATCGTGTCTGCGTCGAAGGTGTCGGTCTCTGCTTCGATCAGGTCCGGCAACCACTGGTGGTGGTAGCGCGGCAACGCGGCCACCTGCTGTGCCTGCAGGCCGGCGTCATACCCCAGCACCCCGAGCAGCACCATGGTGATGATGCGGCTGCCACCCGGCGTGCCCAGCACCACGACCTTGTCATCGTTTTCCATGAAGGTGGGGGTCATCGAGCTGAGCATGCGCTTGCCCGGCCTGGGGGCGTTGGCCTCGTAGCCCATCACGCCGAACGCGTTGGGCGTGCCCGGCTTGAGCGCGAAGTCGTCCATCTCGTTGTTCAGCAGCACGCCGGTGCCCTTGGGGATCAGGCCCGAGCCGTACAGCAGGTTGACCGTCTGGGTGGCACCGACCCGGTTACCGGCCGCGTCGATGATGGAAAAGTGCGTGGTCTCGTCGTCTTCCAGCGGCGTCGGGTTGCCGGAGAGCAGATCGCTCGGCGTGGCCTTTTCCGGGTGGATGGTCGCGCGCAGCCCCTGTGCGTAGTCCTTGCTGGTCAGCACCTTCTGCGGAATCTGCACGAAATCGGGGTCACCCAGGAAGAAGGTGCGGTCGCGGTAAGCGCGGCGCATGGACTCCACCACCAGGTGGGTGCGGTGTGCGGGGTCCATCGCCTTGATGTCCCAGCCTTCCAGGATCTGCAGCATGGCCGCCAGTGCGATGCCACCCGAAGACGGCGGCGGTGCGGTGGTGATCTTCCAGCCGTTGTAATCAAAGACGATCGGCTCGCGCAGCTTGACCTGGTAGCCGGCCAGTTCCTCGGCGGTCCAGCGGCCGCCGGCCTGCTTCACCCCCGCCAGCAGCAGGCGGCCGGTCTGGCCACGGTAGAACCCGTCGAACCCGCCGTCAGCCAGCCGCTCCAGCGTCTGTGCCAGTTCCGGCTGCCGGAACACATCACCTTCAGCGATTGGTCGGCCGTTACGCAGATAGACTTCGCGCGTGCCCGGGTAACGCTGCATCACGTCGGCGCGCGATGCGTAACCCTTGGCCATGCGCGCATAAACCGGAAAGCCTTCGCGGGCGATGCGGATGGCCGGCTGCAGCGCGGTTTTCAACGGCAGCTTGCCGTGCCTGGCCGACAGTTCCACCAGCGCTGCGGGCAGGCCGGGAATGCCGGCCGACCAGGCGCCGTTGATCGAACGGTCACGATCCAGATTGCCGTCCTTGTCCAGGAAGGCCTGGGACGTGGCCGCCTGCGGTGCGGTCTCGCGCGCGTCGAGCATCACGTCCTTGCCGGTGGCCGCATCGTGCAGCAGGAAGAAGCCGCCGCCGCCGAGCCCGGAACTGATCGGTTCGACCACCGCCAGCGTGGAGGACACCGCCACTGCGGCGTCGAACGCGTTGCCGCCCTGGGCCAGGATGTCCATGCCGGCCTGGGTGGCCAGCGCATGGCCGCTGGCGATGGCCGCACCGTCGGGGTGCGTGGCGCGCGCGGGCGCGTCGGCCCAGGCCAGGGGGGTCAGCAGCAGGCCCAGCAGCAACAGGGGTCGGGCAATCAGTTTCATTCGGCTGGGGGCTCCGCATAGAGTTCCGGATGATCGTGCTGCAGCCGGCGCAGTTTGGCCAGCAGCTCGGCTTCGGTTTCCACGATTTCGGGGTCCGGGTCGATGCATTCGACCGGACAGACGACCACGCACTGCGGTTCGTCGAAATGACCGACGCACTCGGTGCAGCGCGCCGGGTCGATGAGGTAGATGGTTTCACCCATCGAGATGGCCTGGTTGGGACAGGCGGGCTCGCAGACGTCACAGTTGACGCAGAGCTCATTGATTTTCAGCGACACGGCGCAACAACTCCTCGCCCGCGCATCACGGTGGCCCTGGCGGGCCAGCGGTTGAATCCTGGCCGGCCAGCGCGGGCGCGCGGAGCGGTCAGCGGCGGCGGCCGACATGACCGCCACCGGCGGCCACGCCCGAGGGCGTGGCCAGCAAGCCGTTTACTTGGCTTCGACGAACACGTACTCGGCGCCGGTCGGCTGCACGATGGACTGCACGCGGGCATTGTCGGCGGCGTCGCCGATGAACACCACGCGCACGCCCTTCATCGAGTCAGCGCCGACATCCTTGAACACCATGCCGATCATGTCGGCCATCTTGGACGAGGCCGACGAACCGAAGGCCAGCATGTTGCCCGGCTGCACGCCACGGGCCACGGCCTGGGTCGCGCTCTCGGTCTGACGCTCGAACTTGGCCTGGAACTCCGGGTCCGATTCCGGGGCGAGGTAGTACAGGAACGGGCTGTTGGTGACGTTGCCCATGTTCTGCACAGCCACGGCCTGCAGGTACTTCTTCCAGCCTGCATCGTCGTCCTTGGCCGGAGCGACCAGCGCCTGCTGGGCCTGGTCGGCCGGGGCAACGGTCTCTTCCTTCTTGCAGGCGGTGAAGGACAGGGCCAACGAGGCGATGAGCATCGCGCGCATGGTGGTGTTCATGGGTTTCCTCCCGTGGTGGTTCAGTGGTTGCAGATCGTGCGGATGCCAGTGCCGGCAGGCCGGCGGCGGCGGTGTTGGAACATCAGTCCTGGCTGGCCCGGGCCGCGCGCACCTTGCGCAGGGCATCGAGCACCGAGGCCGGCACGAAGCCGGAAACATCGCCGCCCAGCCGCGCGATTTCGCGCACCAGCGACGAGGAAATGAAGCTGTGCTGCTCGGCCGGGGTGAGGAACAGGGTCTCCACCTCCGGGATCAGATGGCGGTTCATGCTGGCCATCTGGAACTCATACTCGAAGTCGGACACCGCCCGCAGGCCGCGCAGCAGCACCCCACCCTGCATGGCGCGCACAAAGTGCGCCAGCAGGGTGTCAAAGCCGCGCACTTCCACGTTGCCATGGTGGCCCAGCGCTTCGCGGGCCAGCTGCACACGCAGTTCCAATGGCAGCGTGGGGCCCTTGGACGGGCTCTGCGCCACGCCGACCACCACTTTCTCGAACAGCGGCGCGGCCCGGTTCACCAGGTCGATGTGACCATTGGTGATCGGGTCGAACGTTCCGGGATAGACGGCAATGCGGCGATTGGCCACGGTCATGGGCATCTGGACGGTCAAAGACAGATCAAAGTGTAGCAGCGGTGCGGCGATACAGGGCAAAGCGCACTTCGCGGCTGCCTCCCTCGCGGTGCAGCATCCACGCCGGTGGCAGCACGGGCGCATGCCCGGCCGGCGACTCCAGGTACAGCCAGGCATCGGCAGCAAGGTGGCGCGGCAGCTGGGCCAGCGCGTCCTGCCAGAGGCCGTCGGCAAACGGGGGGTCGATGAACACCAGGTCGGCCTGCTGGTCGGCAGCGCCCTGCAGCCAGCGCAGCGCATCGGCCTGCACCACGCTGGCCTGGTCGGCGGCCTGCAGCCTGGCCACGGCCGCCTGCAGGTTGCGCACCAGCTGCGGATCGCGCTCGACCAGGGTGGCATGGGCGGCACCGCGTGAGAGCGCTTCCAGCCCCAGCGCGCCGCTGCCGGCGAACAGGTCCAGCACCCGCGCCCCGCCCAGCTTGGGCAGCAGCCAGTTGAACAGGGTTTCGCGCACGCGGTCGCTGCTGGGCCGCAGGCCCGGCAGGGTCGGCACCGGCAGCCGGGTGTTGCGCCAGCGGCCACCGATGATGCGGACCTGGCCTTCGTTGCCGCCGCGGGCACTCACCGGCAGCTCCGCAGGGAAGAATTGAATGGAATCGACATGGCACGATTGTAGCCGCACCGGTGGGTGTGGGCCGCCGCACGCGGCGGGCTGCCGGCCAGGCGCAGGAGCGGGATGACCAACGGTCGTCACCTGCCGGGCGCGGCGGGGCTCGCAGGCGCGTCCGCTGCCCTTGATTTCGGGACAATCACCCTTACCCCTTGCTGCGGGCCGCACCTGCTGGCGCGGCATTGCACATGGAGACTTCCGATGACCGAAACGACCCAGACCGAAACCCTTGGCTTCCAGACCGAAGTCAAGCAGCTGCTGCAGTTGATGATCCATTCGCTGTACTCGAACAAGGAAATCTTCCTGCGCGAGCTGGTGTCCAATGCCGCCGACGCGGCCGACAAGCTGCGCTTTGCTTCGTTGACCGAGCCGGGCCTGCTGGAAGATGACAGCGAACTGCGCGTGCGCGTCAGCTTCGATGCCCAGGCGCATACCATCACCATCGACGACAACGGCATCGGCATGAGCCGCGAGGACGCCATCGCCCACCTTGGCACCATCGCCAAGTCCGGCACCGGCGACTTCCTGCGCCAGCTCTCCGGCGACCAGAAGAAGGACTCGCAGCTGATCGGTCAGTTCGGCGTCGGCTTCTACAGCGCTTTCATCGTCGCCGACCAGGTGGACGTGTACTCGCGCCGCGCGGGCCTGCCGGCCAGCGAGGGCGTGCACTGGTCCTCGCGCGGCGAAGGCGAGTTCGATGTGGCGGCGGTGGACAAGGCCGAGCGCGGCACCCGCATCGTGCTGCACCTGAAGGATGGCGAACACGATTTCGCCGACGGCTGGCGCCTGCGCAGCATCCTGAAAAAGTACTCGGACCATATCGGCCTGCCGATCCAGATGCCGGCCGAAGGGGGCGACGAGGGCGCCGAACCGGCATGGGAGACCGTCAACCGCGCCAGCGCGCTGTGGACCCGCCCGCGCAGCGAGGTCACCGACGCCGAGTACACCGAGTTCTACAAGCACGTGGCGCATGACCACGCCGACCCGCTGGCCTGGACCCACAACAAGGTCGAAGGCAAGCTGGAGTACAGCTCGCTGCTGTATGTGCCGGGCCGCGCGCCGTTCGATCTGTACCACCGCGACACGCCGAAGGGCCTGAAGCTGTACGTGCAGCGCGTCTTCATCATGGACCAGGCCGAGCAGTTCCTGCCGCTCTACCTGCGTTTCATCAAGGGCGTGGTCGACTCGAGCGACCTGTCGCTGAACGTCTCGCGCGAAATCCTGCAGGCCGGCCCGGTCATCGACTCGATGAAGGCCGCGCTGACCAAGCGTTCGCTGGACATGCTGGAGAAGCTGGCCAAGGACAAGCCGGAGCAGTACGCCACGTTCTGGAAGGACTTCGGTCAGGTCCTGAAGGAAGGCCCGGCCGAGGACTTCGGCAACCGCGAGAAGATCGCCGGCCTGCTGCGCTTTGCCTCCACCCGCGGCGAAGGCGAAACCCAGAACGTGTCGCTGGCTGATTACATCGGCCGCATGGCCGAAGGCCAGGACAAGATCTACTACCTCACCGGCGAGAGCTTCGGCCAGGTGCGCAACAGCCCGCATCTGGAAGTGTTCCGCAAGAAGGGCGTAGAGGTCCTGCTGCTGACCGACCGCATCGACGAGTGGCTGATGGGCTACCTGACCGAGTTCGATGGCAAGGGCTTTGTCGACATTGCCCGCGGTGACCTCGACCTGGGCGCGCTGGAAAGCGAGGAGGACAAGCAGGCGCAGGAAAACGCGGCCAAGGACAAGCAGGCCCTGCTGGAGCGCCTGACCTCGCTGCTCGGTGAGGACGTGGCCGAAGTGCGCGTCTCCCACCGCCTGACCGACTCGCCGGCGGTGCTGGCCATCGGCGCGCAGGACCTGGGCTTGCAGATGCGCCAGATTCTCGAGGCCAGCGGGCAGAAGGTGCCTGACAGCAAGCCGGTGCTGGAAATCAACCCGACCCACCCGCTGATCGCCAAGCTTGACGCCGAGGCCGAAGGCGAGCGCTTCAACGACCTGGGCCGGGTGCTGTTCGACCAGGCCGCGCTGGCCGCCGGTGACAGCCTGAAGGACCCGGGTGCGTACGTGGCGCGCCTGAACAAGCTGCTGCTGGAACTGGCCAGCTGAGCACCGTGCGGCCGGGCCTGCGGGTCCGGCCGCCGCGCCGCACCATCCTCCACATGGGGCTGATCGGCCCCGGTGGTAGCATAGCCCTCTGATTTACAGCCGCTTTCGCCCATGCTCAGTTTTTTCCGCCGCAAGAAGCCCCAGGACGCCCCGGCCACCGAGGCGCCCAAGACCCAGACCTTCACGGCTGAAGAGCTGGCGGCCGCGTTCCCCTCGTCCGCACCGGCCGCAACGCCCGAGCCTCCCGCTGTCGCGCCGGTCGCCCCGGCGGCGACTGGGATGCCGCCGGTCGTCGCGCCTGTGGTAGTGCCTGCGGCGGACCCGGAAACCCTGGTCGAGCAGGTGGCTCCGGTTACCCCCTTGCCGACTGCCGCGGCAGAACCCGCTGTGGACCCGCAGGCCGACGCCTTGGCCATCGCCTCGGTCATCGCGCCGTTGGCCCCGGTGGTGCCGGTGGCCGAAGCCAGTGCCCCGGCTGCCGATCTGCCGGTGTTCACCGATGCGCCGGCTGCACCGGCCGGCAAGCCCGGCTGGCGTGAGCGCCTGCGCAACAGCAGTTTCGCCAGGAGCTTTGGCGGGCTGTTCTCGCGCAATCCCAAGCTCGACGACGACCTGCTGGATGAGATCGAGACGGCGCTGTTGACTGCCGACGTCGGCGTTACGGCCACCACCTCGCTGGTGGAGGGCCTGCGCAAACGCATGAAGGCGCGCGAGTTCACCGACGCACAGGCCCTGCTGCGCGCGCTGCGCGCCGAGCTGATCGCCATCCTGCAGCCGGTGGCCAAGCCGCTGGTCATCGACCGTGCGGCCAGACCGTTCGTGGTGCTCACCGTCGGCGTCAACGGCGTCGGCAAGACCACCACGATCGGCAAGCTGGCCAAGCGCTTCAAGGACGAAGGCCATAGCCTGATGCTGGCCGCAGGTGACACCTTCCGTGCCGCCGCTGTGGCCCAGCTGCAGGCGTGGGGCGAGCGCAACGGCGTGGCCGTGGTCGCGCAGGGGCAGAATGCCGACGCCGCCTCGGTGGCCTTCGATGCGCTGCAGGCTGGCAAGGCCCGCGGCACCTCGGTGCTGATTGCCGACACCGCTGGCCGTCTGCATACCCAGGGCGGGCTGATGAACGAGCTGGGCAAGATCGGCCGCGTACTGGGCAAGATCGACCCTGCCGCACCGCATGAGGTGCTGATGGTGATCGACGGCACCACCGGCCAGAATGCGCTCTCGCAGCTGCGCCAGTTCAATGCTGCGGTGAAGGTGACCGGCCTGGTGGTGACCAAGCTGGACGGCACCGCCAAGGGCGGCGTGGTGTTCGCGCTGGCGCGCGAGTTCGGTATTCCGATCCGGTTTGCCGGCATCGGCGAGCGCCCGGAAGATCTACGCCTGTTCGACCCGGAAGCCTTCGTCGACGCCCTGCTGCCTGAAGCGCTGGGCAGTGCCTGAGGCCGCTGTGGCCACGCGTGCATGCGTGGCAGCTGACGCAGGCGATGCATTCGTTGCCCGCCTGCTGCACTGGTTTGACGATCATGGACGGCACGACCTGCCCTGGCAGCACCCGCGCAGCCCGTACCGGGTGTGGCTGTCGGAGATCATGCTGCAGCAGACCCAGGTGGCCACGGTCATCGGCTATTTCCAGCGCTTTCTGCAGCACTTCCCCACCCTGCCCGACCTGGCGGCCGCCGACAACGATGCGGTGATGGCGCAGTGGGCGGGCCTGGGCTATTACGCCCGCGCGCGCAACCTGCATGCGGCCGCGCAGCACTGCGTCGCCGAACATGGGGGCGAGCTGCCACGCGACTTCGATGCCCTGCATGCACTGCCCGGCATCGGCCGCAGTACCGCAGGCGCGATCCTCAGCCAGGCCTGGAATGACCCATTTCCCATCCTCGACGGCAACGTCAAACGCGTGCTGACCCGCTACCACGGCATCGAGGGTTTTCCCGGCCTGCCGTCGGTGGAAAAGCCGCTGTGGGCACTGGCCACCGCACACGTGGCACAGGTGCCGGTCGGGCGCATGGCCGACTACACCCAGGCGCAGATGGATCTGGGTGCCACAGTGTGCACGCGCAGTCGCCCGGCGTGCGTCATCTGCCCATTGCAGGGGGCCTGTGTGGCGCGCCGCGAAGGACGCACCGCCGAACTGCCTACGCCTAAAGCCAGCAAGGTGCTGCCCGAGCGCGAGGCAGTCGCCCTGCTGCTGCGTGACGCGCAGGGGCGCGTGCTGCTGCACAAGCGGCCGGACACCGGCATCTGGGCCCAGTTGTGGACGTTGCCGCAGGCCGACAGTGGCAGCGCGCTGCAGGACTGGTTCGATGCCCATGTCGAGGGCTCGCTGGAAGATGCCGAGGAACTGCCGGTGCTGCAGCATACGTTCAGCCATTACCGGCTGCACCTGCAGATTCTCGCCCGCCGCGTGCAGGGCCTGCGCGTAGAGACGCCCGGCCTGCGCTGGGTTGCGGCTGAGCAGCTGGCCACGCTGGGCCTGCCTGCGCCGATCCGTAAACTGCTTGAGGGTGACACGCTCACCGTACCCGCGCGCCAACCGCGCCGATCCCGCAACCTCACGTGAGAACCATGTCCCGATCCGTCTTCTGCCAGTACGAACAGCGCGACACCGAAGGTCTGGATTTCGTGCCCTACCCCGGCGAGCTGGGCCAGCGCATCTTTGCCGGCATCGGCAAACAGGCCTGGGCAGCATGGCTGGCGCACCAGACCATGCTGATCAACGAAAACCGTCTATCGCCGCGCGACCCCAAGCATCGCGCGTTCCTGGAGACCGAGCTGGTCAAGTTCCTGTTCGAGAAAGATGCCGAGAAGCCGGCCGGCTTCGTGCCCGAAGCCTGAGTCGCGCCGCGTAGCGCCGGGCTCTGCCCGGCTGCGCTTCGGCCACCGTCGTGCCAACGGCCGCGCTGCGCGCTCGCCGGGCAGAGCCCGGCGCTACGAACAGCGCGTGGGGCGCTACGATTCGCGTTCCTGGGCCTGCGCCTGGCGCAGCTCGTGCTCTTCGGCACGCAGCGCCTTCACGTCCAGACGGCGGATGCTGCTGATGAAACATGGCAGGTTCGGGCCGCCGGTAGGATCGTGGACCAGCACGCGGTCAAAGCGCGAAGACACCCGGTTCATGCGGCTGGTCAGGCCGATCGCCGGCGCGTAGGCCAGGTTCGGGCAGGGGCCACTCAGTTCGAGCAGATAGGCTTCGGTCGGCCGGGTCCACACCGCCAGTGCGCTGTCACCCAGCTCGGTCCAGCCGTTGAGGCTGCCGAACAGCGGCATGTCGTTCTGCGCAGGCGCGGCGTGCGCGCGGTATAGCGCGAGCCGCTCGGTGCCGGTCAGGCCACTGCTGGCACAGGCCGTCAGCCCAAGACACAGTGCGGCCGCGGCGATCAGCTTGTTCATGGTCAGCGCTCGGAAGGGTTGTCGCCCCGATGATGCACCGACAACGCGCTGCAGGCGAGCAGACGGCGACCGCTGTTGCCGTCCGCTCAGCCAGAACCCCCGCTCAGACCTGGGCGTGTGCCAGTGCGTGCAGCTTGCCCTCGCGCAGCTCCAGCACCCGGTCGAGCCGGCGTGCCAGGCTGCGGTCATGGGTCACCAGCACCAGTGAGGTGTGACGCGCGCGGTTGAGTTCGAGCATCAGGTCGAACACCGTGCCTGCGGTGCGGTCGTCCAGGTTGCCGGTCGGCTCGTCACCCAGCACGCAGGCGGGCTGGTTGACCAGCGCGCGGGCCACGGCGGCGCGCTGGCGCTCGCCACCGGACAGTTCACCCGGCTTGTGCTGCAGGCGGTGACCGAGCTGTACCGATTCCAGCAACTGGGTCGCCCGTTCACGCGCCGCCGCCACCTCGCCCCCGCCCAGCAGCACCGGCATCATCACGTTTTCCAGCGCGGTGAACTCCGGCAGCAGGTGATGGAACTGGTAGACGAACCCCAGCGCCTGGTTGCGCAGCGTGCCGCGCGCACTGTCCGACAGCGCGGACATCTGCTTTCCGGCAACGAACACCTCGCCGGCGCTGGGCACGTCCAGGCCGCCGAGCAGGTGCAGCAGCGTGCTCTTGCCGGCGCCGGACGCACCGATGATCGCCACGGTCTCGCCGGCCTCCACGCGCAGGTCCAGCCCGTCGAACACGGGGGTATGCATGCGCCCTTCGGCGTAGGTCTTGCCCAGCGCCTCGGCACGGATCACTTCCTGCCCGGGAGAGAACATCTCATTCATAACGCAGCGCCTCCGCCGGCTGGGTACGTGCCGCGCGCCAGGCGGGATAAAGAGTGGCCAGGAAACTCATCAGCAGCGCCACCAGGGTGATCGCCACGATGTCGCCGGCCTGCATGTCGGTCGGCAGGCCCGTGATGTAGTAAACGTCCTCAGGCAGCAGCTTGACGTTGAACAGCGCTTCGATGCCGGCCAGGATGCGCTCCAGGTTCAAGGTCAGGGTGATGCCACCGATGACACCAAACAGCGTGCCCATGATGCCGATCAACGAGCCCTGCACCATGAACACCCCCATCACCCCGCGCGGGGTCAGGCCCAGCGTGCGCAGGATGGCGATGTCGGCCTGCTTGTCGGTGACCAGCATCACCTGCGAGGACACCAGGTTGAACGCGCCCATGGCGATGATCAGCGAGAGCAGGATGCCCATCACGGTCTTCTCCATGCGCAGCGAGTGGTACAGATTGGCGTTCTGCTGGGTCCAGTCGCTCACCCGGTAGGCCCCGCCGAGGTTCTGGGCAAGACTCACGCCCACATCCAGCGCCTGGTCGAGATTGTGCAGCTTCAGGCGAACGCCGGTCGCGCCGTCAATGCGCAGTACGCGCTCGAGGTCCTGCATGTTGGCGAAGGCGACGCCACGGTCGATCTCGTTGTAGCCGGCCTCGAAGATGCCGCTGACGGTGAAGCGCTTCATGCGCGGTACCGCGCCGATCGGTGTGCCCTGCACTTCAGCCAGCGTGACCACCACCTGGTCGCCAACATCCACGCCCAGCCACAGCGCGAGCTCCTTGCCCAGCAGCAGGTTGAAGCTGCCCGGCTTGAGGTCCTCAAAGTGCCCGCTGACCATCTTGTCGGCGATGACCGATACCTTGGGCTCCATCGCAGGGTCCACGCCCTGCACCAGCGCACCCTGCACGCGGGTGCCGCTGATCATCGCCTGGATCTCGATGTACGGCGCCGCGCCAGCCACGCGCGCGTCCTTGTAGGCGGTGTCCACCGCACGCTGCCAGTCCGGCATCGGCTCACCGTCGCGGCTGATCGTGGTGTGGGCCGACATCTGCAGCAGACGGTCACGGATCTCTTTCTGGAAGCCGCTCATCACCGCCAGCGTGGTGATCAGCACCGTGACGCCCAGCGCGATGCCCAGGATGGACGCCATCGAGATGAAGGAAATGAAGCCGTTGCGCCGCTTGGCACGCAGGTAGCGCAGGCCGATGGCTACGGGAAGTGGCTTGAACATGCAGGTTCGCCGATGAATTCAGGTTATGGTGCCATCGACCGGCCGCTTGCGGTACTGCCCGGGCCGAAACGGCCAGTCGCAGTTCACGTCGCTGCGCGCGGTCAAGGGTGTCGGGCCAGAACAGCAGGCGCTGACGGCGCCAACCAGACCCCCAGCTCAACTGCAGCCACGGCCCGCGCACCTGCAGCCGGGGGCACGGCAACGCGCGACCCTGCAGCAGCAGCGGCGCGGGCGCCAAGGGCAGCTGCAGCACCTGTACCGGCTGTCGCAGCCCGCGCCACACCCCCGCACCGCCGACGCCCCACACGGCCAGCAGCAGAGGAAACTGCCAGACCGGCGGCACGGCACTGGCGGCCAGCAGCCAGGGCGCGGCCAGCAGCACCACCGACTGGAGGCCGTACTGCAGCCGCGATGGGCGCCACTCAAGCCTTGAGGGCGCTGATCCGGTGCAGCAGGGGAAGCAGGTGGGCATGCGGACAGGCCTCGTAGCCCATGAACCACCGCCACAACTTATCGTCTTCGCAGTCGAGCAGGAACAGGAAAGCCTCGCGTTCCTCCGGCGGGGCACTGCCCCACCGGCTGTCCAGATAGCGCTCGAACAACTGGTCCAGTTCCCGCATGCCGCGGCGGCAGCGCCAGCGCAGTTTCTTCAACAGGGTTTGTTCGTCCATCGTCCTCATTCCCATACAGCAACGCCGGGCACTGCCCGGCGTTGCGTCATACCTTCACCCGCAGGGCCCTGATCAGGCGCGGCGCGCCATCATCAGCTTCTTGATCTCGGCGATGGCCAGCGCCGGATTCAGCCCCTTCGGGCAGGTCCGTGCGCAGTTCATGATGGTATGGCAGCGATACAGCTTGAACGGATCTTCCAGATCATCCAGGCGCGCACCGGTGTCCTCATCGCGCGAGTCGATGATCCAACGGTAGGCCTGCAGCAGGATGGCCGGGCCCAGGTAACGCTCGCCGTTCCACCAGTAACTCGGGCAGCTGGTCGAGCAGCAGGCGCACAGGATGCACTCGTACAGGCCGTCGAGCTTCCTGCGGTCTTCCGGCGACTGCAGGCGTTCGCGGTCGGTCGGCGCCGGGGTCTGGGTACGGATCCACGGCTTGATCGACGCGTACTGCGCGTAGAAGTGGGTCAGGTCCGGTACCAGATCCTTGACCACGCTCATGTGCGGCAGCGGGTAGATCGGCACTTCCTTCTTCTTGCAGTCGGCGATGGCGCGGGTGCAGGCCAGCGTGTTGGTGCCGTCGATGTTCATCGCGCACGAACCGCAGATGCCCTCGCGGCATGAACGACGGAAGGTCAGGGTGGGATCGATCTCGTTCTTGATCTTGATCAGCGCGTCCAGAACCATCGGACCGCAGGCATCAAGGTCGATGTCGTAGGTATCGGTACGCGGATTGCTGTCGTCGTCCGGACTCCAGCGGTAGATCTTGAAGGTACGCACATTCTTGCCGCCGGTCGTGGCGGGGAAGTGCTGTCCCTTGGTGATCGTCGAATTCTTCGGCAGGGAAAACTCGGCCATGGCTGCTCTCGTTGGCTCAGGCGGCCCGCGCCCTCGGGGCGCGGATTGCATGGTAGGCGGGGGACGCGATCAGTACACGCGCGGCTTCGGCGGCACCACGTCGACCTCGTCGGTCAGCGTGTACATGTGCACCGGACGGTAGTCGAAGCTGCACTTGCCCTTCTCATCGACGTTGACCAG
>JAAIGF010383097.1_pt1 | contig 21985 bp, 16 predicted proteins | sample 6487441 | NCBI WGS metagenome assembly JAAIGF01 (sample SAMN13974129, study PRJNA590717) | phyllosphere metagenome | biome: pepper field; feature: multiple bacterial spot infested pepper fields; material: pepper leaves; isolation source: leaves from pepper fields | host: Capsicum annuum ... | reverse complement strand
GTTCCTGCACCGCATCATGCAGGAGCACCCCGGCGACCTCGAGCCGAGCACCGTCGACTGGGACATCCAGCGCGCCGGTGCGGAGGGCACCCAGCTGCTCTACTACTTCGGCTTCTTCCAACCGACCTACCGCCGCTTCCTGCTCGACCCGGCTCACGAGTACGTCGTCGACGTGATCGACACCTGGGGCATGACGATCGAGCGGATGGCGAACAGCTACCGGGGCCGCTTCCGCGTCGACCTGCCGGGCCGGCCCTACATCGCCCTCCGACTGACGGCGACCTGAGAGGGGATGCGGGCGGCTCCGGGGTTGGAGCCGCCCGCAAGATCGGCCGCGTCGGCCGAGGAACCGCGTCGACGTCCGCGCCGGCCGGCGAATGGCCCGTCGCGCGTGCCTGGCTCGTCAAGCAGGGCATCTACGCGCGGTCTTCTCTCGGCCGAGCTACTGGAGCGCTATCGCGCCCGGTAGTCCAGTGGCAGAAACGGGCCGTTCAGCTTAATTCCGACATAAGTAAGACTATCGGGCGCCCGCATATAGCATTCGCGGTTCGCCGCATGAAACGTGGCGACTGCCGTATTCGCGAGAGAAGACCACCTAGCGTGGCGCCATGTGCGTGATATGGCGCGAGTCCAACGCGGCTCTGGAAGATGGCCTCCGAGGTGCCGGATGCGCAGCGCCTTTGAGGCATCTGGATCGTTGACCGCGCATCAACGATCTAGTTCAGGGTTGACGCTTGCCGTTGCTCCCGTCGCTTAGTCTGCGCCCGCGGGTTCGGTAGTGGTGCCGCCATGAGGAGCTTGCGGGTATACGGGTGCTGGGGGTCCGCGGTGATCGATTCCGACGTGTTCATCTCGACGATCTGGCCGTTCAGCATTACCGCGATGCGGTGGCTGACGACGCGCACGACGTCGAGGTCGTGGGTGATGAACATCATCGAGACGCCGGTCCGCTCCTGCACTTCGAGCAGCAGGTCGACGATGCGTGCCTGGGTGGAGAGGTCGAGCGCGCTGGTCGGCTCGTCGCAGATGATGAGCCGCGGGTTCAGCGCGAGCGCCCGAGCGATGGCGATGCGCTGACGCTGGCCACCCGAGAACTCGCGGGCCAGACGGCGGCCGGCATCGGCGGGCAGGTGCACCTTGTCGAGCAGGTCGCGAACGGTGTCGCGACCGGACTCCTGGCCGTTGGCGAGCAGCGGCTCGGCGAGGATTTCCTCGATCGTCAGCGCGGGGTTGAGCGACGAGTACGGGTCTTGGAACACCACCTGGATGTCCTTTGCGAGCGGGCGGCGCTGCCGACGGGTGAGGTGCGAGATGTCGCGGCCGTCGAAGGTGATCGATCCGCCCGTGACCGGAGCGAGGCCGAGCACGGCGCGGCCGAGCGTTGTCTTACCGGAGCCGGATTCGCCGACGAGGCCGACGATCTCGCCGGGGGCGATGTCGAGGTCGACGCCCTTGATGATGTGGGCGTCGGGGGTGCGCAGGCCGCGCGTCGGATAGCTGACGTGCACGTCGCGGAGGGACAGCAGTGGCGTACGTCCGGCGGAGATGTTTGCTGCGGTGGTCATGTCGGTCCTCACAGGCTCGGGATGGGCTGACGCGCGGGCCGGCCGGCCATCGACGAATCGAGCAGCATCCTCGTGTACTTGTTGCGGGGTCGCTCGAACAGCTCGTCGGCCGTGTTGCTCTCGACGATGACGCCGTGGCGCATCACGCTGACCCGGTCGCAGATGTCCGCGACGACGCCGAAGTTGTGCGTGACGAGGATCATGCCGAGGTCGCGTTCCGCGCGCAGGTCGCGCAGCAGGTCGAGCACCTCGGCCTGCACGGTGACGTCGAGCGCGGTGGTCGGCTCGTCGGCGATGATCAGGTCCGGGTCTCCGGCGAGGGCGCCGGCGATGAGGATGCGCTGGGCCATGCCGCCGGAGACCTGGTGCGGGTAGAGGTCGAAGACGGCGTCCGGGTTCTTGATGCCGACCCGGCCGAGCAGGTCGACCAGCTGCTTGCGCGCGGAGGCCGCGCTGACGTTGCGCACTGCGCGCAGGCCGTAGCTGAGCTGCCTTCCGACGGTAAAGGTCGGGTCGAGGTTGGTCATCGGCTCCTGCGGGATGTAGGCGATCCGGCGCCCGCGGGCGGCTGCCATAGCCTTCGATGAGGCAAGCAGGTCTTTGCCGTCGAATTCGATGCGCCCGCCGAGGATGACTGCCTCCTTCGGGAGGATCCCGAGGGTGGAGAAGGCGACTTGCGACTTCCCGGAGCCGGACTCTCCGACGAGCCCGTGGATCTCGCCTCGGCGCACTTCGATGTCGACGCCCTTGACGACCGCGGCGACGGATTCCGCGGAGTTGGGGTAGCCGAGCCGCAGTCCTTCGATCCGCAGCAGCGGCTGCGCGGCTGCGTCGCCGTTCCGCTGCGGCAGCGGGTCGAGGGTGGTGGCGGCCTCGGCGCGGATGCGGGCGATCGCCTTGGGGCGCAGTGCGCCGTGGCGGGATCCGGAGGTCTGCAGCGTGTCGCGCAGCACGTTGCCGAGCATGACGAGCGCGAGGGTCACCGCGGTGATGAGCGCGGCCGGCCAGACGAGGCTCATCGGTGCGACGTAGATGCTGAGGAAGGCACTGTTGAGCACGCCGCCCCATGACGGGACTGTGGAGTTGCCGAGGCCGATGAACTCGAGCGAGGCTTGGATGGCGATACCCGCGGCGAGGACGAACGAGCTCTGGATGATGATCGGCCCGCGAACGGCGCGAAGCACGTGCTTCGAGACGATGCGCAGGTCCGATAGGCCGGCGACCTTGGCCGCGTCCACGTAGAGCTCGTGGCGCACGTTAACGACCAGCGTGCGCACGAGCCAGAAGTAGCCGGGGAAGATCAGCAGACCGAAGATCGCCATGAAGACGACCATGTTGGGACCGAGGACGGTGTACATCGCCACCAGCAGCACCATGCCGGGCAGGGTGAGGACGATGTTGGCGACCCAGGACAGCGCCGCGTCGAGGCGGCCGCCGAAATAGCCGGCGACGAGCCCAGAAGTCACGCCCAGCACGAGCGAGACAGCGAGCAGGACGACGCTGGACTGCAGCGTGCCCATCGTGGCGATCAGCAGCCTCGACAGGATGTCGCGGCCGGAGAGGTCGCCGCCGAGCAAGTAGGGCCCAGAGAACGGCTCGGCGTTCGTGTACTCGATGTTCGTTTGATTGGGCGGGAACGGCGCGATGAGCGGCGCAAGCGCACCGAGCGCAACGATCAGGAAGAGGAACAGGACGGAGACGACTGCGACGGGGTTGCGGATCAGTCGGCGCAGCACGCCGTTAGCGGGCGCTTGGGTCGAGCCGGTCGCGACGGCGACCGTGTTGGGTGCGGAGGTCACGAGAGCCGCTCCTTGGGGTTGATCAGGCCGGTCACGACCGACAGTGCGATGTTGACGGCGACGACGACGCAGATGGTGAAGAGCACGGCGCCCATGACGACGGGGATGTCGCGAAGGATCGCGCTGTTGGTCAGTTGGGCGGCGACGCCGGGTAGGGCGAAGATCATCTCGATGATGACCACGCCGCCCATGAGCCCGATGGTCTGCAGTGAGATGGTGGTGAGGCCAGGCAGCGCGGCGTTGCGGAGCGCGTGCCGGTAGGTGATGGCGCGCTCGGAGACGCCGCGGGCGCGGAGCGTACGGATGAAGTCCTGCGAGAGCGTGTCGATCATCGCTCCGCGGAATTGGAGTGCGGCGCCGGCAAGCGAGGTGATGAGCACGGCGGTCACGGGCAGGACCAGTGAACTGACCCAGCCGATGAGGCTGACCTCCGGACTGATATAGCCGGTTGCCGGGAAGACCTGCCAGGCGACGGCGAAAGTAAAGACGAGGATGATCGCGATGATGAAGCCGGGAACGGCGCCACCGATCACGCCGCCGATCTGCAGGACGCGGTCGACCCAGCCGCCGCGGACTGCGGCGGTGACTCCGACGACGACGCTCAGCACGAGCATGAGCGCTACCGAGATGAGCACGAGCGACAGCGTGACCGGGAGGCGGGTGCTGAGAAGCGCGGTCACCGGCTCGCCTGTGTAGTAGCTGTTGCCGAGATCGCCCTGGAAGAGACCGAGGACCCACTGCCAGTACTGGATGAGCACGGGCTGGTCGAGGCCGAGCTCAGTGGTGCGAGCGGCGACCGTCTCCTCGGTCGCGCCTTCGCCGAGCACCTGGCGCACGAGACCTTGCGTGTTGGAGAACACGAGGAGGAACGTGACGCCGGTGCCGACGACGAGAAGGATGATGCTGTTCAGCAGCTGTTTGAGGAGGAACTTCGTCATTCCGGGGTCCTGACATCTCGTCGCAGAGAGCGGGACGGGACCGTTGCGGTCCCGTCCCTCCCTGCGGGCTGGTGGTCGTTCGACTCGTTACTCGGCGGGCCGGAACGTGTAGAGGAACGGCGTGCTGCTGCCGGACACGGACTCGGTGAGCGTGTCTTTCGACGTCACGACGTAGGTGGTCGGGGCGGCCCACGAAGCGAACCAGGCCTCGGTCTGGACGATGTCCGAGATTTCCTGGAATGTGGCGTCGGCCTCGGCGCCGGTCGCCGACTGCGCCTGGGTGATGAGCGCGTCGAGCTCGTCCGAACCAGCGCCGAAGATGTTCCAGACCGAGGTGCGGTCGACAACATTCGCGAGGTCCCAGAGAGCGGAGCGGGACTCCATGGGGAAGACCGCGACGGCGTACTTGCCGCCGAGAATCTCGGAGAGCACCGCTGTGAGCGGCAGATCCTCCTCCGTGACGCGGATGCCGATCTCGCCGAGCTGCTGCACGACCATCGGGTTGCTGGTGTTGAAACCCGGAATCGTCGGGATCGTCAAGTCGAAGCCGTCTGCGTACCCGGCTTCCGCCATCAGCTCGCGGGCACCCTCGATGTCGTACGGGTAGCGCTCTTCGAGGTCGGCGTTGTAGAGCTCGTTCTCACGGTTGAAGGGCACTGCGGTTGGAATGGCGAGCCCTGCGTAGAGGTTCTCGACGATCGAGTCGCGGTTGAAGACCATGTTCATCGCCTGGCGGACGCGCACGTCGCCGAGCGCGGGCACCTTCTTGCCGGTGCGGTCGAAGATCATCAGGCCCTCGATGTTGACGTTGCTTGTCGTGATGTTGAACTGGTTCTCGTCGAACTGGTTCATCGAGGTCGAGGTGACCGCCGCGGCGTCGATCTGGCCAGTGCGTAGCGCCGAGATGCGCGCAGTCTCATCCGCGAGCACCTTCACCGTCACGGTGTCGTAGGGGTAGGCCTCGGAGTTCCAGTACTCCTCGTTACGATCGAGAACGTAAGTAGAGCCGGTCGTGGTCTCGGCGACGTTCAGTACGTACGGTCCCGAGCCCTGGGGGTTCGTCTCGGCTTCATCGAAGTGCGCCGGGTTGGCGATGACGCCGAGCTGCACGGCCATATACATCGGCATGAGGCCGTTCGGGGTCGGCGAGTGAAGAGCCACTGTCTCGGCGTCGACCGCCTGGATCTCGACGCCGGCGAGCCGTCCGGCGTCTGGTCCGGCAGCGTCGCGGATGTGCTCTATGGAGGCCTTGACCGCCTCGGCGTCGATCGGGGTGCCGTCGCTGAAGACCAGGTCGTCGCGGAGCGTCAGGGTCGTGGTCATCGCGTCGTCGCTGATCTCGAAGGCCTCAGCGGCGTTCGGCACAACGGTGCCATCCGTGTCGATCCGCAGCAGGGTGTCATAGATGCCGGTCCAGACCCAGCGGGTGCTGCCGCTCATGCCGGTCTGCGCGTAGTCGAGCACTGGAGTGCTCTCGGCAGCGAGCACGAGCTCCTGAGAGCCCGGCGATCCGCCGGCCGTGGAACCGGCGCCGGTGCAGGCGGTCAGGGCCAGTGCGCCGATGGTCAGGATCGCTGCGGCGGCCTGCTTGCAGAACCGGGGGTGCACGGTCCGCTGCTGTGCGCGGAACGTGTCTCGGGCGTCGTGCATGGTTACCTCCATTGGTAATCACCCGTCGCGGCGTTGCGATCGGGGTGCGCCTCGGCGGGTCCGCTGAGCGGGGTGCGGCGGACTCGCTGCTCGGAATTGAACACCATTAAGGGACGATCGCCAAGCCCGCTTTCCGGATCGCGCGGAGACAGGTGTCGTCGTGGGCACGTAGGACGCCTTGCGCGACGAGGCTTCTCGGCGCGCTGGATCGAGGAGGGTCTCGCTGGACGCCCGAGCGCGCAGCGCCGACGACGAACGGGCGCGAACGCGCTCGGAGGCGCGGGTCGGCTCAGCCGCGCGCGAGCTGCTCGATCTCGGCCTCGAGCACGGCGGCCATGTCGATGCGCGGGTCGGCGAGCCACTGCAGCTGCAGGCCGTCCGAGAGGGCGATGAGGCGGCGAGCGGCGGCGCGCGGCTCGACGTGCGCGGCGATGCGCCCGGCGCGCTGGCGCTCCTCGATGGTCGCGCCGAAGCTCTCCACCAGTAGCGCGAGCCGGTCGAGGAAGTACTCGTGGGCGGGGTGCTCGGGGTCGGCGGCCTCCGCCGAGAAGGTCGTGTACAGGTAGACGAGCCCGTAACGCTTGACGTTCTCGCGCACGACGGCCATCCAGACCTCGAGCCCGTCCCCGTCGGGGTGCGCGGCGGATGCCGCCTCGAGCGTGCGCTGCTGCCAGGTCTGCACGACCTCCACGAGCAGGTCCTCGCGCGAGGCGAAGTAGTACAGGATGTGCGCCGGCTCGAGGTCGAGCGCCCGCGCGATCTCGCGCAAGGAGGTGCGTCGGTAGCCGTCCTGGGAGAGCACGTCGAACGCCGTCGAGAGGATCTGCGCCCGGCGGGCCGCGCCCTTCACCGAGCGCGGTTGTGCAACTGCCATGGGATGACCCTAGGGCTTCGTCTTGAAACAAAATTTTATTAGTGATAAAAAGACCGCACCGCCGATCGGCGGAACGCACGAGGTTGTGCCTGTCGTCCCGTTTCGGACGGCGAGCCAAGGAGCTCCAAGCGCCCCTCGTTGCCTCGCCACGCGAATGGAGACACCGCATGACCAGCACCCCTCTCGGCGTCGGAATCCTCGGCGCCGGGCCCGTCGTACAGGCCATTCACCTGCCGACTCTCGCCCGTCTCGGTGACCGCTTCCGTGTCGTCAACATCATGGACGTCAACGTCGACGTCGCAACAGCTGTCGCGGCTCGCGCGGGCGCGGTGCCATCCACCAGCACCGAGGAGCTGCTCGCCGACCCCGCAGTCGAGGTCGTTGCGATCTGCAGCCCCGGCCAATTCCACGCTGGCCAGGTCATCGCCGCGATGCGCGCAGGTAAGAAGGCCGTGCTTTGTGAGAAGCCGCTCGCCACTAGCCGCGCTGAGGCCGAGGAGATTGCAGCCGTGTCCGCAGAGACCGGCGTGCCGGTGATCGTCGGCGCCATGCACGCCTTCGATCCGGGCTGGCTCGCCGCCCGCGAACATGCCGAGGAGCTGCTGCGCACCGCGCACACCATCCGCTCGACCATGCTCATCCCGTCCAACGAGCGCTTCGAGGACTGGGCCACCGAGGTCACCGGTCGGGTTCCGATGGCTCGCCCCGAGGGCGAGCCCGACGCCGGCGCGCTAGCAGCGATGATCAACGGGGCTGTGCTTGGCCTCGCCATCCACGACCTGCCGCTCATTCGCGCGGCCATCGATGGCGCCGAGTCAGTGCGCGTCGTCGCAGCCGAACTGCTGCAGCCCTTCGGGTACTCCATCGCCGTGCTCGCCGACGACCGGCTCATTCACCTCGATGCCGGCCTTCACGCGCAGTGGCAGCCGGTGTGGAAGCTCGAGTTCGCGGGAGAGCCCGGCGAGGCGAACCTCGAGTTCACCCCGTCTTACGTGCACGCCGGCTCGGCCACCGCGGTCGTGACCCGCGCCGATGGCCACCGGGAGCAGTACGGCCCGTTCGAGCACAACGGCTACGAAGGCGAGTGGATCGTGCTGCACGACCTCGTCCACGGCCGCAGCGACGCCGCGCCCAGCGTCGCCTCCCTCATTGACGACCTCACCTTCGCCGTCGACATCGCCGACGGCGCCGCCAACCTCGTGCGTGCCGCACACACCAGCCAGGAAGGAGTCGCCGCATGAGCGCGCTCACCGTCACCCCCGCCTCCGCCGTCACCGCAACCCTGCCGGTCTCGCTCCGCGCGAGCGCCGAGGCAGACGCCGACCTCGTCGTCATCGACGGCACGACCTCATGGACCGAACCGCTGGCCGCGGCGCTCGCGCGCTCCCCGCGCGGCGTACTGCTGATCGACCCGATCGCCGAGCCGGTCGATGCCGTGCGCGCCGTCGCCGCCGAGGCCGGCCTCACCCGAGTCCTGATCGCCGACCGCTACGCCGGCAACCCTGCCGTCGCGGCCCTCGTCGAGCGCGCGCCCGCATCCCTGAAGACGCCGACCAGCGTCACCGGCGTCGTCGTGGGCGCCGACCGCGCCCGCGCGGCGCTTGAAGCGCTCCGGCTGCTGCGCGCCCTCGACTTCACGGTCGCGGAGCTGCGCCGCATCGACGCCAGCGGCGCCGTGCTCCTGCTCGGACGCACCAGCGCTGGTGCGTCCATCGCCCTGCACGCCATCGAGGGCGTCGACGAACGCGCAGAGCTGCGCGTGCGAACCTTCGACGGCGCCGCCACCCTCACCCTCACCCCGGCCACGAGCGCCCGCCCCGCGGCGGTGCACCTGATCGACGCAAACGGTGCCCTGCGGCTGCCCACCGTCTACGAGACTGCGCATCGCGCCGGGCTCCGTGCACTCGTCGCCGACGGCTCGAACGCTGACGACCTCGACGGCTTCATCGAGGACCTCGAGCTCCTCGCCGACGCGTCGAGCATCCGCTGAGCAACCCCGGACCCGACTCCCGACCCACGAAACCCTCATGAACAACAACGTCACCGATCCGAGCACCGTCGCGCCACAGGCCTCGGCCACCGCGAGCGCGCCGAAGGCCAGCGGCATACTGATCTTCGCCTACGTACTCGCCCAGTTCGGCAACTGGCTCGCCCTCCTCACCCCGGTCGTCATCACCATTGCCCTCCGCGTTGCCGACGTCGCCGCATCGAACGGACTCGCCGAGGCCGAGAAGGCGGCGCAGCTCGGCTACGTGCTCGGCATCGGCGCGCTCGCCTCGACCCTCGCCACCCCGCTCTGGGGCGCGATCTCGGACCGCACGACCTGGCGCCTCGGCCGCCGCAAGCCCTGGATGCTCGTCGGCGTCGCCGGCGGCATCCTCGGCCTCGCGCTCATGGCGTGGGCGCCGAGCATGCTCGTGCTCGGCGTCGGCTGGGTGATCGCGCAGATCGCGTTCAACGCCAACCAGGCGGCCCTCAACGCGCTGCTGCCGGACGCGATCGCGCCCTCGCAGCGCGGCAAGGTCTCGGGCCTGCTGGGTCTGACGACCTCCCTCGCGATCCTGGGCGGCACCTTCATCACCCAGTTCACGACCGGCAGCTACACGGCGATGTTCCTCGTCCCCGTGGTCTTCGCCGTGATCGGTGTCGTCCTGCTCATGGTGGTGTTCAAGGACCGTCCGGCGGTGCGCGGCGAGCTGCCCCGCTTCGGCGTGAAGCAGTTCTTCCTGTCGTTCTGGGTGAACCCCTTCGTGCACCGCGACTACGGCTGGGCCTTCGCGAGCCGCTTCCTGGTGTTCCTCGGCAACGCCTTCGTCACCACCTACGGCGTCTACTTCCTCACCGACCACCTCGGCGTGGGCCCGGCCGACATCGCGACGTTCATCTTCTTCTCGACCTTCATCAACACGGCGATCACCGTGCTCGTCTCGGTGCTCGGCGGCTGGCTCTCTGACCGCTTCGGCAAGCGCAAGCCCTTCGTGCTCGGCGCAGGCCTGATCCTGGCGGCAGGTCTCATCCTCACCGGCTTCTCGTCGAGCTTCGGCATGTACCTCGTCGGTGCCGCGGTCGTCGCCTTCGGCAGCGGCCTCTACTACGCGGTCGACCTCGCGCTCGTCGCCGCGGTGCTGCCAGACGAGAAGAACTCTGCCAAGTACATGGGCGTGTTCCAGATCGCCAACGCCCTGCCGCAGTCGCTCGCGCCTGTCATCGCCCCGGCGCTGCTCGCGATCGGCGCAGCCGGCGGCAGCGGCAACTACCCGGCCGTGTTCATCTTCGGCGGCATTGTCGCCATCATCGGCTCGTTCGCGGTCGCCCCCATCCGCGGCACCCGCTGACGCACTCACCCCGCCGGGGCGGCCCTCGGGCCGTCCCGGCTTCCTCGTGGAAGGACCTCCCATGCAATACCCCCGTCCCCGTGTCGTGATCGTCGGCGCCGGCATGATCGGCGCCGCCCACCTGCGCGCGGCCCGCGACGCCGGCGCAGACGTCATCGGCGTCGTCGCCTCGACTCCCGGCCGCTCGATCCAGGTCGCGGGGGAGTGGGGTGTGCCGACCGGGTTCGCGTCGCTCGAGGCAGCGCTCGCGGCGAAGCCCGATGCGATCCACATCTGCACGCCCAACGACACCCACGCCGAGTACGCCATCGCCGCCACGAAGGCCGGGGTGCACCTGCTGCTGGAGAAGCCGATCGGCATGTCCGTGGCCGAGGGCGAGGCCATCGTCGCCGCGGTCGAGGCCGCGGGCGTCGTCGCGACGGTGCCCTTCGTGTACCGCTTCCACCCGATGATCCGCGAGATCCGCGCCCGCCGCATCAGTGGCGAACTCGGTGATGTGCTCCTGGTGCACGGCACCTACCTGCAGGATTGGCTCGCCTCGCCCGACGCCTCGTCCTGGCGGGTCGACCCGGCCAAGGGCGGCCCGTCGCGCGCCTTCGCCGACGTCGGCTCGCACTGGGCTGATCTGGCAGAGTTCGTCACCGGCGAGCGCTTCGTAAGCGTGGCCTCGGCGATGTCGATCGCCTACTCGGATCGCCCCGCCGTGAGCGGCGCGTCCTTCGGCGGCGACTCCGCCGTCGGGGCCGAGCGCATCACGGTCTCGACCGAGGACGTCGCCACGGCCATGTTCCACACCGAGCGGGGCGTGATCGCCAACACCGTCATCAGCCAGGTCTCCGCGGGCCGGAAGAACCGGGTCTGGATCGAGGTCGACGGATCGAAGGGGTCCGCGGTCTTCGACCAGGAGCACCCCGAGCAGGCGTGGTTCGGCAGCACCGAGGGCGCCACGATCATCCGCCGCGGGGAGGGCCCTATGGCCCCCGACCAGGCCCGTATGACGCGGATCGCGGCCGGCCACTCGCAGGGGTGGACGGACGCGTTCGCGCAGTACGTCGCCGACAGCTATGCGGCCATCCGCGGCGAGAGCCCGGAGGGTCTGCCGACGGTGCAGGACGGTCTGCGGTCGCTGCGCGTCGTCGACGCGGTGCTCCGCTCCGCACAGGGCGGATCGTGGGCGGGCATCGCCGCGACGTCGGAGGCGCGGTTGCGGTCGGCGTGAGGCGCAACGCCAGCTCTGCGAAGGTCAGCTACGCGAAGACCGCAGCAGTTCAAGCGCACATTCTCGATGCCACGGCTGATTTACTCAGGCGCTCGGGACCGATATCTACGACGATTGCGGCAGTCGCAGCGGCGGCTGGGATGAGTACTCCGGGGGTGCACTACCACTTCCCAAACAAGGCGACTCTCCTTGCTGCTGCACGACATCACGTCCGCAATTCGGAGGCCGGCGCTAGGGAGCCGGCGGTCTCGCCGGCGATCGCCCAGCAAGCCGAGGTCTTTGCTGTAGCGACCGTCGGGGACGCAGCTATCGCGCTAGCGCTTCGCCAGGACGTCAGCGGGATGCTCACCCTCGTGGATTGCATCGCTGAGCACGCCAGCGATGCCATGACGATCGACCGAGAAAGAAGAGCGCGTGAGATCGTTGCCTATGAGATTGGCCTTGCGATGCTCCGCGTCATCGACCGCGGCGGGGCAGCGGCTGGACTTGTTCCAAAGGGGGAGCCCGGGAGCGGGGCTGGCGTGCCTCGGGCCTGACCCATCAGGCTGGCTTGACGTGGAAGCGGGCTGGCGAGCGTGAGCGTCACCGGGCGAGGGCGATTCTGCTAACCGAAAGTGGCTCTGTGTCGATCTCGTGCTGCTTTGCAGCTTCGCCGAGACCGCACTCACGCCCGATTTGCACACGGGCGCACTAACTACCGTGCTGCTCTGCGTGCCGCGCGACTCTGTCACTGGCGATAGCGCTTCGAACACCGCTCGAACAGCTAGACCGATAATATTGATTATGTCCAAGTGCAGTTTTGCAGAATGATCAGACGCATCTGATTTTTAGCATCGACAGTCGGCAGTGTTTCAATCCGCGACGGCTGACGAGTCGATCACGGCGCCGATCGTCGCCCCGCCCGCTCCGCGAATGCATCGATCGCGGAGAGGATCTCGTCACTGCGCCAGAACGGCCCGAGCTTGTGCTCGTTCTTCGACTTCGCGATGCCGGCGCCGACGAGCGCCCTGAAGGGCGGGTAGACGTTCGGCTGCTGCACGCCGAGCTCCTCAGCGGCCACCGCGCTGCTGAGCACGGGCCGCCGGGCGAGCACGTCGAGCAGCTTCCAGGCGTTGGAGTCTCGTCGCGCCGTGAGGAGCTCGTTCCAGCTCGAGCGGATGGCGTCGATCTCCTCGACGAGCTGCCGTGCGTTCCGCACTGCTCGCAGCGACGCCGCCGCGAAGGCGAGCACGATCGGATCGACGTCGCCAGCGCGGTAGGCGTCGAGCGCCCGGTGGTAGCCCTCGACGTCGGCGAGCAGGCCCGCCGAGACCGGGATGGCCACGTTGCGCGTGACGCCGCGGTGTCGCAGCATCGACTGTGCGAGCGCTCGGCCGGTGCGGCCGTTGCCGTCGGTGAACGGGTGGATCGTCTCGAACTGCGCGTGCGCGACGGCCACTGACACGAGCGGCGACACCGACGCGTTGCTCGCGAAGCCCACCAGGTCGTCGATGAGCCCCGCGACGTGCTCGCAGCTCGGAGCCACGTAGCTCGCCCCGGCGGGCGAGTCCGAGCGCGTGCCGATCCAGACGGCTTCAGTGCGCCACTGGCCGGGCGTGTGCCGCGGCTGGCGCTCCATCAGCACCTCGTGCATGCGCTGGACGGAGGTGGCCGAGAGGTCGTCGGCCAGGTCGATCGCCGCCTGCATCGCTTTCGTGTTCGCCGCGATCTCGTCCGCGTTGCGGCTCGAGCCTCCTCCGAGCTCGGCGCTGAAGATCGCCCGCGCCGAGGCGGTGAGGTTCTCGATCTGCGATGACGAGGCTGCCTCACTGCGCAGCAGCACCGGAGTGAAGGCTGCGACCTTGCTGCCCAACTCGGCATCGAAGCGGGTTAGCTCACGCTCGGCCTCATCGGCGGCAGCGCGCGCCTCGTCCGACGGCTCCGGCTCCAGGGCAGCGATGAGCGGCACGACCGCCACCTCGTAGACGCTCTCGGCCCCCTGCGTCTCGGCACCGACGCCCCAGCTCGTGCTGGCGCTGGGCACCCATCGGCGCTCCTCGTGCTTGATCGCGGGCCATGGCGAAGTCATAAGCGGATCTCCCTGATTTATGCCTTCGCCTAGTATTTCATAATTTAGCTTGGAGCGTTTATGCGATAGCGGATCGAGCGGCGCTGGCGGAGCCACTGTCGGGAGCCCCGCGACCAGAAATCCGCCTCGCCATCGCGATGGTAAGTCTGACGTGCGGCTCGTCTCACGCCGATTCTTCGACACATCCTCATCGTGCAGCTAAGAATCTGCGTCGCTACTCCAAGGCGGCGACGATCGAGGATCAGGCGATCGTCGAACAGGAGATGTGTCTCCACGGAAATCACGCCGACCGGATCTGACCCTCCGCCGCTGTACCCCGTCTCACCAGTTGAACCCCTGCCGCCTTCGGGCTGCGGGGGTTCTTCTTTTCGCCGCGCTGATCACGGCCACTGCTCCGCCTCGAAGCCGTCGACGCGGTCCTCGCTGCCGACCTCCTCACCGCACGAGCTGCACCACCAGTTCACGAGCACGGTCGACCTCGTGGGCAGCAGACGCTGCAGGCAAGTCGGGCAGTTGGGTGCGTCGGCGTACATCGCTCGAGGCTCGCACCGCTGCTCGAGCCGCGCTCGATCCTGTCCACAGGCGCTCGCCCCACGAGATTGTGGCCTCGTCCTCGACCAGACCCTCGTCGCCCTCCCCGGGCGGTGGGGGGTTTTCGTTTTCGAGCGCTCGTGACCGACGAGAGGCGCCAGGGCGCCGGCGGGCTGCTGCGCTCATGCCGCTGCTCTCGCAGTGGGTGCGTGTCCGCGTTCTGGTCGCTGCGCGCCCCGCTCGCGGTCACGTTGCGGCCCCTGGCGGGACCGCGCTGCGTTGCTGCTGGCCCCGCGGGCCAGGTGTGGCCGGATGGGGACCAACTGGTGACCGCGGGGCGACCACATCACGGTCACGAGGTCGGAATCAGCGCTGAGACGCTCGATTCGCGCTCCAGAGCATCGGTTGCGCTGTTCTGCTGGACCATCTAGGGACCGATCCCGGTCACAAGTGGTCCAATCGTGACCGCGAATGGGGCAGGAATGGTCCAGCCGAGAGGGGTCGTTTCGGGCGCCTGCAGCGCCTTCGAGACGCCCTCGCGACGGCCTCGGAGCGGTGGTCGTGACGAGCGCTCGAGGCGGTGCTGGCGACCGGCCTCGCGGCCGTGCTCGCGGCCGTGCTCGAGGACGAGCTCGTGGCCAGGATCGGTGCCGTGCTCGACGCCGTGTCGGTGACAGAAGGGGGCGGGAGTGTGGAGCGTATGGGGCTCACCATGAGGCCCCGACGCTAGCCGCGGAGCGAGTCCCGCCAGCTCGGTCACCGGTGCCTCTGGTCGTGCCTCCCGCCGGCTCCGGCTCGGTCGCTGGAGTGCCACGATCCACGGCTAGCAGGCGAACGCGGGGAGGCGACCCCGGGGCCTCTCAGAGGGCTGAAGTCGCACAGCCTCCGGCCCGCGCCCCACCCCCTTCGGATGGGTCGCATCTCAGTCGCGAGCATGCTGCTCGAGCAGGACTAGGCGTGGGCGCCGTGGGCATCCATCGCCGGTCTCTGCAGACGTTCGTCGCATCGCTCGATGGCGCGGCCGCGGGCCGCTCACGAGATGCCATCAGACGTGACGCCGGCGGCCGCCGGCTGAGCGCAGGGGATGCGCCTGGCGGCGCCGCTGAGACGACGGTCACTGCGGTGCTCGTGGGCGGGCGGTGGTGGCCAGGGTCGCCGCGAGCTCGGCGCCGATGGCGCCTCGGAGATCGTCGCTGCTCGGCGCCGATGTCAGGGGGGGCGAGGGGCCGCGACGAGGTCGCGGCTGAGGTGGGCTCAGGCGGCCGCTGCAGCGGCCGTTGCGAAGGGTGCAGCGTCCTCCTGCGTCGGACGCTGCTGCAGCGGCTCCGCCGCTATGGACAGCGATCTCCGCGATGCTCCGATCGACGCTCCCTTGGAGCGAAGGCAGCCGCGTGCCCGCGGCTGGCGTCGGGGTGATCGGTGACGGTTCCGCTACGCTCCACCGCCCCCTCGACTCGCTGCGCTCGACGTCGGACCCGCTGTGCCACTTCGTTCCAAACAGTGGGTCCGACTAAACCCCGACTTCCCGGCTTTTTTCGATGGGTTCGGGTCCGCCGCAGTGTGCTGAAACCTTCGGTATCGCGGCGGACCCAGAGGGTTTGGACCCATCGAAAAAAGCCGATCAGGCAGCTAAAGCTGACCACGATCCTCCGCTAAAGCTCCGGATGCGTGTGAGGAAGGAAAAGGGCATAAGTGTGGCTGGCACAAACCGGCGTCCCTGTCTTCGCTTCGCTCGTCAGTTCCTTGGTTTGTGGTCGGCATAGCCGACAGCCATTCGGGGCCTCTGTCGACAGTCGCTGCGCTCCCGTCTCCAGGGCCCCTCACCCTCGTCGCTGCGCTCCTCGGGCACTTACTGCGTCGCTGCGCTCCTTGCCCTCTGACGCCCCTGTGGGGGCGTCCTCGGGTGCCTTCAGACGATGCCGCCCTGCGCTTCACTCTGGGTCGGACAACTCCTGTTGACGCGTCCTGTCGGCCGCTGGGCCATGGGGCGGCGATGCCGCCTCAGAGGCCGAAGGAAGGGCTGAGCCAGATGCAGCCGAACCGTCGCTACGCGCCTGCCTCAGCGAGCTGCAGCTGGGGACTGAAGGTGGTCGGCGTGGCCAACCCGGGGGTCGATTCGATATCTCCCTCACGCACCCGTGAGTGGAGGTGTGTCGACTACTTGATGACCCCGAACTGAGGAGATGTGCCACCGTGGCCAAGAGCAAGAACCGACGCCACCGTGAGACACAGAAGGCCCGAGAAGCGATCCCTGAGGTGCTCATCTCGGGCGGCTGTCGATGCCGAGGAAACCAACCGATTGGCGGCGCGCTACGTCGCCGACGCCGCCCGCCTCTGGGACCGGCAGTCGCGCACGTGTGCACTCGAGCACCACGCGGCTGTCGAGCTGCAGGGTGAGCGTGAGGGTGAGCAGAAGCGTAGGGCGGTCACGAAGCGGATGCGCCAGACGATGACCGGCTGGGTCTTCGACCGCCTTATTAACTCGTCATCTGGAATGGTCTGCCGCCGGGCGTCGAAGCTGTTGAGCAGCTCATCCGCGCGGTGATCTCGAACCGTCACGATCTCTACGTGCCGCGGGGTCGCCGACCTCTCGAATGAGGAGGCGACGGCGGTGCGTTCGCACCTCGCGCGGGGCTCTCACCCGCACTTCGGCAGCGCCCGATGCCCCCCGGCCGCGGGCGCTTCATCCGCCGCGGCGAACGGCCGGTGATCGTGCAGGCAGCCATGCCCGAGCCGAAGGATGCCGAGCGATGATCACGCCCCCGCCCGAACCCGGGCTCGTCCAGCGCATCGTGCACATCGCGGGCACCGGCGGCGGTGTCGGCACCACCACCGTCTCCGCGCTGCTCTTCGCAGCGCACGAGACGGACTCCGCGCCGATGCTGCTCGACCACTCCGGTGGCAGCCTCGGCGCCCGTCTTACCGGCGGCGACGAGGTTGCCGCGGTCGACCCGACCGTGACGCTCCACGACGCCGGGCCCCACGCCGACGGCATCCTCATCGACCTCCTCGCGTACCCGACCGAGTTCGCCATGATCGTCACGAGCGACACCCCGGCGGGCATCGCTGCGGCGCGGCGCACCCTCGACCGCATCGACGAACGCCCCGGCACGGCGGGCCTGGCGCGCACGATCACTGTCGCCGTCGCCAACGCTGGCCGCCATCGCAGCACCGGATTCGCCGCCCTCGGGGTCGACTACGGGCACCACCGCACAGCGCAGATCCCCGCCGATCCAGCCCTCGCCATCGGCGGACGCATCCCGGTCAATCGGCTCGCGCCGCGCACCGTGCGCGCGCAGCAGCAGCTCCGCCATGCTCTCCAGGAACGCCTGCGCGGGTACGCCGCGCCGCGGTAGCGCGTCGGGTCTCAGTGCCGCCCGAGCGGGCTGACGCCCTCGGACAGTTCGAAGCACGAGGAGAACGACGAGATCTCGACTGCCGTCCTCTCGCGGTTCTCCGCGACGATGGCGCTCGAGCCGAACGGTCCGAGCACTTGCACACGAGGCTCTCCACTCGGTCGCGGGATTGAGAGCGCGTCGAGCCCATCCGAGCCGTCGTAGCGCTCGACGATGGCGGCCACGAGCGCCTCGGCATCGATCGGTTCGCGCACCGGCACGACGGTTCCTCCGGCCCACCTGTGGCCGCCATCACCGCACGGCATCAGGATGCCGTCCGGCGATTGGTCCGGCTGTCCCGCGGCCTCGGATGGGACGAACGCTGCGAGTTCGAGTTCCAGGTCCTGCGCGACCCGCTTCGCGTTCTCGAGGGAGAGGTCGGGGTCGACGGACTCGTCGGCGCAGCCTCCGAGTAGGAAACCGGTCCCGACGGCGAGCCCTATGGCAGCCCGGCTCGCCGACCTCCTTCCGCCCCGCCCCGAAAGCTTCGCTCGCACGTCGACCCCCGATGTCCCACCGCCTGCGCAGCGGGTCGAGCCTAGCGAGGCGGGCGGCGGTCCAGTCCGGGAAGGCAGAACGCCACCAAATGGCCCCACCCGCAGCCAGCTCGGTACCCACCGTTGGGGCGCCACTGAATGGCCCCACCCGCAGCGGCTCGGTACCCACCGTTGGGGCGCCACCGAATGGCCCCACCCGCAGCGGCTCGGTACCCACCGTTGGGGCGCCACCGAATGGCCCCACCCGCAGCCAGCTCGGTGTTGGTTCAGCACCTGGATCAGGGTTCTGGCCGCGAACAGGTAACCGCGATAGCTGTGATTATCACTGGCAATGAGCCCAAGACCTGAAGTGACGAGATACGGGGAAAAACGGGCGTGAAAAAGCCCCCGGGAGCGGATGCTCACCGGGGGCCTAATCGACAGTCGTCCTGGTCCTTCGAGGTTACCTCATGGCGGTGCCAGTATCTAAGCCCAGGGCAGCTCAGTCCTCGGGCGGCGGCGGGAACTTCGCCCGCGCCGCGGCGATGTCGGCACTCGAGGAGCTCATGGCGTCGGTCACGGTGTGCTCGCGGAGGTAGTCACGCAGGTAGGGCAACGCGAAATCGAGCTGGCCGGTCTTCACGACGTAGACGATCCCAGCGTTCAGCAGGCGGATCCTGATGTTGTTGAGGTGCTGTTTCGAGATGCCGACCCGCTCCCGCAGCTGCCCGACGCGGGACGGCCCGTCGTCGACGGCCATCGCCGCAAGCACGGAGCGGTCGAGGTCGGCAAGGCCGGCCAGCGACGGCTCGTGGATGTTCGCGCCCATGCGACGCTTCGACTTCTGCACGGCGCGACGCACGTCCTCGAGCGAGATCTCGTCAGCCTCGGGGTTCGCTTTCCAGGCGAGGTCGCCGATGAGCTGTGTCAGGAATGGGTAGCCCTGGGACCCGCGGCCGGCGTAGTCGAGCGCCTCGGAGTTGATGGAGCGGCCGTGCTGCTTGATGGGGCTGTGCAGTGCCTCGAGCGTGGACTCCCAATCGAGCAGGTCGAGGTTGACCGGCTCGGCACGACGCAGGAACGTAGACGTGCCGTCCCGCAAGATCTGCGCGATGTCCGCGTGGAGGCCAGCAACGATGATCGCCACCTCACGATCGCGGCTGACCAGGCGCTGCAGCATGCCGACGAACTCTCGGAACTCGGGCAGCGTGGCCTCGTTGACCTCGTCGAGGACGAAGAGCACGCCCCCGTTGGGCTCGACGATGGAGGCGACTGCGTGGGTGAGGGTCTCGAGAGTCTGCTCGATGGGAGCACTCTCGGTGTACTCGAGGTCGACGCCGCCAATGGGCGAGCTGATGCCTGCCACGCGGACCCTACCGTCAGGGTCGAGCCGACGCAGCTCAGTGCGCAGCTTGTTCTCCATCCGACTCAGGAAGCCAGGAGAGGCGAGCTCGTCGATCGTGATCCAGCCGCGGTCCTCAGCCACTCGCCGAAGATGCTCGGCCAACACGGTCTTGCCGACACCTCGGTAGCCCCGGATGAGCAGTGCTCGCTCGGGACTCCAGGCACCGGGTTCAATCGCCTCGGTGAACGTGTCGATGGTCTGCTGCCGCCCGGTGAGTGCCGGGGGCAATTTGCCGAAGCCGGCGCGGAACGGGCTGGTCGTCATGGCGTGAGTTTACCGTACACGGCGTAGTTTACGAGTTTACTTGCGTTGATAAGTTTATCGCGATCGAACGAGGTCAGCTCGACGGTCCCACCACGCTTACGTCAGCTTGCTCGTAGGGTGCGGCTGGCGGCGCGCTCTGCGTGCTCGTCTATTTCGAGGTCGGCGACCAACGCAGCTCGCGGTCACCACCCATAGCACGTTCCCTTCGTTGTAGAACCCGACGGCGTCCGCGTGATAGCTGCGCGTGAGCGACTGCTCGCACCGCGCGGTGCGTCAACTTCCCCCGCGAGCGAAGATCGAGCTGGGTGCGATCGCGCAAGAACGACTCGACAGAGCGATCTATGATGTCTGTGCGCAATAACCCTGGCGCCCTAAGAGCCGAGCGCATCAGGCGTGTCGCTGAGGTACTCGTCGCAGTTGAGTATGGGACGCCATCCTCATGCCCGAGACCGCTGGTGGCGATAGCTCTGTTGCCGGTCTGGTCGTCTTCGTGAGTGCGAGTGCGAGTGCGAGAGCGTCGGGCGGTCGAAGGAAAGCTCAGTGGTCGCAGATCTCCTGAATCAATGCGCGTGTTTCGGCAGGGGAGTAGACCTTGCTGCGCGTCATGTGAATTTCCGTATGCAGCTCGTGCATCGACTTAGTCCTCCGGGCGATGCGCTCCTGCCGAAGGCGGCACTTGGCATTGTGAATCTGTTCGCTGAGCCACGCGCTGCGGTCGCCTCCCGCGTGGGCGTCGGCCAGCTCTTGAAGCGACAGAAGGTCCTCGTAGGAGAGAAATAGCTCGACTGAGCGGTTGGGCATGGTTCCTCCGATGCTTCTTGTCCTCGCCAGGCTGCAAACAAGTCTGCCTGCTTGCGTCTAGGACGGTGCCGGCTGGAGCGGTCCCTTGCACCAGGCCGTCTCCCGAAGGCGAGCGTCACTTCCGACTACAGCACGAGTTGTTGGCGGGATGCGTCGAGCATGTCGAGAAGACGATGCTGGGGTGTGGACCAACTCCGGTTCCACTGGTGGAGGCAGCTCCTCGGGTGGTGGCGGCACCAGCTCGCCCCAGTAGCTCGGCGGAGGACTCGGCGGAGTCGACGCCGGCCAGACCTGCTGGACCAGCGATGGCCACGGTGGGATCATGTCCCGGTAACAAGGCCGGAGGCAGCTAGCCTCTCTCGCTAGCTCGTCCATCAACGGTGGAAGGAGCAACGGGTCCGCTACCACCGGGTGGCGCGCCTCGCCAAGGTCGAGCTCTGCGGCTAATCGAGCCGCCTCGACCGATCGGAAACTCTTCGGGGGCCACGCGCTCTCCGAGGGGTTTTGCGTTCGGAGAGCTCGTACCGAATCGCTAGATTCGCGGTACACCGAGTAACGCCTGGTCAGGCGGGGTTTCGTGACGGTTTCCCGTCAGGTGTACCGATTCGTGTACCGCGGCACAGCGTGGGCATTTCGGCTCCTGAACTGCACTTTTCGTGCTTCGTACCGTTTGTACCGCGTGATCGAAGGAAGTCAATGCATGTGTGCGTGCATGCGCGCACGAAGAGAGTTGCGGCGAATCGGCGGTGCAAACGGTACTTCTCTCACATTTTCTGAGGAGAAAGCCCGCCAATCCAGTCATCTGGCCTGTTCTGAGCTGTACCGTTTCTGATCCTCGACGGTTGAAGAAGTGGTACAACACGCCCACCATTGAGCCCTAAAAAGCAGCTCTCACCTGGGAAAATCGCGCTCTCAGCGCATATTGCCGAAACGGTACACGAAACGGTACGGCGCGGGCCAGTGCAAGGTCCCCCAAGAAGCCCCGCCCGAAGTGACGTACGCGACGCGGGTAGATGCCTCGTTGCGCAGACGCGACCTCTATCGACCGTTCGCCCAGCGAAGCTCCAAAGCTGTTCAAGTTATGTGTCAACGACGTCCTGCGCGTCGCCTGGACCGTCGCCGACCTCGACGGCGCTGCCGCGCCCGGAGCGGATGCGGTCGGCCGGGCCCTCGCGCTGCGCCGCCCCGCGTAGACGCACCGCCCCGCACCCGCCCCGACCATCGGATGAGGAACGAATGACCCAGCGAACCCCCGCCCCCGCAGACCCCGGCCCTTCCGGCCCGCCCGGCTCATCCGCCCCCGCAGGGCCCGGCCCCGCGGACCCCGCCCCCGCCGACCCGGGCCGTGTCGAACCCGCCCTCGGCGCACCGACCGCGCCCCGCCCCACCCTCTACGGTCTCGACCGCGACGAGCTCCGGCGAGCGGTCGGCGCGATCCGACTGGACCACGCACCCGACGAGCTGCCCGAGCTCGTCGCCCGCGCCGCGTGGACCGGTCTCGCCGAGCCCGGCGACGGCGCCGCCGGCCTGCTCGTCGAGACCCTCGGCGCCGAACCCGCCCTGCGCCTCGTGCTCGATCGCGCCACCCCGGGGCAGCTCGTCGCCGAGCTGCTGCGGGGCGGCGCCCTGCCCGCGCCCGGACTCGAGCAGCTGCTCGGCCAGGGC
>JAAIGF010135487.1_pt1 | contig 22004 bp, 20 predicted proteins | sample 6487441 | NCBI WGS metagenome assembly JAAIGF01 (sample SAMN13974129, study PRJNA590717) | phyllosphere metagenome | biome: pepper field; feature: multiple bacterial spot infested pepper fields; material: pepper leaves; isolation source: leaves from pepper fields | host: Capsicum annuum ... | reverse complement strand
TGGAGGTTGCAGGAAACCTTAAGGCTTTCCGTCAAGCGGACATGCACACCGGCCTCAACTGACAACCCCCGGGGTTGTGCGTATCGGCTCAGGGACATCAACCAACTGGCGCACACTCCAGGGAGCTGCGGCCAGTATAACAAAAAAGGCCGACCGTTGGTCAGGCACGGCCATCGTTGTCTTCGTGCAGGGCATTGTCGACCCGGCCGAGCAGGTCGCGCACGTGATCGCGGGTGACCGTGACCTGCTTGTCGAGGTTCTGCTGCTTGTGCAGCATATCGTGGGTGATGTTCAGGGCAGCCATCACGGCAACGCGGTCGGCGCCGATGACTTTGCCGCCGCTGCGGATCTCCCGCATCTTGCCGTCCAGGTAGCGGGCGGCGTTCTGCAGGTTGCTACGCTCATCAGCGGGGCAGGCGATGCAGTATTCTTTGTCCAGAATCTGAACGGTGACGGTATTTGGTTGGGTCATGAGTCCTGCTCCAGGGCTTTGAGGCGCGAAATCATCGATTCGACCTTGTGCCGAGCCATTTCGTTCTTTTCGATCAGATGAGCGCGTTCTTCGCGCCATGCCTGCTCGCTTTCCAGCAACAGACGATTTTGTGCCTTGAGTCGCTCGACACGCTGGATCAGCAGCTCCAGCTTTGCCGTCAGGGCGTGTAGATCGGCGTCTTCCATTGGCTCTCGCTTTGGCAGGGTGTGCGCAGTGTATAGATTCAGCGGTTCGCCAGCGCAAACCGGCTGATGGTCTTGGCGCGTCTGCCGATGCTAGGATAGAAAGCCTCCATTCTAGTGATTGCGCCCTCTGGCGCCTAGTGATCGATGCCGACTTCCAGTTCTCCCTATGCTGCATTCGCTGCCCTGCTCGCCAGTGGTGGTTCCTCCGTTTCACCCGCCGAGCTGCACGGCCTGTTGCTGGGCCGCAGCTGCGCCGGCGCCGGCTTCGAAGCCGGCCCCTGGCTGGTGGATGCCACCGAGCTGCTCGGCGTCGAGCCGCCGGAAAATATCCGCCAGGCACTGATCGGCCTGCAGGAAATGGTACGTGGTGAGCTGACCGGTGACGACGTCACCGTGGTTCTGCTGTTGCCGTCCGATGACGCGCCGCTGGCCGAGCGCGCCGTCGCTCTGGGCCAGTGGTGCCAGGGCTTTCTCGGTGGCTTCGGGCTGACGGTCGGCGATGCCGCGCTGAGCGGCGAGGCCATGGAAGTGCTGCAGGATTTGTCCGCCATCGCCCAGGTGCAGAATGCCCTGGACGAATCCGAGGACGGCGAGAACGATTACATGGAGGTCATGGAGTACCTGCGTGTCGCGCCGCTGCTGTTGTTCAGCGAGTGCGCCAAGCCGGCGGCCCCGGCGCCGAAGCCTTCGCTGCACTGATATCGCCCCTTACTCGACCGATCGGAATCTAGCCTGCCCATGACCAGCATCTCCAAAGCGGAATACGCCCGTCGCCGCAAGGCGCTGATGGCGCAGATGGAACCCAACAGCATCGCCATCCTGCCAGCGGCGCCGGTGTTCATCCGCAACCGGGATGTCGAGCATATCTATCGTCAGGACAGCGACTTCCAGTACCTCTCCGGCTTTCCGGAGCCGGAGGCGGTGATCGCGCTGATCCCCGGTCGTGAGCATGGCGAATACGTGTTGTTCTGCCGTGAGCGCGATCCCCTGCGTGAGCTGTGGGACGGCCTGCGTGCCGGCCAGGAAGGCGCCGTCAGCCAGTATGGTGCAGACGATGCGTTCCCCATTGGCGATATCGACGACATCCTGCCTGGGCTGATCGAAGGCCGTGAGCGCGTGTATTACGCCGTGGGTACCAACCCCGAGTTCGACCGGCACCTAATGGAGTGGGTCAATGTGATCCGCTCCAAGGCTCGCCAGGGCGCCTCGCCGCCCAAGGAATTCGTCGCCCTCAACCATTTTCTGCATGACCTGCGGCTGTACAAGTCGGCCGGTGAGGTGAAGGTCATGCGCGAAGCCGCACGGATTTCCGCCCGCGCCCATGTCAAGGCGATGCAGGCCAGCCGCGCCGGGCTCCACGAGTACCACCTCGAAGCCGAGCTGGACTACGAGTTCCGCAAAGGCGGCTCGAAGATGCCGGCCTACGGCTCTATCGTCGCCGCCGGCAAGAATGCCTGCATCCTGCATTACCGCGAGAACGACGCGCTGCTCAAGGATGGCGACCTGGTGCTGATCGACGCCGGTTGCGAGATCGACTGCTACGCCAGCGATATCACGCGTACCTTCCCGGTCAGTGGCAAATTCTCGCCCGAGCAGAAGGCCATCTACGAGATCGTGCTGGCTGCCAACATGGAAGCCTTCAAGTTCATCGCTCCGGGCCGCCACTGGAACGAGGCCCACGAGGCCACGGTGCGGGTCATTACCCAGGGCCTGGTCGAGCTGGGCCTGCTGGAAGGCAAGGTCGACGAGCTGGTTGCCGCCGAGGCCTACAAGCCCTTCTACATGCACCGCGCCGGCCACTGGCTGGGCATGGATGTGCACGACGTGGGCGAATACAAGGTCGGTGGTGAATGGCGCGTGCTCGAGCCGGGCATGGCGATGACCGTCGAGCCGGGTATCTACATTGCGGTGGACAACCAGAACGTCGCCAAGAAATGGCGCGGCATTGGCGTGCGTATCGAGGATGACGTGGTAGTGACCAAGGGCGGTTGCGAGATCCTTACCAATGACGTGCCCAAGACGGTCGACGAGATCGAAGCGCTGATGGCCGCTGCACGTGCGCAGGTCGCCTGAGGCCATGCTGCGAGTCGACGTGGCGATCATCGGTGGCGGGCTGGTCGGCGCCAGCCTGGCGTTGGCGCTGCAGGGCGAGGCGCGCAAGCGCGGCTGGCGCGTTGTGCTGATCGAGCCGTTTGCCCCTGGCGACGGCTACCAGCCAAGCTACGACGCTCGCTCCACGGCGCTGTCCTACGGCTCGCGGCTGATCTACGAAGGCCTCGGCCTGTGGCCGGCGATTGCCGAGCAGGCCACCGCCATCGAACGCATTCACGTCTCCGACCGCGGGCGCTTCGCCGCCGCACGCCTGAGCGCAGAGCAGGAAGGCGTGCCGGCACTGGGCTACGTGGTGGAGAACGCCTGGCTCGGCCACTGCCTGTGGCAGGCGCTGGACGCCGAGGTGATCCAGTGGCGCTGCCCGGCCCAGGTCGAGCTCATGGAGCCCACTACCGAGGGCTATCGCCTGACCCTGGACGACGAAACCCTGATCGACTGCTCGCTGGCCATCCTCGCCGATGGCGGGCGTTCGTCGTTGCGCGAGCAACTGGGTATCAGCGTCAACCAGCGGCCATACGACCAGACTGCACTGATCGCCAATATCACCCCGGAGCGCGACCACGCTGGCGAGGCCTTCGAACGCTTCACCGAATCCGGCCCGCTGGCATTGCTGCCGCTTTCCGAGAAGCGCTGCGCACTGGTGTGGACGCACCCCAGCCGCGATGTCGAACGGCTGCTCAAGCTCGATGAACGCGCCTTTCTCGCCGAACTGCAACAGGCTTTCGGTTATCGCCTCGGCGCTCTCAAACAAGTCGGTGCGCGGGTGCCGTATCCGCTGGTGCTGATCGAGGCGGCCGAGCAAATACGCGCCAACCTTGTGGTGCTCGGCAACGCCGCCCACAGCCTGCACCCGATTGCCGGGCAGGGCTTCAACCTTTCGCTGCGTGATGTACGGGCGCTAGCCGACACCTTGTCGGCCAGTGCTGCACCGCTGGGCGATCTGGCCACGTTGCAGCATTACGCCGGCATTCAGGCTGGCGATCAGACGCGCACCGTGGCCTTCTCCGATCAGGTCACCCGGCTGTTCAGCACCGACCAGCCGCTGCTCGCTGCCGGTCGTAACCTGGGCCTGCTCGGGCTGGAACTACTGCCGCCTGCCAAACGCTGGTTCGCGCGCCAGGCCATGGGCATGGGTACCCGCGGTAACCCGCAATGAATGCGCGCCGGCTGGCGCGCAAGGCCCTTGTGCTGCGCTGGATCATGAACCTCTATCCGCCCTACCTGGGTGCCGGTATATGGATTCGGCGCATCGCCCCGGATTTTCGCCAGGTCGAGGTACGGATGGCGCTACGCTGGTACAACCGCAATTACGTCGGTACCCAGTTCGGTGGCAGCCTGTATTCGATGACCGATCCCTTCTACATGTTGATGCTGATGGAGAACCTCGGCCGCGATTACGTGGTCTGGGACAAGGCCGCCAGCATCGATTTCATCGCGCCGGGCCGCGGCCCGGTGTTCGCCTCGTTCGCCATCGACCAGGCCTTTATCGACCAGGTGCGCGAGCGTACCGCCAGCGGTGACAAGTACCTGCCCGAGTTGCCGGTCGAGGTGCGCGATGGCAGCGGCGCCCTGGTGGCGCGGGTCAACAAGACGCTTTACGTGCGGCTCAAGCCGCGCGTGCGACAGGCAGCCTGAGGATATGAACGAGATGCGTGCAGACCTGATCATCGTCGGTGCCGGAATGGTTGGCAGTGCCCTGGCCCTCGCCCTGCGTGAGCAGGGCCTGGAGTGCCTGGTGCTCGACGGCGGGCCGATGACCGTCGAGCCGTTCGACGCCAGCGCGGGCTACGAGCCGCGGGTCAGCGCCTTGTCGATGGCCAGCCAGCGTATCCTGGAGCGTCTTGGCGCCTGGCCCGGCGTGCTGGCGCGGCGCAGCTGCCCCTACAGCGAGATGCATGTGTGGGACGGCAGCGGCACCGGCAATATCCATTTCAGTGCTGGCAGCGTGCATGCGCTGACCCTGGGGCATATCGTCGAGAACCGGGTCGTGCAGGACGCCCTTGTCGAGCGCCTGCATGCCAGCGGTGTGGGCCTGTTGGCCGATGCGCGCCTGGAGCGCATGCGCCACTCCGGCGATGACTGGCTGCTGACCCTGGCCGATGGCCGCGAACTGCGCACGCCGCTGGTGATCGCCGCCGATGGTGCCAATTCGGCGGTGCGTCGCCTGGCGGGCTGCGAGACCCGCGAGTGGGATTACCTGCACCATGCCATCGTCACCAGCGTGCGCTGCGCCGAGGCGCACCAAGCCACGGCTTGGCAGCGCTTCACCGACGAAGGTCCGCTGGCCTTCCTGCCACTGGGTGAGCGCGATGGCGAGCACTGGTGCTCGATCGTCTGGTCAACCACGCCGGATCACGCCACCGGCCTCATGGCGCTGGATGACCAGGCATTTTCCACTGCCCTCGGCCAGGCCTTCGAGCATCGCCTCGGGCAGGTGTTGCACGTGGATCGCCGCCTGTGCATCCCGCTGCGCCAGCGCCACGCCAAACGCTACGTCGAACCTGGCCTGGCGCTGATCGGCGATGCCGCTCATACCATCCACCCGCTGGCCGGGCAGGGCGTCAACCTCGGCTTTCTCGATGCGGCGGTACTGGCCGAAGTGCTGGCGCAGGCCGCCGCACGTGGCGAGCGGCTTGCCGATGAGCGGGTGCTGAGCCGTTACGAACGCCGCCGCATGCCGCACAACCTGGCGATGATGGCGGCCATGGAAGGCTTTCAGCGGCTGTTCCAGAGCGATTCACTGACCCTGCGCCTGGCGCGCAACGCCGGCCTCGATCTGGTCGACGGCCTGGAAGACGCCAAGGCGCTGTTCGTGCGCCAGGCCCTCGGCCTGAGCGGCGACCTGCCGGATCTGGCCAAGGTCAGCTAGGCACTGTATGACGCGCAGGGCTTACAGCCTTGCGTGATACCGATGGCTGGAAGACAATGCGATGCATTATCATCTTTCGCCCTGGTGCTGCCATGTCCGGCCCGGATCATTCCGCGTTGCATCTTCTCTACAGTGAACACAGCGGCTGGCTCAAGGGCTGGCTGCGGGCACGCCTGGGCAATGCCAGCGATGCGGCCGACCTGGCTCAGGACACCTTTGTGCGGGTGCTCGACGCCCGCGACGTGCAGGCCATTCGCGAGCCGCGTACCTACCTGAGCGCCATCGCCCGGGCGCTGATGATCGACAAATTTCGCCGCCAGGCCGTCGAGCGGGCCTATCTCGATGTACTGGCGCAGCGTCCCGAGCCCATGGACATCTCGCCGGAGACTCGTCTGTTGATCCTCGAAACCCTCACTGCGGTCGATGCCATGCTCGACGGTCTTGGTGAGCGCACACGGCGCATTTTCCTGGCGGTGCAACTGGAAGGGCTCAGCTATGTGGCCACCGGCGAGCGCCTCGGCGTGTCGGTGACCACGGTGAAGAAGCACATGATCCGTGCCATGACCCACTGCCTGCTGCTGATGGAAGACTGAGCCATGGATCGCCAGACCCTGGAAGCGGCCGCCACTTGGTACGTGCAGCTTAACGCCACACCACCGAGCGAGGCCGAGCGTATGGCGCACCGCGAGTGGCTGGCTCAGCATCCCGGGCACCGCCAGGCCTGGGCACGCGTAGAGCGCCTGCAGCAGCAACTGGGCGGTTTGCCTGCGGATGTCGCGCTGCCCGCGCTGGACGGTGTGCGGGCGCGGCGGCGGGTGGTGCTGAAGACTCTGGGGCTGCTGCTCGCCTCCGGGGCGGCAGGCTGGGCGTCCTTCGACCTGACGCGGACTCAGGACTGGCTTGCCGATCAGCGCACTGCCACCGGTGAGCGTCGTCACCTGCAATTGAGCGATGGCAGCGTGCTGGATCTCAATACCGCGACGGCGGTGGATATCCGTTTCGACGCCGGCCTGCGGCAACTGCAGTTGCATCGCGGCGAGATACTCGTGCGTACCGCTGCCGATCCGGTTGGCCGGCCTTTCGTGGTGCATACCGCGCAGGGCAGTGTACGGGCGTTGGGTACCTGTTTCAGCGTGCGCTGCGAGGGCGACAGAACTCGTGTCGCGGTGCTGGAAGATGAGGTCGAAGTACGTGCGGCCCGGCAACCTGGTCGGGCAGTGCATATCGGCGCCAATCAACGAGTCGATTTGGAGGCCGCTGCGGTCGGCAGGCCCAGCGCATTGCAGCCGGGAGAGGGTGCCTGGGCGCAGGGCATGCTGACGGTGATCGACTGGCGCCTGGACGCCTTCGTCGCCGAACTGAGGCGCTACCGTCCCGGCTATCTCAGCTGTGCGGACGCGGTGGCAGAGCTGCGCCTCTCTGGCGCTTTTCGGATCGACGACACGGACACCATTCTGGAAAACCTGGGCGCCTCGCTGCCGATTCGAGTGCGTTACCTGAGTCGTTATTGGGCGCGAATCGAGCCTGCCTGATCGGAACTGCAAAAAAAACAGCTATTCGGGGTTGCCGATTTTCATTCTCATTCGGCCAAGCACATGAAGCGGTTTGCATCACCGCGGATCTGCCCAGCCCATGACAAGGAAATGACCATGCCCCGCTTTCTCTCGCCAGCCAAGCCGATGGCCCGCGCCGTTCACCTGGCCCTGTTCGGCCTGGCCTGTGCGCCGATACCCTTGCTCTGCGCCTTGCCGGGCCACGCCCTGGCGCAAGAGGCAGGGGGGCAGAGCTACCGTATTGCGCCGGGCTCGCTGGGTACCGCGCTGAGCCAGTTCGCAACGGTAGCCGGGGTGACGCTTTCATTCGCCGCCGTGCAGACCGAAGGGCTCGATTCGCCGGGCCTGCAGGGCGATTATGGCGTGGACGAAGGACTCGCGCGCCTGCTGCAGGGCAGCGGCTTGCAGGCCCAGCGCCAGGGCAATGGCAGTTATGTGCTGGTACCTGCCAGTCGCGGCCAGGGGCTTGAGCTCTCTGCGCTGAGTATTTCCGGCAAGGCACCGGGTTCGACCACCGAGGGCACGGGCTCCTACACCACGGAATCGTCCAGCAGCTCGACGCGCCTGAACCTGTCACTCAAGGAGACGCCACAATCGGTCACCGTGCTGACCCGCCAGCGCATGGATGACCAGAACCTCGACAGCCTAACCGATGCCCTGGATGCCACCGCCGGCATCACCGTGATTCGCGAAAGCCTGGGCGCTGACAGCACTACCTATCTGTCGCGCGGCTTCGCCATTCGCAACTTCGCCATCGACGGTGTACCGACCTCGGCAGGCATGGACAACTACACCCAGAACACTGCCATGTACGACCGTGTGGAGGTGGTGCGTGGTGCCACGGGCCTGGTCAGCGGCCTGGGCAACCCGTCCGCGACCATCAACCTGATCCGCAAGCGCCCGGGCATCGAACCTCAGGTGCAACTGTCGGCTGAAGCCGGTAGTTGGGACCGTTACGGCCTGGGGGTGGATGTCGGTGGTGCGTTGACTGAGAGTGGCAACGTGCGCGGGCGTTTCGTCGTCGATCACAAGGATCAGCACGCCTGGATCGACCGCTTCAGCCAGGAGGTGAGCACCGTTTACGGCATCACCGAGCTGGATTTGCGCGAATCGACCCTGCTGACCCTGGGTTTCAGCCATCAGATGACCAACAGCAACGCGCCGATGCGCACCGGCTTTCCATTGTTCACTACCGACGGCGGAAGAACCGACATCAAGCGCTCGTTCAATAGCTCGCCTGACTGGGCGTACTACGATCGCCAGCAGAGCACGTTGTTCACCTCCGTCGAGCAGCAGTTCGCCAATGGCTGGAGCGGCAAGCTGGAGTACAGCCACGCGCGCAACGATTACGACACCGTGGTCAGCTACATGGATGGCCTGATCAATCCGGCTACTGGCTCGGGTGCTTACATCATGCCGACCCGTTGGCAAGCGACGCCCGAGCAGGACAATCTCGACGCCTACCTCACCGGCTTCTTCCCACTGTTGGGCCGAGAACACGAGCTTATCGGCGGGGTGACCCTGTCGCGCCTTGAGGAGCGGGGAACGTCGAACTACGGCGGTTGGCAGCGTCCGGGATCCGGTTATGCCGGCAGCATCGACGACATCTACGGCTGGAACGGCCAGGCGTCGAAGCCGGTATTCAACAAGATCGGTGAGAGCGACCTGACCGAAACCCAGTACGCCGCCTACCTGACCTCGCGCTGGCACCTGACCGATGCGGCCAGCCTGATCCTTGGTGCGCGTGTGGTGGACTGGAATCGCGAAAGCAAAAGCCGCTTGTATGGCGGCGCCACCAGCAAAACGGAGCGTACCGAAACCGGCATCGTCATTCCCTATGCCGGCTTCGTCTACGATCTCAGTGACGTCTGGACGGCCTACGCCAGCTACACGCAAATCTTCAACCCGCAGAACGCCAATATCCGCGACGTCAACGGCACGCCGCTGGATCCTCAGGAAGGCACCGGCTACGAGCTCGGGCTGAAGGCCGGTTTCTACGACGGGCGGCTCAATGGCAGCCTGGCGGTGTTTCGTGTCGAGCAGGACAACCTCGCGGTGGCCAACGGCAGCCTGCTGCAGCCCAACGGCTTCCAGGCCTACAAGGCGGAGAATGGCACCACCAGCGAAGGTGTGGAACTGGAAATCAATGGTGAGTTAGCCGACGGTTGGCAGCTCACCGGGGGCTACTCCTACAGCGTCAGTTTCAATGATGACGACAAACGTATCGTCACCGAGATCCCGCGTAACAGCGTGAAGCTGTTTACCAGCTATCGGCTGCCCGGCGCGCTGGACAAACTCACCGTCGGCGGCGGGGTGAACTGGCAAAGCGAGAGCGGCTACGACCTCAGCTATGCAACCACGCAGAGTAGCTACGCGCTGGTCAACCTCATGGCGAAGTACCAGCTCACGGCAGCGCTCTCGGCATCGGTGAACCTCAACAACCTGTTCGACAAGGAGTACCTCACCACCACTGCAGCAGGCTTGTATGGCGCACCGCGCAACGTCATGACCAGCCTGCAATACAACTATTGATGCGCTATCGGGTGCTCAGGGTGACGTGGGCACTCAGCGTTCGGCGACGGCGGTAATATCCGGCAATGACCTGCCGGTGTGCGCTGCAGATGCGAGTCACTATCATCCTGGCTCTCTCATCTCTCGCAAGGTCTCTGTCATGTCGGTACGTCGTGCGCTTCTCGCCGTTTTCACCCTCAGCACCCTGGCCAGCGCTGTGCAGGCGGCCGATGAAGTGGTCGTCTACTCCTCGCGTATCGACGAGTTGATCAAGCCGGTTTTCGACGCCTACACCGCCAAGAGCGGCGTCGCGGTGAAGTTCATCACCGACAAGGAAGCGCCGCTGATGGCGCGTATCAAGGCCGAAGGCGAGAACACCCCGGCAGACCTGCTGATCACCGTCGACGCCGGCAACCTCTGGCAGGCCGAGCAGATGGGCATTCTGCAACCGATGAAATCCAGCGTCGTCGACGCCAATATCCCGGCCCAGTATCGCGCCGCCAGTGGTGCCTGGACCGGCCTGTCGCTGCGCGCACGCACCATCGTCTACTCGCCGGAGCGCGTGAAGGATGGCGAACTGACCACCTATGAAGCACTGGCCGACAAGAACTGGGAAGGCCGCCTGTGCCTGCGCACCAGCAAGAAGGTCTACAACCAGTCGCTCACCGCGACCCTGATCGAAACCCACGGCGAAGCCAAGACCGAAGAGATCATCAAGGGTTGGGTCGGCAACCTGGCCACCGACCCGTTCCCGGACGACAACTCGGTGATCAACGCCGTGGCCGCCGGTCAGTGCGACGTGGGTATCGTCAACACCTACTACTTCGGTCGCCTGCACGAGCAGAACCCGGACCTGAAAGCCAAACTGTTCTGGCCGAACCAGCAGGATCGTGGCGTGCACGTCAACCTGTCCGGCGTCGGCCTGACCAAGCATGCGCCCAACCCGGAGGCTGCACAGAAACTCGTCGAGTGGATGACCAGCGCCGAAGCGCAGAACATCTTCGACGCCAACAAGGAGTTCCCGGCCAACCCGAAGGTGGAGCCTTCGGCGGAAGTCGCCTCCTGGGGTGAGTTCAAGGCCGACAGCGTCGCCGTGGAAGTGGCCGGCAAGCGCCAGGCCGAGGCCATCCGCCTGATGGATCGGGCTGGCTGGAATTAACGACGGCGATTTGCTTGAATGCCAGCCGCGGTGCAGTTGCCGCGGCTTTTTCATATCTGTCACAAGGAAGTTTCTATGCCGTTTTCCATATTTTCCCGCTTGCTGGGAATGCTCTTCGTACTGCTGGTGCTGGGTGGTTGCCAGTCGGCATTGATGGTTGCACCGACTACCGAGGCTGAACCGAAAGCCACGGCTGACAAGGCGCTGGTGGTGTTCATGCGCCCGTCGTCACTCGGAGGTGCGGTGCAATCCTCCGTTTATGACACCCGCGCAGAGGGCAGTGACGTATTCGCCGGCGTCGTATCCTCGAAAAGCAAGGTCGCCTACCTGGCCGAGCCCGGTGAGCACCTCTTCATGGTGGTGTCCGAAAATGCCGATTTCCTCGCCGCCAATCTGGAAGCCGGCAAGCGCTACTACGTGCTGGTCGCCCCACGAATGGGAGTATGGCGAGCCCGTTTTTCGCTGCTGCCGATTCGTAATGATGCCAGTGCCAAGGATGGTCTGCAGTCCAAGCAGTTCCGCAATTGGGATGAATCCACCGAATGGATGGTGATCGGCCCCAAGGCGAACAGTTGGTATCAGGACAACATCGACAGTATCCGCGCCCGCAAGCTCGACTACCTGCCCAAATGGCAGAGCAAGAGCGCTGCCGACAAGGCTGAGCGCACGCTGCGCAGCGTAGACGGTATCTAACCGCGGTAAAGCCGATGCCCGGGCCTTCGCCGGGGCGTCGCGCGCCGTTCTTGAGGAGTCTGCTTGGCCCATCCCGCCCAGCGCCGCTGGTATCCGATCGCCTTTGCCGCGGCCCTGCTGGTGCTTATGCCGTTGCTGGTGCTGCTGGCGAGCTGGCACGAGGTGGATCGGCAGATCTGGTCGCACCTGTGGCAAACGCAGCTGCCAAGGCTGATCGGCAACACGCTGACGCTGGTGCTCGGCGTGGGCGTGGGTGTGACGGTACTGGGGGTGAGCCTGGCCTGGCTGACCAGCCTCTGCGAGTTTCCTGGCCGGCGCTGGCTGGACTGGGCGCTGATGCTGCCCTTCGCCATCCCCGCCTACGTGCTGGCCTTCGTGTTCGTCGGCCTGCTGGATTTCTCCGGGCCGGTACAAACGCTGCTGCGTGAGTGGCTGGGTAGCGGGGTGCGCTTTCCCAGGGTGCGCTCCACGACCGGGGTGATCATCGTCCTGGTGCTGGTTTTCTACCCTTATGTCTACCTGCTGGCGCGCAATGCCTTTCTGGCCCAGGGCAAGGGGCTGACAGAGGCGGCGCGCACCCTCGGTCTCTCGCCGTTGCAGGCGTTCTGGCGGGTGGCCCTGCCGATGGCGCGGCCGGCCATCGGCGCTGGCCTGGCGCTGGCGCTGATGGAGACCCTGGCGGATTTCGGCGCCGTGTCGGTCTTCAACTTCGATACCTTCACCACCGCCATCTACAAGACCTGGTACGGCTTCTACAGCCTGGGCAGCGCGGCGCAGCTGGCCTGCCTGCTGCTGTTCGCGGTGATGCTGGTGCTCTACGGCGAGCGCCGTGCCCGTGGCGCCGTGCGGCCGGCTGCCGAGCGTGCGCGCAGTGGTGCGCTGTATCGTCTGTCCGGGTGGCGCGCGCTCGCGGCCAGTGCCTGGTGCCTGCTGGTATTTGCATGCGCCTTTGTCATTCCAGTGCTGCAGCTCGTGGTGTGGTGCTGGCAGCGCGGGCGTTTCGATCTCGACGAGCGCTACCTGGCGCTGATCCAGCACACGCTTTATCTGGGCGTTGCTGCCGCGCTGATTACCGTGGCGGTGGCGCTGCTGCTGGCATTCGCGCGGCGAATGGCGCCCACCCGTTTGATGGGCGCCACCGTTGGCCTGGCCAATCTCGGTTATGCGCTGCCGGGCTCGATGCTGGCGGTGGCGATCATGCTGGCTTTCAGTATGCTGGATAATGGCCTGGTCATTCCCCTGTCGACATGGCTCGGCGGCGCCGGCAAGGCACTGTTGCTCGGCAGCCTGGGCGCGTTGCTGCTGGCGTACCTGATCCGCTTTCTGGCCGTCGCCTACGGGCCGCTGGAAAACAGCCTGGCGCGCATCCGCCCGTCGCTGCCGCAGGCATCGCGCAGCCTCGGTGTCGCTGGCGTGCCGTTGTTCCTGCGTGTCTATCTGCCCTTGCTGATGCCGGGCGCGCTGTCGGCAGCGCTGCTGGTCTTCGTCGATGTGCTCAAGGAAATGCCGGCCACGCTGCTGATGCGCCCCTTCGGCTGGGACACACTGGCCGTGCGCATCTTCGAGATGACCAGCGAAGGCGAGTGGGCGCGCGCCGCACTACCGGCGCTGACCCTGGTGCTGGTCGGGCTGGTGCCGGTGATTGTGCTGATCCGTCGTTCTGCCCAGCGAATCGGATAAGCGGTCACCCCGCGGCCCAGGGCCGCTCGCCGAAGGTTGCCGGGCGCTTTGTTACACCGCCTGCCAATGTGCGAGATGACCGGCCCCGACCATGCGGCTACAATGCGCGCCATTCGCTGCGGCCCCGCCATGCAGCCATGTCCAAATTCACCTGGAATGGCCCATTTCACGCGCGCCTCAGCCTTGCAACGCCCGGAAGGAGATCCCATGGGACAGCGCACACCTCTTTACGACCTGCACCTGGCGCTCGGCGCCAAGATGGTCGATTTCGGCGGCTGGGACATGCCGCTGCACTACGGCTCCCAGGTCGAGGAGCACCACCAGGTGCGCCGCGATTGCGGGGTGTTCGACGTCTCCCACATGACCGTGGTCGACGTGCAGGGCGCCGATGCCAGGCCCTACCTGCAGCGCCTGCTGGCCAACGACGTGGCGCGTCTGCAGACGCCAGGCAAGGCGCTCTACAGCGCCATGCTCAACGAACAGGGCGGGGTGATCGATGACCTGATCGTGTACCTGCTCGGTACCGTCGAGGTGCCGGCCTATCGGCTAGTGGTCAATGCTGCCACGCGTGAAAAGGATCTGGCCTGGATGCGCGGCCACAGCACCGAGTTCGATGTCGAGCTGCGCGAGCGCAGCGACTTTGCGCTGTTTGCCGTGCAGGGTCCCAAGGCCCGCGTCAAGACCGCCGAGCTGGTCAGCCAGGCGCGTGCCAACCTGATTCACGAGCTCAAGCCCTTTCAGGGCCTGCCAGATGGCGAGTGGTTCATCGCCCGTACCGGTTATACCGGCGAAGACGGTCTGGAAATCATGCTGCCGGCCGGCGAGGCCGTGGCGTTTTTCAACGACCTGGTCGGGGCCGGTATTTCCACCATCGGCCTGGGCGCGCGCGATACGCTGCGCCTGGAAGCCGGTCTGAACCTCTACGGCCAGGACATGGACGAGCAGTCCTCGCCGTTGGCCTCCAACCTCGCCTGGACGGTAGCCTGGGAGCCAGGCGAGCGCGCCTTCATCGGCCGCGAGGCGCTGCAGCGCCAGCATGAGGCTGGCGAACACCCGCGTCTGGTCGGTGTGGTGCTTGAGGAGCGTGGTGTGCTGCGCGCTCATCAGGTGGTGCGCGTCGATGGCGTTGGCGAAGGCGAAATCACCAGCGGCAGCTTCTCGCCAACGCTGGGCAAGTCCATCGCATTAGCTCGTGTGCCGGCCAAGACCGGTGACCGCGCTGAAGTGGAAATCCGCGGCAAGTGGTACCCGCTGCGCGTGGTGCAGCCGAGTTTCGTGCGCCATGGCAAGGTGTTGATCTAACGTCCACGCTGACGCGTCCGTGCGCGCCTGCTAAATTCCCCGGACGGCGCGGTCGCCGTCCTGTCTGATGAGGAACGACAACATGAGCTCTATCCCCGCCGATCTGCGTTACGCCACCAGTCACGAATGGGCACGTCTGGAAGCCGACGGCAGTGTGACCGTGGGCATCTCCGATCATGCTCAGCAAGCGTTGGGTGATGTGGTGTTCATCGAGCTGCCGGAAATCGGCAAGGTGCTCGACGCCGGCCAGGAAGCGGGTGTGGTCGAGTCGGTTAAGGCTGCTTCCGATATCTATGCGCCGGTTGGCGGTGAAGTGATCGCCATCAACGAAGCCCTGGCCGACAGCCCGGAAAGCGTCAACAACGATCCCTACGGCAGCTGGTTCTTCAAGCTGCAGCCCAGCGATGCCTCGCAGCTGCAGAAGCTGCTGGACAGCGCAGGCTACCAGGCGAGCATCGACGGCTGAGCCGTGATGCACGAAAAAGCCGGCCTTGTGGCCGGCTTTTTCATTACTGCTGGGCAGTGAGAATCGCGGTGGCCAGCTCCATGTCGCTGGCTTGCAGATCCGGGTTGTCGGTGCGGATCTTGTGCAGCGCCGCTTCCAGATAAGGGCCGCGGATTTCACCGTTGCTGGCGATATAGCTGCTGGCGTCATCCTGGGCGGGGACGATCATCTTGTTGTCCTTGAACGTCAGGTAGGTCGACGCGGTAGTCGCGCCCGACGACAGCACGTCACGCAGATTGACGGCATGGACCTGGGTGGCAGCGGCCAGAAAAAGGCCGGCGAGCAACAGCGAAGTTGAACGGCGCATGGCAATGACTCCTTGTGGGTTTTCCTTTCTCTGAGAGTCGGGCCACGCGCTACTGGTTCCACCGGCTTGCAGGAGCGACAGTCACGGCTGCCGCCACTTGCATGCTGAATGCTAGAGTTCGAAGCGCCTGACCGAGGCCTGCATGGCCTGGGCGGAGTTGTCCATCTGCACCAGCATCTGCGCCAGATCCTGCATGGCCCTGTTGTTGCGCTGGGCCACCTCGCTGATCATCTCCACCCGCTCGGCCACCTCATTGCTGGCCTTGGATTGTTCGGTGATGGTATGGGCGATTTCGTCGACCATCTGCGCCGAGCGCTGCACGCCCTGGCGAATTTCGGTGATCGAAGTATTGGCCTGCCGGGCCAGGCCCACGCCCTCGGTGACCCGGCTGACCCCGGCGTCCATGCTCTTCACCGCCTGGGCAGTGGATTCGCGGATGCGCTGGATCATGCCGGTGATTTCCTGAGTCGATTGCGCGGTGCGGGCCGCCAGCCCGCGTACCTCATCGGCCACCACGGCGAAACCGCGGCCGGCTTCGCCAGCGCGCGCCGCCTCGATGGCGGCGTTGAGTGCCAGCAGGTTGGTCTGCTCGGCGATGCCGCGAATCACCTGGATGATCGAGTCGATTTCCTCGGACGACTGGCCCAGTACGGTGACCGTCTGCGACGACCGGTTGACCGCATCGGCGATGTGGTTCATGCCATCGACCACACCGACGATAACCTGCCCGCCGCTGGTGGTGAGTTGCTCGGATTGCTCGGCGATGTCCCGGGCGCTGCGCGTGTGTTCGGCGATCTGGGCGATATTGCCGATCATCTGTTCCATGGCTGCGGCCATGCTGGTGGCGCCTTCGGCCTGCTCGTTGGCGCCGCGTGCCACTTCGTTGGAGGTCTGGCTCAGGTACTGGGAGGCGCGGCGCAACTCCTCGCTCTCGGTGCGAATGGTTTCGATCATCTGCCGCAGGCTGGCCTGCATGTCCGCCAGGCTTTGCTGCAGTTGGCCGGCTTCGTCGCGGCTGTCGACGCTGATCGGCGCGCGCAGGTTGCCCTGGGCCATGCTGCGCGCGGCCTGGATGATTTTCGCCAGCGGCTGCAGTACCGAGCGCAGCAGCTGCCGGGTAATCGCCAGGATCAGCAGGCAGGCCAGGCCAAGGCTGCCCCATTGCCACCAGGCCGCCTGCTGCACCACGGCCTCGGTTTGTGCGCGGGTCTGGGCGACGCTGGCTTCGATCTGTTCGCTGATCCTTTCGTTGCGCCCTTCCAGTTCGGCAAAGCTGCGCGAGAAATCGGGCATCAACGTGCGCGCTGCCTGCGGATCGACCAGGGCCTGCTCGACGATGCGCGTGGCCGACTGGATGTAGGCTTCCAGCACCGGGCCAATGGCATCGATGGCCTGGCGAATTTCCGGGGCCAGCGGCAACTTGGCGTTTTGCGCCATGGCCTGGCGAAAGCGCTCGCTGTGTTGCTTGAGGTCGTCGCGCACCTGGGCCGCGGCTGCGGCGTCGCCGGGGGCGGCGAGGAAGGCGCCGAGCACGTCGGCGCGCAGGGCATCGTGCATCATGTCGCCATCCATGTGATGGCGCAGGGCGTTGGCATTGATCTCGTTGGCGGCCAGCGCGTCGCCCAACTGCGCCTGTCCCCAGAGGCCGATGCCGCCGACCAGAAGCGTGGCAACGATACTGACGGCCCCACAGGCGAGCATCTTCTGGCGGATATTCATGGCGCCGCTCCTGGCATGAGCAGGCTGCCCTGAGCCCGCGTTCGCTCAGATTAGCGCTGCTCGCTTTGCGGTGTCACGCGCAATACTTCTTCAAGCGTGGTCTGCCCGGCAGCGATCTTTTGCGCACCGGAAAGGCGCAGGCTGCGCATGCCATCCTTGAAGGCCTGGCGGCGCAGGGGCGTGAGGTCGGTGTCGGCACTGATCAGCGGTTTCAGGCTGTCGCCCAGCAGCATGATCTCGTACACCCCGGCGCGCCCGCGGTAGCCGGTTTCCCGGCATTCGACACAGCCCACCGCGCGATGTGCGCCGGTCGGCAGCGGCGCGTTCCAGGGGCGGGTGAGTTCCTGCCAGTCGGCTTCGTCGAATTCCACCGGCGCCTTGCAGTGCGGGCACAGAGTGCGTACCAGGCGCTGCGCCATGACGCCGAGCAAGGTGGCCTTGAGCAGGTAGTGAGGTACGCCCAGCTCGAGCAGGCGGGTGATCGCGCTCGGTGCGTCGTTGGTGTGCAGGGTGGAAAGCACCAGGTGGCCGGTCAGCGCTGCCTGGATGGCCATCTCGGCGGTTTCCAGGTCGCGGATCTCGCCGACCATGATGATGTCCGGGTCCTGGCGCATCAGGGCACGCACGCCGCTGGCGAAGGTCAGGTCGATGTTGTGCTGCACCTGCATCTGGTTGAAGGCACCCTCGATCATCTCGATGGGGTCTTCGATGGTGCACACGTTCACTTCCTCGGTGGCCAGCTGCTTGAGGGTGGTGTACAGCGTGGTGGTCTTGCCCGAGCCGGTGGGGCCGGTTACCAGGATGATGCCGTTGGGCTGGCGGGTCATGCTTTCCCAGCGCTTGAGGTCATCCGGGCTGAAGCCCAGCTGGTCGAAGCCGCGCAGCAGCACGTCGGGGTCGAAGATACGCATCACCATCTTCTCGCCAAAGGCGGTGGGCAGGGTCGACAGGCGCAGCTCCACCTCGTTGCCGGCCGGCGTCTTGGTCTTCACCCGGCCGTCCTGGGGTTTGCGTTTTTCGGCAACGTTCATCCGCCCCAGGGTCTTCAGGCGGCTGACGATGGCCATGGTGACCTGGGCGGGAAACTGGTAGACGGTGTGCAGCACGCCGTCGATGCGAAAACGCACGCTGCCCTGTTCGCGGCGCGGCTCGATATGGATGTCACTGGCGCGCTGCTGGAACGCGTACTGGAACAGCCAGTCGACGATGTTCACCACGTGGGCATCGTTGGCGTCCGGTTCCTGGTCCTGGGCACCGAGATTGAGCAGTTGCTCGAAGTTGCCGACGTTGCTGATCTTGGCGTCGCTATTGGTGGCGCCGCTGACCGAGCGGGCCAGGCGGTAGAACTCCACGGTGAAGCGCTGGATATCCGCCGGGTTGGCCACCACGCGCTTGATCGGGCGCTTGAGCACATGCACGAGGTTGGCTTCCCAGCTGTGCATGAACGGCTGGGCGCTGGCGATGGTCACCGCCTCGGCATTGACTGCCACGGCGAGGATCTTGTGGCGCTGGGCGAAGGCGTAGGACATCAGCGGAGTGACCGCCGCCGCGTCGATCTTCAGCGGGTCGATACGCAGGTACGGCTGCCCGGCCAGCTGCGCCAGCCAGAGGGTCAGGCTTTCCAGGTCGAGAATGCGCCCCGGGCGCGACTGATCCTCAAGCTGCTGGGCGGCCAGGAATTCCAGCGGGTGCAGGTCGGTGTTGGCGCCACTGCGGCGGATCGCCAGGCATTGCTCGGCGCTTTCCTGGGCGATACGCCCCTGGCCGACCAGCTCGCGCAACAGCTCGTTGAGATCCAGCAGACGGTCGGCGGCGGCAGGCGAAAGGCTCGACATGCGGGCTCCTGATTAAGCTAGTTGGGTTGCATCCCTTGCGGGATGCCAGCATGCCTGATTATGCCGGCGCCGACTAAGCGCCGGTTCATGGTTCGCGGATCAGAGCTGTGCCTTGGGCTGCTGCTCACTGACGGACGGCAGTTTCTCAGGCGTGCTCGTCGCGTCTGGCTCCCGGCTGTCTTCCAGGCTTTGCGGGGGCAGGGAAGGCGGTGGGGTGAGTCCCATGGACACATAGATGCTGGTCAGCGCGTCGACGCCCATATTGGCGGGCTTGACCCACTCCGCTGGCACGTAGAGCAGGCCGCCGCCGACCGGAATCGGCGCGGTTGGAACCAGGATCGCCAGGTGTGGACGGCCTTCCAGCTCCACCGGCTCCGAGGTCGGCTGCAGAGCCAGCACAGCAACCCCATCGCCGCCGCCAAAAAAGCACCACACCGGGCGCATGCTGGTGATATCGGTGTTCTTCTTGTCGAGCAGGCCGACGAAGCGGTCGGCCAGGTTGTAGAAATTGCCGATCAGCGGGGTACGCCGCAGCGTTACGTCGATCAGCCAGCCGAGCGGGCGGCGCAGGCCCAGCTTCACCGCCAGGCCCAGGGGGTAGAGGCTGATCAGCAGCACCAGGGTGCCGAGCAGATAGGCCAGGTAGGGGTTGCTGGCGAACGGCGTGCCGAGTGCGGCGAACAGCCGACCAATGGCCGTGGACGGGCCGATCAGGTTGTTGAGCAGGCTGACCAGCCAGGCCAGCACCACCATGGTCAGGGCCAGCGGCAGCAGCGCCAGCAGGCCGGTCAGCCAGGTGGCGGCGATGGATTTCAGGCTGAGTTTGAACATCGAGGGGCATCCTGTCGTCGAGCGGGGCAGGTGGGCGCGCCACCTGCCGTGTGCATCAGCCGTTCTTGAGCAGCGCTTTCCAGGGCTTGAGGCTCATGATGATCTGCGCCTGGGTCATGCGCGCCTCCAGTTCTTCTGGACTCAGCGGGCGCTTGGCCAGTTCAGCCAGTTTGTTGAGCTCGCCGAACAGCCGGTCGGTCTCGGCAACCTCCAGCACGCCACGAGCCAGGTGCAGCCAGAGCAGCAGGCGCTCCAGGCGCGGCAGTTGCTCGGCCAAGTCCTCGGGTTGTTGCTGGTAGCGCTTGAGTTGCAGGTCGCGGCCTTCTTCGGCGAAGAAGGTCGGCAGCCAGCTTTGCAGCGCCGCAGCGCCCTGGCGATCGCCACGCTTGTTGCGCGCGCTGGTCCAGGTACGGGCCAGCAGCCAGCGCGAGGTGTTCAGCGAGAACAGGCCCCAGCGGGTCTGCTCCAGCTCGGCGGCGAACTGGGCCGGTGCTTCCTGGCGCGCGGTTTCGTCCTGCTGGCCGGCCTGCACCCGTGGGCGCCAGTCTTCGAGCAGGGCGTCGAGCACCTGGCGCAGTTCGCTGGTGCTGGCGCGCGGGGCGGCCTGACCAAGGCTGCTCAGCAGCGCGCGCAGCTCCACCAGACAATCCAGCCAGTCGACCAGCAGGCGCCAGTGGCCGTTGTGGCGATACTGCTCGGCCAGGCGCTGGCTGCTGCCGAGCAGGAACCAGCCTATGGTGGCAATGGCGTCGTCCAGGCTCCGCTCGGCGCCCAGCTGTGGAGTGGCCAGCTGCAAGCCGTAGCTGGCTTCGTCGAACAGGCGGTAGCCGCGTTCGGCCTTGCTGATGTCGCAGGGCATCAGCGGCAGGTCGGCGGCCAGTTCGGCGGCCAGTTCCAGCAGCGCCTCGGGCTCACCCTGGCGCAGCTCCAGTTCCAGCTCGCAGATTTCTTCCTGGTGCTTGCCGGCGATCACCTTGCCCAGGTCCAGCGCCGCTTCGATGACCACCCGCGCCTTGCCGCGGCCCCAGGCGATCTCGGCGCGCTGGCGCACGAAGTCGGTGGTGAAGATCGGTTTGAGCTGCTTCTTGTCGAGCTCGGCCAGGGCGGCCGGCCAGCAGCTGTCGTCGAGCTTCTTGAGGTCCAGCTTGGCCTTGCTCAGGTACCAGTCCCACTCGTTGCGCTCGGACAGGCCGGCAACACTCTGGCCGCGGCTCTTGAGGGTCTGGATGATCTGTTCGCCATCTTTGCGCAGCCGCAGGGCAACCTTGGCACCAGCAAGGTCGCGGGCCTCGGTGTCGAAATACTGGTTGGACAGCTCGCTCGTCTCCCAACCGCTCTTGCTGCGTTTCTTCAGCAGGGGGTGGGTTTGCAGGGCGGCCAGGGTTTCGCGACTGGCGCGCAGTTTGATTTCGGTTTCTTTATTCATTGCGAAGGCTCGGTGAAGCGGCGACAGCGGCGGGGGTTGCACGGCACGAGGCATTGCCCCGCACGTTAGGTCGTACAGGGTAGAGGAAAAGCGCGGTCGATGCAGGTTGGTGAGCATCGCAGGCGCATGGCCATAAGGCGTCTGAAATATTCATGGCGCTAGTTTCCCTGAACTTCAGCTGTTTTTCGCGGCTAATCAGTGACGAAATACGACTTTATGACCAAACGATGACATGCGCTGGCCTGCTCAGGATGTCATCCGTATACTTGCCGCCTCTTTGACAGACAGGGGTCACCCCCATGCCAAGCAATCCGTTCATCAGCAGCCTGTTTGGCCGCTCACCGATCGGGCCGATGCAACAGCATATCGCCAAGGCTCATGAATGCGCCGCCAATCTGGTGCCATTCTTCGAGGCGGTGATGGCCGAAGACTGGGCGCGTGTCGAGCAGGTGCAACAGACGATGGTGCGCCTGGAGAACGAGGCGGACAAGCTCAAGAAGAACGTGCGCATGCACCTGCCCAAGAGCCTGTTCCTGCCAGTGCCACGTTCCGATCTGCTGGAACTGCTCAGCACCCAGGACAAGGTGGCCAACCGGGCCAAGGATATCGCCGGGTTGATGCTCGGCCGCTCCATGACCATCCCTGTCGCGCTGCAGCCGTTGATGCTGGCGTATGTACAGCGCTGCGTGGACGCCAGTGCCCAGGCACTCAAGGCGATGAAGGAGCTGGATTCGCTGCTCGAGGCCGGTTTCGCCGGTCGTGAGGCCACTCTGGTCGAGCGCATGGTCGAGGAACTCGAGGAAATCGAGCGCGAAACCGACCGC
>JAAIGF010110126.1_pt1 | contig 22045 bp, 15 predicted proteins | sample 6487441 | NCBI WGS metagenome assembly JAAIGF01 (sample SAMN13974129, study PRJNA590717) | phyllosphere metagenome | biome: pepper field; feature: multiple bacterial spot infested pepper fields; material: pepper leaves; isolation source: leaves from pepper fields | host: Capsicum annuum ... | reverse complement strand
TTGTTTTCTTTAGTCCATCCAGCGTGCAGTCTTTGTACGAAAACTTTCCGGATTTCAAGCAAAACAATACGCGTATTGCTGCTTTTGGGGCGAGCACACAACAAGAATTGCTGAAACATGACCTTATTTTAGATATCCCGGCACCTACGCCGGAAGCGCCAAGTATGACGATGGCTGTCGAGCAATACATCAAGCAAGTAAACAAATAGATATTTCAAAAAGAGCGGTAATTACTGCTCTTTTTTATTTCCCATACTAGAATCGCTTCGGTTTGCAGCTGATTGTAGCCGAATGTGGACTGTAGTGCTTTCTGTGGGCACTATTTTGATAAAATATACTTATTTTTTTGTGTTTTGAATTTCTAAAAAGGTGTTGTAGTTATCAATTCTTTATTTATATCTTTATGAGATTTTTTAAATATAAGTAACGACGAGGCATTTTTATGAGATTGAATCTATACCATTTGTTAGTTTTGTCATTTCTTAGCCTAATAACATTGTTCAGTTGCAAAGGTCCTTCCAATTCGGGCGAATTGGTTGGCGCGCGTCTGAACAAATTGAAAGCTAATAAAACGCCTTACGGAATGGTGCTAATTCCAGGAGGTACCTTTATTATGGGGCAGTCGGATGAGGATATCACTTTTTCTCAAACCGCACAAAACCGGCAGGTTACCATCGCTTCTTTTTACATGGATGACACCGAAATTTCCAATAGTGAGTATAGACAGTTTGTGAATTGGGTGCGAGATTCGATTTTGATTACGAATTTTCTTGGTGATGACAGCTACTTTATTGAATCCAGTAGTGGCGAGCGATTTATCGATTGGAATAAAGTTGGGAAAAATTCGCCTTGGCGTAGCAACGACGAAAATGCGCGAGAACGCTTATCAAGCATGTATTACCAAGGCGAAGATCGCATCTTCGGAAAGAATGAGCTGGATGTACGTTTGTTAAAATATCATTACGAGTGGTTTGATTTACGTGCTGCAACCTCGGCGCGCGGTGATCGAACGAAGTCGCGCTCGGATTTCATCATCCGTGATACCATGTTAATTTATCCGGATACTACGGTTTGGCTCAACGATTTCAGTTACGCGCAAAACGAACCGATGGTAGAAGGTTATTTCTCGCATCCTTCGTTTGACGAGTATCCGGTAGTAGGCGTTACCTGGCGCCAAGCGCAGGCCTTCAACACGTGGCGTACGCGCTTGTTTAACAATGCTGCATCTTCCAACAAAACGATGGAGCGTTTGCCTTACCAATTGCCATCCGAAGCGGAGTGGGAATATGCTGCGCGTGGCGGTAAAGTCGGCATGCAATTTCCTTGGGGCGGACCAACGGCCCGCAATGCGCGTGGCTGTTTGATGGCCAATTTCAAACCGGGAAGGGGAAATTATATCGACGATGGCAATGCTTACACAGCGCCCGTTTATTCGTATTTTCCAAACGACTTTGGTCTGTATAACATGGCCGGCAACGTGGCAGAATGGACGCAATCCAGCTACAATGAATCGGCCAATTCTTTTGTGCACGATATGAACCCGACTTATACCTACAATGCAAAAGCAACAGACAATGAAGCTTTGAAGCGAAAAGTAATTCGTGGCGGTTCTTGGAAAGACATTGGTTTCTTTCTGCAAAATGGCGCGCGTCAGTATGAATACCAAGACACTGCAAAATCCTATATTGGTTTCCGTTCGGTTACCCGGTATGTGGGTGTTTCTAATTAATAAAAAGACTACTACTAATATTATACAAATCTAACAATGGCTAAGAAAAGAAAGTTTAAATTAGGTATTAACACGTTGATCAACTGGGGTGCTACGGTCGTGATCGTTGGTTTGATGTTTAAAATTCTTCATTTTAAGGGCGGGGAATGGATGATCGGTATCGGACTTGCCGTTGAAGCGCTGCTTTTTTTTATCATGGGATTTATGCAGTCGGAACCCGAGCCAGATTGGACAAGAGTATACCCGGAATTGGATGAGGATTTTAGCGGTGAGTTATCGGCTCGTGCCACAAAACCACTTCCCGTAGCGCAAACAACGGCTATGGGTAATACCGCTGCTTTGGATAAGTTGCTGCAGGATGCCAAAATTGATGAAAATCTGATCGGTAATCTAGGAGATGGCTTGCGTACGTTCAGCGATAAAGTTTCTTCGATCGCTAAAGTCGCGGATACAGCAACAGCAACAAACCAATTTGCAGATAAGCTGAATGCCGCCTCTACGGGAGCTGCTCAATTAAGCCATGCTTTTGAACGTGCTGCAGCCGATTTGCAAACGTTTAATGAGTCGTCTGCCGATATGCAGCAATTCAAGGAACAGGTAAGCACGTTCAACAAAAACTTAGCGTCTTTAAATGCGATTTATGGCAATATGTTGTCTGCGATGAATGTGAATCGTTCGTAGTATTTTTTGATTATCTATTCGATTCATTGAAGAAAAAAAAGTATGGCAGGAAATAAAGAGACGCCTAGACAGCGGATGATAGGCATTTTATATTTGGTGTTGCTGGGATTGGTGGCATTAAATGTAAGTGATTCTATTCTTGATGCGTTCAAGAATTTAGGAAACAGCTTAAATACATCAACACAAAATACGCAGGCAGGCATTGATAATATGTTTTTGGCTTTTAGGGAGACAAAACTGAAAGAAAATCCAGAGCGTGCGCAGCCCATCTTGGCTAAAGCCGAACAGGCACAAGCCTTGGTGTCAAAATTAACCAGTAAAGTAACAGAACTCAATACCTTATTGACCGGAGAAGGTGGCGGATTGGACGAAGAAACGGGCGATGTAAAATATAGAAGTTCTACCGATATTTCGCCTCGGCTGATGATTAATGAAGGCCGCGGCAAGCAATTGCGCGATCTTATTGCAGCGACCAAAATTGAACTTCTCAAGTTGACAAATAATGAGATAAGCTTGTCTTTAGATGCGGAAGATCCCGCAGCACGCGCAGGGATTCAAAAATCTTGGGAAGAGGCGAATTTTGGTAGCGGAATTCCGCTAACGGCAGCAATTACGGCGTTGGAGAAGATCAATGCTGATGCCAAGAATGCAGAATCTGCGGTTGTAAAACATATTTTCGGTAAAATGGATCAGGCGGTGGTTAATCTAGATAAGTTTGCGGCGGTGGCCGTTGCGCCAACCTCTTACCTTATCCAAGGACAGCCCTACACAGCGAAAGTGTTTTTGACTGCTTATGATTCAAAAGCGAAACCTCAGATTTCTGTAGGTGGGAGCAGTCTTCCGGTGAGCGACGGACAGGGCGTTTATCAAGTCAATACCAGCACGGCGGGCGTGTTCACCTGGCAAGGAACGGTGCGTATACAACAAACCGACGGCACAGTAAAAACCTACCAAACCGAGCCCATGACCTATCAGGTGGCGAAGCCTTCGGCTGTTGTATCGCCGGATGCGATGAATGTATTGTATATCGGTGTGGATAATCCAATATCGGTTTCCGCGCCGGGTATTCCAAATGAAAATTTGTCGGTATCTGGAAATGGTGTAACGATCAATAAGTCGGGAAACCGTTTCATCGCGCGAGTGAGCAATACCGGCGAAGCAACAATCAACGTAGCTGCAAAAGTTGACGGGAAGACACAAAACATCGGCACGTCGAAGTTCCGTGTTAAACGTATTCCGAAACCGACGGCACGTGTGGCCGGAAAGACGGGTGGTCGTGTGTCGGCGGCGCAATTACGTGGTCAAAATGTGGTTTCGGCTTCACTGGATAACTTCGAATTTGATGCGAAATTTAATATTTCACGTTTCAATATGTATATCGCAAAACCACGTGTAGATCCGATCGGTCCTTATCAAACCTCCGGATCGTCGTTCTCGGCACAGATGAAAACAGGCTTGAGTGGCGTTACCGCTGGTTCTGTGGTGATGATCTACGACATCGTAGGCGTTGGGCCGGATGGCGTGGCACAAAACTTGGACCCGATTACGTTTCAGGTGACGAATTAATGATTAAAGATTGGTGAGATGAAAAAGCTAATATTTTCTGTAGTATCTGTTGCATTTTCGTTGGTTGCTTTGGGGCAGCAAGAAAATCTTTCCAACAGCACAAAGCCCGTTCATTCGGAAGAACCTCCCGTGGATGGCTACGTAAAGAAAACCGATATCGAAAATCGAAAAGTGATTCCTTATTCTGCTATCAGGCAGACGGATATCGCATATTCGAAACGCGTATGGCGTGAAATTGACCTGCGAGAGAAAATGAATAAAGCTTTTACCTCACCCAAATCACGTCTTATCGATATTATTATCTCTGCTGTGATGAGTGGTGAGCTGACGGCCTACGACCCTACGCCTACGGCAAATGATCCGAATGGCGACAGTTTTCGTAACGTCTTGCCTGCCGATCAGGTTATGGCAAGGTTTGGTGGTGATAGTGTGTTGGTGGAAGAGTTTAACGAAAACAATGAGGTCGTTTCTTCACGTTACGAATCACGCACGTTTAGTGGCGACAACGTTATCAAATTCCGGATAAAAGAAGACTGGATATTCGATAAGCAACGCTCGGTATTTGAGCCGCGTATTATCGGTATTGCGCCGTTAATAACGCCACAAATACCGGGTATGGATAGCAATGCTGGCATGTTGCCCGCTGCAGGCGGCACAACGGGCGGAAGTGGCGATCCTTTTGATCCATTTGCTGTGCAGCAAGATCAAACCAGCGAAGAAACGCCGGTTGAACAAATAGCCGCTCCGGCACCTGTCCAGGATCAAAACGCATTTGTTCCCGCTGTTGACCCTACGCCAGCTTTTTGGATTTACTTTCCCGAAGCACGACATATTTTGGTTAATAAGGAAGTTGTCAATAGAAATAACGATGCTACAGGCTTGAGTTACGACGATGTTTTTATCAAGCGTATGTTTGCAAGCTACATTGTAAAAGAATCTAATCCGGAAGATTTGCGAATAAAAGACTATATTGGCGATGGTGTAGATCGCTTGTACGAATCCGAGCGCATCAAAAAGTCACTGATGGATTACGAGCAAGATTTGTGGTCATACTAATTTGTGGTCATACTAATATCAATTTGTGATTACCATCATTGATGGGATAGGGTTTATCTATTAAATTGCACTTATTTAGAAAGGTTAAAAATAGTAAATGATTTTTTCATCCGATAAATTTAATTTTTTTAAGTTTGTGTTTAGACGATAAGTAAAATAGTGAAATTAGAACCAGTAGATAGTATATCAGGAGTTGCTCCAAAAGATTTTGTTCGGGATTATCTAAGCAAAGGTCAGCCGGTTATCATTAAGGATTTCATAAGCAAAGATAGTCCATGTTGGCAAAAGTGGAGTTACAGCTATTTCAAGGAGATAGCAGGTGCGGAGAAGGTGGATATTTACGGCCGTGAAGAAGATTCACAGAACCATGCGGCTAGTCCGCCCGTGGGCACTATGAGCTTCGGCGAATATTTGGATAAGATTAGCGCCGAGCCAACTGAGCTCCGGTTATTCTTATTTAACTTGATGAAGCTGCGTCCTGAGCTTAAGAAAGATGTTATTTATAATGATGTCACGGGTGGCAAGGTATTGCAATGGTTACCATATATGTTTTTCGGTGGCGAAGGTTCGTCTACACGCAACCATTTTGACATCGATATGTCGCACGTTTTTATATCGCAGTTTCAAGGTACAAAGCGGATATGGTTGTTCCCGAATGATCAGTCAGACTTGATGTACAAATTGCCGTATAATTTTCACAGCATCGCCAACCCCAAAACGTCTGATCCGGAAAAGTATCCGGGAATTAAGTTTTTGCAAGGTTATGAAGCGTTGATACATCCTGGTGATACGTTGTATATGCCAGCAGGTTGGTGGCATTACATTCAGTACGAGACGGAAGGCTATTCCATTTCGGTAAGAGCATTGGCCAATTCGCTAAGCGAAAAAATAACGGGTGCTCGAAACCTCTTTATAACGCGTCATTTTGATGATACGATGCGTAAGCTATTTAAAGAAAAATGGTTGCATTATAAGATCGAGGTGGCAAAGAAAAGAGCCGATCGCGCGCTAAAAAAGAAAATGAGGTAAAATAAAAAAGCGAAGAGACATCCACATGTTTCTTCGCTTTTTTTGTGAACTAACGGAGCTGTTGCACAAACGTGTGTATCGCAGCAGTTGGATTATCCGTTTTCATGAAATTTTCACCAATTAAAAACGCGTTAAAACCTGCGTCTTTTAATCCTTTGATTGTTTTTGGATCGGCTATTCCGCTCTCGGATACTTTGATGTAATGATCGGGGATTTTGTTGACAAGGTCATACGAATGAGCAAGGTCAACTATAAAATCCTTCAAGTTTCTATTATTCACGCCGATAGCATCAACATCTGCCGCCAGGTTGCTGTTCAGTTCTTCTTCATTATGAACTTCCAGCAGTACGCTTAAACCGAGGCTTTTGGCGTAGCTCGCAAATTCTTCGATCTGCGCTGGCGTTAAACATGCTGCAATAAGTAAAATAACATCAGCACCGTAGGCTTTTGCCTCAGCAATTTGGTATGTGTCGACAATAAACTCTTTGCGCAGCAGCGGGATTTCTAATACTTCGCGCGCATTGGTCAGGTCTTGCAGCGATCCTTGGAAAAAATCGGCATCTGTCAGCACAGAAATGGCCGATGCCCCTGCCTGTTGGTATCCGCGCACCACATCGGCAACATTGACATCGCCGTTTATTAATCCTTTAGACGGCGACGCTCGCTTAAATTCTGCGATGATACCGGTCTTGTCCGGATGCAATATATATTCTTTAAGCGCGTAGCACGTTCGGTCAAACAACGGGTAGCTGGAGAGTTCTTCCAGTGGCGTACTTAATTTAGCCGCGGCCACTTCCGTTTTTTTGCGCTCCACAATTTTATCTAGTATGGTCATCTTATCCATTAAAATATATACTTCAAAATAGAACAAGCTGTTTGAAAAAGCAACTTATTCCATTGTTATTTTGTTAACCAATTATGAATTAACAACTTTCCGTTGGTTGTTAATATCGATTCCGGGTGAAACTGCATACCGCGTACATCATGGGTATGATGTGCTAATGCCATAATGATGCCGTTCTCGTCTACCGCGGTAACCTGCAAGCAGGCGGGAAGCGAATCCTTTTCTACGGCCCACGAATGGTATCTGCCGATCTTGGAATCTAGCGGAAAGTCTATAAACAGCTTTTCGTTAGGGTCGGTGACGATAATGTCTGTCGCCACCCCGTGCAGCGGCTTTGGCATGTTAAATAGCTTTCCGCCGTAAACTTCTGCAATGGCTTGCTGGCCGAGGCAAATGCCCAAGATGCTTTTGCTTGCGCCGTACCTACGGATCACGTCTAGCAGAAGGCCTGCTTCTTCCGGTATTCCCGGGCCGGGAGATAATAAGATTTTATCGTATTCGGCAACATCCGACAGATCGAACTTATCGTTTCTCCAAACCACGTATTCCTGCTTCAGTTCTTGTAATAAATGGACCAAATTGTAGGTAAAAGAGTCGTAGTTATCGATTACCAATATTTTATTGTTGCTCATTGCTGTGTTGTCGTTCTTTCTAATAATTCGCTAAATAACACCCTGCAAATCCGCCTTAAGCGGATCCTGGATTTTCGCTGTCTGTTTATTTTCTGCTGTTTCCGTAGTCGTTAGACCAGAATCTTGCAGTTCATTATATTTTGCAGCGTACAGTTCACGTAGCGCGTGTAATTCTGCTATGCGGCTATCTATGGTCGCTAATGATTGCTCCACATGCAGCGATGTTTCGCAATAGATTAATGGACGTATCATATGGTTTCTGCTATTTCAAGTGCGCGGCGCAGGGCTGCAATCTTGTTGTTTACTTCCTGAAGTTCACTTTCCGGGTCCGAATCGAGCACAATTCCTGCTCCCGCCTGGTAATGAAGCACATTTCTTTTGCTTAAAAACGAACGGATCATGATCGCATGATTAAAATCGCCGTTGAAACCCATGTATCCTAAGGCTCCCGAATAAAAAGAACGCTGTTGACCCTCGTAACGGTCGATCAAGGTCAAAGCCATATGCTTTGGTGCGCCAGACAATGTTCCTGCCGGATACGTATCACCAACCACATCAAAGGGGTTGGCATCATTTTTCAATTGTCCGCTCACTTTTGAAACCAAATGGATGATGTGCGAATAATATTGCGCTTCTTTATACGATTTTACCTGTACCTGCGTGCAGTGCCGGCTCAAATCATTTCGTGCCAGATCCACCAACATGACATGCTCCGCCGATTCTTTCGGGTCATTTTTCAGGCGTTCGGCAATTTTTTCATCTTCTTCCATGTCGCCTGTGCGTTTGAAGGTACCGGCGATTGGGTAAATAGTAGCTTCCTTTTTTTTGATGGTCAGCTGTGCTTCTGGTGAGGAGCCAAATAACTTGAAGTCGCCGTAATCGAAATAGAACAAATATGGCGAAGGATTTACCGAGCGCAGGGCACGATAGACATTAAATTCATCGCCGGAAAATGGTGTTGCGAAAGCTCGTGACGGCACAATTTGAAAGACATCGCCCCGTTGAATATGCTGTTTGAGTTTGCCTACGAGATTCCTGAAGTTCTCATCCGACATGTTTGATGTCTCGTCTCCCTGACGAGTAAAATGGTATTCGGGGAAGTTTTTATTTTGAATCAGGTACTCGATACGGTCGAGTTCCGATTGCTCTTCCTCCAACAGGTTCTCAAAAATATACAGCTGGTTTCTGAAATGATCAATCGCAATAACATAGCGGTACACGTGGTATTGCATATGTGGAATATCGCGTTGCTCATCTGCTTGCTGCGTCAATACGATATCTTCGAAATGTTCGATAGCATCAAAGGTGAAATAACCAAACAGGCCTGAAGTAATCACATTTACCTCCGGTATGGCGACTTGCGCAAACTGTTGACGAAAGTTGGATACTTCCTTACGGAGATCAAAGCTGCCAACGGCTTTATGAACCGTTTCTGTATGGGGCAGTGCGATGCGTAGTTGGCTTTTGGTTAATACGATACCAGCCACGGGCTGGCAACAGATATAACTGATGTTGTTATCACGGCTGTGGTATTCGGAGCTCTCCAGGAGCAAGCTATTAGGGAACGTATCCCGTAAGCGCAAGTAGATACTGACCGGTGTGGTCGTATCTGCTAATATCTTCTTGTAATTGGTTTTGAATGTATATTGCATGTTCTGATAATCGAAATAGAAATAGTAATAGATAAATATAATATCTGTTATACGATCGACTTGGTCTATCGCTGTTTAAAAATACGGCTTATCTACGCCAATTCCCGCTGATATGCTTGTTTTCTGTTCTCATTTTTTTGTTTTGTTAAGACTAAAATATATCTCAAAATAAAAAAGCCCGGCGTTTTAACACGTCGGGCTAGCTTCACAATGGTTTTGGTTGATTATGAATATCTTATAACATACCAAATTAAGTCCCGACGCTGTATGCTTCGAGCCACCACCAGTTTGTATGTAAATTTTTTATTGTCATTTGTACATCGCAAATTTATAATTATTTTTTGTTTATCAAATTTTTTTTGACAAAAAAACAAGGATTGCCGTAAAACGTTAATCGTTCAGTAAATCTGGTCGACGTTCGCGCGTTCGCTGCAATTGTTGTTCGTCTCGCCAGGCTGCAATTTTTCCTTCGTGTCCGCTCAATAAAATATCAGGCACTTTATGTCCTCGCCATTCGGCAGGCCTTGTATATATTGGTGCGTCCAGCAATCCGTCTTGAAAAGAATCCGATAGCGCAGACGTTTCATCGGAAAGTACGCCGGGTATCAGCCGTGCTATAGCGTCTACTAAAATCGCGGCTGGCAGTTCGCCACCGGAAAGTACGTAATCACCTACAGAAACTTCTTTTGTAACAAAAATATCCCGGATACGTTGGTCAATACCTTTATAATGTCCGCAAAGGATGATGATATTATCGACGGTAGAGAGTCCGTTTGCGATTTCCTGATTGAGTGTCTGCCCGTCGGGCGTCATGTATATCACCTCGTCGTATTTGCGCTCGGCCGTTAATTTCTCTATGCACGCGGCAAAAGGCTCGATTTGCATTACCATACCCGAACCACCACCATAGGGATAGTCATCCACAGATTTGTGTTTGTTATTGGCGTAGTCTCTTAAATTGTGGACATGTATTTCTACGAAATCTTTTTTCTGTGCACGTTGTAAGATAGAATGGCCAAATGGACTTTCTAACAGTCCGGGCAATACGGTAATGATGTCGAAACGCATGCTGCAAAGATAAGGTTTATTTGGAATTTCGTTTAAAGGACTTTATTTACAATTATTTCAAAAGTTTGATGTTTTTAATTCTACGCTTATCAACAGTGGTGCTTTTGATGAGTAAGTTGGCTGCCGATTGTTTCGTGTAAAACGCGAAGTATATAGTTGTTTATGTGATGGATGAAAATGTTTGCTCCTTTTGTTCAAATAACATTGAATTTATTGATTTTCGAGCTGTTTGATTATTTTTTAAAATAATTTTAAATAACGTTAATCATTTTGTTTTTATTTTATTTTTCAGAATTTAGTTCTGATTTATGACGTGTTTTCTATTGTTTTGTTAACGTTTGTTTATTAGTATTCTTTTATGATTTGCGATGAATGCTTGCGTTTTTTTACATTTAACATCTTTTTTATTTCAAAACTTGCAATAACAACTTTATGACTTTATATTTGTCCTCCCTTTTAACAGAATTTAACATTTTTTGATAAATAGGGACAACAATCAATATTTTTTCTTATTATTGAGAGTAATAACCAAGATCTATTGATATTTAATAACTAAACGATAATTTATAATGAAACAAAAATTACTCAGTTTTATTTTTGTGTGGACATGTCTGATGGGGATATCGTTCGCGCAGAATCGGCAGGTGAGTGGGAAAGTTACTTCCAGTTCAGATGGTTCTCCATTAAGTGGGGTTTCCGTTGCCGTGGTTGGATCTACAAATGCGGTTCAAACGGATGTTGACGGAAGTTACGTTATCTCAGTTAGTGGCGCAAACGTGACGTTATCCTTTTCTTACATTGGTTATACAATGAAGAGACTTCCGGTTAATAACCAGTCCGTAATTAATGTAACGTTGGAAAGTGATGAAACATCGTTAGATGAAGTTGTTGTTACAGGATACTCCACTGTTTCAAAGCTCAAGTCTACGATATCTTCCTCAGTTATTAATAAAGAGGCGATCAACAACATCACATTGCCAGATGTCAATCAGATGTTGCAGGGAAATGCACCGGGTGTAACGGCGTCAGCTAACTCCGGACAACCAGGTTCTCGTACAGAGGTTAGAATTCGTGGTATAGGTTCTATTTCTGCTTCTTCAAGCCCGCTTTATGTTTTGGATGGTGTTATTATGACTACCGGAGATTTGACACAAAACACGCCCACTCAGGATGTTATTTCCAGTTTAAATCCTGCGGATATCGAAAATATTACTGTGCTTAAAGACGCGGCAGCTACGGCGATTTATGGTGCTAGAGGTGCAAATGGTGTGGTCGTTATAACGACGAAAATGGGAAAATCTGGACAGTCAAATATTACGTTGAACGCTAAGTTCGGTGGTGGAGATGTCGCTGGTAATATCGATATGATGAACTCTTCACAGCTCTTAAGCTACCAACGCGAACTTATGTCTGCTGCGGGTATGACGGAGCAACAAGTGATGGAAAGACGGCCGGATCTTCTTCAAGACGTAAATACCAATTGGTATGACCTTGCTTTCCAACCTACCAAAAACCAAACCTATAATCTTTCTGCATCTGGCGGTAACGAGAAAACAAAATACTTTGGTTCTGGCGAGTACTTCGATCAGCAAGGAGGTTTAATCGGGAGTCATTTTAAACGTTATGGAGCGCGATTAAATGTGGATCATAAATTGTCCGAGAAATTCGATTTAAGTTTCAAGATCAATGGTTCATATACCGATCAACGAAGCGCGAATGCTGGAAATGGCTTTGCATCTCCGTTGTTACAGATGTTCTTTAATACGCCTTACATTCCTGCTTACAATGCGGATGGTTCCATTTCTGATGGATTTAGTGCTGGGCAGCCGGGAACAGCAGGTTATGCGCCATTTGCTGGGATTTCGCCGACTTACAGACCGACACTGATCGGCGGTAACTTCCTTCATACCGTTGATTTAGACTACAATCGTAACAACAATCTTTATAATGCTTTCAATGGAGCGGCAGGCTGGAATATTATGGACGGCTTGCGTTTAGTTGTTCGTGGTAATGCGGAGATCATTAACATTGAAGAGAATGTTTGGTGGGATCCAATCGGTTACAACGGTCGTAATTATGATGGTTTATTGCAGAATAGTAATGTCAAAAACATCAACCTTTTAACCAATCAGGTTTTGACGTATGATAAAAGTTTTGGCGACGGACATAGCTTAAACTTACTTTTGGGAAATGAATTTCAAAAAAGTGACTATAAGTGGACTTACATGAGTTCCCAGGGTTTCGCAAGTAGTGATTTACAACAACCAGGTGTTGCTGCTAGACCTTTGTCTGTTGATGGAAACAGAGAGCAATTCGCTTTTCATAGTCTTTTCTTAAATGCTAACTACGACTACAAATCAAAGTATTTTGTAGGTGCTAGTGTTAGAAGGGATGGTTCTTCACGCTTTCCTTCAGATAGCCGTTATGGAACGTTTTACTCGGGAAGCTTAGCTTGGTTAATTAGTTCGGAATCGTTTATGGAGAATGTATCCTGGGTAGATAACTTGAAGGTGCGATCTAGCTACGGTCGCATGGGAAATGCCGATTTCTTGTTTACTAATCGGAATTACCCGTATGCAGCTTTGTATGGATTCAATGCGGTTTACAACGACGAGAGTGCTGCTATAGCTACACAGGTTGCCAATCCTAGTTTCACATGGGAAAAAACAAATATGTTTGATGTTGGTGTGGATTTCAGTTTGTTTAATAACTATTTAAGCGGTTCCGTTGAGTTTTTTGATAAAAGATCGGAAGCTCTTATTTTACAGGCGCCACTTTCTGGTACAACTGGCTTTTCGACGATCAACTCCAATGTGGGTTCCATCTTAAACCAAGGTTTTGAAGTTACGTTAAGATCTACTCCAATCAGGACTTCTGATTTTAGCTGGACGATTGACGGAAATTTTGCAACACTAAAAAATCGCGTGCTTTCTTTAGTGAATGATGCTCCGATAACGCCTGCATCTAATACGAACCAGCGTATTGAAGTAGGACACTCTATTGGTAGCTGGTATATGCAAGAGTGGGCAGGTGTAAATCCAGATAATGGTGCTCCGCAATGGTTTGATGCTGATGGAAATGTAACCAGCACTTTTTCACAAGCAGCCAGACGTTACGTTGGAACAGCTTTGCCGAAAATTACGGGTGGCTTAACAAACCAGTTGCAATACAAAGATTTCGATCTTTCGTTATTGATCTCTTTTAGCGCGGGTAACAAAGCTTTGAACCGTACAAGACAGTATTGGGAAAACGATGGTAACTCTCCAAATTATAACGCTGGAGTAGACGTTGTTGATAGGTGGCAAAACCCGGGAGATATCTCGGACAGACCAAAAGCTATCTGGAATAACAACAGTCTTTCTAATTCCATCTCAACAAGATATTTGGAGGATTTAAGTTACATCCGTTTGAGAAATGTGAGATTTGGGTATAGCTTGCCAAAATCAGTCGTAGAAAAGATTAGTGCAGGCTACATTAAATTCTACGCACAAGCCGAAAACCTGATCACGTTGACGGGTTACAAAGGCTTTGACCCTGACGTGAATACAGCTCCTCTTGCGCCGACTAGTGGCAATAGTGTCGCTACGGCTAATTCGGGGGTTGACTTTTTTAGATACCCAACCGCACGTATTGTGACTTTTGGTGTAACTGCTTCATTTTAGATTTTAGATTTATGAGAACATTCAAAAAATATATATTACCGTCTATGTTGGCATCTGCATTGTTTTTAGGCGGATGTCAGGACGCGCTAGATCTTGATCCTCAAAACTCGTTACCTGAGGAGGCTGTTGTAAACGAAACCTATGCGCGCCAGCTGATTAACGGTGTGTATGATCAAATGCAGGTCATTGGCTATTATGGCAAAGATTTTCAGGTTGTTGGTGAGGTAACTGGCGATAATGTGAAGATAACTTCGGCAAACTCCAATAGATATCTTAACGAATTCCGTTATTTATGGAATCCAACGCTATCTAGCCAAGGCGCTACTTGGACGGCTATTTACAAAACTATTTATGCAGCCAATATAGTCATTAACGAGCTTCCGGAAACAGAAGTAACCTTGCCTTTAAAGGGTGAAGCGTATTTCCTTAGAGCGCTTGCACATTTAGATGCGGCTAGACGTTTTTCAAGACCTTATACTAACGCTAGTGCTAATCCTACAGGGGCGAACACAGGTGTTCCGGTGGTGCTTGAGACTGTAAAAGATCCGGCTAATTTTAAGCCTGTTCGAAATACGTTGGCGGAAACTTATGCAGCTATTATTGATGACTTGAAAAATGCGCAGGAATTAGCTCCGGATATGTCAAGTGGTAACGCAGCTGTATATAGAGGTTCAAAAGATGCAGCGACAGCCCTGTTATCTCGTGTTTATCTATATATGGGTCAATATGATGACGCAATAACAGAAGCTAATAAAATTATCGCAAAATATCCGCTTTGGAATGTAGATAATATTGCAACGGCGTACAGCGGAAACAATACTTCCGAAGAGATTTTTTCACTAAAATTTAAATCAACGGAAAATGCCGGAGCTGATAATTTTGGACAAATGTATAATAATCCAGACATTGGCTATGGTGATATTCGTCCAACAGATGAATTTCGTGCGCTGTTGACTGCAGATGATGCGAGAAATGTCTTTATAGAAAGTAAAGACGGCGCTTACTTCCTGACAAAATTTGCGGGCAATACAGCTGAAGGGGCTGATGGTTTAGTTGATATCAAAATTCTGCGCATTGCTGAAATATATTTGACTAGAGCGGAAGCTAACACGGAAAAGGCGGCTGTTGATCTTACAGCGGCACTGGCCGATGTGAATGCTATTCGTACAAATAGAGGCTTAAGTGCATTAGCATCTTTGACTGTAGACCAACTTAAAGCGGAAATTAGGTTGCAACGAAGACTAGAATTTATAGGTGAAGGTCTTCGAAGCACGGATATATTTAGAAAGAATGAAACGAGAACAATTGTAGATGCGGATGCATTGTCTAGTTCGCCTATCGCGCCGGATAATTTCCGAGTTCCATTCTCTATTCCAATTTCCGAAATAGACGCCAACCCAAATGTGGTTCAAAACCCGAATTATTAGGTTTCATTTCACCTTAAATTGTTAATCCTGAAATAAGGATAAAGGATTTCAGATAAATAAAGTTATATTTTAAGCAGCAGCAAACAGTAGTTTGCTGCTGCTTTTTTGTTTTACAAGGTTTGTTTTGTAAAGCTTTTTGGTTGAACATATGTGTCGAGGGGCTTCCGGTAATTTTTTTGTTCCTTTCTAATTAAAGATACATGTTCTTCATCGGTGATATGATGTTTAATCAAGCTGTTATGCCGTATTTCTGCTTTTTGATCGTTGGTTTAAGTGTGTTGATAGTTATTTTTGCTGGTTATTTTGTTTTTTTATTAAATTATTAGCTGTTTTTTTAATTTACGGTAGCTTTTTACTAAAAAAAATATTTCAATCATTGTTTTTTTAGTAAAATTCCAAAAAAAGTTGAATGTTTTATTTTTTTCACCTATATTGGTATTAATTAAGCGTTCTGAGTCGCTTTTCAAACTAGCTTTTGATTTTTAACACCTCTATGTAGAGGGTTTTACCTAACTAAACAATAGTCAACAATGAAACGTCACTTTTTACATAAAAATATCTTCTTGTAGCGCTGGTCTCGCTTCCTCATGTCAGTTTTCTGATATTTTTATTATTTTTTTTCGCAAGTTTTTGAGTTTTCGACTTAATGTCGCCTCGTTTGCTATGCTTTCAAGTGGCGATGATTAGTGTCGCGGTGCAGAGCTATGACTTTAATGTCCGCGCGGATCCAAACTTCTTACAGTTTCAGGCTCAACTACTACTACTACAAACGAATCCCTTGGTGGGAATTATTAAACTAAACAACAATTTATATGAAACAAAAACTACTCGGGTTAATTTTTGTGTTCGTCTGCTTGATGGGGCAGTCCTTTGCACAAGACCGGCAAGTAAGGGGGAAGGTTACATCCTCAACCGACGGAAGCCCTATTGCGGGGGCATCGGTGACTATCGCCAACACTAACGTCGCTACACAAACGGATGTTGGCGGAAATTTTACAATCACTGTGGCTCCTAAAGGCAGTTTGGTGATTTCTTACATTGGTTTTACGAACAAACGTGTCAGTGTGGGAGATAAAACATTTTTAGACGTTGTTTTGATCTCAGACGAAACATCGCTTGATGAAGTCTTGGTCACGGGTTACGGAACTCAAAGCAAGAAAGAGTTTACCGGTGCTGCAAGCTCAGTTAAAGGTTCCGTGCTCGCTGATAGGCCTATTCAAAGTTTCGGACAAGGACTTACAGGGCAGGCTTCCGGCGTTAACATTGTGCAGCCGAATGGTTTGCTTAATAATCCGCCTGTAATCCGTGTTCGCGGGCTTAGTTCCATCTCTTTAAGTTCATTCCCATTAATTGTCGTAGACGGTATTCCTATTTCTACAAATAATGTGTCAGAAAATGCGTCGGCAAATAACCCTTTGTCAGATATTAATCCGGCAGATATCGAATCAATCGATATCTTGAAGGATGCTGCGTCGGCTTCAATTTATGGATCCCGTGCTGCAGCAGGCGTGTTGGTTATCACGACGAAGCGTGGAAAGATAGGCGCGACAAAAGTTACGTATGATGGTTGGGTTGGCGTTAGCAATGCCGTGCGTCTTCAGGAAGTGTTGAATGCGCAGCAATACATAGACTATAAAAATGCAGCTATTGCGAATGCTTTAGAGGTTAATCCCGCTTTTAATGCTGCTCCTGCAAATGCTTTTCAGCCCAGCTATGATGAGAATGAAAATTTAGTAGATGTAGATTGGGCAGATGTCGTTTACAGACAGGCTTTTTCACAAAATCATAATCTTAGTTTATCCGGCGGTACGGAGAAAACGCGTTACTACTTTTCTGCCGGTTTGACGGATCAAGATGGTTTTTTGAGAGCAAATAATTTTAAAAGAAGAAATGGTCGATTTAATGTTGATCATAATGTGACAGATTGGTTAAAAATCGGAACGAATATCAATTTCACAAATAACATTAATAATGCTCCAAACAGTGGTTCTTACGTAGATGGCGCATTTGCATCTTCTGGCTTAGGGCGTATTGCGTTGGCGCAGGCGCCAAATGTTCCTATTTATAATCCGGCTCTTGCGCATGGTTATAATGTAGAAAATAATGCCATCGGACGCGGTGCAAATGCGCTCGCCATGCAGTGGTCAAACCCACAGGTATTGATCGACTTGGATAAGAACTCTTCGGAAACAAATAGGTTGTTTTCTAATCTTTTTGCAGAATTGAAATTGGTAGATGGTTTGACGTTTAGAACATCTTTTACGTGGGATCTTCGCAATACGGAAAACATTCGGTTCTGGAACCCTATAAATGGTGACGGATTTTCAACAGTTGGTAACGCTTATAATAACTCCGCTAAAGCCGACAACTGGAACTGGATTAATACTTTGCAATATCAAAAAGCTTTCGGCGATCATAATTTAAATATGATCTTAGGTTCAGATGCGCAAAAAACACGCGTAACGAACTGGGGTGGTGTGAGACAGGGGCTCGCTGATCCGTTTTTTGATCAATATCAAGGGGTGTACTTAACCAATTTAGCTGGCGGTAACGGTATTAGTGATATCGCTTTTGAAGCTTATTTGGCGAGTTTAAGTTATAATTACGCCGGAAAATATTTTCTTAGTGGTAATTTTAGAAGAGATGCAAACTCCGCGCTTTCAGAAAATAATAGATGGGGCAATTTCGGTGGAGCATCTGTAGGTTGGGGTATTCATCAAGAAGATTTCTTTAAATCAGGAGCTTTGGCCAATGTTGTCAGTAACCTTATGTTGCGTGCTAGCTGGGGGCGTACCGGTAACGGGAATTTAAATAATTATTATGGCGCTTATAATCTATATGGGACAGGTATATACGGTACAAGTACACCAACTGTTTCTTACACACAAGCCGGTAATCAAGAGTTAAAATGGGAAACTAGCCAGCAAACAAATGTTGGTCTGGATCTCGGCTTTTTGGAAAACCGCTTTTCACTTGAAGTGAATTGGTTTAACAAAAATATCGATAACATGATTTTAGGCGTTCCGCAATCGCCGTCAAAAGGTATTCCAGATAACACCATCCTTTTAAATGTGGGATCCATGTATAACCGTGGATGGGAATTTGCCTTAAATGCTACTCCCGTTTCCAATGATAATTTCTCTTGGCGTGCAAACCTGAATTTATCCTTCTTGAAAAATGAAGTAACATCACTCGTAGATGATAATACGCCGATATTGGGATATACGAGTAGCCTGGAGTTGACAAGTGTCACCATGGTTGGTTACGCTGCCGCAAATATTTATGGCGTCCGGACGGATGGTGTAAATCCAGAAAATGGTAGAAGAATATTTTTAGATAATCAAGATAGGCAAGTTCAATACCAACATCTTGGTGGTGCAAATGCATGGACATTGCTCGATGGAACACCTGTTAGTGCTGCCTCTGTTACCGGCGCAACTCGTCCTTTAGGTAATACGATTCCTACTTATTTTGGAGGTTTTAACAATACATTTACGTATAAAAATTGGGATCTGTTACTCAACTTTACTTTCTCTGGGGGTAACTACATTTACAACGGAACCCGCGCTGGTTTGCGAGATCAACGCGTGTGGAATAACTCTGTAGATGTTTTAGACGCTTGGTCTCCGGAAAATACGGGCAGCGATATCCCGCGTCCGATATATACAGATAATATTTCCAACGGTTCTGCCTTCCTTATTCAAGATAATGTGGAAAAAGGAGATTTTCTACGTTTACAAACCGCAACGTTAGGGTATCGTCTGCCTTCCAGTGTGTTTGGTAATTCAGGGATCAGTTCGGCCCGGTTTTATTTGCAAGCGAATAATCTGTTCTTGTTGACAGGGTATACTGGTGTGGATCCAGAGATCTCTTCCAACGGTAATTCAAATATTTCTTCGGGTATCGAAAGGAACTCCATGCCTCAGGGAAGAGCATTTACATTCGGTGTTAGTGTTGGGTTCTAATATTAAAACTTGTATCAAATGAAAAAAATATATATCAATATAAAAGAGAGATCGCGTAAAGGGCTGTTATTACTATTGCCTGTGGCACTTTTGGTCGGCGCGTGTGGAAAAGATTTCTTAAATTATCCTTCGGAAACGAGTATTCCTGAGGAGGTTACCTTTGCGACGCCTGAGCGTATTCTAGCGCAAGTCAATGGGCTCTATGGCTCGGCAAAGAATGGAGCCTTGTTCGGCGGTCGGTATTTCATTTATAACGACATTCGAAGCGAGGAATTCGCAAACCGGACGTCAAATACGGTTACAGGTTTTACGACCTGGCAATTTACAAATGATCCAACGGATACCTATATCGCCAATTTTTGGACGATTGGCTACCTGACGATTAATCGCGTTAATAAATTTTTGACTGATTTTGATAGTAATCCCGGTGTTGTCTCTGCCGAACTAGAGGCTTCTTACCGTGCTGAGGCTAAGTTTGTTAGAGCATTATGTTATTATGCCTTGGTGCAATTGTTTGCGAAGCCTTACGCGCTGAATAACGGCTCGTCAACGGGTATACCTTTGCGTTTGCAGCCCGAAACAAACTCTGGAAACAATGAATTGGCACCAAGTACAGTAGCTGAAATTTATGCGCAAATTTTGCAAGATTTGAATGAGGCAGAAGCAGGGCTCCCAGTAGGGTACGGTACTGCGTCGCTAAATACATCAAGAGCGCATAAGAATACCGCAATAGCGTTGAAAACACGCATTTATTTAGCTATGGGAAGATATGCTGATGTTATTACAGAAGCGAATAAAATAGTTTCGGCTACTGCGCCATTTTCTTCGCCCAATTCGACTAATGTCGCTCATGCACTGCAGGCCAATGTCGTTAATGTTTTTAGAACGCCTTATACAACTTCCGAGAATATATTTTCTTTTCCAATGGCAGATACCAATGCGCCGGGCACGCAAAATCAACTTGGCTATTATTATAATGCTGGAAATATCGAATATTACCTAAATAGAGGTGCTGCTGGAATTTTCGGAAATACAACCCTGTGGAGAAGTGGCGATGCTAGACGAACAGGGTTTACCTTAGCGTACAATGCTAATTGGGATATTTTAACAAAATGGAGTGGTGCGGCGCCGTTTATTGATTGGACTCCGGTGCTTCGCTATGCGGAAGTTCTCTTGAATTTGGCCGAAGCAGAAGCAGAGGTTGGCGATCAAACTAGAGCGATTGCACTGCTTTCTGCAGTGCGGTCTCGCTCAGACAATAGCTATGCTTTTTCAGGGTTAACAAGCCGTGCTGCCATTGTTAATAGTATTTTGGTTGAACGTCGGATAGAATTTTTAGGAGAGGGTTTTAGAGTTCCTGATCTACAGCGAAGATTGTCGCCTATTGTTTCGTTAGGTGCAGGAACGAGCATTCCGGTAACGGATGATCGTTATGTGTTTCCTATTCCTGCTGCTGAGGTGTTGACAAATCCTGGCATTAGCCAGTAATATATCGTCCTTGTTTTTCAAGCCGTCTGAGTTTTCAGACGGCTTTTTTTGTTATTTTTGCGCGTTTTCTGCAAGAAGGTTTAGTAAGCTGCGCTTACCTTAAGGGAAACTACGCCGTTTAGTCGCTGGGAGACACACTTGTCATTCGTTCGGCCGTTTTTTTACAAAAGTTATTTGATTTCCATCCGATTTTACGATAGTCTCTCCAAAATGCCCATCACATTTCATGCAAATCACCAGTAAAATCGTATAATTTATATTTTTTATTACATTTCAAAAAACAGTGAAGAATAGTGGTTGTTTTTTGTATTTACTGAAGTGATGATATATTAATATTTTTTTTATTATAAAAGTGTCTATTAATGCGTTTAAAAGGCTTTATTTGCTGTTTTTACTCATGTCTTATGGATTTTTATTTTTCATTTTGTTTGAGCTTCAAAAAATATTTGTAAATTTTTTTTTGAGTTTGTTGTTTTTGCATTTATATTAGCAAAGTGATATTTAACATTTGTTAACGATTACGTAAAACTAAACAAACAAACAAGGCTTTTGCTGGAAAGGCTTACTAACTAAACAACAATAATATATGGAACAAGATTTACTAACTAATACACCGGTGCTATCGAGTTAGACGGATAGACCATTTCGGAAGATTCAATTCCAGAAAAATATTCGGACAAAGACAATACATGCAATAAACTGTAGGAGCATTCTATTGGCTTATTTTTAAAACTCATTTTTTTTGAGGGTGGACATTATTGTCTTTTGCTTTGAGTATTGATGTTAATCACGCTTTTTTTATGGCAACACTTTTGATTTCTGGATAAAAAACCAACTAACGTAAAAATTACTAATTTAATTAACTAAACAACTAATAACCAATGAAGCAAAAATTACTCAGTATTCTTTTTGTGCTCACCTGCCTCGTAGGGGTAGCGTTCGCACAAAATCGGCAAGTGAGAGGCCGTGTGGTGTCTGCGGCAGACGGCTCTGCTGTAGCAGGGGCCACAGTAAGTGTTGTCAGCTCATCCAATTCCACGCAGACGGATGTAGATGGAAATTATTCGATACAGGCACCTGAATCAGGTGTAATTTCTGTCAGCTACCTTGGGTTTATCAGCCAGCGCGTAAACATCAATGGTCAATCTGTGGTGAATGTGGCACTCGTGACAAACGAATCTGCTTTGGAAGAAGTAGTCGTTACCGGATATGGCGAAGTCAGAAAAAGTGATTTTGCAGGTTCGGT
>JAAIGF010034862.1_pt1 | contig 22082 bp, 19 predicted proteins | sample 6487441 | NCBI WGS metagenome assembly JAAIGF01 (sample SAMN13974129, study PRJNA590717) | phyllosphere metagenome | biome: pepper field; feature: multiple bacterial spot infested pepper fields; material: pepper leaves; isolation source: leaves from pepper fields | host: Capsicum annuum ... | reverse complement strand
GCTTTAACGCAGAATACGGGATACAATTAATAGCGATTTACTAACACCTTATTGCTCTTGGCCGTTGTTGTACTAGTTTGGCAACGGTCGAGGGCAATTTTCTGTTTTCGGGTAGCTGTTATACAATTGTTATAACTATTAAATCAATTTTTCTGGTGCTTTTTGTATGTTTACGCTATGAAAAGAATCTTCGCGTTTTTAGGGCTCGTTTTTGCCATGCTTAACGTCTACGCACAGCAAATGGACACGAATCCGATACGACGTGAACTTGAATTCTCTCCTGTTTTAAACAAGCACTTTTACGGCTTCTGTTTATATGATTTAGACAGTAATCGCTTTGTGACGGGGATTAATGAAAGTAAGCTTTTCACGCCGGCCTCAAACGCCAAAACGTTTACCTTATTTGCTGCGCTAAAACATCTGGGGGATTCTATCCCTGGATTACAGTATATTGAGCGTGGTGATTCCCTTATTTTTTGGGGTACAGGCGATCCGACATTTCTCCATAATAGATTAGATAGCCGAAAAGTATACGATTTTCTGAAATCCAGCAACAAAAAGCTTTTCTACGCCGAGGAAGATATCATAGAAGAGCCTTTTTATAGAAAAGGTTGGGCTATAGAAGATTACGAAGAATATTATCAGCCCGAGATTAGTAGTTTCCCGATTTACGGAAATGTCGTGACACTACGCGAGCATGACGGCAGGTTATGCGCGAGTCCTTCTTTTTTTCAGGGTGCGTTATTAACGACAAGCAATAGTTCGTCTGGAACATATACGGTGAGTCGCGAATTTGATCGGAATAGCTTCCGGGTAAACCGACCATATGCGCCACGTAACTATATTAATGAGAAGCCTTTTCGCTATTCAGCTGAACTTTTTGTGCAGCTTCTGGTAGACACATTACACCGGCCTGTAAAACGTATCCGTTTCCAGCGTCCGCCGCTTAGTAAAACTATTTATTCCGCCAGCACGCAAGCTATACTACGCGAGATGATGTTACCTAGTGATAATTTTTTGGCCGAACAATTTCATATGCTTATCGCGCAAAAGTTATATGGGCAATTTGATACCGGACGATTGCGTAAAGAGCTGACAAAAAACTTCTTCGGTTACTTTACCGATAATATTGATTTATATGACGCCAGTGGTTTATCGAGTTACAATAAGGTGACACCGCGCAGCATGGTAGAAGTGCTTTTACTGGTCTACGCGCAGGTTGCCGACAAAGAAGCATTACATCGTCTTTTTCCTACCGGTGGCGTAGACGGAACGTTAAAACGAGCCTACAGCCTGGATAATGGCGAAGCATTTGTATGGGCAAAAACGGGCACGATAAACGCTGTGCACAATCAAAGTGGCTTTATACGCACGCGGAGCGGTCGTAACCTGGCCTTTGCTTTTTTAAATACTAATTTTTTGGGCGACGCAGCGCCCGTGCGAAAGGAAATGGTGCGTATCATGACTTTTATTCGACAACATTACTAACAAAAAATTGGTGCCTATTGACCAGCATGTGCAATTGGCTTTTATTTATTTAACGAACATTGCTATATTCGCTATACTTTATGGCTGTCATCCCGAAAAACGACAAACGCTTAATTCGCTCTTGGTCCATGTACGACTGGGCAAATTCTGCTTATAATTTAGTTATTACCTCAACAATATTTCCGGCTTATTACACAGCTATTACCGCGACTGAAGAACGCGGTGACGTTGTCTCTTTTTTCGGATTCGAGGTCATTAATACGGCATTATCTAATTTTAGTTTGGCTGTCGCCTACTTGATTATGGCGGTTACTTTGCCGTTTATCTCGTCATATGCCGATGTGAAAGGCAAAAAGAAGCCTATCATGATGGCTTTCACCTATCTCGGTGCAGTGGCTTGTATGGGGCTATTCTTTTTCCGTATCGAAACCCTCGAACTCGGTATTATTCTTTTTGCGCTTGCCGCAATGGGCTATATCGGCGGTGTGTTGTTCAACAATTCGTACTTACCCGAAATTGCATCGCCTGATCAGCAAGACCGCGTTAGTGCACAAGGTTTTGCGTATGGTTATGTAGGTTGCGTGACCTTACAGCTCATCTGCTTGCTCTTTATATTAAAGCCTGATTGGTTTGGTATCACCGATCCATCTTTTGGACCGCGTTTATCCTTTTTGCTGGTAGGTTTGTGGTGGGCCGGTTTCGCTACCATTCCATTTAAGGCATTGCCAGGGAACCAAAAAGTAATGACTGGGCCATCTAGAAAACTGTTTAAAACCGTGATTTTAGAGTTTCGTATTATTTTGCGGAAGATAGGACGTATGGAGCGTATCAAACGTTTTTTACCGGCTTATTTCTTTTATGCGGCCGGGGTGCAAACCGTTATGATTGTCGCCGCTGCATTTGGCGCCAAAGAGCTGCACATGGAAAGTTCGAAGCTTATTATCACTATTTTACTTATTCAGCTTGTCGCTATTTTGGGGGCACTCATCATGTCCAAGCTTTCCGAAAAATTTGGAAATATCAACATATTGATCGTTGTCGTGCTGGTATGGATTGGTATTTGCTTCTCTGCATTCTTTATTCATTCAGAAATGCAGTTTTACATTTTAGCATGTGTTGTGGGACTGGTTATGGGCGGTATACAGTCACTTTCCAGATCAACTTATTCCAAGTTCTTACCGGAAAACACCAGAGATACCACCTCTTTTTTCAGTTTTTACGACGTAACCGAAAAAGTCGCTATCGTAATGGGCTTACTGTCCTTTGGTTTTATTGAGCAAATCAGTCACAATATTCGGTATTCCGCTCTTTCGCTGTCGGTATTTTTTATAGTAGGCTGTTTGTTGCTGTTTCGCCTGCTTCGTTTCAATAAAGTTATGACCGCATGAGGGTAGAATTATTTGTTCCCTGCGTTATCGATCAGGTATATCCCGAAACCGCCTTCAACAGTATAAAATTGTTACAGAAAGCAGGTTGTGAGGTGCATTACAACCCCAATCAAACCTGCTGCGGCCAACCCGCTTACAACGCCGGGTTTTGGGATGAAGCCAAAAAAATAGGCTTGAAGTTTTTGGATGATTTTGCTGACGATTGCTACGTCGTCGCGCCATCTGCATCATGCACGAGCATGATCAAAAATGGCTATGACGATTTGTTTACCAATTCAACATCCCATAATCGTTGTCGTAATCTGCAAAGTAATATTTACGAACTCAGTGATTTTTTGGTAAATGTGCTTAAAAAGGAGTATTTTGGAGCAGAGTTGGTAGGCTCCGCGGTGTATCACGATTCTTGCACATCGTTGCGCACCTGCAACGTGCATAATGAGCCTCGGAAGCTCTTGCAACAGGTTGGTGGGCTTGAGTTGCTCGATGTCGCCCAGCCTGAAAGCTGTTGCGGATTTGAGCCGTCTTTTACGGTTAAGTTTGCTGGTATATCAACCGCAATGGCCGAGCAAAATATCCAGCAGGCGGTAGCAGCAAAGGCAGATTACATCATCTCTACCGATAGCACCTGCTTGCTGCAATTGCAAGCGTATATCGATAAACATCAACTACCGATCAAGACAAAACATATAGCCGATGTGCTGACATCTGGCTGGGCAAATATTTAATACAAAAGCTAACATCTATGAACTCAAGAAGAACCTTTTTAAGAAACCTAGGTCTCGCTACGGCTGGCTTAGCAATGGCGCCATCGCTCGATGTGTTTGCGGCCAAAAAATCATGGTTTGACATTTCGCTTGCCGAATGGTCTTTGCACAAAACACTGTTTAAAGGCGATTTAAAGAATATCGATTTTCCAGAGCTCGCTGCTAAAAAATTTGGAATCTACGGCGTAGAATACGTCAATCAGTTTTTTAAAGACAAAGCCAAGGATATGACTTATCTGAAGGACCTTAATGGCCGGGCGAAGGATAACGGTGTGACCAACGTATTAATTATGATCGACGGCGAGGGAAATTTGGGCGATGAGGACAACAGCAAACGCAAACAGGCCGTTGAAAATCATTACAAGTGGATTGATGCCGCTGCTTTTTTAGGCTGTAAATCTATCCGCGTAAACGCTGCCGGCAAAGGTACACCCGAAGAAGTAAAAGGGCATGTCGTCGAAAGCTTAAGCACACTAGCCGATTATGGGAAACAGGCTAAAATAAATGTCATTGTCGAAAATCATGGTGGTATATCGTCACATGGTGATTGGCTTGCCGATGTATTGAAAACTGTAGGAAAGAAAAATTGCGGCAGTTTGCCTGATTTTGGTAATTTCTATGAGTATGATCGTTACCAAGGCGTACAAGATTTGATGCCTTACGCAAAAGGGGTGAGTGCTAAAACGCATGATTTTGACGCGCAAGGCAACGAAACACAAATCGATTATGCGCGTATGCTGAAGATTGTGAAAGCCGCAGGTTTTAAGGGTTTCGTCGGTATAGAATATGAAGGATCTTCCTTGCCGGAAGAAGAAGGCATCTTGGCGACAAAAAAACTACTAGAGCGTTTTAAAACCGTATAGTACATTCTTTTACATGAAGTTTTTCTTTATACGACTGCTTTTAGTTACCGTCCTTTCTACTTATTTAGCAAATACCGCTAGTGCACAAGTAAATTTTCATCAGATGGATCGCTGGCAAGATAGCTTGCTACGTCTGGGAAAAGACATGTTTACAAAGCAAGGCGAGGCAGAGCGTATCGAGAAAAACTTCAGTTTTGTGAAAACCTTAGTTTCTGCGTTAAAAGAGCGGCACTCATTTTTGTATAAGTTTCGAAAACTGAATATGATCTCGCTCATCGAGTCGCCTGATCAGCAATTTCGAATTTTCTCCTGGAATATTCCGTTAAATGATGGCTCATTTCTGTATTATGGCGCCATACAAACGAAAACCAAATCAGGCGAACTTCAATTAGTCCCCTTATTGGATAAAACGTTTGAGATCGAAAAGCCGGAAAGCATGGTACTGCTACCCAACAACTGGTATGGTGCCCAATATTATGACATCGTCTCCTTGGGTGATAGTTACGCGCTGTTAGGTTGGAAAGGACATAATCCGCTATTTTCTCAGAAAGTAATCGAAATATTACAATATAAAGAAGGGCAGTACCGTATGGGAAAAGCCGTTTTCGCTGACGATCCTCAGCTTGTAAGAAAAATTTTCAATTTTACCCGAGAAGCAACGATGTATCTTCGCTATGAAGCAGAGAATAGTCGGATCGTATTTGATCATATTGTCCCCGCAGATAGCCGTTTAATAGGTAAATACCAGTATTATGGTCCCGATTTGAGCCACGATGCTTATAGTATTAACGCCGGAATACTGACGTTGGAAAGGAATGTGCTTTTTAAAAATATAGGTAGGGGTGACGAACCCATAAATAATACACCGGGTAAGGCAATAAAAGGTAAAAAGAGCGGTTTATAAAAAGGCGGATATATAATAATATTTCGCTTTTTTTGTTTTCTTTGTAGCAAAGCGTGATCTGTTGAAAAGGTCATGGCCTGAAATATGAATCTTCAGCAAAATACTATAACTTAAAAATATGAATCAACAACAAGATGAAGTCCTGATCAGCCACCTTGCCAAACAAGGATTGGATGATAAAATGGTGATGGGACATCCGGCAAGCTTATTCGTGCTATTTTTTACGGAGATGTGGGAGCGGTTTAGCTATTACGGTATGCGTGCCTTATTAACCGTATTTTTGATTACAGAAATAGCCAAAGGCGGTTGGGGCTGGTCAAATGGAGACGCAATGACGCTGTATGCATGGTATACAGGATTGGTTTATCTTACACCGTTGATCGGCGGACTGATAGCCGATAAATTAACCGGTTATAGAAAAGCCATCACCTTAGGAGCGCTGATTATGACGCTAGGTCACTTATCAATGGCTTTTGAAAGTATACATTCTAATTTTTTCTTCTTCGGACTCGTATTGATGATATTAGGTAACGGCTTATTTAAACCGAATATTTCTTCGATGGTTGGTCGTTTATATCCAGATACAAGCGCGAAAAAAGATGCAGGTTACACCATTTTCTATATGGGAATTAATGCAGGTGCATTTTTAGGCATGTTATTATGTGGTTACATAGGCGAGAAAGTAGGTTGGCATTACGGCTTTGGTTTAGCTGGCGTATTTATGTTTTTTGGTATGTTACAGTTTTATTTTGGACAGAAAATATTTGGAGTGATAGGCGAAAGTCCTAAAAACAAGCTTCTTACAAATGTCAAAGTTGAAGACGACGCAGATACCATTCTACCAGCAAAAGTAGTGAGCGACCGTTTAATTGTTGTCGGCGTTTTGATGTTTGCAAGTTTGTTTTTCTTTTTCGCTTTTGAGCAGGCCGGAGGGTCGATGACGATCTTTGCAAAAGACTACACACAACGGGTTTTAAGCGGTAGCTTTGGCGAAATTTTTAAATGGATAGATGCGGCATTAACCGTATTTCCAATCCTAATTGTAACCGGCGTATTAGTGAGTTTAGCGAAAAAAATAGTTGGAAAATATCCGTTAACCATCTTATTTACAGCTATATCGTTCGCTATTATTTGGGGCTTAGGTTTCTGGAAAGTGTATAGAGAGTTTAGTGCTGAACAAACGGAGGTTACCGTCTCATGGTTTCAAATTTTAAATTCATTTTTCATTATTACATTAGCGTCGTCATTTAGTAAAATCTGGGAAAAGGTTTGGAATCCGTCAGGACCTGTTAAGTTTGCCATGGGTCTACTCTTAGTCGGCGTTGGCTTTGTAATTCTTGCATTTGGCGCTAGCACCATTCCGCAGGGTGCAAAAACAGCTTCTGTTAGCATGATCTGGCTTATTGTGGCTTATTTCTTTCATACATCAGGCGAGCTATGCTTATCTCCGGTAGGCTTATCATACGTTTCCAAACTTTCGCCAAAAAAGCTGGCTGGTCTTTTATTTGGTTTATGGTTTACAGCCTCTGCGATAGCAAATTTTATTGCTGGAATGACTGGTTCGTATATTGATAAGATATCACAAACCTACTCCATGTCTATTTTCTTCTATATCATTGCAGCGATTCCAATAGCGGCAGCGCTTTTATTGCTTTTATTTAACCCCGTACTAAAGAAAATGATGCACGGTATCAATTAAACGCTTCAAAAAAATTAGATAAAAATGCTCGTAAACTTGTTACGAGCATTTTTTGTTTGCATAGACAATTATTTTAATTGATTTGTTTATTTTTGGCGTCTAATCATTAGCGTATGACAGAGAATTCTTCGTTAACACTCGATAACCACACGGGTGAAGAACGAGTATTAGGACATCCGGCAGGACTGTTTGTTCTTTTTTTTACCGAAATGTGGGAGCGCTTTTCCTTTTACGGAATGCGTGTACTATTAATCCAATTTTTAACTGCATCTGTCTTAGGAAGTAATCCCGGTTGGGGTTGGACCGCCGAGCAGGCTGGTGCGTTGTATGGTACCTACGCCATGCTCCTGTATATCACGCCGATATTTGGCGGTGTTATCGCCGATAAATTTATTGGATCGCGTGCTGCCGTTATTATTGGTGCGGCCATTATGACCTTAGGTCATGCTTCGATGGCTTTTGATTCGCCAATCATGTTTTTTATCGGATTAGGCGGCTTAGTAATTGGTACAGGCTTTTTTAAGCCCAACATGCCGGCTATCCTAGGAGAAATGTACAAGCTTTTTCCTGCAAAAAAAGATGGCGCTTACACGATTTTTTATATGGGCGTAAACGCCGGCGCATTCTTCGGCATGATGCTCTGCGGTTACTTAGCAGAAACCGTAGGTTGGCACTGGGGCTTTGGTCTGGCAGGCATTTTTATGCTGCTCGGCACCTTCCAATTTTGGCTTGCTAGTCCATTATTAGGCCGATTAGGCATACTCGATAAGAAAAGTTCAGTCGATAGCGAAGCGGTAAAAAGCAACTTGGAAGAAGGGGAGACCAAACACAACAAATTTACAACAGTAGATGTCGTATTGATGATTGTTGTGGGCATCGTGGGGCTGATTTACGCTTTTAACGACCCGCTTTCCAAAAACAATGTGCTTGATGTTTTTGCTTTTCTGGATACCGAAAGTTTTCGTGGGCAAAATATCATGGTGGTTGGGGCATTGGTTTTATTCCTGTTGCTCATTGTATTACGTATACAACGTTATGCTAAAGTGGTACGCGATCGTATGTATGGCGTCATCCTCTTAGGCTTTTTCTTGATTTTCTTCTTTATGAGTTTTGAGCAGGGCGCGACCTCGTTAGTGCTTGTCGCTCGGGATTATGTCGATAGAGAGTTGACAGGAAACAGCCTGTTGGCCTTTAATGTTATTAACACGCTGCTTACGATCGTTCCGTTAATCATTATTTCCTGGGTATTGATTAAACTGGCATTAGCTACCTGGACCAAAATTGCCTGGTCGAATATCATTCTTTTTACGTGTTTTCTACTGATTTGGGGAGCAGCTATCTGGATGCTTTACAATGAGTTTACGGCAGAGAAGTCGGCTATTAAAGTGTCTTGGTTTTCGATATTAAACTCCTTTTTTATTATTGCATTAGCCTCGTCGGTATCTAAGATTTGGGAATCGAAGTTTAATCCTACCGCCGCTATGAAATATGGATTTGGCCTTATTCTGGTGGCCATCGGTTTCTTGATTTTGGGTGTTGGCGCGTTAGGTGCTGGTGATGGCGTGAAGATCTCCATGGTATTTTTGGTGTTAACTTATCTTTTCCATACGCTTGGTGAGCTTTTCATTTCACCGGTGGGCTTATCATACGTTTCCAAGCTAGTACCGGCGCGTATGCTGGCCTTCATGTTTGGTATGTGGTATTTAGCTATTGCCATCGCACAGAAGCTCGCAGCCATACTTGGTGGGCAGGTCGAGACGATTCAACAAGATTACTCCTTGAGTCATTTCTTCTTTTTATTTACCATTATTCCCGCCGCAGCAGGTCTTTTGGTGATGGTCTTAAATCCCATCATTAAAAAGCTGATGCATGGTGTCAAATAAATGATTATCCACGAAGCGCATTCAAGAGTATGATCTGCGCTTCGTTGCTCTTTTTAATAAATTAATGTAATGTCAAAACAAGTTACACTCGATCAGATCCAAAACTTCGAAGGAAAATACCCAAAACAATTGTGGTACCTCTTTCTGGTTGAAATGTGGGAACGCTTCTGTTTTTACGGGATGCGTGGCGTGCTCGCAATTTTCATGGTTGATCAACTTCTTCTTTCAGAAAAAGATGCCAACTTAAAATATGGCGCTATACAAGCTTTTGTGTATGCCTTTACATTTGTGGGCGGTATTTTTGCAGATAAGATACTTGGGTTCAAGCGTTCACTAACGTTTGGAGCCATCTTAATGATTTTAGGAAATGGATTGATTGCTATCGATCCACATCAATTTTTCTATTTTGGTATTGCGCTAACCATTATTGGCACGGGCTTTTTCAAACCCAACATTTCTTCCATGGTAGGCGATCTGTATAAAGCCGATGATCCGCGTCGGGATGCTGGTTTTGGTATTTTTTATTCCGGTATCAATGTTGGTGCGCTGTTAGGCGGTGCACTTTGTGTCTGGCTGGGAAAAGAGCATTCGTGGAATCTCGCATTCCTCGCTGCTGCTGTTGTCATGCTTATCGGCATCATTATTTTTTTAGTGACGAAAAAACACTTAGGACCAATAGGCGATAGTCCGATCGCCAGTTTGCCTAAAACAGCTAAAACAACACGTGAAGTTTTGGTTTATGCAGGGGCGCTGATCTGTATTCCGTTAATCTTTATTATGGTAAACAATACCCGCTACACCGATATGTTTATGTATACCATTGGTCCGTTGGCGCTGCTGTATTTCTTTTACCAGATCGTTCGGGAGAAAGCGTCAAAAGTGCGCCAAAAGCTCATTGCCGCTTTGGTCTTGATTTTATTCTCCATTTTGTTCTTCGCCATCTTCGAACAAGCCGGTGGTTCTTTGGCACTATTTGCTAATAAAAATCTACACAGCAACCTTTTGTTTTTTAATATCGACCCCAATGTGGTAAATAATGGCGCCAATTCGTTATTTGTTATCGTTTTTAGTCCACTTTTAGGACTTCTGTGGCTTGCTCTAGCTAAAAAACGGTTGGAGCCTAATACGGTAATTAAGTTTGGTCTTGGCTTTTTGTTTTTAGCGGTAGGCTATTACATCTTCTTCGGTACACGCTTTTTTGCTGATGAGTCAGGAAAAACATCGTTGGGCGTCTTTACACTAGCATACCTTGCCGTTACTATCGGCGAGCTGTGCTTGTCACCGATCGGCTTATCGATGATCACGAAATTATCGCCGCGCCATTTGGGCGGCATGATGATGGGGCTTTGGTTTTTGGCAAGTGCTTATGGCCAATATGTGGCCGGCCTTTTAGGCGCGGGTATGTCGTCACCTGATGAGCAAGCGTCGTTGTTAGATAAATTGATTGGCTACACGGCCGGCTATCAGCAATTGGCTATTTACTCCTTGGTGGCTGGTATCATTATGATTGCCCTATCACCATTGATTAAACGGCTGATGCACGGCGTAAATTAAGCATTTTTAACACGATTTTTAAGGCGCTTTCTCAAACGAATCACGAGAAGCGCCTTACTTTTTTGTATCTTTAGTCAATTTAAATCTTGATAGGCGTGGCCGATAGTTTAGTCATAATTCCGACGTATAATGAAAAGGAAAATATAGAGAAGATTATTCGTAAAGTTTTCTCGCTTTCCGTACCGTTTGATATTTTAATTGTAGATGATGGATCGCCGGACGGAACCGGTAACATCGTCAAGGCGCTGCAAAACGAATTTGGCGGTCAGCTATTTATTGAAGAGCGTAGTGGTAAGTTAGGCTTGGGAACAGCTTATATACACGGTTTTAAGTGGGCGCTAGCTCGTCAATACGATTATATTTTTGAGATGGATGCCGACTTTAGCCATAACCCGGATGATCTTATTCGCTTGCGTGAAGCTTGTCTTCGCGGTGCAGATATGGCCATTGGCTCGCGTTATGTACAGGGCGTTAATGTGGTCAACTGGCCAATGAGTCGCGTGCTAATGTCTTATTTTGCTTCGGTATACGTGCGGCTTATTATGCGTATTGATGTGCAGGATGCAACGGCCGGTTTCGTTTGCTTTTCGCGTAAGGTGCTGGAGAAGATTCCGCTGGATAAAATCAAGTTTGTAGGTTATGCTTTCCAGATAGAAATGAAGTTTAAAGCTATTCAGTACGGTTTCAAGGTCGTGGAAGTTCCCATTATTTTTACCGACCGTACGGAGGGCGTTTCCAAGATGAGTACGCGGATCTTCCGAGAGGCTTTCTTTGGTGTTATCCAGCTAAAAATGGAGAGTTGGTTTAAAAAGTACAATTAAATATCCCAGATTACGTTAAATACACATGATGAATGAACATCTTGACCCCAATCCAGAACGATTAAATCCGATAGATAAAGATCTCGAAAGAGCTTTGCGACCGCAAGCTTTTGAAGATTTTACTGGTCAGGAAAAGATTCTTGAAAACCTCTCCATTTTTGTTAGAGCAGCCAAACTGCGTGGAGAAGCGTTAGACCATGTTTTATTGCATGGCCCTCCGGGACTGGGAAAAACGACGCTTTCTAATATTATCGCCAATGAAATGGGCGTTAATATCAAGATTACATCTGGTCCGGTATTAGACAAACCCGGCGATTTGGCGGGTTTGTTGACCAATCTCGAAGAAGGCGACGTGTTGTTTATCGATGAGATTCATCGCTTAAGTCCTCTCGTCGAAGAATACTTGTATTCGGCCATGGAGGACTTTAAGATCGATATTATGCTGGAAACAGGGCCGAATGCGCGCTCCGTGCAAATTTCGTTAAATCCGTTTACACTTATCGGCGCGACCACACGATCGGGTCTACTCACAGCACCGCTTCGCGCACGTTTTGGTATTAATGCAAGACTGCAATACTACGATGCTAAATTGCTCACAACGATTGTTTTACGATCGTCTACCATACTGAACACGCCGATCAGCGATGAGGGCGCTTACGAAATAGCACGCCGTAGTCGCGGTACACCGCGTATCGCTAATGCCTTACTGCGACGCACGCGTGATTTTGCACAGATCAAGGGCAATGGATCGGTAGACCGAAGTATCGCACAATATGCACTAAACGCGCTGAATGTCGATGAAAACGGGCTGGACGAGATGGATAATCGGATCTTGACGACCATTATCGATAAATTTAAAGGAGGCCCTGTAGGACTTAAAACCATCGCTACGGCGGTGGGCGAAGATGAGGGAACAATTGAAGAAGTCTATGAACCTTTTTTGATACAAGAAGGTTATCTTATGCGTACATCGCGCGGCAGAGAATGTACCGAGGCGGCTTACAAACATTTAGGACGAATTAACTTGACTAAAGGAAATACATTATTTTAACGCTATCGCTATACGAAAATAACACGATCAACCCACCTATCTATGCAGCTACGTTCTATTTTTACCTATGGCCTCGCCATCGGCTTATTCTTGCTGGTTTCGACGGCAAAAGGCCAGTTAAATTGTCCACCAACCGGCAAAATCGAAAACAATGGGCGGTTTAATATCACACTTGGTACGGGGCCGACTTTGCTTTTCAGTGATATCAATAACGGACGAAACATGGGAGTAGCGGGGGTGTTAAAGGTTGAATACCAAATCTATAAAGGTATTTTTGCGGGGTTGGAAGCACAAGTTGGTGTGTTGAATAGTTATGGCAAAAACTATGACAACGAAAGTCTGGCGATCGATTATGTAAACCGCGACCCGAGATTTGTCAAAAATTACATGCTCAGCGGTAATGTGAATGTTACTGTATACCCCGGTTTGTTCTTTGTCGATGAAAGCAGAGACTTTAGGACGCCTTCCATTTCCAGTCTTATCGGTCGTGGGTTGTATCTCGGATTCGCATTTGGCGGAATCATCAATCAATACGACGAGCTATATCGCGACTTTGATAATCCGTATACGGATGGAGAGTTTGAGCGCGATCAAAATGGCGAATTGCGCTACCGAACGCCAACGAGAGATTACCTATGGCCAATCGCCAATGTTGGTTTGGCGTTGCCTTTAAATAAATATTCCAGTTACAGCGGCCGCTATTGGAGTCTCGTGTTCAATATACAGCAGGCTTTTTCTACTGGCGACCAGCTTGATGGTTATCGTACGGGTAGAACAACCGAAGGTTCTTACAGCAAAGATTCTTACAACTTTAGCTATTTGGCGCTAAAGTATACGTTTTAGAATACGCTTCGCTCGGCTCGCTAATGCGGGCGTCGGATTTCTCAATAAATAAGTTATTTGCGCAGCAAGTTCCTCTTTGATCCAGTCGTATTTGGCGCTGAGGTGGTGTAGTATATCCAAACAATTCACGCATACAGCAACCGGACAATCGCCGGCTATTATCCAGTCAAAACACCGTGCTATCCATATTTCTTCTTGCTCACTTGTTGATTGGACGATTTTATTAGACATTTTTGATACACTCATGCCAATTTTCGTAAAACTCCGAATACAGCTCCAGTTGTGCAGCCCCGGCAAACGCTCCATAAACTCGTCGTAAATCGGGACGATACAAGCAGGTGTTTTTAAAAAGGTATGTTCCAATAGCCATGCCGCGCGAAAGGCAATCTGATGGTCTTTGTGATAAGCATATGCCAGTAAAAGCTTAACGGATAAGCCCTGCTGCTCAACAAAATTTAAGTCAAATATTTTAGCTTCGTAGGCGCGAATTCCTGTTTTCAAAAAAGCAAGGTGCTTTTTTTCCTCGTGCTTACTCGCCATAAAATTTAGGATTAAAATTGACCAGAAATAATTGTTGTGTGGCGCGTGTTATGGCGGTATACAGCCAACGTAGAAACTCCGTATTGAGCATATCATCATTCAAATAACCCTGATCTACAAATACACAAGGCCATTGTCCACCTTGTGCTTTATGACAGGTAATCGCATATGCGAACTTGATTTGCAGGGCATTATAATATGGATCTTTTTTGATCGCTTCCATACGATCTTTTTTAAAGGAAATATCGGCATAATCTTTCGCGATCGATGTATAGAGTGCCTGTTGTTGTTCATAAGGCAGGTTTGGCGAATCGACATGCAAGCTATCCAGCAATACCCGGCACTGCACGGGCTCCAGTTCGTCGTCGTCCATAAACTCCAAAGCGATGTCGGCAAAACGAAAACCGTGCTGCTCATGTACATTGGTCACCTTTCTAACTTTTGCAAGGTCGCCATTTGCAATAAAGTCAGTATTTTTTTCATCATGCTGCTGCAACCAATGGTAGTTATTACGTACCACCATAACGAGATCTCCGCCGGTAATTTCTTCGTCTCGAAAAAGGATCTGATTACGAATATGCTGATTATATAGATTAGCCGATCGGTTGGAACGGCAGATTACAATAGCATTTTCAATAGAAAACTTATCATAGCTATAATGCAACCCTTCGATAAGTCGATCACCGTTCATCCGAAAGATATCGGCAAATCCTTTAGTATGAAACTGCGGAAAAGGCAAGGTGTCTTGTTGCCGTTCCAGATCAATGTCATCGCGCACTTTGGTGGCGTTAAAAAGAATACCCGATGTTTTCTGTTGCCGCACAACTTCCCGAAGCTCGTAATGAAAGGTTTGCAAATGATAATTGGCCGTAATATGCTCCGGATCTAGCGCCGGACTTTCCAGCATGCCCACTGGGGGAAGCTGTGCCGTATCGCCCACAAACATGAGTGTACAATTTTTGCCCGATTGTACGTAACGAATTAGATCATCTAATAAACTTTTGGAAAAAAACTGCAAGCCATCATCCGAGATCATGGATGCTTCGTCTATGATAAATAAGGTTTGCTCGTGCAAGTTTTCAGCAAGTACAAAATCAAGTTCTATTGTCGATGCGCTTTTCTTCCGATAGATCTTCTTATGGATGGTCAACGCCTTTCTCCCAGAATAGTGAGACATCACTTTTGCTGCGCGACCAGTAGGCGCTAAAAGCACCACACGCTTATTAAGCTGCGGAAGCACGTTAACTAGTGCACTGATGATCGTCGTTTTACCGGTACCGGCATAGCCCTTGAGCAAAAAGCAAGTAGCGGGATGAAAAGTGGTCAGAAATTCTTCCAATAAAGCAAACGCATGCCGTTGTTGGTCGGTAGGCGACCAGGCAAACTGTTTGATCAACAGGTTTTGGATATGCATCACCAAAGTTATTCAAAAGGTTGGTCAAATCAATTGTAAAAGCTAATTTTGTTATCTATAGGAATTTTATCGCCATACAATTACATGAAGTACACGTCAAACAATTTTCATCTACATTATATCCCGCAATACCGTCTGCTCATTCAGTCGGATTTTTTGGAAGATACCTTATTGGTATTGGATGAATCAAATGAAATTCAAGCGTTATATTCCTATCCATCCAATAATCCCGATACCGAAGCGGCAAAATTACTGGGTTTGCCTTTTCAGGATGTAACGATCAGTTTGCCGTTGCAAAGCTTGGTGTTTGTTCCCACGGAAGTATACAATAGTCGTGATATCGAGCATTACCAAGACTTTATGATTGATGAAAATAAGACGCGCACACAGACGTTTCATATCGAACAGCTTGGCATCACGGCGCTTTACCAGTATGATTTGCTTTTGCGTAACCGTTGGGCAACCTTATTTCCGGCCGCGCGCTTGTTAAGCGATTCGCAGGTTATGCTATCCTCGCTGGCGACAGACCTTCCTGCGCAAGGAACTATTTTGGGTCTGCATGTCAAAGATAAACAAGTCGAACTCTTTGTGTTTAGCGCCGGCACACTCCAGCTTTACAATATTTTCGACATCGAAACCCAAGACGATTTACAATATTTTATACTGCATGTCTGCAACACATTAGATATCGCTGCGCGCTTTGATAAGGTGATCCTTTCCGGAATAGACAGCACGCATAATTTTGCCCATGTTGCCGGGCAATATACCGATTTAGCGGAGTTTTTCACACCTAAAACTACGGTGCATACTGCTGATGAGACTGTTGAAGCCAAAATCTCCTCGTTTAACCTGTTAGCCGATTATCCAACATGCGTATCATAGCTGGACAATTTGGCGGACTTCGGCTTAATCCGCCCAGCAACCTTCCGGTAAGGCCCACGACAGATATTGCCAAAGAAGCGTTGTTTAATATTTTGGAAAACAAGCTGACATTTGACACCTGTAACTGTCTTGATCTGTTTACCGGCACCGGGAATATTAGTTTTGAATTGGCTTCACGCGGTGCAAATGCTGTGGATGCAATTGATATTCATTTTAAATGCCTGCAATATATTAAGGAAACAACCGCTAAGCTAAAAACGGATGTTATCAGCACTCGCAAGGCTGATGTTTTAAAATATATCGCGAGCTGCAAGAAAAGCTATGATTTTATCTTTGCGGATCCACCGTATGATCTTGCTGTATTGCCGCAATTGGCCAATTTGATTTTAGAGAAAGGTTTGTTAAGCGCCGACGGTTTACTGGTTGTCGAGCACCCGTCTACGCGCAAGATGGATGAGTCTTCGTGCTATCTGGAAACTCGAAAATACGGATATTCGTCCTTTAGTTTTTACCAATCTACGCCAAATCAAATCTTATGAAGAAAATAGCTGTTTTCGCCGGTTCTTTTGATCCGTTTACCCGCGCACACGAAGATCTCGTTCGCCGCGGATTACACCTGTTTGACGAGATCATCATCGCCATAGGCGTAAACAGTGCCAAAAAGGGGTTGATGCCTTTTGACGATCGTGAAGCTGGCATCGCCGAGTTATTTAAACAAGAGGATCGGGTCGTGGTGCGGCAGTTTACCGGACTTACCGTTTCGTTTTGCACAGCGGTTGGTGCGCGCTATATGCTTCGCGGGCTACGCAATGGTAATGATTTCGAATTTGAAAATGCTATTGCACAAAATAATTTGCTGCTAGCGCCAGCCATCGAAACCTACTTTCTACTGGCGAAGTCTGGTTTGGGACATATTTCTTCGACGATCGTTCGGGATATATTTATCAACGAAGGTGATGTCAGTGGGCTGGTTCCCGATGAGATCCTCTCTTTGATGAAAAGATAGATATCTAAAAGTGAGTAAAAGCGGTCTAGGTGCGACCTACTTTTACTTTTTTTCCTTTTATCTTTTGATCCTTTGCAAGCTTGATGAGCTGAAGCGCGATGGAGCGTCTAACCGCAACAAAAGATTCTTTTTCTTTAACCTCTATCAGTCCAACATCCTCTTTTTCCACATCGGGAAGATTTAATAGAAAGCCTACGATATCGACTTTATTGATTTTATCTTTCTTGCCACCTGTAATGTATAATGTCGCAAAAGGCGAGTTGGGTGGCATAGGGTAATCTTCCTCCAATTCTACGATTGTACTGTCAGCCGAAACGTACGGATAATCTTCTTCTGGTTTCAGGATAACAAATACTTCGCCTTTGGCTTGCATACGCGCCGTCCGTCCATTACGATGGATAAAAGCATCTTCTTTATATGGCAGTTGATAGTGAATAATACAATCTACTTCCGGGATATCCAGTCCGCGTGCCGCCAGATCGGTCGTTATCAGTATCCTGTTGGAGTTGTTGCGAAATTTAAGTAACGCCAATTCGCGATCACTTTGTTCCAGGCCACCATGAAAAAGATCGTGAATCACTTCGCGATCGTTCAGCAAATCGCTGATGTGATCTACTGCTTCGCGATGATTACAAAAGATAATTGTCTTCTTGTCGCCGTTCAAACACAGTAGCTTAAAAAGTACCTTCAATTTATGCTGTGCCGGTGCGATCACTTTTTTTATAACTAATTGTGGCGCAGAGGGCTTGTCGCTCGAAAAATCAACCGTAACATGATCGGTTACACCGGTGAAGTCCGGTATGTCCTCCATTTTGGTTGCCGATGTCAATACCCGATGCTGCAAGTTTGTCAGCTTTTCAATGATGTAGACCATTTGTCCGTGAAAACCAAATTCCAGAGATTTGTCAAACTCGTCCAAAATCAACGTTTGAATATCAGCAGGTGCGATATGACCGCGCTCCAAATGGTAGGTTACGCGCCCGGGTGTGCCAATCAGTATTGCTGGTGCTTCGCGTAGTTTGTTGCGTTCTACCTTGGTATCGTTACCGCCGTATACACAGGTGACTTTAAAACCGGTATATACTTTTCTGACCACTTGTTCGATCTGCAAAGCAAGTTCGCGTGTAGGTACTAATATTAAGGCCTGCGTGCGATTTGGTTTTTCGCTCAAGTGTTTGCCAATCAAAAGCGTAAAAGCCAGCGTTTTCCCCGTTCCGGTAGGCGAGTGTAAAATAAAGTCTTTTGACGGGTCGTATTGGTCAAGAACGGCCTGCTGCATGTCGTTTAATTCCGAAATTTGCAAGCGTTGTAAAATGTGCTGAAGCTCCATCTGACAAAAGTACTAAAATTATACTGGAGATTGGGTTTTCATTGCGGCTCGTGTTTGTGATTACGTTTACTCCGTCATCGCGATGACGGCAAGGCGCTTACTTCGTCATCGCGATGACGGCAAGGCGCTTACTTCGTCATCGCGATGATGATACGCTCTACGAAAAAAACATCCATATCGAATACTTTGTCATCGCGATGAGGCACGAAGAAGCGATCTTTGGAATTTTTGGGTTTAATAGGTTGATTGTAAGTTGTCGCATTAAGATTACTTCTTCGTCGTGCCTCCTCATCGCAATGACGGGAAGGCGCTTAATCCGTCATCGCGATGAGGTACGAAGAAGCGATCTTCTAATTACGCATGTGAAAAGAAGTGTCGGATGGATGATATCAAGCTACCAGCGTATAACATCTTTTTTGTACAAATCCTCCCAGAGCCGATTCATTTCATTTATTAACCTTTCTTTTTGCGCCCGATTTCCTGCTTTTATTCGTTTTTCTTCATCTATAGCTTCTTCGATGCGCGGGAAATTTCTGTAGTATACGAGCTTGTACAAGTTGTATCTTTTGGAAAAAAGATGTCAGGTATTTATGGTGAACATGTTCATACATCCGTATTTGCAAATCCGATGTGACGCCGGTATACAAAGTTGTGTTGTTGAAATTTGTAGTGATATAGACAGTTCCACCAAATGACATAAACATACAATAAGCTAATATACAATGGTACAACTTTTATCGTTATCTTAAATAGTATAAAAAAACATCAATCTGATAAACCTCAGTTAATTAAAGTAATTAAGACTCCTTACAACGCAAAAAAGCGTCTACTTATATAGCAGACGCCTTTTAGGTATGTTTTAAAAGCGATTAAAAGTAAAACTGTACGCCTAAACTAGGCGCTAACGAGTTTGCGTCTAAACCGAATGAATTTGTTGTAACGTCGGTTGCTTTATCTTTGTAAGAGTCAAAATACAAACCACGAACTTTCAATTCGATACCCACTTTGCTTGTCGGGAAAAACGCAAAACCGGGTGCTAATTCCACACCATATCGTTGGAATTTACGCTCTGTTTCAATGCCAGCAGCTTCGTTTGTTCTGTTACCCCATTGCATAGGAACAGATAGTTGAGAGAAGAATTTAAATTGACCTTCACCGATATAGTTTCTAACGAAAGGCGACACCTGGAAAGCACTTGTTTCGACTGTTGATGAACCATTTTCAGCTTTTCCCCAATTATAGCCGATACCTGTACCCACAGCCCAGTTATCGCTTACAAAGTAACCAACAGTAGGATTGATAGAGAATGCGTTATTTTTTACATCGGTATCTTTTTCTTTCGAAGTTTCAAAACCTACCTGACCTCCTAAAATAAATTTACCTTTTTCTGTTTGCGCTTGTAAAGCTAATGTTAATGCGGTAACTGCGGTTAATGTTAAGAATAATTTTTTCATGATACTTGAAATTAAATTTGTTTTAAATATTTGACTATTCGTCATATGTGTTCAGTAAGTTCAATACTTGTGCCAATGAATTTACTGTTTGTCATTACATTGTTTGTTTATGCAACTACTTGTTTTTCAAGTCGATTTCAATCGTAATTAACTGGCTAAAAAGCCATTCTATATAACCGCTAGTCTTGGTAATAATTCACAATTAATTATCTGTTAGCTTATTATAAAGTAATTGTGAAATTTTGTCTGCAAATGGCAGTATGCGCGGAGTATTGGCAGAAGTAATGAGATATTTTGGCAGTAGTAGAATTAAACTCACAGGCTAGTCCTTGCACAGATGAAGATAGGGGTAAGGCTTTCGTGTTATTTTATGGCTAACGCTTATGGCAAAACGTTAATTTCTAGATGTTGGTGAAATAACAAACGGCTGTTAACGAAAAAAGCCCGGAAAAAACCGGGCTTTCTTACATGTATTAAAATAGAAATTTATTCGAAATATTCTTTGATGCGTTCAAAGAACGACTTTTCACTTTTACCAGGTTGCGGCTTAAAGTTGGCCGAATCCTTCAGTTTCTCCAACAATGAACGCTCCTCTGGTGATACGGCTTTTGGTGTCCAGACATTGACGTACACCAATTGGTCGCCTTTGTGGTAAGAATTAACTTCAGGCACACCTTTTCCTTTCAAACGAAGGATTTTTCCTCCTTGCGTGCCTGGATCGATCTTAATTTTTGCTTTTCCATCGATCGTCGGAATCTCTACACTCGTTCCTAGCGCTGCATCTGCAAAGTTGATGTATAGATCGTAGATAATATTGATGCCATCACGTTTCAGCGTCTCGTGTTGTATTTCTTCGATCAGAATAATCAAATCGCCGGGAACGCCGCCGCGTGGAGCCGCATTACCTTTGCCGCTCATAGATAGTTGCATTCCTTCGCTAACACCTGCCGGAATATTAATCGCGATCGTTTCTTCGCCGCGTTCCAATCCTTCGCCTTTACAAGTCGTACATTTTGATGTAATTTCAACACCTTCACCGTTACAAGTAGGACAGGTACTGGTAGTTTGCATCTGACCGAGGATCGTATTGGTTACACGACGTACGGAACCTGCACCACCACAGGTTTTACACGTATGATAAGCCGATTTATCTTTTGCTCCTGTGCCGCCGCACGTATGACAATGTACTTGTTTATTTACTTTTACCTTTTTCTCAACGCCTTTAGCAATTTCTTCTAAGGTCAATTTAACTTTGATACGCAGGTTAGAACCGCGCTGTACACGTCTGCCGCCGCCGCTGCGCGCGCCACCGCCGAAGAAACTCTCGAATGGACTTCCTCCGCCAAATATATCTCCAAATTGACTAAAGATGTCATCCATGTTCATGCCACCGCCGCCAAATCCAGAAGCGGAGTTGCCGGAATGACCAAACTGGTCGTAACGCTGACGTTTTTCAGGATTGCTCAATATTTCGTAAGCTTCTGCGGCTTCCTTAAATTTTTCTTCCGCCTCTTTATCATCCGGATTTTTATCCGGGTGAAATTTGATGGCTAACTTGCGGTATGCCGATTTAATTTCAGAAGCGTCTGCAGATTTTGCAACGCCCAATACATCATAATAATCTCTCTTCGCCATTTTCTTATTGCCCTATTACCACTTTTGCAAAACGAACCACCTTATCATTTAAGAAGTATCCTTTTTCTACGACGTCAATCACCTTATTCTTCCAATCTGCTGAAGGCGATGGGATAGCCGTGATGGCTTCTTGAAATTCTGGATCAAAAGGCTTACCGATGATATCTTCCATTTCTTTTAAACCTTCTTGCGTTAAGGTTTTGCGGAATTTTTGGTTAACCAGGTCGATACCTTGTTTTACGGACTCTACTTCCTGTGCCGTTTGCATCGCTGTCAAGGCACGATCGAAATCGTCCAAAACAGGTAATAATTTATTTAAAACATCTTTGCTAGCCGATTGTATAAGTTCAACGCGCTCTTTCGATGTTCTCTTTTTATAGTTATCAAATTCAGCAAACAAGCGCGCATATTTGTCATTCGCTGTCGCTAAATCATGTCTTAATTTATCTTCCTCACTCAACGGCGCTGCATTTTCTGTCGATTCATCCGTTGTTGATTGATCAAAATTCTCTACGTTTTCGTCCTGAATATTGTTTTCCTGTTCGTTCATCATATCTAAATAG
>JAAIGF010390975.1_pt1 | contig 22109 bp, 23 predicted proteins | sample 6487441 | NCBI WGS metagenome assembly JAAIGF01 (sample SAMN13974129, study PRJNA590717) | phyllosphere metagenome | biome: pepper field; feature: multiple bacterial spot infested pepper fields; material: pepper leaves; isolation source: leaves from pepper fields | host: Capsicum annuum ... | reverse complement strand
GGGCTCGCGCCATGATATCCTCGGAAAGTTGATCCCGTGGCGACACGGGTTCGCGCGAGTGGCGGAATAGGCAGACGCGCTGGCTTCAGGTGCCAGTGCCCGAAAGGGCGTGGGGGTTCAACTCCCCCCTCGCGCACAGACAGGCCCTGTTTATGAATACAGGCCTCAGGTGTGTGGAAATCGAAAGCGAAACCGGCTGGTGATGAGAATCCCGGCCGGTTTCCTCGTTTCTGGCGTTCTCGTCGCTCGATCGGCGCCTCGCGGACGCTGATCAGGGTTGCAGCACCAACACGAGTAGCCCCTTTCGGGGCTGCTCGTCGTGCTGTTCAGTTCGGGTGGCGCGCTGGCTCAGCGATGGTGGGGTAGCCGGTCGCCGTTCTCGTCGGTTCGGCGTCGGGCTCGTTCCCTCATCGCCTTCGTGCCGAGCTCGGCGGCCGCCTGGGCTTCGATGTACTGGACGATGCGGCGGAGGTTCGCGACGGTGAACGCCATCGCGGATGTGAGTGCCTGGTAGGCGAAGCCGCGGGCCCGGCGCTTCTCGGGGTTGCCGAGGTCGGTCTCTGGGTCTGCTTTCACGTACTGGTTGTTCGATTCGACGTGGCTTCGCATCCCGTACCAGGCCTTCCACTGCGGTGACTTGTGGGCGAAGCCGCTGAGGTGCTTGATGGCTCGCATCGCTTCCTCGGTGTTCGGGTGCAGGGTGAACGTCTTCTGTGCGAGGCGCGGGAAGACCCGCTTGCCCGTTGCCCGGTCGATGCAGATTGACTTCGAGAGGTCGGGGTAGGTGAAGCGCTGCCGCCCATCAAGGTCCGGCTTGCCCTTGTCTTTCAGTTCGAACTCGCTGAGCGATGCGATGCGCTTCTGATACTGCTCGCGGGTGATGAGCCCGCTCTTGAAGTCAGCGCGTGCGGTCGTCAGCGCCTCCGGCATGTAGTTTGCATAAGGCCGGCCGCCGATGAAGATGACGTCCCCGATGGTGCCTTGGACGTCTGCTTCCTTGTGCTTGTAGGTGTAGGCGTCGTCGACGTCGGCAGGCGATTCCTGGAGCCGGCCGAATGGAAATCGGTACAACTGGGCACGGACCCGCGATGGGTGGGGCGCCCGCTGGTATGGGTGGACGACGACATTCCCCCGCAGTGGAGCATCGAACGGCGTCGGCGACCCACGGACAAGGCGATCACCCTTTCGTATCGCGTCCGGTCGCCATGGCACGGCCTCACCCATTGGGACATCGAAGACCTCGACGGCTGGTTGACGCTCGCGTCAACACCTGAGGGCCACGCCGAACTTCGCCGACGCCGCAGGGCGGAACGGCAACTCGATGCCACCCAGCGTCGCCGCCGTCGCCAACGAGTTGAGCGGGTCGAGCGCGCCGAGGCCGCACTTCAAGTCCTGCTCCCCGAGCGCCACGAACTCGCGAGGGTCCTCGCCCGCTACGCCGGTCGACCGTCCCCGACGACGATCACGAAGCTCGCCGCCGAACACGACGTTGACGAACCGCTCATCCGCGGAATCCTCGTGATCCTGACATCCTTCGGAGCAATCAAATGACCGACGAACCAACGAACGGCGCGCGCGGCGAAGGCGAACCGACCGCTGCTCGGCGAACGACACCTTTACCGGACGCGCTCCCAGAGGTTTTCAGTCGTCGAGCGGATCATCGCCCACGACTTCCGCGAGGCTGTCGCCGTCGATGATCTGGTGCACGAACTTGTCGGGAGGCTGTTGCGGCTCGTCGATAGCGGTGTCTCGATCGCCGGGCTCGGAGCGCCTGAGGAGGTTGCGGACGTGATGATCCGTGCGATTCGATCGCGGAGGATCGCTGTCGATTCATGATCGTGGGCTTGGCGGCCCCGCACATCGAGCTACCCGCTCAGCGATAAGCAGGTCTAAGGTTCCGATGTTGACGATGACGACATGGACGTCGGGAGAGTCAGAGGTCGCTCAGCTCACGCCACGTCTCGCCGTTCCATAGCCATCCGCGGCGGGTTCCTTGGTGCACGACCCAAAGGTGCGTGATCGCTTCGTCAAGCATGGGGTCGATGGAGGGAGCGCCCCAGCCGGTGACGTATTCCGGGGCGTTTCCGGTCAGGGTGCGCGTGATGCTTCCGGAGGTGTTGCCGTCCACCCACACAAAGAGGTGGCGGCTGTCGGCTCCCGACTCAGCGAGCTTCTTCGCATTATCGGGCTTCTCCTTGAGGGACGTGAGCAGTCGCGCCACCGCGTCATTGCTATCGGTGACCGATCCGCCGCTAACCAAAGAGACGTTGATCCTGTGAGAGTGGCCGGGATCGTCTGGATTGACTTTGTGGGGTACAGAGCCCGCTCGGATCACGCCGGCCTCTAGGAGAGGTCGGTAGGCAGCCGATAGTTCGCCGTTCTGCAGGACGTGGACATGAGCGGGCTGATCGACGAAGTAGGTTTCGCCTGCTGACTCTAGGGTCGCGAGGGCGGGCTGCACGCGCTGGATGAACGTCTTCATGTCATCCTGCAGATCGTCGACCATGACGCCCCAGCAACTCTGCAACTCGACGTCCTTGACGCCCTTGGTCACGGACCGTCTGAGTGCATCGCGAACGCCATTCCGTCGGCCCTCGGTTACAGCGGTGACCTCTACTGCAACACTGCCGTCGGGGGAAAGGTAGTCGACTCCGCCGTGCGTGTCGGCGTGGCACAGCTCGACGCTCATCACGCGCTTGACGATCTCTTTGGCGAGATGCTCGTTGGGGCGTTCCTGGTTCACCGTCAATCCCACCTCTCGGGGCCGTTGACCCGTCTCGAGGTCTCACGCTAGCGAACGCACCGCCAAGCCAGCAGGTGACTCGAACAGCGCGATCGTGCCACCCTGATTGTCACGGAACAGCACTCCGGGCCCGACCGGCGCATCGAGCGGATCACCGAAAGTTGCTCCGCGCGCTCGACCGAATGAGTCTCGCTGCTCACGTCCGTTGAGTTGCGTCGGGAACCGTACCGCACCGGCTCGGCGCAATCTCTTCCACCGCGGCGATGGCGATGCTGGCCGTGCTCGGTCTCCACCGCCATCAGTGAGCGAGGCCCAGCTCGTCACCACCCAGGCGAAAACTGCGCCGACGTGGCGGGTGTCGCGCGGATAGGGACCGCGATTTGGTCGCGCGCGACCACGACCCCGTCCTTGACGATGTAACACTCGACGAGGTGGTCACCGCGGAACTCGGTCCGTTCGTGCCTTCCGGTTGAGCGGTTAGACGACACGATCTGCCCGCGAATCTTGTCGCGACGCTCCGCCTCCTCGCCCTGATTGAGCACCTTCCATCGCACCTCGAATGGATGCGGGACGGTGCACTCCTTGACGGCGAAATCGAGCTCCTTGTTCGCGTGGAGGAAGGTTCCGGACTGGAGCATCTCCCGAAGAGATAGAGGACGCCACCCGTTCTGTGTGACCTTGCAGTCGATAGTCACTGAGTGCCGAACATCGACCGGGAACCTGTCCTCGATGAACTCTTCGGTGTCGTCGAAGGACCGCGCAAGCGAAACAGACTCGGCCGCCTTCAGGGGCGCGGCTGTGCCGAACACCTCCCGCCACTTCTTGTTCGAGGAGGCCTTACCTTCACCGGCGATCGCCTCGAGACAACGCTTGTAGGCCTTCTTTGCTTTGGGCTGAAACCTCGCCTTCACCTTGACTCTCTGATTACTTCCGAGCGCCAGGTAGAAGTCTTTGTCCGGCTCCTCCGCTAGGAACTCGAAGAAGTCGCGCACCATCAGGTCGAACAATCCAGTCCCCGCTGAGTCATACGCCTCGGTCTGCGCGAAGAAGCGGTGGACGAGGGTGTCGATCAGCAGCCCTCCCATGTTGACGCCGTTCGCGTTCTTCCAAGCTCGGGCCATCCGAGCGAGGTGGCGCATGTTCTTCGACGTCCGGTCGTTTTGTTGTTTTGTCGCTTTGATCTCGGATCGCGGCTTGGTGACTTTCCAGCTCTCAGATGTGGTGTCGGGGTACTCGAAATCGCCGTCCGCAGTCTCGAACGCCGGCTGCACTTCGAACTTGAAGGTGTTGCTCTTGAACTGCACGCGAACAACACACTGGTCAACCCGAATCTCCGTATTGGGGTAGCGGGCCGTGAGGTCGTCGCGAACCCGTTCGAGCATTCGCCGCGGGCCCGTTTCGCTGTTGTACTTTGACCTGATCGTCGAAGGCACAACGAAGATCATGTCGAGGTCGGAGACGCCTTTGATCGCTGTGTGTCTGCCGTAGGAGCCCACCATGAGCGTGTGGTCGGTCGAGCCCTCCTTGCCCCAGAAATCCTTGTTCAGGGCTTTCGCGATCTCGTTCCGACGAGCGGCGACAGCGGCGTTCGTGTCACCGACCTTCAGGTTCGTGAGCAGCGTGTCGAAGATCTCTGATGTCTTCACGACGCCGTGTCCCCGTTCCCGAGGCGAAGCGCTTCAGGGAGGAACAGGTCGATCTCTTGCGGAGAGAAGGTCAACTCCTCGTTGTCCTTCAAAGCCTTTGACGCGCGCATGTATCCCTTCGACGTTGTCCGAGGTGCGTCGGCGTAGGCGGACCGGGCCGACTCTTGTAGCTCGTCCCGGCGCGCGCGTCCCTCCGAATCCGGGACGACACCCGCCATAAGGTCCGCGATCAGCGAGATGTATGACTCGCGGACGTCCCACAACCGTGCAGCGATTCCCCGATGGGCGTCGGATTCTTCCGCGAAACGGAAAGTCTTCGAGCCGAGGCTCAACCACGTGACAAGGAGGGCCACCGATGAAGTGACCAGACTTGTCGACGTGGGATCCCCAATGAGGCCCATGACGGAAACAAGGAACGTGCCTGAGCTGACGGCCGTGAGGCCGACCAGTGTGCCCTGCTGCCATCGGTGCTTGGTGAGGCACAAGTCGGCCTGCTTCTCGTGTGTTTTGTGGCTGTAGACCACGCGTCCGAACGCTTCCCGCACCTGCCCCAGTAGGTGCGAGTCGCCTCCCGTCGCGTCGCCGCGGACCGGTACATCGTTCGTCATTTGTCCCCCTCGTCAGCGCCCCAGGTCAGCGTCAGCAGTGTCATTATGCACGCGGCCTCGGACACGAGACCGTTCGCCACATGTCTCTCAGCGCGTCGCGCAGTTGCCTACGTCTGGGCTACGACACAACGGCTCGCGACCCGTTCGTGTGCCCAGCCCTAACGGGCGTCTCCATCGAGCCGGACGCCGCGAATGAGCAGCAGCGTGAACCCGAGGATGACGCCGGTCGCGCCGAGGACCGCACCCGCGCTGGCCAGGCTTCCCAGCGCACCAACTGCGGACGGGACCGCAATCTGACTCAGGCGATTGCCTGCGAGACGAACAGCCAGGGCCGTACCCCGGCGAGAGGGGGGGACTTGCTCTGTCACCCACGACATGGTCAACGGTTGACCGATGCCCAGGCCGAGACCGAGCAGCGCGATCACGACGAAGAGTGCCCACTCGGGAAGCGGGACGGCGAGCAGGATGAATGTGACCGCCGACAATGCGATGCTCGTCGACATCAGGCGGGTTCGGCCAAGAGTCGCGGCTGCTCGTCCGAGGACGAGGCGGGACGCCATCGACGCGACCGCGCGAACAGCCAGGAGCGCACCGACCGATCCGGCCGTCAGGCCTCGTTCAACCCCGAGCGCGGGCACGTAGACGACGGTGAGATCCACTGCGGCGACAATGAGCGCGCTCGTCCCAATCGCGCGAGCTACCCCAGGGGTGCGCAAGATCGTCCGCGTCGATCCGTCCTTCGAGCGGGTGTGGGGCGTGGGGGACTTCGCGTTCCGAATGAGGAGGCCAGACAGGACGAGTGCACCCGCGAGCCCGGCGCCGAGGATGAACAGGGCGGTGGTGTCCGGTGTCAGGCCGTTCCCACCGACAGCCGGGATGAGCAGCGGTCCGACGGCCTGCCCGACGGTCCACTCCTTCACCAACGACCAGAACCTGATCGACAACTTCCATAAGGGCGACCGGCGCGGTCGCTCCGCCGTCCTCAACATGGTCATCACCGAAACAGGTGCCGCCACCGCGGTCGCGAAGGCACTCCCGCAGTTCGAGGGCAAGCTGAGCGGGTCGAGCATCCGCGTCCCAACACCTGACGTGTCGCTCGCGATTCTGAACCTCACCCTCGAACGTGCCACGACCAAGGCGGAGGTCAACGACTACCTCCGACGCATCTCGCTGCACTCCGAGCTTCGCCAACAGATCGATTACGTCGAGTCCCCAGAGGTCGTCTCCACCGACTTCGTCGGCTCTCACCGCGCCGGCATAGTCGACGGACTCGCCACGATCGTCGACGGCGTGAACCTCGTCCTCTACGTCTGGTACGACAACGAGTACGGGTACAGCTGCCAGGTCGTTCGGATCCCGGAGCGCATGGCCGGCATCCATCCCGCGGTGATCCCGCCGAGGTCTTCGCTCAGCGCGTCGCTAGCGGACGTGTAAAGCGCGCTGCCGCGGCAAAGGATGAGGAGCCCTCCCTCTTGGGTCATCTCGCCGCGTAAGGGCGCACTCGCCTCGCGGTGGAAGATTCTCGACGAGCATCGTCGATTGCGGTTCAGTCCGGGGGTGACAGGCCGATCTCCGGCGCGGAGTTCTGACGAGCTGTGAACTGGCCGCCGGTCGGCACGCCCTTTCCAACGCGACCCGGGCCGTTACCTGCAGGTTGAGCCAGTGCGCGGCCCGGCTCGTGCAGGGCGACGTCGGTGTTACGTGCCACCTGGGTACGAAGAAGTTCTGCCTGGCGAGGTTCGAGGGCGTCCCACGCTTCGCCCTGATGCTCGGCAACGTTGCGTGCCACGCTTTGCACGATGCCGACCACTTCGTCCGGGTCCAAGTTCACGTGAACCGCAAACTTTCGCCAGTGTGGCGGGCGAATACCCTGCGGGTACTTTTCGCCCCAGATTGGCATCGCCAAGTCTTGGTCGACCTCCGGGTACAGGCCCATGGGGATCGCGTCGTAGATGGGGGACATCGTGAGACCGCCAGGACGCAACAAGACAGAGTAGTTCTTCGCGTGTGCGTCCGCGTTCCCGATGAACGTGTTGAACGCGAGTTGGGCGATGAACGCGTTGACGACGTCATGACCGGCCTGCTGCGTGAGAAGGCGGATGATGTCGCCGATGCTCGCCTTGTACTTCCGCTCAGGGTCGATGCCCAGCGCCTGAGCGAGGTCCTCGGCGTGCAGTCGCCGGACGATCACGGAGTCGTCTGTGTGGGCTCGGTCGAAGCGTTCGGTGATGAACGCGGTCTGATCGACGACCTGCAGCACCCGCGTTTCCGTCGAGGGCAGCCCGATTCGTCCTGCGAGCGTCAACGCCGCCACCTCGGCATGCTCCAGGCCGGGATACTTGCCTGCCGCGGGCTTGATGATGTGTGTGGATGGAACGGTCTCGTTGGACCAGTACCACTCGTCTTCGATGCTGGCCAAGGCGAACTTCCCCTGAGTGCCCGCGAGCGAGAAGCGAGTCGGTCCTTCCTCGGGGATCCACGAGTCCGCATCGATCTTGATGCTGTTGATGCGGCCGGCGATGTTCCGATCTGCGGCAGGGTTCAGCTGTGGTGCCCCAGTGGGGGGAGCTTGCCCTTCCGGCATGAGGACAAGCCCGCCCGCCACGTCGCCGCCGGCTTTCGCGAGGAGCCCAAAGGTGTCCTCACCGGCGCCGTAGCTGTCGGCCATACGGGCGCGAGTATGCGGGTGGTCGGGGAGAAGGTTGTCGAGGAAGCGGCCCGCGGCGTGGAGAGCTGCGTTCCCTTCCCGAGGCAGGGAGAGGGAGATCGGCGTTGCCGGTGCGTCGGCGTCGTAGGTGAAGGTGGCGGGGCCGTCGCCCTTCACAAACTGGCCGATGTGCACGCCCTCCATGAAGGCTTCGAGTCGCTGCGTCATGCTTCAACGAGGTTCGGCAGCGCGGTCGGTTCGACGTTCAAGCTCCGCAACACGCGGCGGGCAACGGCCGGAGACCTGAGCGGCTCCGCCTTTTCCATCCGGGTCACATCCTCCTCGGCGACGCCTGCCGCGGTCGCAAGAGCGCGCACGTCCATCCCTCGAATGCGGCGTTCGGTGTGGATCACGTCGGCGAGGTCTTCGCTGCGGCGGAGGTACTCCACCCGTGGACGCTGGAGGACATCGGCAACGTAGGAGTGATGGCCTTCGATTGCATGCTGGACCAGATTTGCTCTGATGTCGTGGCGCGGGGCCTTGCCGTCCCACCAGTCGGCCAGGAGCTTGGCCGGATCCTTCGAGCTCCGCAGCTCACGCAGTCGTGCCGCGGTGCGCGCCAGGTCCTGACCTTTCAGGCCCGCCAGGCTTCGGGTGTGCAGGGCCCGGGTGAGGAGAGCGCGGGAACGCTGTGACAGCGGGCGGCCGGATCTGCTGGCGGTCGGCAGCTCTTCGATGACCCAACGGCCACCGACCTTCCGTGCCTTGACGCGCCCAGAGGAGATCATGGCGGTGACACGCCGGGGGCTTACCCCGAGCGTGTCTGCGGCACCCTTCACATCCATGACACAACTATACCGTTGCGGTGCGCGTTCGTCCCTACGAGTCGTCATGGTCCCTCTATGCGCGGTCGTCGTCGTCGCCCGTCACGATGACGAACGCACTCGCCTGGTGAACGGTTCAGCGCACTCCGCTGAGGCCGCCGGGAACCGTCGTACCCGCCCGTGCGGTCATGTCTGGCTTGAGCGTCGTGGAGGCTCGGTCAGGGAATCGGCGGGGCCCCGTTGAGCGCGGATCGAGCTCGAACGTCCCGATTCTGTCAAGCAAACCAGCGACTGCCAGGCACTGCTTGGCAGGGTCTTGCCCTGTGTTTTCTAGGGCTCGAGGGGCCCTGCCGAGGCTGCCAAGTAGTAGTGGTATTGCGTAAGAGAAAAAGTAAGTAAGTAGTAAGGGGGGCCGGAACTCCGCACTCCCTCTCTATGGATAGCCACCCCGTACTTGGCCATCTTGGCAGGCGTCGAGTTTTCCGCATCTGATCTGGGGGTTGTGCGATTTTTGTGCTTGGCAGCCGCTTGGTTGGGTACTCATGACCATGCGAATTTTCAACAGAATCCCAGATGAGGAAACGAATCGGTCAAAGATGCCGTGAGGCGAGCGGTTTGACGGCATCACTGTTCCCGTTTCGACCAGAAACGCCCGCGAATCACCTAACGTGACGACTTGCTCGACCGATAGTCACCAACGTGGAAGCAACTGGAACCCGACGCACGCGCACGGCGCTCGACGGCACCCGTGAGCTGGCTCGCATCGGCGCGAGCGTGCTGGCACTCGTGATCCTGGTGGTCGTGAAGGTTACGACCGCAACGCTGAACTTGAGGTTCGCTTCCCGCATGCGTCCCGGCGCCGTTCGCAGGGTCACCGCGCACCATGGTCCGTCGGGTGCGGCGGTCGACTGCTCCGACCAGCGAGGACAGGCGCTGCGTTCGGCTCACACCGATGCTGTCTGCTCGGCTCGCTCGAACGCCGCGATCAGCTCTGACGACAGCCGGCCCCGAACCCCAACGGGGAACCCATTCGCCGCGCCCCACGCTCGGATTTCGCCGGGGGACGTTCCGTTCGCCTTGACCGCGGGGGTATCCGCCGGCGCGGCCGTGGGCGTCGCCGCAGCTGGCTTCGAGGTTGGGACAGCGGCGGTGAGCGACGGCTGCAGATGCTTCAGCAAGGTCGCGAACTCCTCCGGCGTGACCATGCGCGTGCGCAGCTTGGCCGCGGCAGCACGTTTGGTTCCACTTAAACTTCCGTCGGTGACGAGCATCGCAGTGAGGGCGGACACGTTGCTCATGACGCGGACGCCGAGTGCCTGTGCGCGGCGCTCGAGTTTGTCGCGCTCCCGGCCGTCGCATCCCGTGAACGCGACCTTTTCTCCAACTCGGAGCGGTTCTCCGAGCGTCCAGTCTGCGGGGAGTTGCCGGAGCTTCGCGCCGAGGCGAATCACGCGAGCGGAGTCTGCGTCAGCGATCACGCCGCGCACAACGCTATCTGCGACGCTGAGGAGTTCTGCGATCGCGAGCAGCTGCTTTCGCTCGTCGTTCGACACTCGACCGTCGTCGAGCGCGCGGTGGGCGAGCGCGAGCAGGAACGCTCGGTGGACGTCGGCGATAGCCGCGGAGTCCAACTCGTACAGTTCGGTCAGGTCGCGAAGCGCCGCGGTCTCCTTCGCGGTGAGGACACCATCCTCGAGGGCATCGAGGAGCGTCTCGACGTAGGTTAGAGCACCCACGGGCGCGCCCTCGTCGAGCACCTCCATCAGGCTGAGCTTCGTCAGTTGCGCGATCAGCACAGGTTCCGCGGCGCGTGCCGGAGGGAAGCTCGGTCGCCTCGTTGCGGGCGTGCGCCGCGTCGTGGGCTCGGGATCGAGGGGCGAGCCAGTCGACTCAGTGGGCCAGGTAACGGCCTGCGCGTCCCGGTGCACTGCTGTGAGGTTCTGATCGCGGCGAGCGGCCGCGTCGCTACGCATGTAGTGGCTGAGCAGCTCAGCGGTCGCTCGTGCATCCCCGAGCGCCGAGTGAGCGTCAGTGAGCCGGACGCCTGCTTCCCAGCAGCAGTCGATCAGTCGCCGCCGGGCAAGGTGCGGCATGTGCTGGTGACTGCCATCCAGGGTGCAATAGGTGGGGAGCCACGGCACATCCCAGCCGGCACGCCTGAACTCCGACCGCAGGAACGCTAAGTCGAATCGTGCGTTGTGCGCGGCGAGTGGGAGACCCGCGATGTGCGGGATGATCTGCGGCGCGATGTCGCGGAAGAGGGGCGCACGCGCCACGTCGGCGTCAGTGATCCCATGGATGTGCGTCGCCCCGACGGGGCCTTCGGGGTTGAACCGTGATGTCCATTCGTCGACGACGACACCACGACTGTCGATTCGGACAACAGCAAGTTCGATGACGCGATCAAGCCGGGGTGACAGACCCGTGGTCTCAACGTCGATGACGGCGAAGTGCGGCGTCCGCACTGGATGCGTGGCTACCCGCGGGCGGTGAGGCGCCGTCGTTGCGGCAGGCGCCTTCTTCCCAAACAACCTGTCGAGCCAACCCATCGTTCCCCCTCAAGCGATCCCCAGTGTGTCCGTCTCGAACGTGCGTCGGCAGTTCGAACGCGGCGCCTTCATCCTGCCAGGCGCGACGGACACGCAAGACCGCGCGATCCCTCCTCGGTTCGTCTCGCCAGATTCAGTCGCGGCGCCATCGGTGACCGATGCTGGCTGTTGGAATGAACGAGAGGGGCTACGGGTATCCCGTAGCCCCTCTCGTTCACAGGTGTGCCAGGTGCGTCGTTGTGACCGTCGAGTGTGGGTGGGGCGTCAGCAGCTTCCACGCATCCCGATATCCGACCGCGCCGGGCGTCGGAACGCCGTCCACGACGAGCGCCTGCGACTGCTGGCAGACACGGAAGTCCCGCCCTTCGAACCAGCGCTGCAGTTCGTTGTCCGACTCGTCGAGGCGAGCGAGGAGGTAGTCGGCGTGGAAGTCGCGACGGGCGTGAGCGGCGATGCTGTCGAGCAGCACCTCTTCGTGTCCCTGACCCTGATGTTCCGGGATGACCGCGAGCCCTTCCAGCGCGTGGAAGCGCATGGTCGTCTCGATGCTCCTGAGGTCGAGCCCGTGCAGAAAGAGGGAATCTGCGAGGGACGAGGCGACGCCAGCGTAGGCAGCGCCAGTCAACATCCCGTCGATGAAGACGGCGGTGATGTGGCCGTTGACGTCGGACGGCTTCACCACCCTCCCGTGGCCGAGCGCTTCGAAGAAGTCGTTGATGGTGTGTGCGGCGGTCATGTCGGTGTTCCGCAGGTAGGTGGTCGTGGTGGTGGTCATGTGTAACTGCTTTCTGCGCGGGCCGCGCATGGAGAAGGGGTGAACATCAAAGGATTCGGCCGCGAGGCGGCCAGCCAGGACCCTGTCCTGACATCGGTGCCCAGTGCGTGGACGCTCGACTCGGTGGCCCATTTCATGGGTGGGACGCCGGAAGACCATGCACACCTGGAAGTGGTGAGGCGTTCGAGCCGAGGCTCAGGCGGCGACTGAGCGGCGGAGCTCCGCTTCGAGCTGCTCGTCGAGCTCGTCGAACGGGCCGTCGAACACGTCGGCGAGGAACACCCGCACGGCGTGGCCGTCGATGCGGACTGGGAAGGACGGAATCGCGAGTCCCGCGTCCAGGAGTTCCTCTGCGGTGACTCTGGCAGCGAGCAGCTGGTCGACCTTCTCGCGTACTCGGGAACGAGTTCGTGCATGACGGGGAGGACGAACTCGAGCAGCATCTTCGAGACTGCGTCACGGGCCGAGATGCCGTCGAGTGAGAAGCGCCACCCCTTGGCCCAGCGTTCGAGTGCGCGGTGATTGTGGATGTGCGACGCGTCCCAGCAGTCGTAGACGTCGAGGACGAGGTCGCCGCAGGAGGGGATGAGCCGTCCGATGTGGGCGGGCGCATGGTTCCAGTCGACAGTCCAGTCGCGACGGAGGTGGGCGATTTCGGTCATTTGTGACTCCTAGCTCGGGCCGCTGACCTTTCGCAGCGGCTTCGACCCCTACATGCGCGGCGAGGGCCACACCTCGGGCGCTCTCGGCATCACAAACGCTTCCCACCAGGCGAAAATCAGAACTGGTTAGAATAAAGAAATGGACATGGTGACGGCATCGCAGGTGTCTCACGCTTTGGGGGTGTCGCTGCCGACGGCGCACAAACTTCTCGACAAGGTCGGAGTCCCACGAGTTTCACGCGGCCATACGAGGACCGCGCCGGCGAAAGTGGTGCCGTTCCTCATCGGTGTACGCGGCGCGACGCCTCGAACGACATTGCGTCCAACGGAACAGCGCATCCTCGCGGTGCTGGTGAGGGAGCCATCCGGGTTGCCGAGTGCGCGGGCTATCGCGGTGCGGGCGAGTATCAGCCCGACCACCGCTGCTCGCGGAGTGCGCTCGCTGGTCGCCGCGGGCTTAGTGCGTGAGTCAGAGCCCAGGTCTGTTCGACGCAGGATCACCGTGCATAACAAACACCTATGGCCGGCGAGTCTCCATGCCGCGGTGACTGACACACTTCTTCCGCCGGTACAGATGCGCAGGGGGCCCCTGCCGCCACATCTCCATGAGCTCGTCGCAGATTTCGATGTCACCCGGCTCGACGTTCGGGCACACGCCGTTGATGTCGCTCGTGTCCTGTTGCGGTCCCTGGACGAGGTCGCCTGGGCCTGGGTGGTCGCGAATCTCCCGTCTGACGTGGTCGCTGACGCGACGCCGGCTCGCGGGGAGAACGCGCCATCGAGACAGTTCATCGGCAGGTGGCTGCGCGGACAGCAAGCGATGCGGGCACGGTACGGGTAGCACGGCGGGTTGCACGATTGTCGGTGCCGGGGAGCGACTGCCCGCCATGCGGCCGTACCGAGGGTCGAGCATTCGTGGTGTCGGTGGCGGATGCGAAGCTTGGGGCGATCGAGCTGGGGGCTGAATATGTCAGGGGTGGGACCGCTTTGCGTGTAGTGGGCAGCAGGCCATGGTTGACCGACGTCGATACCGCCGGAGGGGATCGGCCGCAGACCAGCCCTCACTTCTTGCTGCGTCCAGTCGAACACGCACGGCAATGACCTTGGTGGTGCAGTGATGTTTGGTCGGCGCAAGACACTACCCCCGCACTACTACAAGGACGATGCCGTCACTCTCGACCGCCTGGAACGGTTCGCAACGGCCTCGCGCGAGGAACAGGTGACAGCGTTGGCTCGACTGCACAAGGAGGAGGCGGATGACTCCCACACGACGGAGCTGGCACTGGTCGGCATCGCGTTCGCGTTCGTGACCGCGTTCATCGTTCCCGAGAAGGTCGAGATGTCGGGTCTTCCAGCGGCCGCGCAGTTCGTACTGAGCTTTCTGCTCGGCGCAGGCACCGTCGTTCTTCTTCTTCCCGCGATCATCAGCGCGAGCCGTGGCACGGCGAAGCGTACGCGCGCAGCGGTCTGGGCGCGCGCGTACGAGGCGGAGCTCACCTATCGCCAAGCGCAACTGCAACGAGAGCAACAGCAGCAACCGAAGCGCGGACGGTTCGCGTCATTGCTGTGGCCGTGGGTGGAACGAGATCAGTGCACACCTCGCGCATAGGGGAGTGGGGGTTGCCGCTCAACGTCGGCACGCCATCCTGGAGGCCAGTAGAGGCCGCCATGTCGGCTCGGCGGGCAGCGGCCTCGCTCGCGGTCCGTCAACATCTCGGGGCTTCCGCCATCTGCGTTGAGCTCGCATGATCAGTCTGATGAAGGAGTGCAATGAGCGAGAGAGTCCCCGACTTCCCGGTTCCTGAAACGGGTGCGCGAGACGTGGCGGAGGTCGTGCTTGCGGGCGCGGTCAATCTGATCCCCGGCGCTGGGGGATGGCTTGCCGCTGGCACCCAGAAGCTCTTCGCTCAGCAGGAGCAGGCCCGCCTCACGGCTTACCTGAACGACCTCGCGGCGGTCGTCAATGAGCTCGTGAACACGACGGAGGGACTCACCGCAGAGAACCTCGTCGCTACGACCGAGTTCTATGACGCAGCAGTGGAATCAGTCCGGATCGCCCTCTCCAGCGCCTCGCACGAGAAGCACCGCGCTCTGAGGAACGCGCTCTACCACGTGGGCGCTGCCGGCGAGCACGACGCTGATGCTGACCTTCGCTCGGTGTTCCTGCGCTGCATCGACGAGCTCACCGACACCCACATCAAGCTGCTGCGCGGGTTCGGCGAAGTCCGAGGCGACTACTTCCAGCTCGAACAGGTCGCGCCGGTCGGAAGCGGGGCCGACGCCCGCATCTTTGCGGCAGACCTGCAGGCACGCGGACTCATCGAGGAGCGACCAGTCTTTACGCAACACCCCGGTGGCGGGATGGCTATCTATGCGAGCGCCATACAAGGCGGAATGGGGATCACCGCACTCGGCTCACGGTTCCTGGAGTTCGTCTCCGGCCCGTTCGATGCGGAGCGGCCCGACACCCCAGGCGCTCAAGCAGAGTAAAGGACTCGCGATCGAGCGCCCCTGAGGGCGCGCGGCGCGGGGGTTTGGCCCGCCCGGACACATGCTCGGAACTGCGCTAAAATGGGTGTCGGCGGTCTGGACCGCCACTCTCCGAGCCGGAGTTCCCACGTGACGACGGCGATGAGGACAACCGATGCGGCTCCAGAAGCGCAGCGCACAGCTGCGTGCTCCTTGAAGTACATCCTCTTCTACGTATTGAGGACCTTCAGAGGCGTGGGGTCGAAGGTCCGGAACACGAGAAGAAATGTCACCTTCAACGACGATCCGCGCCGAGCAGCAAGATGCTCGCGCATGGGCCACGTTCACCGGCTGCAACTACACCGCGGCACTCCGGCAGATCCGGCACCCGCTCGCGCAAGGATTCCTCGGCGAGCGGATCAGCGCACGGACGCTCATCGAAACGCTCCGCGAGCATGACGTCGTCGGGCAGCTCGACGAACAGGATCCAATCCTGGGCGAGAACGGCTTCTACGACGAGAACGGCTTCCGATTCAACGGAGACAACGACTACGTCGAGCTAGCGCTCATCGCCGACGTGCTGCGGATGTTCACCCCCACGACCAATCCCGCCGAGGATGACGTCGTGGGCAGCTACTCGTTCAAACACACTGCCGAGAAGTTTCTCGCGGAGGCTGTTGGCGACGAGTACTCGTACGTCACGAATGGTCGAGCGATCTGGGTTGCCGCGGCGCTCGGGCTCGAGCTTCGCGAGGCGGACGGTGGCGGACCGAACCTCCTGATCGGAATCTCCGAGCGCGAGCACGACTACGTCAAGCGAGTGTCCTCTGAGATCGAGCGGACGCCGAAGGCGCATCACTTCCGTCCCTCGGGGTTCGAACACCTTCGCACAGCGCTGACGGCCGCAGCCGCCGGTCACGAGATCGAGGATGCTTTCGCCGATGTGGTCGTCAGTGATGAACGTGCGCCGTTCCACGACTGGCTCACGCTGCAGGTCGACCGGGAAGACCCGATCGGTGACCTCGCACGCGACTACGTCATCGGGATCCGCGCGAGCGAGCACGGAAAAGCCAACACCGCGAGCGAAATGATCGCGCTGTTCCACTCGCTCCCGCACGACCCGGGTGCGTACGACGCAGTCGTCGAGGCGATCACGGAGTGGATGCGCGACCACCCTGACGCAGAGCTCATCCGCACCTCCCGCGACAATGCGGCACGGTACGAACATGACGGTTGGGGTGCAGGTGCCGGCGCGACGGGGCGATACACGTACCGCTGCCCGTGCGGTGACGGGCGGATCATCGAGGAGCACGAGGACACGCCCGGATTCCGTGATCACGACGCGTGGATCGAGTGCGACCGGTGTCGCGGTGACTGGAAAGTGGACCTCAGCCGCGGAGCGCGCGACTGGTCGCTCATTCCGACGGCAGCCTCGGTGGGCGTCTAACGTCCAGTGCTCGGAAGAACGCCGAGAGCACCGCCACAAACGAGGTAGGTGCTCTCGGCGTGCTTGGCTGCCCGCACCCGAAGCGGTGCGGGCAGGGCAGTGTGCCGAGCTATGCGGCGAGGCGCCATTCGGCTCGGTACGCCAGAGACTCTTGGCGAAGGAAGTCGACTCGGCCGGGCGTCAACGCCGATCCGTCGATGAGGATCAGCGTGCCCGATCGCACCATTCCGATCGCCGGGATCGCTTCGGGATCCACCTGCTTTGCGGCAAGGGCGACGGCAGTCTCCAACAGCGCCGCCTCGGGGTCGCTTAGCGGCGGGGCGGAGAAGTGCAGAAGTGCCAGGACTCGGGCGCCGTCCCGCATCCCGAGCTCCAGGTGAAGCCGCAGGCTCACCAGCTCGGAAAGGTCAGTGTCCTGAGCGACCACGTTGCGCTGACGACGGGAGGCGGTTGCGACGGGTGTCTTCGAAAAGAGAAGAGACATGCCCTTCGCGGCCGCTTCATAACTTGGGCGCATACGTTCGTTCGTCTCGAGCACCGCGCGATGGAGCGCGCCGCCGCGTGAACCGTTGTTGATGTACTCGATCGTCGCGGTGATGAACCGCTCGTAGGCGAACGCGAAGAACTTGTTCTCCGAGGGTGCTTCTACTTGAGCCCGGTCGCGGTTTACGTGTGTGACGCGTCCCTTGCTGCGGGCGCGGGTGAACTCACGCAGGTGGGTGATGGATGGCGGACGGGTGTTGATGTCCATGTGCTGCCTTCTCGCCTGGTGCGGCGATGAGCAGAGCGCGGGTCGCGCAACATAGCTGGCGTCGAAGAAAGAGGCGGGGAACGGTTGCAACCGTTCCCCGCCTTGGATCAGCCCTTCCCGAGGGTCGAGCCGGCCTTCGACTTGGCCGTCTTGCTCGACGAGTCAGACGCGAGCGTCCGTCCTGCCTTGCTCAGCGTGGCCTTCGAGGGCTTGGACGATCGCGACGACGACTTCGCCATGATGCACTCCTGTCTCTGCGGTGTGGAGCAGGTCACCCGAGGAGCACGCGCTACTCGCGTAGGGGCTACGGAGCCCCTAGAGTTGAGAAGTCCTGCCAGACACCTCAGCCCCGATCTGCTACAAGATGGCCCCGCCTCTGTAGTGCATCGGGGCTTCGTCTTGCACTCTCGATTCTAGTGCCTACTTCCGACACTCGAACGGCTGCACGCCGATCTGAGGGCCTCTATTCTCCATTCGGTTAAGCCAGGACACTTCGAAGGATAGAAGCGTGCCTAGGTGGCTTACCTGGTGTCTGGCGCCCATATTTAGCCAAGGGTCGCCTCACTTATCCACAAGTGGACGGATGCCGTACTACCCCGAACGAGCCCGAATAGCTTTCGAGCAGGCGAGAGGTCGCAGCGACACTAAGTGGGCACCTATCCGACGCCGAGCGTGATTTGCGTTCGATCTTGGTCCGGCGGGCCGAGTCGGTGGTCGTCGCTATGCTGAGCCTCCACATTCAGGAGGGTGCGGCATGGCGAACGGTGAGGTCGAGGAAGCCGAAAGCGCTCCGCTGCGGGTGCAAGCGGGCGGCTGACCCCATGGGAGATCGCGCTCCTGCTTCTGCAGGCCTGCTGCTGAACCGAAAGACGGGAAGTTGTGGCGTCTGTGGCCAGCATCGCAAACTGACCAAGACGCACGTGCCGCCACAAGTCGCCGGTAACAGCGGTGAAGTGAGGCGCGCCGACGTGATGTCGGACACGCGCAGCGGGTTCAGCCCTGGGCGGTGGCGTATCGGAGGAATGTGGGTACTCGGCCTGTGTGGCGAGTGCAACAGCTTCGCAGGCGGCCAGTACGACCGTGCGTACGCCGACTTTGCCGTTCAGTTGTGGTCGTGGCTGCAGCAACGCACGCACCTGATGCTCCCTGCTGTTCCTGGGCTGGTGCTCGCGCCGGGCCGCGTATCCCGGTCGATTCTGTCCGGGATGCTCGCCATCAGCCCCAACACTCGCGAGCTGCACCCCACGCTCGCCGCCCAAGTCGCGGCCGGCGGGCCAGTCCGACTTCCCGGCGGGCTGCGGCTCTGGATTGCGATGTACCCGGGAAACCGCACGCAGCTCACCGGGCCCATGCTCACGGGGCTCGTCGATGGGAGCGGCCGATCGATCAACACCCTCGCCGCCGTGACCTTCAGGCCGCTGACGTGGGCGCTCGCGACCTCAGACTCGGATGCCGTGATGGTAGATCAGGGGTGGACGGACGCTACAGATTGGCTCCGCTACGAGGACGACCGAGAACGTCACGACTTACGTTGGCTCGCACCCCGCGGGCTGACACTCATGCGCACGATCCTGCACGCTCCCTCGGACGATGCGGTCGTGTTGTACTCGAAGGAGATCGCTCCCATCATGACCGGGCTGATTCCCTGATGGCCGCAGAGCCCACCCCAACCCTCGACGAGCTGCGAGAGGTCGCGGCTGGCTTGCATGACCAGTGGCGCGTCGCTGGTGGGCCTCGCCCGCTTCATCAGCCCGCCGCGCGACGGAACCGTCCCTTCGTTGGCGGGGACTTGGCTCGGCTCGCATCCGTGGCCGGGCTTGCCCGTCACGTGCATGAGACAGCGCGGGCGGTCGAGGTGCTCCTAGACGCAGGCCACAGCAACGCCGCGATCCCCCTGGTACGCATCTGCTTCGAGAGCGCTCTGACCGCAGCGTGGTTGGTGCAAAGCCGTGAGCAACACGGCATTCTCGCCTTCGCGCACGAGCATGCGCGGACCCGTGTGGCGCTCCAGAAGGACGCGCTCGAGGCTGCGTCCGCCACATTCCGCGAGGGTGCGTCGACCATCGCAGACACCGACGTCGAGTCATACGAAGGGTCGATCGATAGCGTGCGCCAGTTCGGGCAGGTTTGCCGCGACCTGACACCGGGCGGCAAGGACGCGTTCGTGTACTACCGGATCCTCTCCAGCTACAGCCACGCGAGCGTCCGCGTCATCGACATGTACTTCGCGTCGGCGCCCGACGGCGAATACATGCCCGCCTACCGGACCACCCCCGACACAGCCTTGCCCCCGCATATGCTGATGTTCTTCACGGCCGCCGCGATGGTGTGGAGCGCTCGCGCATACTCGTACCTCACCCACGACAAGGCGCACCGCAACTACCTGCGCAGCGCCGCCCGACGACTCGGTATCTCAGATGAGTTGCATCTCAGCGAGCACTACCATCGCCGCCACGCGAAGTCGTCGAAGCGTAGCTGACGATCGGGGCCACGGCTGGCGATGAGGCGATCAGCCCGTCATGCCGCCGTCTCTGTCGGTCCCGGTTCCGATGTCACGACGAGCCCGCCCGGCGCGTTCGCCGAGGTTGACAGCACTCTGATCCACGCTGGGTTCAGCTTCGGCCGTTCATGGCGGTATCGGTAGACGAGGTTGCTGCCCGGGCTCACCCAGATGGTGATGCGTCCGCTGCCCTCGCTCATCGACATGGGCACGGTGAGGAGGAAGGGTTCCCCGCGGCGGAGCTTGTTGCTTGCGACGGCTTCGATGTGCGCGAGGGTGCGGTCGTCGAGCTCGAGGACCTGGGTGCGGTGATACGTGAGGCGGCCCACGTCGAAGTCAGGCTCCGCGGCTGCGGATGCGGAACCAGAGGCTCCGCTCGCGTGCGGCACGGAACGCGACGTTCGGTTCGTCGGCGCGGTCCAGGTCTTCGAAGATGTCGCGGAAGCCCTCGGGTGCCGCGCCTTCGGGCAGCGCCACCGGCCGATAGCCCATGGTCCAGTCGGCGAACTCACGGCGATCGATGGCCGCGTCGATGAGGATGCGGACGGAATCATGCCGAGGGTCGACCGCGATCCGCTCGATCAGATCGCGCACGATCGCGTTGGGACCTTCGAGGATCTGGAAGAAGCGCCCGCTCCGGAACAGCAACATCCCGGTGATGTCGCGGCGCGCATTGTTGAAGCGGCACTCGTCGAGCAAGTCGCGCAGTGACGCATCGTCGAAGTAATGTGCCGCGGAACTCGTGTAGACGAGGGAGATCAGCTGCTGCGGGTCGGTGGCCATCAGTGCTCCTGCGGTTCGACGGGCGCGGCGCTGCCGGCCTCGGTGACGGCGAGCATCGCCGCGGGGACGTCGGCGAAAGTGCCGATCAGCTGAAAATGAGTCCGTCTGCCACGGCTCTCGTGCCGTCGCGAAGCGTCGATTCGCCTCGAATGGTTGAGCGGAGCGCGCCAACGAACCAGCCACGGGCGAACGAAGAAGGACGACAGCTTTGTTCGATTCATCCCACGAACGGGTAAGCGCGTTTGGTTGAATGCGAGGCTAGCTCAGCTAAACGAGATCGTCACCAGTCCTTGACTACTGCGCACGCGGTGACGAAGTTCACATCGTCCATACCGGCCGGCGGGGTTGCCACGTCGATCTTCCTGAACCCCGCTGGCTCGTAGAGGTGCTCGAATACCTCGTGTCGAGCATCGACAACTACGAACCGTCCAGCGACGTAGCTCCTCGCCCGCCTGATGACTGCCTTCGCTTCGTCGAGGATTGTCGCTCCTGGCAGCTGCTCGGACGTGTAGTCGTCCGATCTAGCAAGCTCGGCGATGCTGTATGCACCCGTTTGCTCCATGGAGATGTTTCCCATGAGTCGATTGCGCACGGACCTCGAGGCGTTCTCGAGGTTGAGTGCCGTCATGCCGACCGTGAAGAAGCCGGCTACGTCGATGGTTTCTTCTTTCGCTACGACGATGACGTACGTCCTGCTGTGGCCGTGTGATTCCCACTTGGTCACCGCGGATCGAGCGAACCTCTGCAAATGCGAGGACTTCTGGCACTTGAACTGCGAGAGTCGCTCACTCACAGTTTCAGCGAGAAGTTGGTACTTCTCATTCTGGATCTCGGCGAGAGCGAAGACGTCGTAACCGATTATCCCTGGGGCGTTCAACGCTTTGTCGAGCTGTGCGCCCTAACAAGAAGCTCAAGCTTCGACAGGCGATCGTGCGCGGCTTCGCTTTCGAGCAAGCATGACTTGAACCCGGGTGAGGCCACCGGTGCGCTGCCATGCGACGCCAGCTCGGCGAGCTGGCTGGCTCCAGAGTTCGATAGAACGTAGGCGCTACCCAAGGCTTGCGAAGCCATGATGATCTCCATCTCGCGCGATAATCGACGAGGAGGGACGGACTCGTCGAGGGTCAGCGAAGGGAACGTTCGAGCTGACTTGACCGAATGTATCACGCGAACCTGAGTGAGAAACCTGGCTGACTCCGCGATTCATTTCGGCGTTCGGCGCTTTGCTGTTTTCCCCCGGGGCGTTCACAACTCGCCCCACGGCGCTGGCGTCCGGACGCGTGCTCAGTGTAGTTACGGGTGGTCGGTGAGGCTGCTGATGGTGTGCTCGGCAAGAGCGCAGCGGAGCTTGAGACGTGGTGTTCGCCCATCGAACCGGCGAGCCATGGGCCAGCGGTAGCGAGGCGGACTGTTCGCGAAGAGCCGGAAGCACGCGGATCCCAGCGATCCCGTTTGCCGCCGTGACCTGGCAGTTGGAAAATCTTGGCGCTTACCGTGGAAAGCGCCTCACGCGCCACTCTTCGTCCCCTTGGCCGCAAGGCCGTCGAGATTTCCACACAGGGCTACAGACAGTGCGACACGAAGCCGGTCGGTGGTGAGAACCCCGACCGGCTTCGTCGTTGGTGGGGCACCTTTCTTCGCGGCGCGGGCGGTGTAGGTCTCGCACCAGCGGGAGTGGCAAGCTACCTGAGGCATCCACCTGCTG
>JAAIGF010219037.1_pt1 | contig 22113 bp, 26 predicted proteins | sample 6487441 | NCBI WGS metagenome assembly JAAIGF01 (sample SAMN13974129, study PRJNA590717) | phyllosphere metagenome | biome: pepper field; feature: multiple bacterial spot infested pepper fields; material: pepper leaves; isolation source: leaves from pepper fields | host: Capsicum annuum ... | reverse complement strand
TCAGCGCCTGATTTTACTTTGCTGTGTGCTGCTTTTAGTTGCTCTGCTGTAAACATATTCTCGGTTTATACATTTGGTTATGAGATGCAATGCCCACTATAAAGCTACGTATTTGATTGGAAAATTAAATCAGAATTGACGAATTCTTAAATCGTGTTTTCAAAATGTCTGCAAAACCAGGAATGTTCTTAAAGACGTTGAGAGGGTGGGTTAAGAAAAGGTATAAAACAACAAATCCCTCTTTATCTTGCTGATAAAGAGGGATTTGTACTCCCAAAAGTACGAATTTCGGAACATTTCACAAGTGATTTACAATTATTAATCAATGTTATATTAAAAAATTACTGACAGTCAGGGTGAAAAGATTTTTATCGCATCGTTCTTAAAAGTAATAGAGTGGTTGTAACCTACTTAATCACTCTATTACCTAGTAACGAAGTAATGATGGGAAATGAAAATATTATTCAATAAGAAGGTTTTTAAAATTGAGATAGATTTTATCTTTTGTATCTTGATAAGACATTTTCCAAAGCGCGGCTAAACCGTCAATTGTCAAATCCAAGGATTTTTGTCTAGTCTTGACTATTTCATCGAAAGTAAATGGAGCATCTGTTTCTGTAAGTATCTTTTCTTTAGGTATATTCTTTAACAGCTCGATTGATTTTTTAGAGTATATCATCTTATGGTTTACTGAAAAATAGAAATCTTCTTTTAATGCTAAATTTAGTTCGTTGATCGATCCTGTAAACCAATGTAAAATAACTTTATGGTTTGTGTTTTTAAGCGCTGTACTAAGTTCCGTAATTGTCAATTCAGCTGCATTTCTACTGTGTATAGTTAATATTCTTTTGTTTAAAGGTTTGATGAATTTCAGGATAGTTTGAAAGGCTTTTAACTGTTTATCGATAGTTTCTTTATGTAAAATCGACCCGTCTAAACCAATCTCACCGATATATTTACTACCAGTACTCAGCATTTTGAAAAGCTCCAGTTCATGTATGTGCTTTGCTGCCAACTCAGGGTGAAGTCCTAAAGCAGGTCTTATATTATGGCAATTTTTAAATAGCGCGTCATTGTGCTTCCATAAAAAGGGGGCGTTGGTAACTGTGATCGTTTTTATCGCTGTTTCATCCTCGGCATCAACTGTTTTTCTAATATCTGTAAAGAGATCTAGATGACAATGTGTATCAACATATGGCACCATGACCTAACTTATTACTTTTATTGGGTCAATCAAGCTTTTAACTTCTATTAAACTTTCTTTATACATACTAAGATAATCATCCACGTTATCTAATGGGCCAGTCATGCGAATCATTGAGTTTACATAACTTTTGTGTTTCTCAGATTGGTTAATGAAATATTTAAATGCCATAACATTTTCTCCTTTAATGTTTGAAGCACTTACAGATTCAGTCGTTATATCAAATCTGTATTTCTTTTCATTCGGTAAGTTGCCTTGGGGATCAGCAACTCCGGCACGTTTTAATGCCGCCCGCCTAATAATACAAGGAACACATCGTCCGCAATGCTTAAAACCCTTACCTTCAAGATGTGCATTTCTGGTAGCCGGCCTACTGCAAGACATTGTATCTGCGTTAGCAATAAATGTAGCATCACCTGTATCTACAAGCATTTGACCTTTGGTTTTGAACTCGTAAGGATTATTAATTTGTACACCCAAATTTAATCCATCGACAAGATTTTGAAATAAATTTAATAGATGTGGATGAGTAGTGCGCGTGCTATATGCGCCTAATCTTAATGGCGTCAATGCGATATTTAAGCTAATCATTCCATTTTCGGGTACAATCAGTGTTCTTTTTTTTCCATCTTCTACAGTCAAGCATGAAGCGCATAATACTCCTAGAGCTAAAAATAAAAATGATCTTCCTCTTTCAGTGTCTTCTCTGCTGGTTACATTTTTTTGTTTATCAACACTTACATAGGCTTGTACAAGAGTGAGATTGTTGTCTTTATATTTTTTTTTAAGTTCATTGTAAGCAGAATTTCTGAAATAAGATACGTCAGCACTTTTAGAGTGCCCAATCAAAAGCGGTTCATTTCCCGCTTTTAATAAATCGAAAGCGCCGATAAAACTATCCATACCTCCGGAAAACAAACAAACGGTATCAGTTTTGTAAGATAACCCCTTGTATCGCTTGCTTCTAGAACCTGAAAAAAGCAAATTTTGGTTACCGCGTAGTCGAAAATCAAAGTGCCAAATATCACCAGTTAGAAAACCTAATATAGACGCTAATGTACCAGTCAAGGATTCCCACTTATCTAAATCGCTAACAGGCATAAATAACTTGATCTGTCTTGTCCAACTATCTTGAGCATGTTGATAACGATTAATTCTAATATCAGCAGCATACACTGCACAGGCAATTAGGAAAAGATCTTCTGAAAGGCTTGATGGAAATAATTGTAGTGCCCTGAGAGCTTTATACAATTGTTCGTACCTAATCCGGTTATTTTGATTTGCTAGTTTGTTTATGTGATATGTATAGCAAACCTTACAAGATTCTTTTGTATTTTGGTCAGCTCCAGGATCTTCTTGTCCTACCAATACTTCTAGTCCTATAATTGATGTGTTCATAGTTAGGAATTAATAATTGATTTGAAAGCAATTTGATAAATCTTGTCCATCTCCTTTTCTAAACTTTTGACATCTTTTACAGCTTCCTGTAGTTTTGGTAGGATGGTAGCGTTGACAAGTCCGTTGACAATTTGATATAACGTTTCTTCAATCTGCCTTGATTCTTCTACATTGAATGTCGCTACAGTTAATGACCTACCAATATCACTTATCAATCTGTAGACAATAGTCTCTTCCAAAAAAGTAGCCATCATCTGGCAAAGCTGTGGCTCATTTAAAGATTTAAGGTCTAACCCAGGGTTTTCCTCATCTAAGCGCACAATGGTTTGTGCATAAGCTTGCTTAGTAATGGCATCATCAAGTAATGCTCCCACCCCACAAACCAAGTCCATTAAGGCACCCAATATTTCGACCGCCGATTTATTTATTAATTGGTCTAATTGAATTCCTTTTAACGCCTGATCCAATCCATTTTTTTGGATGTCATTTAAGAAACCTCCAAAACGAGCAATAGCTGAAGATGACCTTCTCATACGCTTCGTCATATTGCCAGAACCGCCGCCTGCCTTTGAAACATAGTTTTTGACAACCCGCGTTAATGCCCCTTTGCGATCTGATGTAGAATTTATCGCCCTTTTGAATGCACGTTGACTTTGGTAAAATCGATTACTTGTATCTTCAATTACAACCTGTTGTTCTTCTTGCGAGGCATCTTCATCTTCTGGATTATCAGTTTCGTTATTATCTTCCTCAGGTTCTTCATTCCCATCTTCATCGTCTTCCGGTAATGGTTCATCCGGTATCCAGTCCGGTATTAGTGGAATATTGGGGTTTAGTCGATTTCGGTTAGTTGAAGTTCCCATATATATTATTGGTTTAATAAGGTTTCGGCCAATGTTCTCACACTTTTTTCAGCCTCTGTGCTTAATGACACTTTTGAAAATAATGCGCTTTTTAACTTGATTGCCTCTTGGCTTTTAACTCCTGTAAGATTAGCCAACATCCAAGTTTTTAGGTTTTTTGTCGGAACATTATCAATCAAAAGAATAAGCTTTTGCTCTAGTACGCTTGAATAATTTATTAGCGTCATAATCCCAATAAATGGGTTTGGCATACTTCCCCAATCACTAATCCCCTGAGCACTTTTGACCAAATTATCATAAAGAAAAACTAACTGTTCGGGAGATAAAGCTTTTATTTCATCGGTTAATCCAGCGATTGCCATTTTATTCCCCGATGCCAAAGCTTCGAAGAGCGGTTTCAGTATTGGCGGGATTTCCTCAGAGGATTCGAAAATAATTGCTCTTTCACTGGATACAAACAAATAAGGTTTTAAATCTACATCCTTTAATGCAGGACTTAATTTAGCCCAATGTGACAATTCTTTATTTTCATGTTTAGCCTTCGTCTTTGGCGATTTAGAATCCTTCGCAATATTTTTTTCCAGGTCGCTGATAAATTCCGACCTGCCGTCCGAAGCATTACTGATTTCATCGATCAATTGTTCGAATTCAGGTGCATGAAATCTTTCTAACAACATCAGTTTGGCCAGCACATCCAGATGAACTTTATTTGCAATCTTGTAAATTTCAGCTACCCTTAAACGGAAAAAAATAGTGTTTAGGAACCGTTTGATATTTCTCGGGTTACCTCTCAGTTCATGTGCAAGAACAGCTCCCAATTGTTCTGCTACAATCATTGCTTTCTTTAATTCTTCATTCTCTTCGCCAAGCTGTGTACTAATAAATTCATAGCTGATATCTACGTTTTCATATGGGATTGTCTTTGAAACCTCAAAAGCTTCGCTGATTTCCTTCAACCTGATTTTGTCGTTTTTTAGCTCATATTGCAATAGCAGAAACCTAACGTAGTTTTTTGTTTGCAATTGATTCAAAGAAGGAACGCGGATAGGGACTTGTACCAATTTTTCCAAGTAGTGTTTAGTATATTCACTTTGCGCGACTGGCAGGTCAGGAAAATGCCTTCGAACGGCATATTCGATCATTTGTTCATCCGCAGCTAAAACAAACACAGTTCCTTCAACAAATAAAAATAATCTGATCGCTTCTAATATGTCGATGACCGCTGTAGGTAGGCACCGGTCTAATTCGTCAACAAGGACTACAAGTCTGGTTATTTTCGAAGTTTCGATTAACTCTCGTAACTCTTCTCGAAATGCATGAATTTGTCCGGGCACCGTCTCTTCAGCTTCCTTGAGATATGATTCTCCTTCATCCTCTTGCTCTAATTTTACCGTATTAGTGTCTTCTTCTTTACCACTAAATAAATCTTTTGCCTGCTTTATCATTCCAGGGACACCTAAAAGCGCACCACTAGGCAATCCTGTCATTGTTGTTAAAGCGAGACTACCGGCTGTTTTTGCAACTTTTAACCAGTTGATCCTTTTGAGTAATGATTTCCCTAATTTAAGGAGCTTCAAATTTGTCGGTTGTAGACGCATAAGTTCACCTACAACCGATTCCATGAGCGCGGACTTTGTATCTTCGTAGCCTTGAAATAGCCAGCCATTGAATACAATTGTATGTGTTTCAGAATCATCTTTAAGTTCTTGCTGAATAAGTGACAAAACTGAAGATTTTCCAATTCCCCAATGCCCGTAAACACCAATTGTAAGAGGACGCAACTCTTGTTCATCCATAATACTGATTATTGTCTGGGCTATACGTCTATGCCCTAATAGGTCGAGATCGGTTTCTTTGTCATTCCACATTGTAACAGGTTTATGATAGTACTAATATATATATAATCAGATATTATTTCTCTATTATTGAGCACCTACCTACTAGACTAGATATAAACGCGCAACTAACATCTTGTTAAACTTTAAAGCCAAATAATAACCAGCAACGATTTATACTAAGTTTGCAACCCAATTTCGGCGACAAATTTGTTTAATTGATCGCGCATAACTATATTTCTTGCTTGCGGAAGTCGAATTAACTTCTCCACTTTTTGAAAGCTTTGTTTTGTCTTCTCTACTTTATAACCGTTAACAAAAGCATTACAAAAATAAACTACTTCATATAATTCCTGTTTGTTTACTCTTTCACGATCTCTAATAGCTGTGTAATTAGGGTTGTCTCCCTTTGTAGTGGTATTTACGTAATCGTCTTGTACCAAATCATTTTCATCAAATTCTGTCATTTGTAATAATTAAGTTTTTCTAAATTTACATTCATCAAGTGATGAAAAATTACGGGTTCCCGTATTTTACTTGAGTAGTAATAGTTTTACATCTTTTTATCACGGATAGCTTCAGTTTTACGTTGTTCAAAATCTAAATAAAAATCATTTAGCTGTTGTTTATATTCACTCCAGATGAATTCGGATTTCGGATGAGGCTTTTTGGTAACCGGATGTAACACATACGGAAGTTCATTATTTTTTGGATTTTTTACATTTTCTTCAAAAGTGGAACCGGAAATCAGGTCTATTTTCAGGTAATCTATCAAATAATTTATTGATCGTAAACAGTGATATATCACTAATGACGGGAGGAGTTCCAACGTATAGTTGGACTCGTTGTCGTATTCTGGAATGATATTTTTGAAATGCTTCATTGCATCTGCCGAAGCAGCAAACGTTAACAAAAGCTGATTGGACTTATCAATTTTAGTAATACCTGTATGGCGTAAATCTCTATTTCTATGTATCAATTCCGACCGGTAATTGTCCAATTTTATTCGGATTTTAACATCGACATCTTGGATAGCATCCGCAATTTTTAAATTATTCTTATAACTAGCCCTTGCTGTTTTTGCAAGCTTCCCCCAGTCCAGCGTTCTATCTTTGTTTTTCTCGAACATATAGGAGATATAATGTCCCAGATAGTCAAACGCCGAATTAAGATTAAAAAAGATGCTGTCGACAATTGAGCTCAATTGGTTACTATACCTGTAAATTGTAGGATGCATCTCCCAATTTCCGTCAAAAGGTTCTGCATTTAAATCAATGGCGGACTTAGTATCCAGTCCATCTACAAGGAATTCATATTGGTGTAGTACCGCATAAATCCTATAGATCAGATTTTCCTGCAAAAAGAACAACCTTGTTGACGTATTTTTAAAAAGACGGTGATCTTCATAAGTTTGAGTAATTGCCTCTATCCCAATTGTTGTGACTCTAATAAATTCTGAAATAGTCTCAATATCCTGTTTTTTGTCAGGTATATGAATAAAAGAAAGGGTAATGCCCATTTGTTGGATTTTTGATTGTTAGCTTTTCAGGCTTGCATAATTTGCTTCACTTAACGCCAATATGTTAAAGTTATACGCTTTCCAATTTTTGGATAGTTTTGCCCGATCTCCAAATCCAATCTTGGTGATGTTTTTATCAAGTTCTGCGGGTGTTGCTATCTCATGTACCAAAAGTTCAATTATGGTTCTTGAGACAACCGCTTTTAAGAATGGCAGATATTCGATCACTTTGCTGATCTCATAATGACCACCATGTACTATTTTACTCCTCAAACCATACATCAATTTGAGGTTATGAAAAATGAATTCCGCAGTTCCGGCATTCTCGGCACATAATATAGCTACTGTCCGGCGAAGTCTGTAATTCAGTTCAACAGGGTTTTCGTTCACTGCTTCAAGACAAATGCATAAGTTAATGTATTGGAGGTGGTAGTGTGATACCTCGAAACTTGAAATGTAGTTATCAATCATAAAACTAACGAAGTTTCTATTGTCCATTTTGTAAAAAACGCGCTCGAAGAACCCATTAACACCAGATACATCTCCTTTATCGAACAATGGTTTGCCCGGATATTCGCCAGTGTAGCGGCGATGCCAATGAGTCATCGTCGATCCGGTGTTCTCGTCATAATATTCAATGAAATATTGGATTTTAAGATCCGATGGATACGCTATAAGTAGCAATTCAAAAACCCGATAGATTTCTTTGTATTTATACGTGTTTACAGGATCAATAGCTACGATCGCAAATTTATCTTCTCTGTTCTTGTCCATTGACCGTATATAACTTTTAATAAGCACACCTGGACTGTCATCGCCTATAAATTTTAAATATTTCTTGCAGTAATTCAAAAATTGAGGGCTTCCCACCTTCAATAACTTAATTCCAGCAAACTTGAAATCGAAGTTTTGCAAGTCAAAGAACGTGGCTGTCAGTATCGGAATTTTAATCATGGTTAATATAGGTTAAGGAGTTATTTCGCATTCACAGGGCTTTATCAAGCCGTTTATGCACTAGGGAAACAACTGTTAAAGTATCCAAAGCTTCCTCTTCTGAAATTGGGAATTTGATTTTAGGCGCATGGGCAGTTGGATTACGGATCAGCCCGAACAAACCTTTTATCATGTTCATCAGCCCGAGATGCTCGTTCCGCTCAGTTTCCGTACCGATCAAATTGATACGAATTAGAGGGTTCTTGGTAGAAAATGCTGTATCGGCTAACTCCATACCGTCAGCATGTAAATTACTCATAGCACGAAGTCGATCAGCGATACTTTTCACACTTTCAAAAACGGTATGAAAATAGTTTTCATCTAAGATTTCTGATTCACAATACTTGAATATCTCAGAATGAACATTTCGCAAACCTAGTTTATGTTTAAACCGGCTGGCACGTTGCTCAGCTTCGGATATAGTTTTAGCTGTTGTAATCTTAACTAAAGTGCCTCGTTCGGTAATTTCGGTGCCAATAAATGATAGTCGTTTATTAACCTCGTGCCTGCGGTCTTCGAACATTTCTTCGCGTCCAACGTAATTTACCGGATCGAGCGCTCTCCTTAGAAAATCAAGTATATTGTTAGAACAATTGTTATGGTGTTGTCAAGTTATAAAAGCATTGTATAACCGCTTCCACTTTGTGTTAAGGGGATCTACATCAGAAATCCTAGAATCGCCAAGGACTTTTGCAATTTCGCTTCCTGTAAGGCCATCATTGGTGTCTGCGATTGTTTTGCAAATGCTTTCAATTTGCTGTGTGGTTAAGATTTGGTGACGTGTCATTATAGATTTTCTGATTTTTCTTCAATTGATGCTTCTTCGGTGATGGTATTAATTCAGCTTCTAGCATTATTTACCAAAACTATTTCATCACTACGCATCCTATTTGCGCACATAGAAAATTATGCAATTTTTTCTTACATACCAATTCAACACACTTTATAAACACTTATGCCCCGTAAGGGGCCGCCCGGATTTGGAACTATATAATTATAGCGTTTTCAAAAAGCCCTGCAATTCGATATTGTTCAGCCACTCGTCAGCAAATTCCGTTTGCTCGTGCTGTACGCTATCATAACATAGTATAATTACACCATTGCGCACAAACATACTTTGTTCAAACAGCCCTAAATTATCCTGCCGGAAATGAATACGGGGTTATTTGTATTTCACCGGCTTTCGGCTCTGTTTCTTCTCTGTGGTCGACTACAATAAAACAGACCTCGGGGTCACGCATCAAATCCCCGTTTTGTGCATAGCTATGGGATAGGCTGAATACACCTGCTTCATTGTTGTAGGCTTCACCGATCCGCTCAATAGATAGCGGCATGTACGGCTCATTTTCGATTTTCAAATAACCTGTTTTGCCCATTTTATTCATTAATAGGCAAAATATACGTGTGCTGTTCGCATTTAAATGTTTCATAACTCTTGCGCCCTTCTGCGGTTGCGCCCCGCTCTAATGCTGTTTTAAAAAATTCCTTTTGGATTTATTGTCGTTCAATACCTCACTGCCATACTTCGCACGTATCTCGTCCAGTGATTTTTTACCGCCTTTGCTCACTTTATAATCAGCCGTACGGAAATACCAGGCTAATTTTTTAGAGGCGAAGAAATAGCCCGCCCGTTTCAAAATGTCTTTTAAGGGGCGTGTGTTGCCTGTTACCCATATCCACCAGCCGACCAGTTCAATAGTGATGTCGTCCAAATGAATGATGGCTTCAATGGCTTTGCGGTAGGCTTCCGAGGAAAGAATTTGGTGTTCGGTTTCCTCGTCCGAAAGATTTTCGCCCTTAATGGCTTTGGCGCTGGCAAACGCATATTCTTTGTTGATTTCCTGCATATCCAGCGTATCGCCGCCCAAATCGGGATGGTGTTGTTTCGCCAGCTTCTTATACCTTGCTTTTACCTCGTCAAGCGTTCGGCACTCGTTAAACCATTTCATACGGGTATCCTTTTTCTGATGCTGTGCAATTCTGCGAACTCTGCCAACTGTCTGTTAAACGCATCGGGGTTATCTTCTTTGAACTGTTGCCTGTAACCCTGCCAATACAATTGGTCGAGGTGTTCGATAAATACTTGCTCCATAACCTTAATTATTAAATGGTTAAATAGCCCCTGCCATCGGCAGGGGCATAATGATTTAGGCAGGCAATACGATACTTGCCTCAACTTCTGCCATGCGTTCACCTAAGCGGCTTGCCATGAACGCCACCGTACCTTTGATAACGGACGGGCTTTTGATGCTGAATTTGTAACCTTTGGCGTGGGTAATGGTCAGTTCGCATTGTTGAAATGCACCCTCATCTTCCAACTCGTCCACGTTTTCTTTTTGCAGTTTCTCAAAATCGTTCAGCCCGTCGATATACTCTTTATACCTATCCCTTAATCCTGTTTTTTTGGCAAGGTCAGCCACCAGTTTTAAGGTTTCTTCAAGGTTTAAAGCGGGTTTTTGCTGGGTTAACTGCTCCTTGATTTCCGCTTTGGTCGCTTCGGGTTTAAAATGCTCCTGCGCAGATGCTTGCGGTTTGGTTTCTTCTGCCTTTGGCTGTTCAGCGGGTTTAGTTTCGTCCGCTTTTTTTGATACGGTGTTTACAGGATTGCCCGCTACGAATTGAGGGGTTTTGTCGGCTTTAACGGTGTTGTTTTTTGCTTGTCCGTTTTCTTTTGCTTTAGTTTCCATTTTATTAAAAATTAAGTGTTTAAAACCTGCTTACTACCTTTCGGCAGGAGCCATTTCTGGCTTTTTGTTAAGCACCCTCACCTGATTTAGCAGGGTTGGCAGACAAGGCTTTGCCGAAAAAAATACCTCGGGAGCGTAGCGAGCAGGGAAGATTTTTTTCGAGCAAACCCTTTAGGGCTTGGCCTTGGCTGACAGCACTGCGGATCAGAAATTTGTTGCGCAAACAGCCTAAATGACCCTAATCAATATTGATCAGAAGTTGAGTAAAAGCAGCAAGTGCGGCTGTAGGTACGGAAGCCGCTCTTGCAGAGCAAGTGGCTGAGCGGAAGAATGTCATTTGAGATAATGAAGGCAACGACTGAAACAAAATTTTTATAAGTGGAAATTATACGGTAAAATTGACTATTAATCTAAATTCTAATCACTTATGTATATCTCTCGCCTGTCGATAAAAAACTATAGAACATTCAAGGATTTTTCTATCGAACTGAAACCACTGACACTGATCATTGGTGAAAATAATGTAGGAAAATCTAACCTACTTGATTGCATTGGATTGATATTCGGGCAGGAGGTTTCCTACTTTAAACGGCGGGTGCTTGAAGTAGCAGACTTCAATTATGATGTGGTAACGGCTTTTAAAAGACAAATTCTAGACCTCAATGTACAACCTGAACAGATCTTGTTTCCGGAAATAACCATTTCGGTAGACTTTACTGAATGGGATGATGACCAGGAAACGGTCATAGCAGATTGGTACAGTACGACCGATTTAAAGACCGCTACACTAACCTATGTATTTGCGCCACATGCCAAGTTTGATAGGATAAGCGAAATAAAACAACAAAGAGAATTCATTGAAAACTATAAAAAAGACAGTACTACTCAAGATTTCGACAGTTTACCCGAAAGTGCGAAGCTTGACCTGATTAACTTCCCGATTTCCAAATACCACTATAACATTTACGGTGGCAGCGGTACAAATACCCTGGCCGGTGGCTACCATCTTAACCAGCTAAGGTTTGAATTATTGGATGCGCTACGGGATGCCTGTACGGAATTGGTGGCCAGCCACAACAATAAACTGCTCTTTAGAATACTGAACGCAAAAGATGAAGCTGAATATCAGGATCTGAAAAGCCAATTGGTCGGCCTGCAAAAAGCCGTTGATGAAAACCAGTCCCTTCAGGAAATAAAGACTGGAATATCAAAGCAGCTGGATAAGATTTCCCTTGTTACGGACGACACCTCGAACCTTGTTAACCTGATTTTCACGCTGCCTGACGTATCAGATTTGTTAAAAAAGATCAGCCTCATATACGGTGATAATCCGGTCAAGATAGAAAGAAACGGAACAGGCAGGAACAACCTGCTATTTATTTCACTGGTATTGTCCTATATCGAAGATGTAACCAGGGCACAAAGTGCCTATTTCCGGATTGTTGGTCTTGAAGAACCGGAATCACATTTGCACCCAAATTTACAGGATCACCTTGCACACAATATTGAAACCCTGATAAAAATCGAAGGAAAAAAAGAGTTAAGAAAGGATATACAGCTTTTAATCACATCACACTCCACACACATTACCACAAAGGTCAATTTTGAAAATACAGTAGTACTGTACAAAAAAGACGGGCATATCAAATCACATTACATCTTGGATGGCTTTAGTGCCACTGCCAAAGGTCAGCGCCAGGTTAAGTACCTGAATAAGTATTTGGATGCCGTAAATACCAACCTCTTTTATTCGTCTAAAATTATTCTTGTCGAGGGCATTTCAGAAAAGTTACTTGTTCCTAAGTTTTTCGAGATGTTAACCTGTCATTCCGTCGAGCGTTCAGGTTGCGCGGTGATCAACGTTAACGGATTGGCCTTTAGCTATTTTCTGGAAATCATCAGGAATGGCTATTTTCAGAAATGCCTGGTACTGACCGACAGGGATTCAGACACCAAAACAAAAGATCGTGCGGACAACCTGGCAAAAAACTATTCGGGCAGTGCAGAAATCCATGTGGGCATTACAAACGACACCACATTTGAAAAAGACCTGATCGCCGCTAATGCAACGGGACTCGGCAGGGATATTTTGTTGAAAGTGATTGCGGAAGTCAGGCCAAATTCAGGAAAGAAGTATGTCCAAGATTTAGGGAGCAATGACATCACGGTTGACGATTATTTTGCGTTGATTTCTGAATACAAATCTGAATTTGCCTATAGCTTGCTGTTGCAGCTGGACACTGACAGTAAAGGTTTTTCAGTTCCTGCATATATCACTACCGGGCTTAATTCGCTGAAATAGTATGGCAAAGGCAGGGTCAAAAGGAACAATTATCATTGCCGGGCCGGGTGCTGGAAAAACGCACAACATGGTGGCAAAAATAATAGATGCTCTTCCACTACTTTCAGGTTGTAGGTATTTGGCGGTTATTACCTACACCAATAGTGCAACCAACAATATCCTGAGCCGGCTGTCCAAAAAGATTGTTATCCCCCATAACCTTTTCATAGGAACCATACACTCTTTTCTGAACAGGTTTATCGTAGTTCCCTTTTCGTCATTTAATCCCGAACCGGTAGGTCAGGAGAAAATTTTCATGCAATGCGGGATCGATGATGTATTTCAACATGTTGAAAAGTCAAAGGCTGCAGATAAGAAAAGTAAAACGCCGGAAGCTGTAAATAAAGTCAAAGCTGGAATCAAGAAAAGGCTTAATCAGCTCGGATACATTACTTTCGATCAAACTTTATCTATCTCCTCCGCGTGTATGACCAATCCACAAGTAGCACGCATCGTAGCAAACCGTTTACAATATTTGTTTGTGGACGAATTTCAGGACTCTGGCAATGCGGTCTTTAACATTATCGAATCAATCCGCAAACAAAGCAAAACGACAATTTATTGTGTTGGCGACCCTGAACAGTATATACAGAGTTTTGACAGTTCCATACGCCAATTTGCAAATATACCGATATTAAAGGCTGCTGCAAGTACTGGTTATCAGGTTGAGATAAATAATGCCAATTACCGCTCCACAAAAAACATCGCAGATTTTCTTAATAACTTTAACGGCAGACAATTTGGGAGTGAAAAATTTGCACAAATTGCGCGAATTAAAGAGACTTCCGAACCCAAAATAGAATCTGAGGAGCGCATCTATTTTATCGCTGGCAATGACAACGTAAAACCTATTATCGATTCATTTTATACACTGTGTGAACAATATGAAATCCAGTTACCTGACCGCTGTATTATTGCCAAAAAGAAAGATGTCATCAGCCGGATAACTGCTGCTGTAGGAAACAATTATAAAGACCCAAAGAAAACAACTTCCATACTACCGATAAGGGCAATCCAGGATACATTGCTTACGACATTACAATTGGATACTTCCAAGTTCTTTGCTCAGTATAATGCTGATGTCAATACGTTGCGCAAACACTCGATAGCCATTTTTAAAGCAATCAATATTGGCACCATCAAAGACGAAAATACCTATGGCAACTTCGTTCAGGATGTGCTTGGATTAAAAATCAAGGCCGGACTCCCTGTTAAAATTGACAACCTAAAATTCGACATCAGGCATGAGCAAATTGGTAATGCGGTAACCGTTGCAACCATTCACACGATTAAAGGTCTTGAATCTCCGGCTGTTTTGGCAATAGCAAAAACTGAGGAAGAGTTGCTGTTATGGCTCGAAGCCAACCAATCAGAACGTGATAAGAAACGGACAAACGAAACTACTGACTATCCAAGACTAGGTTATGTAGCGTTTAGCCGGGCGGAAAGATTACTATGCATCGGATGCCTCAAGCCCGTCAATCATGAAACCTTAAAAAAAATGGAAGCACTGAACGTTTTAATACATTCACCAACCGCTAGGCAATAAATATCATCTTCTTTAGTAAAACTTTATTGTTGATTTATCTTCACTATTGAGAATTTGTAAATGGAAAACAAGAGAAATCACCTATATTTACTAATAATATTAGTTTCCGGTTTAAGCATTACTGGTGTCTACAAATAAGCAAAATATAGAATATGTCAAATTGTGCATTATGCCTCAAAAACGAAGCCGATAAAAAAGGCTCCCATATCATACCATCTTTTTTATTGAAAATGGTTGAGAATGTAGACAATTCAGGTAAGCGGGATAAAGGACTAGGCTTCAGGCTCACTGAAGAGGATGTAACAATTCATTTTGAAAGAGCAGTACCGGGCGAGAAGATAGAGAAATTAATGGGGGAACTTGATGATGAACAGCTGAGAAGTTATCCGTCACCCTCAATCCGGGATCACATCTTTTGCAGTAACTGCGAAACCTATTTGGGAACGATAGAAAGTGCTTATTCTGCCTCTCTTACCACATTCGATGAGGGTAGCTATGTCAGCTCGGCAGATCCTTTAGCTGCTGTTCTACTGTGGACTTCAATCTTTTGGCGTGCATCTGTCGCGCAGAGCTACGGAATGATAATGAGCAAAGATGATGAAGAAACCTGCCGGAAAATTCTCGTTCACTTCGCTGCTGGTAATAAGGAGATTGCCGAGATTGAAAAAGAACTAAGTAAAATAAACTACAAATTAATCAGGGCGCCTAAATATTCCGACGAGAAAAACGGATTTTTAGCTTTTGAACCGAATGAGGAACACCCATACTGCTTGATATTGGGTGAGATTGCCTGTTTTCTTTATTTAGGGAATGAGGATTTGGAGCGTCTGCCAGAATCATTCTTTGAATTTGAAACGATACTAAGCGAGGCAAAATTGAATAACTATTCAAAAAAGGAAGAAATATTGAATAGCGGGCCTGAGATATTTGCAAAAGCAGGGTTACTTTTAGCCGAAAAATTCGCCTCAATCAAAATACCATATTTGGAAGGTCTTGTTCTGGGAACAGCATTGATGGTGTACGGGATCATCGAGGTGCCGGCTGATAAAGTAAAAAGCATATTGCAAAAAATATCTTCTGACGAGGGGCTAATGGGCAAAAAATATAGCAAGGAAGAAGTGATTTCCATAATTGCTGAAGAACTTAAACCCCTTGTTGGTAAATGATGATAGACCTTGAATATCAATGGATAGAAATAGATTGTCCCAACTGCCGATATGGTATTTCTATTATGTTGCAAGCCGTCAAATTGCAGGAAATCTGCTATTGTCATAACTGCAAAAAACGTATTCAATTGGTAGACAATGATGCGAGTACACACACGAGCATTAATAAAATCGACCTGGAATTAAAAAAACTAGATAAAGCACTGAAAAAACTATTCAAATAATGTACTATAACCACAACCTTCGTGTAGATCTTAAAGAGTGGCGAAACCGACTGATCAAATCAAGTTCAGAGCAATTTGACAATCAGCATAAATATTTTTTCGAGAAGATAAAAAATACTCCTGCTTTATATGCTTACCTGATCAATAGCGAATTTATCCCCCAACCAGATGCATTTGACGAACTAGACTTTGATTATGGCCGCCCCGAATTCTCTTTTAAAAATGAAGAACACGAGGCTGTGCTTAAATTTTACTTAATTGAGCATTTGGTCAGCCAACCTGAAACAACCATTACCGGATGGTCGATGGATTTGGCTGGCGGTTCCAATTATCGGGAATCCATTGCTAATTATACTGAAGATTTTATCGACCCGATTGTAAATTTCCTTCATGACAAACTTGATGAAGGAAGTTCGATACTGTACTTGCTGGAGAAGTACAAGCTACGTACTGAATGGTTTTTTAAACGAAAACTGTCGTCGCTTTATGCAGATAATAGTTCGGTAGGTGAAAATAAACTGGAAGAGGATTTACGCCTGTTCCTTTATGACCAGGGTATTGACTATCCTTTTTCTACGCCGTTATCTGCCTCGGGCAGAGCAGATGTCATCAGTATGCTCCATACTGATGACCCCCTGGTATTGGAAATTAAAATATATGATGAAAGCAAAGGGTACCGAAAAAACCGCATAGCATCAGGCTTTTCGCAGATTGTTAAGTATGCCAATGACTACCATAAGAATGTAGGGTACTTGGTTATTTTCAATTTAGACCCTGTTAACTTTAATTTTCAATGTGCGGAAGCTGGAAAACATTGGCCTAACAGGATTATATTTGAGGGAAAAACCTATTATATCATTGTTGTTAATCTCAACGACGAAGATACCGCCAGCAATTCAGGTAAGATTAAAAAGCTAAACATTACTTTGGAAGACCTGACTTCCCAAATAAGTGATAATTCCTGAAAGTAAAACAATTACTTAAGCGATAACTTATTGACCATTTTAACCTATCAAACCATATACACGATGCTCCCAAAACCTTTGAAACAAACCCTGAAATACAATAACCTGTTGATGCCAAAAGAGCATAGGCAGGTTAATGACAACAGTAATTTTGAACTCTGGAACGCCTTAATGGCAATCAATTCAAATCATCCGACAGACGAAATCACTATTGATTATATCGTAAAAGATTTTGGGCATTACTACGGCATCGATATGAAACTCGCTTGCGATAACCCATTAGTGCAAAAACAGTTGGATGATGTGTATGAACGTAATATCAAGATACCCCGGTTCAGAAAGCACAATGAATTTGAGGCGATGCTAGAAATTGACTAGGCCGGTGACAATGACAGAAACTGAATACCGGAAAAAAGCCAGCGAGGTGCTACCTTTACTTTTGGAAAAAATTGGTAGCACAACATTACCACTGGTAATAGCAGTACGGCCTGAAGCCGACGCAAAAATCAATAGCTGTTTTTATAACGTTGAAAGAAAAGTCAAGCGTGATGGCGGCACTGCGTGTTATGGGTGGGCAATACGCTTTTCTTACTACATGCCTACTAAACAATAGGTTTTTTTATATGAACGATAGATTTACTACAAGAGTTTTATTACACGATGCTGATGACGACGATTATGAAACGCTTCATGAGGCAATGGAAGACGAAGGTTTTACCCGAACCATAGCGGGCAACGATGGAATTGAGTATCATCTTCCGCAGGCGGAATATAATCGTATCGGAAATTTCACTGGTGAAGATGTACGGTCTGCGGCAGTACGTGCGGCCAAGACAACCGGAAAAAAACATGCCGTGTTAGTGACGCCTTCTTCTGGCAGGTATTGGACTGGATTGGATAAGGTTATTTAACAAGATGACCAGATACTCCAAAAAATTTGCCTTTATTTTTTTGGAGTATCTTATACACTCATGCCTTTCAGACTGATGATTTTCTCAGTAATAAGCTTTGCGGGATTAAAGTCCAACCGAGCAAGACTTTCATAGTGATCCATAAATAGAACGCAAGCAACTAGCCTTCGGTCTTTAGACGATGGATATATGATGCCATCTATTGGTTTCTCATCTTTTCGGCAGAATTTATAACGGAAATATTCGGTAATCACCTGCGTAGGGACATACTCTATATGCTCATTTCCATCATGGGATACAGGCTTGGCAAAATCATCTAAGAACTTGTACAAAAATTCAACCTTGTCATACAATTCCCAATTTTCCTGATCGAATGGGCTAACAAAAGGTATATTATTTAAATCAATCAGCTTTAAATCTTCGTTGGGATTGAATTCGGCAATTGTATAATATGGTTTGGTTAGGTCATCGTACCTCAAAGTTTCCAGTTGTGCTGTTTTTTTCCTAAATGCTCCGTAAAACATTGAAACGCCAGCGGAACTCATTCTGTTAGGATATATAGCATGTTCAATTGAGGGCGCGCAAATATGATGCGCTTTGGTAATATTATCTATTTCAGTGTGCTGGCGACATCTGTAAATAGGAGTGCCCGCTTTTATTGTGGTGATCATTTTTTGTTTCCTAATGTCAACTGCCAGTTCTTTCAAGAAGCTTTCAGCACTTACCTTTCGGCCACCCATACGGAAATCTTCACTGGAGCTAAACAGAAAACGGGATTGGTGTTTAACTAAATATTTAAAATGAAGCCAGCCTTCGTATTTAAAGTCCGATCCGGCGACACCTTCATCTGCCCAAGCACTGGAATGATCGAGACTTTCTATGATGTCGTCATTTAATTTATCATCCTCAACTGATAGTCCAAGTGATTCCAACATTTCCCAAGGCCCGTCAAATTCCCCTAAATACCCGCCTTCGGAAGATACATAGGACATAAAATTGGCAGGGTCTGTATAAAAATGTGTTAACGCATCAGTTAAAAATTCCATTAAACTTTCGAGGTCAACAACAAGACGTTGTTTACCGCAATAATCGCATTTATCTTTTTCACCATTTCGTTTGACAAAAAGCCGTACAGCATAATCATCGATATGGGAAGAACAAACATTTTTGTCTGGTACACTTGAGAGGCCTCGTTCCCAGGCTCTCATAGCAGCCTCCATTACCATGCTCATAATCTGTTATTTTAGTTATTAAATAGTCCCACAGCTTTCATTTTTATTAAAACCAGTTTGATTATATTATTGGCAGCAATGAAATTTGAAACTTGTCCATCAATCTCTATAAGTTGCTTCTCGCCATGAAAAAGGTTATTTCTAAATCGATATGCTATAATTAATAAAGCCTTTAAAATCATATCAGGACTTTGCTCATTTTTCCTTAAAACAGCTTCAACTTCGGCTTTGGCAGCTTGGTCATTTGCATTATTACGAAATTTTAATCCGTCTAATGAATACGGACTTTGACCTGTCGGATCAAAATAACGCTGAGCAAAGTAATCGACAAAATCCGATAAATCTGCTGCATTGATCGGGGAAGCATGATTTATTTGATCTACCAGCTGCTTCATTTTTACAATGGTAGCATCTTTTTGCATCGCTGAATCCTCAAATAGGTTCCAAAGAAAAACGAAGTTTCGAACCCGCTCTAATCCTTCGTTTTTTAAATCACCAGCATTAAGTAAGAATCCCGCTAACCAATCTATTTCATCAAATTTTTCAATCATAATCTTTAGTTACTTAACGCCAAGTATTTTTCTGAATTCGTCCTCAAGTTTTTCAATCATAGGAGGAAACTCTTCTTCAACAGTCTTGGAAATTGTACTTAGCTCTTCCATAAAATGCTCATAAGATTCCCTAGGAATTGACCGCATTTTAAAATACCCCTTGGTTCTCGCAAACGTATCCGACTTAGACCAGAATTCTATTAGGATATGATCTAACTGTGTAACTATGTCTTTTGAGAAATATAGCTTATTTGGTAGGTAATAGTTTTTGAATTCATGGAAAGCCGAATTAACTCTTTCAATCCTTTCTTTTTCTTCTTTTTCGGCATCCTCAAAAACTCCGTGAATTGTTCTCGTAAATATGTGCGTCGCAGCATGAAGTTCGATCAGCTTTAAATACAACTCCTTAATTACACCTGCTCGTTCAACATGCAAAAGGGAAAATTCAGTTTGGCTTTTTTGTTTAATCAACTCAAATTGGTGCTTATGAGCCTCCATTTCTTGATTCAGTTTGTGGCTGAAGGCGAGATTATCTTGCGTCAGTTTTGTTTTTGTTTCCTCAAGTTCGCCGTTTAGCTCAGCCTTATATTTTTCTGTATCCAAGCCGATGTAATATTTCACTAAGCTCTTTACTAAAAATAGGGCAATCCCTACAATCAGTACAAAAGCGCCATTAGCAATTGCTAATTCTATAAGTTTTGCTTCCATTTCTCCCATGAAAATTTTAGTGTTAAAGTTTAATATGTTTAAATGTAACTTTAAGTAAGGAACTCCCCAAGAAACTCCCCAAAGATCTGCATGAATCTTATAGATCATTGCATCTTAGAACAAGATGCTTATGAACGATATTGATCCAAAAATGAGAAAAGTAACCCCAGAAATGGTAGTTACCAAACTTAAAGAGCACGGTCAAACCGTAACGATAAGAGAAGCAAAATTAATCTTGGATTTTATGTATAAAATAGCTATATCATATGTAAATCAATACGTTAAAATATAATTTACATGAGAACAGCCGATTTATATATCCGAGTCAGTACGGACGAACAAGCCGATAAGGGTTACTCGCAAAGAGATCATGAAGAACGATTAAGAAGATACTGCGAAACCAACTATATTGAAATCAGGAAGGTGATTTTTGAAGACCATTCCGCCAAAACATTTAAAAGACCGGAATGGCAAAAATTGCTGGTCGACCTGAAAAAGACTAAAGGAAGATTTACAGATTTAATCATTTTCACCAAATGGGACAGATTTAGCCGAAATGCCAGTGATGCCTATCAAATGATAGCTACATTGAGAAGTTTGGGTATTGAACCGCAAGCGGTTGAGCAGCCGCTCAATATGGAAATTCCAGAAAGCAAGATTATGCTGGCCTTTTATCTTGCAACACCTGAAGTTGAAAACGACAGACGGGCATTAAACGTCAAACAGGGAATGAGGCGGGCACGGAAAGAAGGGCGCTATATGGGTAGGGCACCTTATGGTTACGACAACAAAACCCGTGAAAACGGCACAAAATATATTATACCCAATCCGGAGGAAGCCCCATTTATGAAGTGGATTTTTAAAACCATAGCTGAGGGTGTGTTTGCACCTGACCAAGTAAGGCAGTTGGTAAATGAAAAGGGATTAAAAATCAGCCGCTCAAATTTCTATCGTGAAATCAGAAACCCGGTTTATTGCGGTAAGATTGTCGTAAAGGCTTATAAGAAGACGAGCAATGGGTTGAGGGGATGCACGAACCTTTAGTATCTGAAGGATTATTTCAGGAGGTACAGGACGTATTATCAGGCAGAAAAATCAATCTTCGTTTGCAAGGGGTAAAATTACAAGAGGGGCTACCGCTTAAAGGCATTATTTCTTGTGAAACCTGCGACCGAAAACTAACCGCCAGTGCATCAAAAGGTAGGAATGGTGTTTACTATTATTATCATGCTCAACATATTTACGGATGTGGCTGCCGTTACAAGGCAGACATCATGAACGAAAATATGGCTGATGAACTGAAAAAATTTGTACCGAAAGAGGGAATGGAAGACATTTATAAGGATGTGGCTTTAGATGTTTACAAGAAATTTAAAGGTGCTACGCACACCGGTAGAAAAGAAATCGTTGCTGAAATTGAGGTATTGAATAACAAATTGGCTAAAGCCAGGGAAATGGTTTTCGATGATAAATTGGACACCGATGATTTTAGAAAAATAAAAAGAGAGTGCGAAGATAGGATCAAAAGACTGGAACTTTCACTGGCAGAGGCAAAGGGACAAAACTCGAATGTTTTAAGCATTGACCGCATGATTACCCAGGCAATAAATGCCCTTTATCAGCTCAGAAAGCTATATTTAAGCTGCAATGTGTTGAAAAAAAGGGAAATTCTCGGTTCGATATTTCGCGAAAACATACGATTTGACGGAACAAATTATCGAACCACCAGATTGAACGAAGGAGCCGAACTTATCTACTTGATTACCAATGAATTGAAAGGAAATAAAAACGGGAAGCAACGTCTTATCGAACGTGCTTCCCGTCAAGTACCTAGGGCGGGAATCGAACCCGCACTCCCTTAACGGGAACAGGATTTTAAGTCCTGCGTGTCTACCAGTTTCACCACCTAGGCAATTGTGGAGCGAAAGACGAGATTCGAACTCGCGACCCCGACCTTGGCAAGGTCG
>JAAIGF010197173.1_pt1 | contig 22145 bp, 17 predicted proteins | sample 6487441 | NCBI WGS metagenome assembly JAAIGF01 (sample SAMN13974129, study PRJNA590717) | phyllosphere metagenome | biome: pepper field; feature: multiple bacterial spot infested pepper fields; material: pepper leaves; isolation source: leaves from pepper fields | host: Capsicum annuum ... | reverse complement strand
GCCGTAGAGGACTATATCCATTACTACAACAACGAGCGGATAAGCCTGAAATTAAAAGGCCTGAGTCCGGTAGAGTACCGAACCCAGGCTCTGAGAGCCGCTTAATATGAACCATCCAACTTTATGGGGTCAGTCCAAGTTGCTTGCCGGGCCTACAGACAGTCGGAGCCTGACGAGTAGGCCGGGTAAGGCGCAGCCGCCACCCGGCATAAAGCGGCTCCGTATCCGTTGTCATCGCCCGGTGGCGCTGCGCTTACCGGGCCTACGATGTGTCAGCCTGTGAGAGGGCCCTGTAGGCCGGGTAAGGCGCAGCCGCCACCCGGCGAAATATCGGCGCAATCGGAAATGTCCCTGCCCGCGCTGCGCTTAGCAGGGCTACAGCTTCTATGTTACTTCCGGGCCGATTGCGCTCCCGGTTAATTGTCTGCGTTATGGCAGTCATGGCGCTGGGAGCGCACAGGGGGCGGCCAGTCGCCGCCGCCCCCTGTACCCCCGGGCTCCGGCCAGCAACATCGCCGCTGCGCGGTGCCTTCGACTTATCCCTGCAGGCTTCGGGTCGGGCCGAGGCAGCGTCCGTGCAAAACACGGCCCTCAGCCCGCATCCATGCGGGCTGCCCCGGCCTTCCGGGAACGTCTCAGCGATGTTGAGGCCGCAACACCGGCAGTTTCAGTCGCACAAGTGGGTAAGTTAACGGCTGGCTGCTACGGACCGTAGGCCGGGTAAGGCGCCAGCCGCCACCCGGCAATAAAGCGGCTCCGTGCCTGATATCATGCCCGGCGGCGCTGCGCTTACGCGGGCTTACGGTAAGGAGTAACAATCTGATATATAAATGGTTAATTAGGCCGGGGAGGGCGACAGCCGCTGCCCGGCAGAAAGGCGAGCATATTAGCGAAAACAGGTTTGTCATCAGTCTCAAGGAATGCCTATGAACGTAACCCGAAAAGAGCAGCGCATTATTCAGCGCGCGCTGAATGCCTGGCAGGCCAGCGGGGAGTTAACCCCCTCGGACAGCCAGCGGCTGGCGCAAACGATGCGCGTCTCCCCCTTCGACTGGCGGCGCCTGAGCCGCTATGCCTTCTGGACCGCGCTGGCCTGCGTGCTGATTTCCCTGGGCAGTCTATTCGCCGACAGCGAGCTGGTGGCTTGGCTGCTGAGCCTGTTCAGCCACTCGGCGCTGATGCGGATCCTGCTGCCTGCGCTGCTGGCAGTCGTCTGCTACGGCTGGGGTTTTCGCCGCCAGCGGCGGGAGACGCAGTGGCACTACAGCACCGAGGCGATTTTGTTTCTGGGCGTCGTCTTTACCGCGGTGGCGCTATGGCAGCTTGGCGAACGGCTGGATAACGGCAGCGGCCATATCGCACCGCTGTTTCTGGCCGGATGCGTGATTTACGGCGCCATCGGCTATATTGCCCGCTCCGGGCTGGTGTGGCTCTTTTTTCTGCTGGCGCTGGGCAACTGGTTCGGCGCGGAAACCGGCTACGTCTCGGGGTGGGGCGCCTACTGGCTGGGTATGAACTACCCGATTCGCTTCGTCCTGTTCGGCGGCGCGCTGCTGGCGCTCTGCTACGGCGCGCAATCCCTGCTTCGCCAGCGGCAGCTGTTTACCGTCAGCAAGGCGATGGGCCTCACGTACCTGTTTATTGCGCTGTGGATCATGTCGATTTTCGGCAATTACGACGCAGACAGCTGGTACCAGGTGAGCCAGGCGCGACTCCTGCCGTGGGGGCTGCTGTTTGCCGTAGCGGCCGGCGTCTGCATTTTTATCAGCCTGAAAACCGATGACGGAATGCTGCGCGGCTTCGGACTAACCTTCCTGGCGATCAATCTCTATACCCGTTTCTTTGAGTTTTTCTGGAACGGGATGCACAAGGTGCTGTTTTTCCTGATCCTTGCCGTCTCGCTGGCGGTGATTGGCCGCTATGCCGAGCGCATCTGGCATGCGGGGAACGTTAAGCCATGAAAAATTAAGCGTTTTTAAAGAAGTGTGGCTGGCGGCAGCGACGTCCTGCGCGAATTGTCGTATAAGCGAATTTTACGCTTTTGACAGGGGAGCGAGATGAATAAGGAGTCGATTTTTCGCCAACTAGAACAACGGATCGCCGGGCGAGCGCTGACGGCGGAAGCGCTGGGCGAGTTTAATGCTATGGCCATCGCCGATAGCTTGAAGCAAAAACGCAGCATCATCAGCCATCATCTGAATAATCTCCATCGCGAGCAGCGGGTGGTCAAAGTGAACGGTCGCCCGGTGCTGTTTTTACCCGTTACCGTTCTGCGCGATCATCACCGCCTGGCGGTTCGGCACGGCGAATACGCCTCCATTCAGGCGCTGTGCGCGGATCGTCAGGATAGTCTGGCGCAGCTGATTGGCGCGCAGGGCAGCCTGCAGGAAGCATTGCGCCAGTGCAAGGCTGCCATCAGCTACCCTGGCGCAGGTCTGCCGCTGCTGCTGCGGGGCCCTACTGGCACCGGGAAAAGTTTTCTAGCTCGCCAGCTCTGGCACTACGCAATAGATGAAGGTATTTTACCTGCCGATGCGCCTTTTACCGTATTTAACTGCGCCGAGTACGCGAATAATCCAGAACTACTGACCTCGAAGTTATTTGGTCATGCGAAGGGGGCCTTTACCGGCGCCGATAAGGCCGTTCCTGGTCTTATCGAGACCAGCAACGGCGGGGTGTTGTTTATCGATGAGGTTCATCGGCTGCCGCCCGAAGGCCAGGAAAAGTTGTTTCATTTTATGGATAACGGTAGCTGGCGCCGGCTGGGGGAGAGCGCCGACGAGCGCAGCGCCACGGTGCGGCTAATTTTTGCTTCAACCGAGGATCTGGAAAAACACTTCCTGGCGACCTTTATTCGCCGTATTCCGGTGATTGTAAAAATTCTGCCGATCGCTGAACGTGGCCAATTCGAGCGGCTGGCGTTTATCCACCACTTTTTCCGCCGTGAAGCCCAGCGTTTGAACCACGATCTGGCGCTGGATGGCGAAATCGTCAGCCAGCTAATGCGTGAAACGCTTGAAGGAAATGTCGGTGGGCTGGAAAATTTGATTCGCAATATTTGCGCCAGCGCCTGGACATTTGGCGAACGTGATAGCGGTCTTTTACATATAAAAGCGGGTTTGCTGCCCGACCGATTACTGGCGGATGCGCCTTTTACCCTTCAGCAAAATAGCGAGCGGGTTATGATTTACCGCGATGGCGACGCGCAGCCTCTTTTTTCTGGTCGTCACCATGAATACCAACGGCTAACGGAAAATATTTGTAGCCTGTGCGAGGAGTTGGCTCAGGATAATATTAGCGTGCGGACCTTTGAAAAGCTTATTTATCAGAACGTGACGCTCTATCTTGATGCGCTGATGAATCAGGAGAGTACGGTCTCTCTGCAGGACAAACGGCTGCGCTTTATTGAAGATGTGGGCAAAGCAATCGCTGTCAATTATGACCTTCAGCTAAATGTCGAATTCGCTTATCTTACCGGCCGCTACCTCACCAGCCTCCCTCTGGCGCCGCGCAGCGTTGCTGAGCCCGTGCGTCTGGTGATGCAGCGCTGGCTGGACTCCTCGGCGGGGCTGGCGCAACGCATCGCGGAGAAACTACTGGATGTCGTCAATAATAAATACGATCTGCTCATCGATACGCTTGACCGTCTGGCGATTACCGCCATTGTCAGTAATGCTATCGATGCGACCAGCGGCGGAAAAGTGAAAGCGCTGATAATCGCCCACGGTTATTCGACCGCCAGCAGCATTGCCGGCGTTGCCAACCGCCTGATTGGCGAGAAGATCTACCAGGCCATGGATATGCCGATGGAGGTGGCGTTTAACGATGTCAGTCGCGCCGTGGTTGATTATCTCCAGCATACGGACACGCGTGCGGGTGTGATGGTGCTTATTGATATGGGCTACACCAAGGAGATTGCCGATGCGCTTTTGTCGGTGATTAACGGCCCGCTGGTAGTGGTGGATAACGTCACGACCCGCATGGCGCTGAACGTTGCCAGCGAGATCGCGTTGGGAAAAAACATCGAACAAATCGCCGAAGAGATCGTGCCGCTTAATCAGTCGCGTTGGGATGTGTTCTGGCCCGCAGAAAAAAAAGAGCGTGTGCTGCTGGTGACCTGTATTACAGGTATCGGTACCGCATTTAAATTTAAAAATCTGATGGAGAAGAGCCTGCTCAACGATTTTGATATTAACATCATCGCCTGCGAGTATACGCGCTTAAAAAACAGTCGTACGGCGGTATCGTTGCTCCACCAGTATGAAGTTATTGCGGTCGTGGGTACCCACGACCCGCAGCTGGCCGGAGTGCCCTGGGTTGGCATTGAGGAACTACTTGGCGAGCAGGGGCATCGACATCTAAGTCAGCTCTTAAGCGGCTATCTTAATGAAAAGCAAATTGCGCTGATTAATAAAAATATGGTTCGTGAGTTTTCACTGCATAACGTTGTCAACTCTCTGACGATACTGAATGCTGGAAAAACCATGGGCCATATCGAAACCATTATCGCTGAGTGGCAAAATACGCTTGGTTTTCATTTTAATAATAACTTAATTATCAGTTTATATGTGCATCTCAGCTGTATGATTGAGCGTCTGGTAATGCGTAATGAAATTAGCCATTATAAAGATCTTGAGCAATTTACCCGCCAGCATGGTGAATTTATTGCCATGGTGAATCACTCGTTCCAGCGCCTGAAAATGCTCTATAACGTGGCGCTACCGGTAGCGGAAATTGGCTATATTCACGATATTTTTGAATTACGTATTGAAGATTTTAGCTGGTAATCCTCAACGCAGCCCCGGAGAATTACGCCGGGGCTGGCAGGCGGTTAGCGAATCAATATTCGACTTTCCACATATAGCGGCGGGTGGTCAGCGGGTGGTTGCGAGCGGTGGCCAGCGCCAGGTTGTAAACATCCAGTACGCAGTTGTGCAGCAGGCCGCAGAAATATTCGCGCACGCTGGCGTGCAGTGCGTCGATTCCCACCTTTTCCACGTCAATAATCTGCAGTTTTCCCTGGTAACGTTCGATAAAGCGGATCGCGCGGTCATCCAGCGGGCGTGTGCGGCCGCTGCTTTTTAATAAAATAAACGGCGTTCCCGCTTCGGTAATCTCAAAGGGACCGTGGAAATACTCGCCGCTATGGATGCTGGCGGAGTTAATCCACTGCATCTCCAGCAGAATACAGATGGATTCCTGATGCGCGGCGCCGAATGAGGGACCGCTGCCCATCATGTAGATGACCTTTTCGCTCTTCCAGGCTTCGGCAAAATGGCGCGCATCCGCCTGAACCTGCTGCTGAGCGCCGCGTACCACGGATTCAAAACTGGCAAAGGCGCTGACCATCTGATCGTAATGGGCGTATCCCTCAGTTTGCGCAAGCACTTCCAGCGCCAGCCACAGGCTGTATGCCGCTTTTTGCTGCGTCGGATCGACGGTTTCGGGATAGCGCGCCCAGCAGTATTCAATAGTGTAATCGCTGTGTTCGCACAGCGGCGTGCCGGGGGTATATACCAGTCCAATAGTGGCGGCGCCTTTCTGACGCGCGATGCGGGCGGCTTCCACCGTTTCAGCGGTGTTGCCCTGCTGCGAGGCGAGGATCACTACGCTGTTTTTACCTAACGCGTTCGGCGTCGCGTGGACAAATTCATTACTGGTAACATAGCCGACGGCCAGCTTTTTAGCTTCACAATCGAGAAAATATTTCCCCGGCCAGAAACCGGTTAATGAACCACCGCAGCCAACAAACCATACGCGCTCAATGTGCTGCTTAGATAAAATATCGCGAATAATAGTATGTGCGTTTTGATGAGCTATAGACATATTGGTCTCCTTGGGATGTAACGGGTCCTCCGCTGAAACGCGGATAACTTTTACTATGCGTCAATTAATTGAGTTGTTTACTTTTCATTTTCTGGTGGAAATGCGGATCCTTCGGTATTGCGGGATCGATGCCCTTCACTGGCGGCAGTCGGGCACAAACCATTTGTAACGGAATAATATATTCAAAGACCGCAAAGTCGGGATCGTTAATAAATGCGAAGGGCATATTTTTGCCGTTATTTTCGACTTGTGGACCAATGCGATAAATATGCTGAGTCCAGCCGCCAAGTATTTCCGCCAGGCGATCCTGACGCTCATCGGGAAACGGATCGAGCATGATCAGGGTAGAGCGCTCGTCGAAGGCGTTATAGATCCCGTGGATGAACTCCTCAAATTCGTAACCGGCAACCGGACAGCGTAGCGTTTCAAGCATCTTTAGCGCACCTTCCTGAACGGTGCCAAACAGCCTTGCCGGACCGGTCAGGCGAATGTCCGCGCTGTCGATAAGCGGTCGGGCATGATTGAGAACCCACGCCTGCGAGGCCTCAATGAGCGTCGGCAAATGATTAAACGTGGTATCCATGCGGACGAGTAGCGCCTTGCGCTCCTCATCGCTCAGGCGCCGCTGGCGACTGGCGACAGCAAGCGTTAGCAGCATCAGATTAAGTATGGTGCAGTGATACCCTTTGGTTTTGGCGCCAGCCCGCTCTTCTCCACAGGGTACTGTTAAGACCAAATCTGCCGCCCGGTCGATAACGGCTGGCGCTTCCCCGGCCATGGAAGCGGTAAGATGCCCGGCTGCCCGGGCGCGTTCCATTGCGGCGAGGGTAGAGAGGCTGCCGCCTCCCTGAGAAATACCGATGACCAGCGCTTTGTCGCTGAGGGTCAGCGCCGAATCATCCAGCAGAAAAGGCCAGTAGACATCAACGGGTAGCCCGCACCACTGCTGCATAAACGAGCGGGCGGTCAGCGCGCCGTGATAAGAGGTACCGGAGCCGGTCAGGATAATACGCGTGACGCCGCGCTCCGTTAGCGCTTTTGCCGCCTGCCAGAGATCTTCCCGCGTCTGCGTCAGCATAGCGAGCAGACAGGCGGGTGTTTCATTCATATAGTCTTCTACGTGCATGGGTGATATTCCTCTTCTTAAAGCAGGCCTAGCGCGCTGGCCGCCATGCCAAACGCGACGGTTCCTAGCAGGATCCAGTTAATATTGACTCCCTTGCGGATCAACTTGTACATCCCAAGGGTGAAAAGCAGCGGCAGCAGCGAAGGAAGTATTTTGTCAATAAACTCCTGCGCCTTCATGGTGGTCTGCCCGGCGGTAAAGCTGAGCGGGGTGGTGATATCTATCATGCTGGCGGTCATCGCGCCGACGACCATGAGGCCAACAATTGATGCGATATAGGTCACCCGGTCCATAAGGCCGCTTTGGTAAATTCTCATCAGCCAGGTCGTACCCGCCCGGTAGCCGAGCTTCAGGCCATACCAGCGGCACAAAAGATGCGGCAGGTTATAAACTAACAGCGCCAGTATCGGTCCCAGCAGGCTGCCCTGCTGGGCGAAATAGATACCCATCCCGGCGGCGATAACCTTTAATGATCCCCAGAATATGGAGTCGCCGATGCCCGCCAGCGGCCCCATCAGGCTGGTTTTAATCGCGTTTATCGACTCCTCATTAAATTCGGGGTTACGCTGGTTCTCTTCTTCCATGGCAATCGACAGGCCGAAGATAAAGGTCGAGAGATGGGGCGTGGTGTTAAACAGCACCAGATGACGCTGCAGGGCGCGCCCCAGCTCCGTTGGGTCCTGATAGATGCGCTTCAGGGCTGGCGACATTGCGAAGGCATAGCCCATATGCTGCTGGCGCTCGTAGTTCCAGGAGCCCTGTAGCGTAAAGGAGCGCCAGAACACGCTGCGTAAATCGCGGGCGGTGATGCGGCTTGCATCATCGCTTTGCGGCTGGGTAGCGCCAGTCACAGTTTGCGTCATTTCGCTCATGATTAGCTCTCCTGCTGCTTAAGATTAAGGAACTGGCTGATGATAAATGCCAACACCACAGCGAACAGCGCGATGGCGATGATATCCAGTTTGGTATATGCCGCTATCAGAAATCCCAGACCGAGGTACGGCATCAGTTTGCTGCTGAGCATCATGCTGATCAGCAGGGCGAAGCCGAGCGCTGGCAGGATCTTACTGGCGACGATCAATCCATTGGTTATCACCGGCGGAATGGCCTCCAGGAACCAGCTTACCGCCGAAGAACCAAGCAGAATGGCAAAAAATACCGGTAGAAATCCGTTTAAAAAATAGAGTAGCGTCGGACCGGCGAGGTGCATCAGGCCGACCATTCGGGTATTACCTTGTGCCGCATAGCGGTCCGCCAGATGACCAAAGCGGGCGTTCACCACGCGCACCAGGATTCCCAGCGTCTGCGCCAGCATTGAGACAGGGATGGCGATGGTGAGCGCAGCCTCTGGACCACGACCGGACATGATCGAAAACGCGGTGGCCAATACGGAGCCGGTCACGATATCTGGCGGGTGCGCGGCGCCGATGGCGACGTTGCCGAGGAAAATAAGCTCCAGCGTAGCGCCAATCAGAATCCCCTCATGTAAATTACCGCAGACCAGACCGGTGAGGGCGCACATCACCAGCGGTCGATCGATCATTGATACCCCAAGCAGGCGACCATCAAGTATCCCCAGGGCAGCGATCAGTCCGAGTAACGTTGCGGTGAGCAACATAGTGACCTCCGAAGTTAAAGTTGGTCGTTAAGGAGTTCAGCCGAGTGGGCGGGTACCTGACGCATCTCCAGCCGAATACCTTTTTCTTTTAGCGCTCTGCTATGGGCGATTTCCTCTTCGGTCAGATAGATGGCCTTGCCGAATTGTCTTGCCCCTTCCTTCTGTGGCAGACCGCCGTAATTAATTGCGCTAATTCCCGGGACTTTTTCCACTAGCGCGAGGGTTTCCGCAGTATTGCCCAGGACCACCATGACTTTTTTATGATCCAACTTGCCGCTGTTAAGCTTTTCCGCCGCCTGTTCAACGGTGGCGATGTCCAGCGTGACGCCCGCTGGCTTTGCCAGGTTAAGCGACATCGTAATGAAGGCATCCGCCGCGGCTTTGGCGTTGGCGACGATGATATGGTCGATATCCAGCGCTCGGGTCCAGGCAAAAACCACCTGGCCGTGCAGCAGCCGATAATCAATGCGCACGAGTTTAATCATGAGATTCTCCCTGTGGGTCAGAGGATGGTTGTGTTATTAGAGGATTGATGAAAACAATGGATTCACGCGCCGCGCTGGTGGCGTAGATAATCGCGGCCTCGGTAGTGGCTTCTTCGCACAGCAGAAACTCCAGCAGCAGAGTCAGATTGATGCCGGCGACCACGAAAACGTTGCGATGTCGCATCAAGACGCTCACGGCGCTATTGTTGATACTGCCGCCAAGCAGGTCGGTGAAGATCACCACTTCATCACCATTCGCCTGGACGATGAGATGCTCCAGGGTTTGCTCCAGCTGTTCGGTGGTCACGATATCTTCGTCATAGGCGCAGACCGGGATAACGCCGTGTTCGTCGCCAATCAGCAGCGACAAACTGTTCACCAGTCCGCGAGCAAAATGGCCGTGGCTGGCCACATAGATATGTTTCACCCGGTTTCTCCTTCATCCAGATAGCGGTATCTGTTTAGAGCAAAGGGCGTGCCAGAAATGAAAAGTATTATTTATCAATTAATTAAATCGTCTGGTTCACACTAAAGTCGTTATTCCTGGCACAAGCAGGATTATGAGCGCCAGAAACTTGGCACAAACGGCAGAAAAGAGGGGGAAAGAGTGGGTGAAGAAAGTCCCGGGCGAGACGCTGCTGCGCCATGGCCCGGGCGTTCCCGGCAGAAGGGAATTAAATCTCGGTAATGGTCGTCGACTGCGGCAGACGCGACTTCGGCAGGGTAGCGTTGAAATCTTCTACGCTATGGTGGCCGACCGGGACTACCACCAGGCTGGTGTAGCCTTGGGCTTTCAGGTCAAATTCCTCATCGAGGATCGCAAAATCGACCCCTTCAATCGGCACGGCGTCGAGACCCATCGCCGCTACGCCCAGCAGGAAATTGCCGACGTTGAGATACACCTGCTTTGCCATCCACTGATCGTCATCTTTCAGCTCTTTGCGGTGCATATCGGCAAAGAAAGTGCGACCCTTGTGGTTAGCGGCTTTTGCGTCCGGGGTGGCGAAACGGCCATCGGCCTCTTCCTGATCCACCACGCGCTGCAGCCAGGCGTCGTCCATCGCGGTTTTCGCGCAGAACACCACCACGTGCGAGGCGTCAAGAATTTTACGTTCGTTGAACACGTAGGTGCCGCTGGCGGCTTTCGCCACGCGAGCTTTCCCTTCATCGGTGCTGGCGACAATAAAGTGCCACGGCTGGGAGTTGGTGCTAGACGGGCTGTACTGCAGCAGCGTTTTCAGCTGTTCCGCTTCCCCGGCAGTCAGCTTTTTCGTGGCGTCAAAGGCCTTGGTGGAATAGCGCTTCAAAGCGACCGATACGATATCCATAACTCTTCCTCACAGTTTACAGCACCTTACCGGTGCGTTCAGGAGAGGAAGAGTACAGCGAAGATCGCAAAATGATAAGGGTGAAAAATGCGATAACACTTATCGCATTTGGCTGAAAATCAGCGCGGACGCAGGCGCTGCTGCGCCTTTTTACTCAGCTTGTTCACCACCTGATGCCACGAATCGTCAATCAGCTCGGCCAGCAGATCCTCGCTGATATCCTCTCCTGGCACCACCGTGATCCAGTGTTTCTTGTTCATATGGTAGCCGGGTTCGATACTGCGATAAATTTGCTGATTCAGCAGCGACTTCTGCGGCTCGGCCTTGAGATTGACCAGCGCCCGCCCGCGAATAGTCATGGTGATCATAAAGATGCGGCCGTCGACCTTAAACACGTCGTACTCTGGCCCAAAGGGCCAGCAGTGTTCGGTAAACGGGTAGGTCAGGGCGATACGGTGAGCGCAGGGATGCAGTGTTTCCGGCGTCATTAGGCGTCCGCCTCATGCAGGGCGTGCCACATGGCTTCAAAGCCGAGGGCGATAATCTCCCGGGCGCGCTGCGGATCGTGGCTGGCGAATTCGATGGTGGTTTCCGCCAGCGACAGAAACAGGGCGTCGCCAAAGGCGCGGTACGCCTCGCTGAGGAATATCTCTTTCACCGACAGCTGGCACATTTCGTTGAGCTCCGGAAAGCTCTCTTTTACCTGGCGGCGGGTTTCGTCGGTGATGCGCTCGCTGAGCGCCATCCGGCGGATCGCTTTGTGCTCCATCGGGTTGCGCACGCCCCAGTCGATATAGCTGTTCCAGATATTGCGCGCGTTCTCTTTCGGGCGCTTCTCGTCCGGATCCAGCCCGGCGATCATTGTGCGCACCAGGCGCAGCTTAATCGCGAGGTACAGCTCGTTGAGCAACTCATCCTTGGTGGCGAAATAGCGAAACAGCGTTCCCTCGGCCACACCGGCGCTGCGGGCGATGGCCGACGTCGAGGCGGCTATGCCGGACTGGGCGAAAGCCGCGGTGGCAGCTTCCAGTAACGCTTGCTTTTTATCTTCACTCTTTGGACGAGCCACTACTTTTTTCCTCACGCAGGTTTAAACAAACCGCCGATCTTGGCACGTCTGACCAGGTCGCTGCAACGGCGGAACGCAAAAATTGAAAATCGTCTTGACGACTTTCATCGCTTTCCTAATAATGAGTGCGTACTCACTCATAATCAAGTTATATCATAAAGCCTCCGGGATGGGGGCTTTTGTCTGGTCAGGATATGAACCGTGTCACTTTCAGCGTGGTCGCCATCATGTTACTCGCAGCAGCAACGACATTGCCGTTTGTTCTTAATGCCGGTTTTGGTAAAGCGCCGCAGGGGGCACAGCTTAGCCAGGTGGAAGCGTCTCCCCACTACCGGGACGGCCAGTTCCATAACCAATTGCCCACGCCAGGGTTCACCGGGCAGAAAAATATGCTGGCGGCGTGGTGGGATTTCCTGATGACCAAACGGGAAAACGCCCGTCCCGCGCAACCGCTGCCGCTGGTGAAGACCGATCTGGCGACGCTGCCCCTCGGGCAGGACGTGATGGTCTGGCTCGGCCACTCCTCCTGGTACCTGCAGCTGGCGGGAAAACGCATCCTGATCGACCCGGTGTTCAGCGATTACGCGGCGCCGTTCTCCTTTATCAATAAAGCCTTCCCCGGCGACTATCCGTGGCGGGCGGAAGGGATGCCGGAGATCGATCTGCTGATCATCTCCCACGATCACTACGACCATCTGGATTACGCCACCATTCGCGCCTTACTGCCGAAAATTAAGCGGGTCATTACGCCGCTGGGGGTCGGATCGCATCTGCGCTACTGGGGAATGGACGGGGCGCTGATTACCGAAGCGGACTGGCAGCAGGCGGTACCGGCCAGCGACGAGCTCACCGTCCACGTGCTGCCGGCGCGGCACTTTTCCGGCCGTGGGCTGAAGCGTAACCAGACGCTGTGGGCCAGTTTTCTGTTTGTTACCCGGCAGCAAAAGATTTATTACAGCGGCGACAGCGGGTATGGGCCGCACTTTAAAGCAATAGGCAATGAGTTCGGTCCGGTCGATCTGGCGATCATGGAGAACGGGCAGTATGACCAGGACTGGAAATATATCCACATGATGCCGGATGAAACGGCTCAGGCTGCCGACGACCTGCGCGCTCGCGCGGTGCTGCCTGGGCATGCAGGACGATTCGTTTTGGCGAAACACAGCTGGGATGAACCGTATCAACGGCTGGCGGCTGCCAGCGAAGGAAGGGCCTGGCGTCTGCTGACGCCTGTGCAGGGCGAGCCGGTGTGGGTCGCCGATAAGACGCAATCATTTAACGCCTGGTGGCGCTAAGCGCCAGTGCAGTATCAGAGGAGAGAGCATATGACGATTTCCGCTCAGGTGATTGATACTATCGTCGAGTGGATTGATGATAACCTGCATCAACCGCTGCGTATTGATGATATCGCTCGCCATGCCGGGTATTCGAAATGGCATCTGCAACGGCTGTTTTTACAGTACAAAGGGGAGAGCCTGGGGCGCTATATTCGCGAAAGGAAGCTGCTGCTGGCCGCCCGCGATCTGCGCGACACCGATCAGCGGGTCTACGATATCTGCCTCAAGTATGGCTTTGATTCGCAACAGACTTTTACCCGCGTCTTTACCCGGACCTTCAATCAGCCGCCGGGCGCCTACCGCAAAGAGAACCACAGTCGCGCCCACTGAGGCGCGCCTCTCCTGGTTTACCGCTCGAGGGAAAACCAGCGACGCCACACCCAGCGCAGCACCAGATACTCAATGGCGCCCAGCGCTAAGAACCACAGACAAAACAGCACCGTATAGAGCTGGTTGAGATCCATCATATGGAATGTCTCAACCAGCTTTTGCGCCAGCGTCAGGCCCAGCGAAGGCGCGGGCAACAGCAGACAGGAGAGCAGGGCCAGCAGTAAGATCCCGGCGGCGGAGAGCAGCGTTTCCAGTGGATGTTTCATGTCATGTTAATCATCAGTTAAAAAACATATTGTCCGGTAAAATAATGCTTAACGCAATATGCTTTGTTTTTTTACTCGCTATAACACGACTATTTTAAATATTATCGCCTGCCTTTCGCTCTCATGTTAATTAATCTGAAATAATTTGTAATTAAGTTAATTGCAGCCGGGTGTAAATTAACGTCATTATTATGCCAGCGCTTTTACAAAACTGTAAGTGCTATATCCCACCAGCGTAGCAATGATAATGGCTAGCGCGATGTACAGCGCCAGTCGGCGCCCGCGGTAGATTCCAAACATATTTTACCTCGTTTAGTTTTGGTTTATTAATATTCTGTAATAGTTGGTTTGTGGAATTAAATTATCACAAAATTTTTATTTTGCGAAAAATTTAGACTTGTATTGGTTCACATTTTTATCGGCATTTTTGCCCTCTTTTACTTCATTGGCCAGGAATGATTTCAGGCTTTCCGACTCACGGAATTTATAAGGAAAATGTAAATTGACCAAGATGAATAACCCAAAGTTTACGACGCCCTCGGGCGACACCGCGCCACGGCAGGTCTGGCAGCAGACCGTTGACGCAGTGCTGGCGCAGACCAAAAGCCAGGCCGCTGGGTTAAGTTCCGCAGACGCCGCCGAGCGCCTGAATACCTGTGGGCCGAACGCGCTGCCGGAAAAGAAAGGCAAACCGGGCTGGCTGCGCTTTCTCGCCCACTTTAACGACGTACTGATTTACGTGCTGCTGGCCGCCGCGGCGCTGACCGCCATCATGGGGCACTGGGTCGATACCTTGGTGATCCTCGGCGTGACGGTGATTAACGCCCTGATCGGTCATATCCAGGAGAGCAACGCCGAAAAATCGCTGCAGGGGATCCGCAACATGCTCTCCAGCGATGCCCGCGTCCAGCGTAACGGCAAGCATGAGACTATCCCGACGCGCGACCTGGTTCCGGGGGATATCGTTATCCTGCGCGCCGGCGACCGCGTGCCGGCGGATATGCGCCTGATTGAAACCCACAACCTGCGGGTGGAAGAGGCGATCCTCACCGGCGAGTCGACGGTGGTGGATAAAATCACCGACGCGCTGGAGGGCGATCTGCCGCTGGGCGACCGGGTGAACATGGTCTTTTCCGGGACCACCGTCAGCGCCGGCGGCGGCGTCGGCGTGGTGACCGCCACCGGCGCGCAGACCGAACTCGGCCATATCAACCAGATGATGGCGGGTATTGAGAAGCACCGTACCCCGCTGCTGGTGCAGATGGATAAGCTCGGCAAAGCGATTTTCGCCATTATTCTCGCCATGATGGTGGCGCTGTTTATCTTCAGCCTCGCGCTGCGGGATATCCCGATGGGCGAGCTGCTGCTGTCGCTGATTAGCCTGGCGGTAGCCGCGGTACCGGAAGGACTGCCGGCGATCATCTCGATTATTCTGTCGCTCGGCGTGCAGACGATGGCGCGCAAGCGGGCGATTATTCGTAAGCTGCCGACCGTGGAAACCCTCGGCGCCATGACCGTGGTCTGCTCGGATAAAACCGGCACCCTGACGATGAACGAAATGACCGTCAAAGCGATCATCACCGCCGACTGCTGCTATCGGGTGGAAGGCGACAGCTACGAGCCGCAGGGGCGGATCTTCCTCGAGGGGAGCGATGAGCCCGTGCAGGTTCAGCCCGGCACCGTGCTGGAGACCTGGCTGCGCACCATCGACCTGTGTAACGACAGCCAGCTTACCCAGGATGAGCGCGGTCTGTGGGGGATCACCGGCGGGCCGACCGAAGGGGCGCTTAAAGTGCTGGCGGCGAAAGCGCAGCTCCCGGCGGTGGAGGCCCGTCTGGTGGCCAAGATCCCCTTTGACTCGCAGTACAAATATATGTCGACCCTGCAGCACATCGATGGCAATGCCCGGGTGCTGATCACCGGTGCGCCGGACGTTATCTTCGCCATGTGCCGCGAGCAGATGAGCCGCCACGGCGCGGTGCCGTTCGAGGCGCAGTACTGGGAAGAGGAGATGGCGCGCTTCGCCCGTCAGGGACTGCGGATGGTGGCGGCGGCCTGTAAGCCGGCCAGCCTTGATGCCACCACCCTCAACCATGAGGACCTGCAGGAGGGACTGATTTTCCTCGGCATCGCCGGGATGATGGATCCCCCGCGTCCGGAAGCCATTGACGCCATCCACGCCTGCCAGACCGCCGGCATCCGCGTGAAAATGATCACCGGCGACCACCCGCAGACGGCGATGAGCATCGGCCAGATGCTGGGGATCACCAATAGCAGCCAGGCCATGACCGGCTACCAGCTGGAGCACATGGACGATGCGGCGCTGGCGAAGGCGGCGGTGGAGTACGACATCTTTGCCCGTACCAGCCCGGAGCATAAGCTGCGCCTGGTTAAAGCCCTGCAGGATAACGGCGAAGTGGTCGGCATGACCGGCGACGGCGTTAACGACGCGCCGGCGCTGCGCCAGGCCGACGTGGGTATCGCCATGGGTATCAAAGGCACCGAAGTCACCAAAGAGGCGGCCGACATGGTGTTGACCGATGATAACTTCGCGACCATCGCCAGCTCGGTAAAAGAGGGCCGTCGGGTCTATGACAACCTGAAGAAGACCATCCTCTTCATCATGCCGACCAACCTGGCGCAGGGGTTGCTGATCATCATCGCCCTGCTGGCGGGGAACATTATTCCGCTGACCCCGGTGCTGATCCTGTGGATGAACATGGCGACGTCGGCGACGCTCTCCTTCGGCCTGGCCTTTGAGGCCGCAGAGCGCAACGTGATGAACCGTCCGCCGCGTAAAACCGGCCAGCATGTGATGGATGGTTTCGCCGTGTGGCGAGTGGCTTTCGTCGGGTCGATGATCGCGATTGCCGCCTTTATCCTTGAGGCCTGGCTGGCGCCGCGCGGCCACAGTCCGGAGTTTATCCGCACCGTGCTGCTGCAGATGCTGGTGACGGCGCAGTGGGTCTACATGATCAACTGCCGCAGCAGCGACAGCTTCTCCCTGAGCATGGGCCTGCTGCGCAACAAAGGCATCTGGCTGGTGACCGGCGTCCTGCTGCTGATGCAGCTGGTCATTATCTATGTCCCGCTGATGCAGAGCATGTTTGGTACGGAAGCGCTGCCGCTGCGCTACTGGTTTGTCACTCTGGTCATCGGCGTCGCCATGTTCCTGGTGGTGGAAGTCGAGAAGCGTCTGACGCGCCGGTTCCGCAAAACGGCCTGAACAATCTCGCGCGCCTCGCTGCAGGCGCGCGTTACTGTCGCAAGGATCCTCTATGATTAAAACCTTCCGCTTTGCTCTGCTGGCCTGCGGTCTGGTCGGCGGCGCCCTGACGGCGACCGCCGCGCCGGCGGTGCCGGTCCGCGTCGCCACGGTTGAACTGGCTCCTCATGCTGAAGAACGCGCTATCCCCGGGCGGGTCGAGGCGATCCGCGCCGTCGACATTCGCGCGCGCACCGAAGGGGTGATTGTTCAGCGCCACTTCCAGGACGGGCAGTATGTTACCGAAGGCGACCTGCTGTTTACCCTCGACGACGCGCAGCCCCGCGCGGCGCTGGCTCTGGCGCAGGCCGAGCTGAAAAGCGCCGAAGCCTCATTACGTCAGTCGCAGCAGTTGCTCACTCGCTACGAGCGGCTTATCAACAATCACTCCATCAGCCGCAACGACGTCGATACGGCCCGGATGCAGCGCGACGTCGCCGCCGCTGCCGTACAGCAGGCCAAAGCCCGCGTCGAGGCCCAGCAGATTGTGCTCAGCTACACTCAGATTGCGGCGCCGGTGACCGGTCGCGTGGGCCATAGCGCCTTTCACGTCGGGACGCTGGTCAATTCGTCCAGCGGCGTGCTGGTGGACATTGTGCAGTTGGATCCGGTGCGGGTCTCGTTCGCCCTCGACGAAGCCGCGTTTTTCAGCAAAACCGGCCAGCACGCCGATATCCACGCTCTGAAGCAGGCGTGGCTGGCGCAGATTGAGGTTGATGGTAAACGGCGCGACGGGGTGTTGACCTCTATCGATAACCGGATCGACGCCCGCACCGGCAGCGTAGCGGTGCGGGCCGAGTTCGCCAATCCGCAGCACCGTCTGCTGCCGGGCGGCAGCGTGACGATCCTGTTCCGTCCGCAGGAACTGCCGTCGCGAGTGATGGTCCCGGCCGCCGCCGTGCAGCAGGATCCGCAGGGCTTTTTCAGCTGGGTGCTGAAGCCGGACCACACCGCCGGGCAGCGTCGTCTGACCCTCGCGGGGCAGCAGGGGCAGCAGTTTGCGGTCGAGAAAGGGCTGCAGGCGGGCGAGCAGGTGATCACCGACGGCGCGCAGCGGTTGCGCGAAGGCGCCGCGGTGCAGGTGCTGAACTAGCTAAGGAGAAGGGATGCTGACCTTTTTTATCCGTCGTCCGCGATTTGCCATGGTGATCGCGCTGCTGCTGACCTTTGTCGGCGCGGTGTCGCTGAAGCTGATCCCGGTGGAGCAGTACCCGGCGATCACCCCCCCGGTGGTGAACGTCAGCGCCAGCTGGCCGGGCGCCAGCGCGTCAGACGTGGCGGAAGCCATCGCCGCCCCGCTGGAGACCCAGCTCAACGGCGTCGATCATATGCTGTATATGGAGTCCACCAGCTCGGATGAGGGGACGTACCGCCTGAGCATAACCTTCGCGGCGGGCACCGATGCCGACCTGGCGGCGATCGACGTGCAAAACCGGGTGGCGCAGGCGCTGGCGCAGCTCCCGGCGGAGGTGCAGCAGAATGGCGTCCAGGTGCGCAAGCGCGCCAGCAATCTGCTTATGGGGGTAAGCCTCTACTCGCCGCTGGGCACACTGACGCCGCTGTTTGTCAGCAACTACGCCAGCACCCAGGTGCGCGAGGCGCTGGCCCGCCTGCCCGGCGTCGGCGAGGTGCAGATGTTTGGCGCCCGGGATTACAGCATGCGTATCTGGCTGCGCCCGGACCGCATGAACGCGCTCAACATCACCACGGATGATGTCGCCCAGGCGCTGCGCGAGCAAAATGTGCAGGGCGCGGCGGGGCAGGTGGGCACCCCGCCGGTATTTAACGGCCAGCAGCAGACGCTGACCATCAACGGGCTGGGGCGTCTGAACGAGGCGGCCAGCTTTGGCGAGATTATTATCCGCCGCGGCGCGCAGGGGCAGCTGGTGCGCCTCGCCGACGTGGCGACCATTGAGCTGGGCGCCCGCAGCTACAGCTCCGGCGCCCAGCTGAACGGTAAAGCGTCGGCCTATCTGGGGATCTATCCGACGCCCACCGCCAACGCCCTGCAGGTCGCCAGCGCAGTGCGTGCGGAGCTTAACCGCCTGCACACTCGCTTTCCGGCGGATCTCACCTGGGAGGTGAAGTTCGATACCACCCGCTTTGTGGCGGCGACGATCAAAGAGATCGGCGTCTCGCTGGCGCTGACCCTGCTGGCGGTGGTCGTGGTGGTGTCGCTGTTTCTGCAGAGCTGGCGGGCGACGCTGATCGTAGTGCTGGCGATCCCGGTGTCACTGATCGGCACCTTTGCGGTGCTCTATCTGCTGGGCTACAGCGCCAACACCCTCAGCCTGTTCGCGATCATTCTCGCCCTGACGATGGTGGTGGATGACGCCATTGTGGTGGTGGAGAATGTGGAAACCAAAATGGCGGAAGGGCTGGATCGCCTGCAGGCCACCGCCCAGGCGCTGCGGCAGATCGCCGGGCCGGTAATCGCCACGACCCTGGTGCTGCTGGCGGTGTTTGTGCCGGTGGCGCTGCTCCCGGGGATCGTCGGCGAGCTGTACCGGCAGTTTGCCGTGACGCTCTCCACCGCGGTGGCCCTGTCGAGCCTGGTGGCGCTAACCCTGACGCCGGCCCTCTGCGCGCTGCTGCTGCGCCCGCGTCCTGCCCGGCCGGCGGCGGTGTGGCGGGCGTTTAACCGTCTTCTCGACGGCACCCGCGACGGCTATGGCCGGCTGGTAGGCAGGATGAACCGCCGTCCCTGGCTGGCGCTGGCGGCGACGGTGGCGGCAGGCGCGCTGGTGGCGTTCAGCTTCACCTCGATGCCGAAAGGCTTCCTGCCGCAGGAAGATCAGGGTTACCTGTTTGCCAGCGTGCAGCTGCCGGAGGCGGCGTCGCTGGAGCGTACCGAAGCGGTGATGGCCCAGGCGCGCAAGCTGCTGATGGCTAACCCGGCGGTGGAGGATGTGATTCAGGTGTCCGGGTTCAACATTCTCAACGGCACCAGCGCCTCTAACGGCGGGTTTATCTCGGTAATGCTCAAGGACTGGCATCAGCGGCCGCCGCTGGATGCGGTGATGGCGGATATTCAGCGCCAGCTGCTGTCGCTACCGGAGGCGACGATCATGACCTTCGCACCGCCGACCCTGCCGGGCCTGGGCAATGCCTCGGGGTTTGATCTGCGCATCCTGGCGCAGGCCGGTCAGTCGTCGGCGGAGCTGGAGCAGGTGACGCGGGAGATCCTCCAACTGGCGAACCAGCATCCGCAGCTGAGCCGGGTGTTTACCACCTGGAGCAGCAACGTGCCGCAGCTGACCCTGACGGTTGACCGCGACCGGGCGGCGCTGCTGGATGTGCCGGTGGCGCAGATCTTCAGCAGCCTGCAGACGGCGTTCGGCGGCACGCGCGCCGGCGATTTCAGCCGTAACAATCGTGTCTATCATGTGGTGATGCAAAATGAGATGCAGTGGCGCGAGCGGGCTGAGCAGATTAGCGAGCTGTACGTCCGCAGCCGCGACGGCGAGCGGGTGCGGCTGAGCAATCTGGTCACCATTACGCCGACGGTGGGGGCGCCGTTTATTCAGCAGTACAATCAGTTCCCGTCCGTGTCGGTGAGCGGTTCAGCGGCCGAGGGGGTCAGCAGCCGCACGGCGATGGCGGCCATGGAGCAGATTTTGCAGGCCCATCTACCGCCGGGATATGACTATGCCTGGAGCGGGATCTCCTGGCAGGAGCAGCAGACCGGTAATCAGGCGGTGTGGATCGTGCTGGCGGCGGTGGCGATGGCGTGGCTGTTCCTGGTGGCGCAGTATGAGAGCTGGACGCTGCCGGCGAGCGTCATGCTCTCGGTGCTGTTCGCCATCGGCGGAGCGCTGCTCTGGCTGTGGACCGCGGGCTATGCCAACGATGTGTATGTTCAGATAGGGCTGGTGCTGCTGATCGCCCTGGCGGCGAAGAATGCGATTCTGATCGTTGAGTTCGCCCGCAGCCGGCGCGAGGAGGGGCTGTCGATAGTCGACGCTGCGCGCGAGGGGGCTACCCGCCGCTTCCGCGCGGTAATGATGACCGCGGTGTCGTTTATTATCGGCATCATGCCGATGATGCTCGCCACCGGCGCCGGGGCGCAGAGCCGGCGGATCATCGGCACCACGGTATTCAGCGGGATGCTGGTGGCGACGATGGTTGGCATCCTGTTTATCCCGTCGCTGTATGTACTGTTTCAACGTATGCGCGAGTGGGCGCATCGGCGGGGGTAAGCGCGGCGCTACCGGTCGGTAACGGGGATACTCCAGGCTGCAACGACTACCGGGCGGTCCCCTCTCCCTTTCGGAGAGGGGTAGGGTGAGGGTGGGTTTTGCGTTCACGTTGCGTTTGGGCGTGAGCCCCGCCTTATCTGCCGACCTTCGGTTCGCCGATTTCAGCGGGAATCGGCCCTGCTGCACGCCCGTAGATTTCAGGGGCTATACCATAGCGTACAGACTCTGTAGGCCCGGTAAGCGCAGCGCCACCGGGCAAGGACATCGGGCACGGCGGCAATACCTTGCCCGGCCTGTCGTTAATTTATTTACTCTCGTGGCTGGAATGGCCGCCCCCAAACGCGCCCGCTATTTCCTCTCCACCGTTATCATGGTCACGAACGGATGATACTGCCACGGCACGCTGCCGCCTTTGCGGTACATCTTCGACAGGGTGCCGTCGAGATAAAGCATCTGCCGCACGCCAAGCTTTGACTGCGCATAGCAGGCAAAATCGTAAAAGTTGGTCTCGCGATCGCTGAGCATAAACACCACCCGGCCCTGCATATCGATACCAACCCCGTTGCGCAGCTTGCGCGAACTGGCGGAGGGCTTCAGTCGCCAGTTGATGGCGCCATTTTCAATCAGCATCGGGCCGGACTGCACCGCATAGCGGATGGCGGGAGAGGGTTTGTACGCCGGCAGCGGCACGATTTTCGCCCGGCCGTTTTCCACCAGGAATACGCCGCCGGGGCGGATAAAGAAGTTCCCGCCGCCGGCGGAGCGGTTGACCGGCGTCAGCCGTTTGCCGTCTTCGATATACAGCCCCAGCGGCGCGTAGGCCTTATCGTAAATGCCGCCGTTCATCGCCATCTGCACTCGGCCGTCGCCATCGATACCCGCCAGCAGCGAACGCAGGGAACCCCAGGCTTTGCCGTGCCGATCCTGCCAGTACATCGCAATGCGCTCTTTCTGCGCATCCACCCGATAGCTCTGCAGGGTCAGCGTCGGGTCGGTGAGGGTACAGGCGGCGCTGGCGACGGCGGCCAGGGGCAGCAGCGCCAGAGGGAGCAGGCAACGTAATAACATGGGCAGTCCTTTCTATAGTCTGCGCCGAGTATACCCGCCTCGCTACCTTATGCCGCCCAAATCTCACAGTGTTTTTGCACCAGCCCGGAAAGCGAACCGCCGTTGGCGATAAAGTCGCGCATCTGCTGCGCCTCGCTGTGCGGCGATTTCGCCTGGCGAACCACCGCCTCCAGCGCTGCCGTCGCCTTCAGCTGATGGGCGAAAGGGGCCAGCCGGTCGGCGAGCTGC
>JAAIGF010198435.1_pt1 | contig 22160 bp, 19 predicted proteins | sample 6487441 | NCBI WGS metagenome assembly JAAIGF01 (sample SAMN13974129, study PRJNA590717) | phyllosphere metagenome | biome: pepper field; feature: multiple bacterial spot infested pepper fields; material: pepper leaves; isolation source: leaves from pepper fields | host: Capsicum annuum ... | reverse complement strand
GATGCTGCGTTAAAAACAGGCTCGTGCGCGAGTCCGATCGGAATGCTCATTTACACCAGTAAAGTCGGGCGCGACTCCGACCGTTCCTCGCCTGTTTTTGCCTTGCCTCACCTTCGCTCGAAAACATTTCGTACAGAGCCTAATGTGCCTCAATTGTTCCATTCATGCCCAGTCGTCTTGTGTAAATTGCCAGGTGGCTATTTGCAGCGAAACCGGAGTCATTGCCTGATGAAACAGATCCTTCTGATCGGAATTGGTGCCGGAGATCCCGAACATATTACCGTGCAGGCCATCAATGCCCTGAATCGTGCCAGGGTGTTCTTTCTTCTGGACAAGGGCTATGTCGAGGATGATCTGCTGCGCCTGAGAAAAGAGATCTGCCAGCGCTATATCCAGGGTGACGATTATCGGCTGATGCAAGTTTGCGATCCCCGGCGCGAAGACGATCCTCAAGGCTATGAGCGTGGCATCGAGCACTGGCATGAGCAGCGGGCGGTTCTGTTCGAGCGGCTGATCGGTGATGAGCTGGGGGCGCAGGAGACGGGGGCCTTTCTGGTCTGGGGTGATCCGTCGCTGTACGACAGCACCCTGAGGATTCTCGAGCAGGTGCTGGCCCGCGGCAGGGAAGTGTTCGATTACCGGGTCATTCCCGGCATTACCAGTGTCCAGGCGCTGGTGGCGCAGCATCGTGTGCCATTGAACCGGATTGGCGAACCGATTCGTATCACCACCGGCAGGCGACTGGCCGACATGGCGGCAGAGGAACTGGACAATGTGGTGGTGATGCTCGATGCGCACTGCACCTTCGAACGCTTTGTCGGGCAGGGGCTGGATATCTACTGGGGAGCTTATCTGGGGACGCCGGACGAGATCCTGCTGTCCGGTCCGCTCGATGAACTCCGTGGGCAGATCAGGCGGCTACGCGATGAGGCGCGCAGCCGCAAGGGCTGGATCATGGATACCTATCTGCTGCGCAAGGGATGATTCAATCCTTGCGATTCTTCGCCTCGATCCACTGTGCCATGTACTGGGTGCTTTTGTGGTGATGATGGCGAAGCATCGCGCCGGTGAAATTGGCGATGCGATGGCGGGGCAGGTCCTGACGCAAGGCTTCGATACGTTCGATCAGGCTGTCGCAGTGCTGCCTGTGCTGGAAGCGCGTTTGCAGAAGCGTCCGGCCTGCGGCCTGAGCCTCGTTCCACAAGGTCTGATCCTGATACAGACGCACCGCCGCGCTGGCGATTTCGCTGGCACTGCGAGCAATGCTGCCCGGCCAGGGCAGGCCGCCGCTCATGGCTTCGGCACCTACGGGCGTCGTTACCGAAGGCGTGCCGCTGAGCATGGCATCCATCAGCTTGCCTTTGATGCCGGCACCAAAGCGTAGCGGTGCCAGGCAAATACGTGCGCCGGACATCACTTCCAGGGCGTCTTCGGCCCAGTTCATGATGTGAAAGCCCTGCGCCGCGTTATGCAGTGCCGTGGCTTTGGGCGGTGTATAGGCACCGTAGATATGCAGTTGTGCATTGGGCAACTGTTGGCGAATCAGCGGCCAGATGGCGCTTTTCATCCAGAGGACGGCGTCCCAGTTGGGGGCATGACGAAAGTTGCCGATGCTGAGAAAGTGCGCCCGCTGCTCGAAGGGCGTCGCGCTGTCCGGTACGCCATCGAGCATCAGGGGGCACCAGTGCAGCAGGGATTTCGGCACGCCAAACTGCTCGTTCAGCAGGTCGATTTCCACGTCCGAAACCATCAGGTTCAGGTCGCAGCGATAGAGTGAGGCCACTTCCCGCTGTGCCAGATCGCTGCCGGCGATGTGCTTGAACAGATGTGAATGGTCGGAATCGAAAAAGCCATTCAAATCATCGGGTTCCGAAGATTCGTTCAAGTGCTCTTTAAGCAGTTGATGGCGCGTGTGGCGCAGGCTCTGGAAGTCGGACGTTTCCAGAATCCGCAGGGCATCGGGGCAGTGCTTCTCTACGCGCCAGCCAAACTGTTCTTCGATCAGGAACTGGTCGAACAGCACTATATCGGGCTGAAGCTCGCTGACGAAGGTATCGAAGCTGCTGCTGTTGAGCTCGATGCGTACTTCGTCGATACCGAGGCTCTTCAGGTCGGCACGGTGTTCGCCTTCCGTTGCCGGGCTGGCGAAAGTGATGTGCCAGTGCTGTTCGAGAAAACACTGGATCAATTGCATGACATGGCCGCTGGCCGCCGAGGAACGGGGCTCGGGCCATACATAGCCAATGATCAACAGTCGGGTTTTTGCTCGGGATGGAATCTGGGCGGGGTGGACGTCATTGTTAGCCAAGGATGCTTTTTACCTTGTCGCGCAGGTCATCGATGGAGAACGGCTTGCCGATCACATGCATGTCGGCCGGCACTTCGATGTTTTCCGAATAGCCACTGGCGAACAGGATCGGCAGTTGCGCACGCAGTTTGCGTGCCTGTCTGGCCAGTTCCGTGCCGCGCATGTCAGGCAGGCCCTGATCGGTCATCAGCAGATCGATGCTAGTGGCCTGGTCTTCGAGATGAGCCAGCGCTTCCTGGGCGTCCGAAGCTTCGAGTACCTGATACTCCAGTTCTTCAAGCACATCGATGATCAGCATGCGTACGATGCTGTCATCTTCGACCACAAGAATGGTGTTGGCTGCGTCGGGCATGGCGATTTCCTAGAAAATGGTAGTGAAGCTACGCACAAGGCGCAGCCTGCGGGCTTTTGTACGAAAAGTCACTGCATTTGGATCATGTTGTCTTGAAAACAGGCCAACCTGATCGAAAACAGTCGACTTTTTGCCCGTTCTATCCATCAGTAAATAAAACACAACCAGAAGTTCCATCTGATTTGATTGGATAGCTATCCTTGGCCATAAGGCTTTACTCGCTGCAGATGGCGAGCTTATCGCCGATTTATGTGTGAAATTTCAATCCTCTATGCGAGAAAAGTGAGTCTTTTTCTTGCTGTTACGGCAAACTCTACTGTTTTGATATCACGCCAGGGACTTTTCATGAACCGGACGTCTGTCGTCGATGAGCAGCGCTTTCGCAAACTACTGGTCCGCAACATCAGTCTGCCGCTGGGTGTGGGCGTTTTAAGTGCGTTTTTCTTCGCCGTCCTGATCGGCTACCTGCTGTCGGTCATCCAGTGGGTCGAGCATACGGACCGGGTCCTCAACAGTACCAACCGGGCCATGAAGCTCTCCATCGACATGGAGACCGGCATGCGCGGTTTCCTGCTGACCGGGCAGGAAAACTTTCTTGACCCCTATGAAGTCGCGAAACCCTTGCTCAAGGCCGAGTTGAAAAACCTGGAAGAGCTGGTTGTCGATAACCCGACGCAAGTGGACCGTTTCCGCCGGTTGTCCACCCTGCAGGAGGAATGGGGGCATTTCGCTCAGGAAATGATTGAAATGCGCCGTCAGAACGGCGATTTCGTCCTGGCCACCCGGGCCGGGCGCGGCAAGCGCATTACCGATGAAATCCGTGCCGAGTACGATCAGGTCGTTTCCATGGAGCAGCAGTTGCGCCTGGCCCGCAACGCCGACGTGACCCGCACGACCATTGCGTGCGTGGTGCTGTACATGATCTTTGTGCTGGCGGTCAGCGGCATCCTGGCTTACTTCGGACGGCGTGATCTGCTTTCGCTGTCCACGACATACAGCTCCAACCTGAATCAGCTTGAAGACAACGCCGAGCGTTTGCAGAAGGTTGCCTGGTTGCGCAATGGCCAGAGCGAGCTGGCCGAACAGGTGCTTGGCCAGTTGACGCTCAATACCCTCGGGCAGCATATCCTGCAGTTCTTCGCCCAGTATCTGGGGGCTGTGGTAGCGGCTGTCTATGTCCGTCAGGAGCACGGTGGCCTGTTACGTGTCGCCTCTTACGGGTTCTCCCGGGAGCATGAAGAGCAGGAGCAGACGATCTACAGTGGCGAAGGTGTCATCGGCCAGGCTGCCCAGCAGAACCGCATCGTCGCCCTCGATGGATTGCCCGGCGATTATTTCAAGTACAGCTCCGGTCTGGGCGAAGGCCTGCCGAGCAGTGTGGTGATCGTCCCGACCAGCAATGACGATCAGGTCAATGGCGTGGTCGAACTGGGCTTCATGCGCGCGCTGACCGAAAAGGACATCGAGTTTCTGGAGCTGGTGGCCTCGAATGTCGGCACTTCCATCGAGGCGGCGCGTTATCGTCAGCGTCTCCAGGAAGTCCTGACCGAAACCCAGCAGCTCAATGAAGAATTGCAGGTCCAGCAGGAAGAGTTGCGTACCGCCAACGAAGAGCTCGAAGAGCAGTCGCGCATCCTCAAGGAATCCCAGGCGCATCTGGAAACCCAGCAGGCCGAACTCGAGCAGACCAACACCCAGTTGGCCGAACAGAGTCAGGCCCTGGAAGATCAGCGCGATATCCTCGACAGCAAGAACGAAGAACTGAGTCAGGCCCAGGTGGAGTTGCAGGCTCGTGCCGACGAACTGCAGCGCTCCAGCAAGTACAAGTCCGAGTTCCTGGCCAACATGTCCCATGAACTGCGCACGCCGCTCAACAGCTCGTTGATCCTGGCCAAGCTGCTGGCGGAAAACCCGACCGAGAACCTGACCCAGGAGCAGGTCAAGTTTGCCGAATCGATCTACTCGGCAGGCAATGATCTGCTGAACCTGATCAACGACATTCTGGATATCTCCAAGGTCGAGGCGGGCAAGCTGGAAGTCCGTCCCGAGAACAGCAGTGTGTCGCGTCTGGTGGATGGCCTGCGTGGCATGTTCCAGCCGCTGGCAAGCGAAAAGAATCTGGATTTCATCGTGGAAGTGCAGCCTGGCACGCCAACCATGCTGTTTACCGATCGCCAGCGTCTGGAGCAGATTCTCAAGAATCTCTTGTCCAACGCCATCAAGTTCACCGAGAGCGGAACCGTGAGCATGATCGTCTCCCGTCAGCCGGGTGCAGGCATTGTGTTTACCGTGCGTGATTCGGGGATTGGCATCGCCCCGGAGCATCAGCAGAGCATTTTCGAAGCTTTCCGCCAGGCCGATGGCACCACCAACCGCCGTTACGGCGGCACCGGTCTGGGACTGTCGATTTCCCGCGATCTGGCAGCCTTGCTGGGCGGCTCCATCAGCGTCACCAGTGCGCCGGGCCAGGGCAGTATCTTCTCTCTGGTCTTGCCCGAGCAGTACGTCGAGCAGGAGCGCGAAGAGGAGGGCAGCGAGCGGTCGGTGATCATTTCCTCGCCTGCCGTCACGCTGCCGTTGGCAAGTCAGCCGGTTGTCGAGTCCAAGCCGGACATACCGCTGGCAACCTTTGCCGATGATCGCCACAAAGCACCGTTCAGCGGGCGCTGCATTCTGGTTATCGAAGATGAAGTGCAGTTCGCGCAGATCCTTTTCGATCTGGCCCACGAGCTGGGATACAACTGTCTGGTTGCCCATGCCGCCGATGAAGGCTTCAACCTGGCAGCGGAGTTCATCCCCGATGCAATCCTGCTGGATATGCGCCTGCCGGATCATTCGGGCCTGACCGTGCTGCAGCGCCTCAAGGAACTGGCACCTACCCGGCATATCCCGGTGCATGTGATTTCTGTCGAGGATCGTCAGGAAGCGGCCATGCACATGGGCGCGATCGGTTATGCGGTCAAGCCGACGACCCGTGAAGAGCTCAAGGATGTCTTTGCCAGACTCGAAGCCAAGCTGACTCAGAAGGTCAAGCGTATTCTGCTGGTCGAGGACGATGCCTTGCAGCGTGACAGCATTGCGCGGCTGATCGGTGACGATGATATCGAAATCACCGCCGTGGGCTTCGCTCATGAGGCGCTGGATCTGCTGCGGGAAAATATCTACGACTGCATGATCATCGACCTCAAGTTGCCGGACATGCTGGGCAATGAGCTGCTCAAGCGCATGTCCACCGAGGACATCCGTTCCTTCCCGCCGGTGATCGTCTACACGGGGCGTAACATGACCCGTGACGAAGAGGCCGAGCTGATGAAATATTCGCGCTCGATCATCATCAAGGGTGCCCGTTCGCCGGAGCGCCTGCTGGATGAGGTCACCCTGTTCCTGCACAAGATCGAGTCGCAGCTCTCCAATGAGCGGCAGAAAATGCTCAAGACGGCCCGCAGCCGCGACAAGGTCTTCGAGGCGCGCAAGATTCTGGTGGTCGATGACGATGTGCGCAATATCTTCGCCCTCACCAGTGCCCTGGAGCACAAGGGCGCGGTGGTGGAGATCGCCCGTAACGGCATTGAAGCCATTGCAAAGCTCAATGAGGTCGAGGATATCGATCTGGTGCTGATGGATGTGATGATGCCGGAGATGGACGGTTACGAAGCGACCGTCGAGATTCGCAAGGATCCTCGCTGGCGCAAGCTGCCGATCATTGCGGTGACCGCCAAGGCCATGAAGGACGATCAGGAGCGTTGCCTGCAGGCGGGTTCCAACGATTATCTGGCCAAGCCCATCGACCTTGACCGGTTATTCTCGTTGATTCGGGTCTGGCTGCCGAAAATGGAACGTATTTGAGTAATGGCTGACCAAACGATTTATTTTTTCAGGCTTTTTCATGGCACTTGATCGAAACGCGGATATCGAGCTGCAACTGCTGATCGATGCGATTTACCTGAAATACAGTTACGACTTTCGGGACTATTCCGGCGCGTCCATCAAGCGTCGGGTCAACCATGCTCTGCGTCAGTTCGATTGCAGCACCATTTCTGCCTTGCAGGAGCGTGTGCTGCACGATCCGGCGGCCTTCATGCAATTGCTGCAATTGCTGACCATTCCGGTCAGCGAGATGTTTCGCGATCCTTCGCACTTTCTGGCCATCCGCCAGGAGGTTGTGCCGCTGCTCAGGACCTATCCGTCGATCAAGGTCTGGATCGCCGGATGCAGTACGGGGGAAGAAGTCTATTCGATGGCCATTCTGTTGCGCGAAGAAGGGTTGCTGGAGCGCACGATCATTTATGCCACCGATATCAATCCAAGCTCCCTGGAAAAGGCCAAGCAGGGCATCTTCTCCATGGAGAGCGTGCGGGCCTATGCCGAAAACTATCGCAAGGCCGGTGGTCAGCGCGAGCTCTCGGATTACTACACCTCGGCCTATGATTACGCGATCTTCGACAAGACCTTGCGCGAGAATGTCACTTTCGCCGATCACAGTCTGGCCACTGACAGCGTTTTCTCCGAAACGCAGCTCATTTCATGCCGTAACGTGCTGATCTATTTCAACAAGAACCTTCAGAACCGAACCTTCGGGTTATTCCATGAGTCATTATGCCATCGCGGATTTCTGGCCTTGGGCAGCAAGGAGACTCTGGATTTTTCCGAGTACAGCGATTCTTTCGAAACATTGGTGAAACCGGAACGGATCTACCGGAAAAAATGAAAACCACCTTCAGTGTCGAGTCGGCCGATTGCATTCTGCCGGCAGTGGATGCCATTGTCGTCGGTGCCTCGGCGGGTGGTGTGGAAGCATTGCTGAAAATATTCGGCATGCTCAGGCCGGGCTTTGCTCTGCCGATCATCGCTGTCCTGCATCTGCCGGAGGAGCGCCGCAGCCAGTTGGCCCATGTATTCCAGAATCGTCTGGCAATCCCGGTCAAGGAAGCTGACGACAAGGAGTCCATCATGCCCGGCACGCTGTATTTTGCGCCTGCCGGTTATCACCTGTCGGTGGAGAACGATCACAGCTTTTCATTGAGTCAGGAAGAGCGCGTTTTTCATTCGCGGCCCAGCATCGATATCCTGTTCGATTCGGCTGCGGATGCCTTTGGCTCACGCCTTGCAGGCGTATTGCTGACCGGTGCCAATAACGATGGGGCGCTCGGCTTGGCAAAAATAAACAGATACGGTGGTTTTACCGTGATTCAGGATCCGGATCAGGCCCTGGCGCGCACCATGCCAGAGGCGGCTCTGGCGCTTCATTCGCCTGATTACCTTCTGCCTTTGAATGAAATAGGCCAACTGCTGGTCAAGCTGGAACGAATCACATGCTAAATGAAATCCAGGCAAAACTGCTCATAGTCGACGATTTGCCGGAAAACCTGCTTGCCCTGGAAGCATTGATCAAACGCGATGACCGCACGGTGTACAAGGCCTTGTCGGCCGATGAAGCCTTGTCCCTGTTGTTGCAGCATGAGTTCGCCCTGGCCATCCTCGACGTGCAGATGCCTGGCATGAACGGTTTCGAGCTGGCCGAGATGATGCGCAGCACGGAAAAGACCAAACATATCCCCATTGTGTTTGTCAGCGCGGCGGGGCGTGAACTCAACTACGCCTTCAAGGGTTACGAAAGCGGAGCCGTGGACTTCCTGCACAAGCCGCTGGATATCCACGCGGTCAAGAGCAAGGTCAATGTCTTTGTCGAGCTGTATCGCCAGCGCAAGGCCGTGAAAATGCAGGTCGAGGCGCTGGAGCAGAGTCGCCAGGAACAGGAAGCTTTGCTCAAGCGTCTGCAGGCGACCCAGGGCGAACTCGAACATGCCATTCGCATGCGCGACGACTTCATGTCCATCGTCTCTCATGAGGTGCGCACGCCCCTCAATGGCCTGATTCTGGAAACCCAGTTGCGCAAGTTGCATCTTGCCAAGGACAACACATCGGCGTTCACCCTGGACAAACTGCGCGGCATGGTCGAGCGCGACGAGCGCCAGATCCAGAGCCTGATCCGGCTGATCGAGGACATGCTCGATGTGTCCCGCATCCGCACCGGCAAGCTGTCGATCCGGCCCAATGCTTTTGATCTGAGTGAGCTGGTGGGCCAGTTGCTGGAAAACTTCGCGGCTCAGATTGCTGCGACCGAATCCACCGTTACCCTGTTTGCCGACGAGACGGTCATCGGGGTCTGGGATGAATTCCGGATCGAGCAGGTGGTAGCCAACCTGCTGACCAATGCCATGCGCTACGGTGCCCGCAAGCCGATCGAGGTGCGTGTGTATTGTGCAGATGGCGAGGCACGGGTCGAGGTGACCGATCAGGGGATCGGTATTTCCGAGGAAAACCAGAAACGCATCTTCCAGCAGTTCGAGCGGGTAACGGCCAAGCATGCGGTGGCCGGCCTGGGACTTGGCCTGTTTATCTCCGAGCAGATTGTGCTGGCCCATGGCGGCCGGATAGTCGTGGAAAGCGAAGAGGGCAAGGGCTCGACATTCCGGGTCTGCCTGCCGCTGTAGGATTGATACCTCCCTCTGGGTTGTGCGAAGTTTCAGAAAAATTTGCGCAACCTCTACAGCGCGCCGTGGTCGTATTGGCAGCTACTATTTACAGAACAAAGGCAGTTCCATGAGCGCTGATGCAGAAAACGTCGTACTAATCGTCGAAGACGAACCCTTGATTCTGATGCTGTTGGCCGACTATCTGTCGGGCGAGGGCTATCGGGTCTTGCAGGCCTCCAACGGCGAGCAGGCGTTCGAGATTCTGGCTACCAAGCCCCATCTGGACCTGATGATCACCGACTATCGCCTGCCAGGCGGTTTCTCCGGCGTGATGATTGCCGAGCCGGCCGTCAAGCTGCGCCCTGAACTGAAGGTCATCTTCATCAGCGGCTACCCGGCGGAAATCCTGGATTGCGACAGCCCTATCACCCGCAAGGCGCCGATCCTTGCCAAGCCATTCACCATGGAAACCCTGCATACCCAGATTCAGCGCCTTCTGGCCTGAGACTCTGGCCATTCAGGCTTCAATCATCTCCCGCACCTTGGATGTCAGGTGATCGAACGCAAAGGGTTTGGTGATCATCTGCATGCCTGTGTCCAGAAAACCCGAGCGTGCGGCTGCATGTTCGGCATAACCGGTAATGAACAGCACTTTCAACTCAGGTCTTAACTGCCGGGCTATTTCGGCCAGTTGTCGACCGTTCATGCCGGGCAGGCCGACGTCGCTGATCAGCAGGTCGATGCGCTGATCCGATTCCAGGACCGGTACCGCGCCTCGTGCATCGCCTGCCTCTATGTAGGCATATCCCAGCTCGCTGAGTACCGCGCAGACCAGGGCTCGTACGGCCGGATCGTCTTCGACTATCAGGACGGTTTCGCCTTCTTTGGCGCAAAGGGTATTGCCCTGATAACTCTGTTCGTTTTCGGGTTGATCGCCCTGGAAGCGCGGCAGAAACAATTGCACGGTAGTGCCGCGACCGACTTCGCTCTGGATGGCAACATGGCCATGAGATTGTTTGCTGAAGCCATAGATCATCGACAATCCGAGCCCCGTACCCTGGCCGATGGGTTTGGTGGTGAAGAACGGATCGAAGGCACGGTTGACAATGGCCTCCGGCATGCCGCAGCCGTTGTCGCTGACGCTCAGGACCACATAGTCGCCCGGCAAGAGGTTTTCATGGGCGTTGGTGAACGACTTGTCCAGCCGCTGGTTGAAGGTTTCGATCTGCAAATGCCCACCATCGGGCATGGCGTCCCGGGCATTGAGTACCAGATTGAGCAGAGCATTTTCCAGTTGGTTGGGATCGGCTTCGGCTGTCCATAGCTCGGCATTGAAGCGCATGTCCAGGTGAATGCTTTCATTGAGGCTGCGCTGGATCAGTTCGCCCATGGAACTGACCAACTGGTTCATTTCCACCGGTTTGGAGTCCAGCGACTGGCGCCTGGAAAACGCCAGCAGTCGATGGGTAAGGGCGGCGGCACGGTTGGCCGAGGTCACGCCCAGGTCGATCAGTTTATCCAGTTCTTCGACACGGCCCCGTTCCAGGCGTCGCCTGATCAGTTCGAGGCTGCCGATGATACCCGTGAGCATGTTGTTGAAGTCGTGAGCGATGCCGCCGGTCAATTGGCCGACGGCCTCCATCTTCTGTGACTGACGTAGAATTTCCTCTTTATTGCGCAGTTGTGACGTTCGCTCTTCGACCTGCTGCTCAAGGGTTTCGTTGAGACTGCGCAGCTGGGCTTCGGCCTGCTTGCGCTCGGAGATATCGGAGGTCACGCCGACAAGGGCGCTGACCCGGCCGTTCTTGGCGCGGATGGCCCGGGCGCGGACATCGACCCAGTTGACCGAGCCGTCCGGCCAGATATCGCGGTATTCGATGATGAAATCGACGCCCGTATCCAGGCTGCGTTGCAAGGCCGATTGCATGCGGGGCTGATCTTCGGGGTGAACCGTTTCCAGCCAGTCGTCGTAGCTGAAATTGTCGTGTTCTTCACGACCATAGTGGGATTTGCTGATGGCCGAACAGGTGAGCACAAGAAATTCGGCTTCCAGTTGCCAGGAGCCGAGACGACCTGCCTTGAGTGCGTTTTGCAGGCGTCTCTCGCCTTCCACCAGATCTTCCATCCGGGCTCGGGCTTCGTACTGCCGCCTTCGTCCACGCACAGCCGTTGACACCAGACTGACCAGGGTCGCGGGATGGAAAGGGCGTTCCAGAAAGGTGACATTGCCCAGCAGACTGCCGAGCCGCGTCGAAGGGTTCTGCTCCGGTCCGCCGTGGTGCGTGAGCAACACCACGGGCAGATCGGACCAGGCTGGCTGGTTGGCCAGCAGGCTGAGCAACGGGTTGATGTCCCTGCCGCGCAATGCTTCTTCGGCAATCACTGCAAGTCCGGCACCCATACTCAGTTCGTGGCCAAGTTCATTGAGGTCGCGGGCGATCGTAGCCCGATAGCCCGCTTCCTCAAGGATCATTACCGCAATCTGGCTGTCACGCCCTCTGGGGGCCAGAATGACAGCCCGTTCCGATAACAATCCGCTGGCACTCACTCGTCTTCATCCTTGAGCAGTGGCTTGCTTTCGCCAAAGTAATCGGGAGCACCTCGCAGGATTCCCTGAAAGGCTGCCAGTGGATCGCCTATCCTCAGGCCGCTCCTGCCGATTCGGTATTCGCGAATCGTCGATTCGTGAGTACCGGTTCGCTTCTTGATGATGGATATGGCCCGGCGGATCTGGCCGAGCGCCTCGAAGTAGCGCAACAGTATCACTGTGTCCGCCAGATAGGTAATGTCTACTGGCGCTTGCATGTCACCGACCAGACCGTGCTGTGCCACGGTCATGAAGGTAGAGGCGTTCTGTCGGTTGAGATAGAGCAGAAGTTCATGCATGTGCAGAACCAGCGAATTCTCTTCCGGCATTGCCGCCTGGTAGCCGTTGATGCTGTCGATGACCACAGTCTTGATCTGTTTTTCATCTACACAACGACGAACCCTGTGGGAGAACTCCCCCGGTGACAATTCAGCTGCGTCCACCTGCTCGACCAGCAGGTTGCCGGTGTCCTGCAGGGCCTTGAGATCGATACCTATCTTTCTCATCCGCTCGAACAGCAGCCCCAGTTCTTCATCGAAGATGAACAGGCCGACCCGTTCGCCACGGGCGACGGCTTCAGCGGCAAATACCAGGGCGATCAGGGATTTGCCAGTGCCGGCCGGACCAAGGATCAGCGTACTCGAGCCTCCGTCTATGCCGCCACCGAGCAGTTCGTCCAGTTCCTTGATGCCGCTGCTGAGTTGCTTGTGGACATAGTCGCTGCGGTGTTCTGCCGCGACCAGCCGTGGGAACACATGGACACCATCCGGCATGATGGTGAAATCATGAAAGCCGCCGCGATACTTCTGGCCGCGATATTTGACGATCTTTATGCGTCGCCGCTCCGCGCCGTAGTTGGGCGTCAGTTCCTGCAGGCGGATGACGCCATGGGCGACGCTGTGTACGGTCTTGTCCAGTGTCTCGGCGGTCAAGTCGTCAAGCAGCAGGACGGTAGTGTCGTAGCGTGCGAAATAATGTTTGATGGCCAGGATCTGCCGCCTGTAACGCAGTGAACTTTGCGCCAGCAGACGAATTTCAGAAAGGCTGTCGATGACTACGCGGGAAGGCTTGACGCGTTCCACCACATCAAAGATCTGCCGTGTCGCTTCCCCCAGTTCAAGGTCGGAGGAGTACAGCAGGCTCTGATGCTGCTCATCATCGAGCAGGCTTTCAGGAGGTGTCAGTTCGAAAATCTCGATGTTCTTGTCCAGTTCCCAGCCGTGGGAACGTGCTCCTTCACGTAACTCTCGTTCGGTTTCCGAAAGTGTGATGTACAGGCAGACTTCACCCGCTTGGGCACCCGCTCGCAAGAAATGCAGCGCGACGGTGGTCTTGCCGGTTCCGGGTTCTCCTTCGAGAAGGAAAACGTGATTGCGTGAAAGACCACCCGAAAGGATGTCATCCAGACCTTCTATACCGGTTACCGCTTTTGAGTTTTCCAAGTATTGCCCTCTTGTTTCCGATTACAGGCAATGAATCTGGACCCTTTTTGACGGGTGCGGTTCAGACTTTTTATCCCGCAGACACTGGACTGCAGCTGATTCCGGGTCCGGGAAATGTCACAAAAGTCGCCTTACGACAGCCGGTAAGTGATTGCTATAGTCCGCTTTATTCAGACAATAACTACCCCCCGAGGATGATGCCGTGTCCGATTACCAAGCCTTTCTCGTCGAGCTGACTGACCACATCGCTCATGTGCAGATTAATCGACCGGACAAGGTCAATGCCATGAATGCCGCCTTCTGGACCGAGATCATAGAGATATTCCAATGGATCGAGGAAAACGATGAGGTTCGCGTCGTGGTCCTGAGCGGTGCGGGCAAGCATTTTTCCTCCGGAATCGACCTGGCGCTGCTGGCTTCCATCGCCGGCCAGATGGGCAAGGATGTGGGGCGCAATGCGCGCCTGTTGCGCAACAAGATCCAGCAGATGCAGGCTTCGTTCACTGCCGTGGACAACTGCCGCAAGCCGGTGCTGGCGGCGATTCATGGTTACTGCCTGGGCGGAGCAATCGACCTGGTTTCCGCCTGTGACATGCGTTATGCCGCAGCCGATGCGCAATTCTCGATCCGGGAAATCGACATGGGCATGGCCGCCGATGTCGGCACCCTGCAGCGTCTGCCGCGGATCATTGGCGATGGCATGATGCGGGAGCTGGCCTATACCGGGCGTACAGTCGGTGCCGAGGAGGCTCTGCGCATCGGTCTGGTCAACAGCACCTTTGCCGATGCGCCGAGCCTGCTCGAGGCTGTCTTTGCCATCGCCCGTGAAATCGCCGCCAAGTCGCCCATCGCGATAGAAGGCACCAAGCAGATGATCGCCTACATGCGTGATCATCGTATCGATGACGGTCTCGAACACGTTGCCATCTGGAACTCTGCCATGCTGCAATCGGTCGATCTCAGGCTGGCCATGGCTGCGCACATGAGCAAACAGAAGCCGGTTTTCGACAATTAAGGAGTCTTGTCATGACACGCCCGGCGCGTTGGACAACTGCAGTTCTGGATACCTCGGCCACAGGTGGCTGGGCCGTGGTTCATGGTGATCAGGGTTTTCTGCTTGACGGCAATGGCGTCATGTTTCCAAGGGAATGGCTGAAGCGTCAGGACCTGCCCGTACAAAGCGAGCATGGCATCGGCCATTTCGATGGCGAGCCGGTCTATGTGCTGGTGCTCGATCGGTCGGTAGAGGTCGAAGGCTGTACCTGGCAGGGGCTGCGCCAGTTCATGCTGCAGGGCGATTTTGCGGTCTATCAGAAGCTCGGCTATGCGGCGCAGATCAGTACCTGGGCTCGCGAGCATCGATTCTGTGGTGCCTGTGGCCGCCCGACGGTGCAGATTCCCGGTGAACGGGCCATGTACTGCGAACATGACAACCTGCGTTTCTACCCGCGCATCTCGCCAAGCATGATCGTGCTGATTACCCGTGGCGATGAAATCCTGCTGGCCCGTTCACCGCGTTTCGTGACCGGCGTCTACAGCACTCTGGCAGGCTTTGCCGAGCCCGGCGAGTCGGCCGAGGACTGTGTACGCCGGGAGGTGATGGAAGAAGTGCAGATCCGCATCCGCAACATCACTTACATGGGCAGCCAGTGCTGGCCGTTCCCGCATTCGATGATGCTGGGTTTCCACGCCGAATATGAAAGCGGTGAAATCGTGCCTCAGGCCGATGAGATCGAAGATGCGCGCTGGTTTCATGTCGATGATCTGCCGCCGTTACCGGCCAGCCGCTCCATTGCGCGCTATCTGATCGAAGCGTATCTGGCCCGTCGCTCAGGCGCCCCCGAACCAGTGCTGCCAGGCTAGGCGCACGGTCAGGCCCAGGACCACGATTATGAACACCGGACGAATGAATTTGGCGCCGCCCTTGATGGCGGTGCCTGCGCCGAAATAGGCGCCGAGCATCACCGACAGGCCCATGCTCAGTCCGAGGACGAAGTCCACCTGACCCGAAAAGATGAATATCGACAAGGCGACGGCATTGCTGACGAAGTTCATGCTGCGCGCCACACCGCTGGCCTTCACCAGATCCACCGGATACATCATCAGCGTGCTGACGGTCCAGAAGGCACCGGTGCCCGGTCCTGCGACGCCGTCATAGAAGCCCAGCGTCAGACCCTGAGGCAATTGCCATGTCTTCCTGATCGGTGCATTGCTGTCCAGCGGAGCCTTGGGGGTGCCGCCGAACAGCAGATACAGACCGCAGCCGAACACAATCACCGGCAGCATCTGGTTGATCCATTCGGCAGGCAGATAATGCGCGATCACTGCGCCGAGAGCCGCGCCCACGGCGGTGCCCACCAGTGCATGAGCCCATTGCCGGGGATGGAAAAGCTTGCGGCGGTAGTAGGTAAAGCTGGCCGTGGCCGAGCCGAAGGTCGAGCTGAGCTTGTTGGTGCCCAGCACCAGATGCGGCGGCAGGCCGGCTGTCATAAGGGCAGGGGTGGTCAATAGCCCGCCGCCTCCGGCAATGGCATCGATGAATCCGGCGATGAAAGCAACAACGATCAGAATGGCGAGGGTGGCAAGGTCGACACTGAGTTCAAAAGGCATGTTCGGTATGGCTTATAAGGCAGGGGGGCAGAATGGCTGCCCGGAGGCGTGCATTCTACTCCCCTGTCTGCCCGGTGTCAGACAATGGTCGAAGGCGTTTTCAGATTTCACCCAGCCCGACCCAGCGCTGTTCTCGTGCAGCGAGGCGAATGGCGGCTGCCAGGCGTTCGATCTGCCAGGCCTCTTCAAAGTCCGGCCCTCGCTTGCCAAGGCCGCATACGGCCTGAATCAGTGAGTGAACCTCCAGCGTCTTGAGTTCGTTGTAACCCAATTGATGGCCAGGTGCGGGGCAGAAGGCCGCATAGCCTGCCTGGGCGGGACCCGCGAGTATCCGCTGGAAGCCATCGCGCCCGGTTGCGCCGCTGCGATAGATGCGCAGCTCGTTCAAGCGCTCCTGATCGAAGGCCAGAGTGCCGCGGGTGCCACTGATTTCAAAGCTCAGGTGGTTCTTGTAGCCATGTTTGAGCCAACTGCTGCTGAAAGTGCCGCGTGCACCGCTGGCAAAGCGCAGCAGGGCGTGAGTCTGATCGTCTACGGCAATCGGGCGCAGCTCGTTGCTGCCGTGGGTGGCTGGACGCTGGCGATGCACGGTGCTTGAATCGGCGCACACCGCTTCGATATCGCCCAGCAGGTAGCGGGCCATGGCCAGCAGATGGCTGCCAAGGTCGGCCAGTGCTCCACCGGCATGCGCGGCTTCACAGCGCCATGACCATGGCGAGGCCGGGTCGCCCATGAAATCCTCGCTGAATTCGCCCTGAAAACTGATGATTTCCCCCAGCTCGCCTGCTTCGATCATCTCTTTTGCGAGGTCGATGATCGGGTTGTGCTGATAGTTGTAACCCACTTGCGTCAAAACGCCAGCGGCCTCGGCACTGCGGCGCATTTCATCCGCCTGGGCAAGACTGACCGCCAGAGGCTTTTCGCAATACACGGCCTTTCCCGCAGCGATGGCTGCCATGGCCATGGGGAAATGCAAATGATTGGGTGTGGTGATCGCCACGACTTGTACCTGGGGGTCGTCGATCAGTTGTTGCCAGTCGCTGTGGCTGCGCTCAAAGCCCCATGCCTGGGCACATTGCTCGGCGCGGGCGCTGTCCGCATCGGCCAGAGCAGCCAGGTGAACAGGCACAGGCAACTCAAAGGCCGCGCTGACATTGCGAAACGCCAGGGCATGGGCGCGCCCCATGAAACCGGTGCCGATCAGGCCGATACCCAGTGGGGCGGTGAGAGGGATTTTCCGCATGACAATCTCCATGATGGATTATTGTTTTTCGGAAAATATATTCCATAAAATTTAATTATGGAAATTTAATTCTTGTTTTGTGCTGGGCAGTCAAGGCATACGTAAACTTGTGGGAGGCAGCTTGCCGGTTAAAAGGCCCGAAAACCGGCAGATATTTTGCGTATGCACGCTGAAGTCGCCAGCAAGCTGTCTGCCACAAAGTGATTGCTCCTGGCTCAGGAAAGAAACCCGCCATCCACATTCAACGCAACGCCAGTGGTGTAGCTCGATGCTTCACTGGCCAGATACAGCACCGCGCCTGCCATTTCGCTGGGAGCAGCCACGCGCTTGAGGGGAATCTGAGCCAGCGCCATGTTGAGGATGGCGTCGTTCTTGACCAGTGCCGAGGCGAACCTGGTGTCGGTGAGGCCTGGCAGCAGGGCGTTGCAACGGATACCGAAGGCCGCACATTCCTTGGCAAATACCTTGGTCATATTGATGACGGCTGCCTTGGTCACCGAATAGATGCCCTGGAACTGACCCGGGGATACGCCATTGATCGAGGCCACATTGATGATGCTGCCGCCGCCGTTTTCACGCATCAGCTTGCCGGCTTCCACCGACATGAAGAAGTAACCGCGAATGTTCACGTCCACGGTCTTCTGAAAAGCACCGAGGTCCGTATCCAGCACATTGCAGAATTGCGGGTTGGTGGCCGCATTGTTGACCAGCACGTCCAGGCGACCGAACTGTTGGCGAATCTGCTCGAACACGCTTTGAATCTGTTCCATCTCACCGATATGGCAGGCAATGGCCGTCGCCTTGCCACCTTCGGCGATAATCGCATCTGCAACCTGCTGGCAGCCCTCGATCTTGCGGCTGGAAACAATGACATGCGCGCCTTGCTGAGCCAGCAGCCTGGCAATGGCTTCACCGATACCGCGGCTGGCACCGGAAACGAAGGCGATCTTGCCATCAAGGTCGAATAACTGGGTTCTGGACATGGTGGTTTCCTTGGGTCACTGCACTCAAAGGCTGGATTTTTCGATCACTTGCAGGCTCATGCGCTCCAGCAGCAGGTTCATCTGAATGAACTGCGCGAAGCGTTTGTCCCGGGTCTGGCCGTGGAAGAAACGGTAGTAGATCTGCTGCACGATGCCCGCCAGACGGAACAGGCCATAGGTGTAATAGAAATCGAAGTTGTCGATACGAATGCCTGAGCGTTCGGCGTAGTACTCGACAAATTGCTCGCGGGTCAGCATGCCGGGGGCATTGCTGGGCTGGCGACGCATCAGTTGCACGGGCGCAGGGTCGTCGGCCTGTATCCAGTAAGCCAGGGTGTTGCCCAGATCCATCAGCGGATCGCCCAGCGTGGTCAGTTCCCAGTCCAGCACGCCGATGATGCGCATCGGGTTTTCTGGGTCGAGAATCACGTTGTCGAAGCGGTAATCGTTGTGCACGATGGCTGGCTGCGGATGGTCGGCGGGCATTTTCTCTGTCAGCCAGTTCCTGACCTTTTCCCAGGCGGGAGCGTCGGGAGTCATGGCTTTCTCGTAGCGCTCGCTCCAGCCCAGGATCTGCCGCTCGACATAACCCTGCGGTTTGCCCAGATCGGCCAGGCCGCAGGCCTGATAGTCGACCCGATGCAGTTCTACCAGCTTGTCGATGAAGCTTTTGCACAGTGCCTCGGTCTGCCCGGCGTCCAGATTCAATTCCGGCGGCAGGTCCGAGCGCAGAATGATGCCCTTGACCCGCTCCATAACGTAGAAGTCGGAACCGATCAGGCTTTCATCGGTGCAATGCGCATAGGCTTTCGGGCAATAGGGGAACGCCTCCCTGAGGCCGTTGAGAATGCGGAACTCGCGGCCCATATCGTGAGCCGACCTGGCTTTTTGCCCGAATGGCGGGCGGCGCAGAACGAACTCCTGTTCGGGGTAGCGGACCAGATAAGTGAGGTTCGAAGCACCTCCCGGAAACTGGCTGATCTGCGGCAAGCCGCTGAGACCGGGTATCCGGGTTTTGAGGTAGGGATCGATGAGGTGTGCGTCCAGCTCTTCGCCTGGACGAATATCCGTGGACTGGTCGGTGAGCGCCATGCTTATTCCTGCTTATTATGGTCTGCCAGGATCATTGGCTAATCTAATGAACCACGTGTCTGCGAACAACCCTGGGCGAGCCTTATAGGCTAGCGTGTTGCCCGTCGATCAGCCGGTTTGATTCAGGCGAAAAAAAACCGAAGCCCTTGAGCTTCGGTTTTCTTGTGCATCGCCAGGAGGCAGCTCCCGGATCAGACCGGAAACAGATCGCTCAGCTTCATGGCCAGCATCATGTCGCCTTCGGCGCGCAGCTTGCCGCCCATGAAGGCCTGCATGCCATCGGTCTCGCCGCTGACGATGCCTTTGAGGGTTTCGCTGTCCATGATCAGGGTCACGTTGGCGTCAGGGTTCTCACCTTCCTGCAGTTCGCAGGTGCTGTCCTTGACGATCAGGGCGTAGTGCTTGTCTTCGTCAGTGATGTTGAAACCGAAAACCAGGTCCAGGCCCGCAGCGGCGCTTGGGTTGAACTTGGCTTTCATGGTTTGGACAGCTTCGGCTACTGAGGTCATGGTCTTATCCTTTTAGGGTTGGTTCTGGCGCCGTTCAGGGCGCGATTTGCCGGACTCAGCGGTAAGTGATGAGTTCCGGCGCCTTCAGCAGTTGCAGGTGTGTGTCACTGTTGAAGGAAGCCAGGGTTACCTTGCTGCCACTGAATTCCAGTCGGTTCAGCGAGGTGTTGACGATATGCCAGTTAAGCTCGAATGCCTGCTGCGCGGGCATTCCGGTAACAAGGTGCAGCAAAGCCGTGATGGTGCCGCCGGAAGTGAACACGGCGATGCGCTCATGTCTGCCGGCCGCTTCGATGATTCTGTCCAGGCCCGCTTTTACGCCAGCGACGAATGCCAGCCAGCTTTGCATGCCTGGTGTGTCGTGTTCGCCGCCCAGCCAGCGGCTGACGATCTGCGCGAACAGGCGCTGGAATTCGGCCGGGTTATGGCCGGCATTGCGCAGGATATTCAGGGCGTCGGGTTCATCGGGGAGCATGGCGGGTATCAGGGCGCGCACGACACCCTCGGCATCGAACTCATTGAAGGCGCTGTCGATTTCCAGTGCAGGTGCTTCAAGACCGGCCTCGGCCAGTTGGGCCAGAGCATTCTGTGCAGTGTCTTTCTGACGCCGCAGATTGCCGGACAGGCAACGGTCCAGGCGTAGCCCGAGTTGTGCCAGATGCGCGCCGAGTACCTGAGCCTGACGGATACCGACAGGCGACAGGACGTCGTAATCGTCTGCACCGAATGAAGCCTGGCCATGTCGTATCAGATAAATGCTGCCCACGTCCGTGTCGTCTCGGTACGTTGAAGGTCCGGCGAGGTTATGGGGGATGGCCGGGGCCTGTCAACGAAAAAACATACGCTCGTTTGAAATTACTGTTTTAACTATTTGCAACAGGTAGCGCGCTGGTGAACGCCCGGACGCGTCGGTATGCTTTAGCCATCGCAGCCCTTGACTGGTAAGGGCGCAACGCAAGTGAGGAACATCTGTGGATTTTGTCGCCGATTACGCAAGTTTTCTGGCCAGGACGGTGACGCTGGTCATTGCCATCGTCATCGTGCTCGTGGCTATTGCGTCAGTACGTGGAAAAGGCCGTCGCAAGTCGGCAGGACAACTTCAGGTCACCAAGCTCAACGAGTTCTACAAAGGCTTGCGCGAGAATCTGGAGCAGGTACTGCTCGACAAGGATCGCCTCAAGGTCTTGCGCAAGGAGCAGGCCAAGGCTCTGAAGAAAGAGAAGAAGCAGGCCGAGCCCGAGGTCAAGCCACGGGTCTACGTGCTGGATTTCAATGGCGACATCAAGGCTTCCGCCACCGAAAGCATGCGTCATGAAATCACCGCATTGCTGACCCTGGCCACCGAAAAGGACGAAGTGGTCCTGCGTCTGGAAAGCGGCGGCGGCATGGTCCACAGCTATGGCCTGGCATCATCGCAACTGGCGCGTATCCGTCAGGCGGGGATTCCGCTGACCATTTGCATCGACAAGGTCGCGGCCAGCGGCGGTTACATGATGGCCTGCATCGGCAACAAGATCATCAGCGCTCCGTTCGCGATCCTCGGCTCGATTGGCGTCGTGGCGCAGTTGCCCAACGTGAACCGGCTGCTGAAAAAGCACGATATCGATTTTGAAGTCCTGACCGCAGGCGAGTACAAGCGCACTTTGACCGTATTTGGCGAAAACACCGAAAAGGGCCGCGAGAAGTTCCAGCAGGACCTGGATATCACCCATGACCTGTTCAAAGGCTTCGTCGCCAGCTATCGCCCGCAGTTGTCCATCGATGAGGTGGCGACCGGTGAAGTCTGGCTGGGTATGGCGGCTATTGAGAAGCAACTGGTCGATGAGTTGCAGACCAGCGATCAGTATCTGGCCGAGCGGGCCAAGGAGGCAGAGGTCTTTCACTTGAACTACGCCCAGCGCAAGAGCCTGCAGGAGCGGGTGGGGCTGGCGGCCGAATCATCGGTGGATCGGCTGGTGACCGGCTGGTGGAATCGTTTGACCCAACAGCGTTTCTGGTGATGCCTTCGCGAATGAATTGGCTCCTACCGCGTAGGTAATGCTGTAGGAGTTCTCCCGCCGCCCCGGCACCGCCCTGTCGCGTAGCAAACAGGTGCCGTGTGGTTGCTGATTGAGGGTCCGGCTTGAGGCTGCCTTGCGCCTTTACGGCGCGTCACTTTGGTTTCGGCCAAAGTAACCAAAGCCATTGCTCCGGGTTCGGCCCCGCCTGACGGCGGGGGTCCTTCGTTCCGACACTGATCCGGCGGTCGCCGCAATGGGCCATCCATGGCCCTGTGCGGCTAACTCTGCATCCTTGCAGAGTTACCACCGGATCAGTGCCTTCACTCAGCCTTCACCAACGTCGCGTTCTGCAGCGCCCTCACGATTGCGGCAAAGAGCTTTTACGCTTGCGCTTTTTAAACCGAGATCTTCCAGACACCGCCGATTGCGACGTAAGGGAAGGCCGAGTGGAGGTATTGCGCAGTGGGTTGCGAGGCAGGACGCCGAGCAAGCGCCGCAGGGCCATGGAAGGCCTGTCGGCGCGTACCCACGGAGCAATGCCGGAGCGAGGGAACCCCG
>JAAIGF010288910.1_pt1 | contig 22183 bp, 20 predicted proteins | sample 6487441 | NCBI WGS metagenome assembly JAAIGF01 (sample SAMN13974129, study PRJNA590717) | phyllosphere metagenome | biome: pepper field; feature: multiple bacterial spot infested pepper fields; material: pepper leaves; isolation source: leaves from pepper fields | host: Capsicum annuum ... | reverse complement strand
GCGGTCGACCCCACCCACGATTCCACTGACCAGCGCATGCAGGCTGGCGTTCATGGCATGCACGCCCTGCAGCAGGCGGCCGATTTCGTCGCGGCGCGTCGTGGGAATGTTCTGCGTCAGGTCGCCGGCAGCGATCCGCTCCACGATACGGACAGCGCGATTGATCGGCGGCACCACCAGACGGGCGATGCCCACCGCAGCCAGCAGACCCACGATCAGCGCCAGAGCGACGCCGCCCGCCAGTTGGATGGCGACACTGCGGCGGTCTTCCTCGATCAGCTTGACCTGGGTTTCACGCAGTTCTCCGCCGATCTGGGCCACCTTCGCCCCAAAGTCCACCAGTGTGGCGTTCTCAGCCGCGATCTTCTTCTCGATATCGTCCAGGTCAACCAGCGACATCCGGTAGGCACCCAGGGCCGACAGCAATTGCTGCCCGGCGATACCCGGGAGTACGTCGGCGATATTGCGGGCAGTCGTGATCGCGCCATCCAGCGCCTCGTCGCTGGCCGACCCGGCATCCGTGGTCAGCCCCTCGACGATGACACGCCGCACATTGGCCAGCTCACCATAGAGCGTTCTGACGTCCAGTTCCGGATTAGGATTCATCAACACCTGCTCGGCGAAACCGAAGGCCGTCAGGATGTCGCGCGTGGCCTTGTCGGCCCGGGCGTCGTAACTGATTGCCTGCTCGTGAAGTTGGCGGATCCGCTGCACAGTCTCCAGGTAAGGCCCCGCAAACAAGTCTCGCAACTCTTGCAGTTGCTCGCGGCTCTTGGCCGATCTGAACCGCTTGGACGCACCGTCCAGGAAATCGACGGATTCCTGCACGGCTGCGACATAGGCAGCCGTCGACGCTTCATTGGCCTTCGCGATGCCGAAATTCAGACGCGCGATATGTGCTGCCTGCGAATGACGCAAGACGATCGCGATATCGAGCGAGCGATCATTGCGATGCATTATGTCGGTGGTTCCGAACCACCCCACGCTGCCGACGAAAAGCGTCAAAAGCAGCGTCAGACCGAACCCCACCGCCAGCTTGTGAGACACCTTTATGTTGTTGAAGAATCCGAGCATGTTCCGTCCGAGTTAAGAAGCATGCGTCTTATACGGGTGAAAACCCTTTATAGATTTGTCATTTCCTGAACAATTATTGTTGCGCCGTTCGATCAGCCAACGCGCTGATATCTCCGCGCGGATTGGCAAGACAAGGCCTGCGCCCAAACCAAAAACGGACCAAGGTCGAACGATGGGAAATGGCGCAATGCCGGGATGCGCTTGCGTGGTCAAACCACGGCAAGGGTATGGACGCCTCGAACGAGGCGTCCGGAGGTCGATCAGAACTCGTTGCGGATGCGGCGATAGGCCGACGACAGGCTCACGTTGGTGTGGGCCACCGATTCCGAGAACGTCCGCGTCGACGGTGCGACCTGCGGCAAGGCGCTCAGATCGGTGTGGCGCGTGACGTGGGTCATCGAGGTCACGTAGAAGCCTGATGGAATGTCGGCACCGTCGACCACACTGTTGTGACGCACCACCGCCTGGTCGTGAATCACGCAGTTGAACAGTACCGAGTTGAAGCCGATGAACACGTTGTTGCCCACCGTGCACGGGCCGTGCACGATCGAACGGTGGGCGATCGATGTGTTGGCGCCGATGGTCACGGCCGCGCCATCCTTGGAGTGGATGACCACGCCGTCCTGGATATTGGAGTTGGCACCGATGCGGATCGGGTCCATGGTGCCCTGCTCGTTGACTTCGTCGGCACGAATGACGGCGTAGGGCCCGATGAAGACGTTTTCGCCGACTTCGATCTTCCCGCACAGAATGGCGGTGGGGTCGACGAAAGCGGTTTCATGGACGACGGGAAAATCGCCGCTGGGATTCTTGCGCAACATGCTGGGGGTCACTCCGTTTCACGCCACGACGGCGCCGCCATCGAGCGATGGACCGGCCTGCCGTGGCGACATTCTTATCTGCATGGATGGCGGGCGCCCGCGGAAGCCGCGTTCAATCCTGGCTGCGCCAGTCGTCGAGCTGACGCCGGTCGTGCTTGGTGGGACGGCCCCGGATCTCACGTGCCGGGTCGCGGGCCTGCCGATTGAGTTCGATCGCTTCGAGGCGTCGCTTCAGCCCCTCGGCGGTTTCGTCGTAAAGCGTGCGGGCGAACGGCGCCGGCCCGCGAATGGCCGACAATCCGCGCACGACGACGTCGAAAACCTGGTCGCCCGCGCGAATGTTGACGCGGTCACCAGGGCGCACGGCACGCGACGCCTTGGGACGTTCGCCGCCGATCTGGACCCTGCCGTTTTCCACCGCGGTCTGCGCAAGCGTGCGCGTTTTGAAGAACCGGGCGGCCCACAGCCATTTGTCGATGCGTTGTTCTTCCATCAATGCTCCTGCACACGGCGCGTACGGTGTCGTGTCGCGCCGCGTCGGGTGCAAATTGGGGCAGCTCAGACGGATTTCAATCCTGCGCGCCCAGGGCCACGGCGCGCTCGCGTTGCAGGGCACGCGTGTCGGCCCGGGCCTGCGCATCGCTGTCGCTGGTCGACCAGCCCCGCAGGTGCTGCGCGACCAGCCGGCCCAGGGCACCGATCCAGGGCGCGGTGTCGTTCAGGGCCGGGATGTAGCGATACTCCTTGCCGCCTGCTTTCATATAGGCCGCCCGCGCCTCTTCCGCGATTTCTTCCAGGGTCTCCAGGCAATCGCCGACGAAGCCCGGGCAGAACACGTCGACCGAATCCACGCCCTTCTCCGCCAGGCCGATCAGCGTCGGCTCGGTGTAGGGCTGCAGCCATTCCGCCGCGCCGAAGCGGCTCTGGAAGGTGACAATGAATTCGTCTTCCGACAGCCCCAGGCGCGTCGCCAGCAGGCGGCCGGTCTTGTGGCACTCGCAGTGGTACGGGTCGCCCTGCGTGAGCGAACGCTTCGGGATGCCGTGGAAGCTCATGACCAGCTTGCGGGCGCGCCCGTGCTCGGCCCAGAAGCCTTCCACCCGGGCAGCCAGCGCATCGATGTAGCCGGGGTCGTCGTGGAAGTGACGGACGTAGCGCACCTCGGGCTGGTTGCGCGATTTCGCCAGCCAGCGGCCCACCGTATCGATCACGGTGGCGGTGCTGCTGGCGGCGTACTGGGGATACAGCGGCAGCACCAGCACACGCTCGATGCCATCGGCCCGCAGGGTATCGAGCACGTCGGGAATCGACGGGTTGCCGTAGCGCATGGCGTGCGCCACCTTGACCACGTGCCCCTGCTCGCGCAGCCACGCCTGCACCGCGGCCGACTGGCGCTGCGTCCACACGGCCAGCGGCGAGCCTTCCTCGGTCCAGATCGACGCGTAGCGCGCGGCGGAATCCTTGGGCCGGGTGTTGAGGATGATGCCGTTGAGAATCGGCCACCAGACCAGCTTCGGGATCTCGATGACGCGCGGGTCCGACAGGAATTGCTTGAGATATCGCCGTACGGCTGCCTTGTCCGGCGCATCGGGCGTGCCGAGGTTGACGAGCAGCACCCCTACACGCGCAGCCACACCATGATCGAATTGCCCGTGACGGTGCGGCGGTTCGGCGGAAAAACGCATCGGCGATCAGACCTGGAAGAAGAGTTCAATATTGCTGGCTGAGCGCGTTCGACAGCAGGCGCGCGGTGATGTCCACCAGCGGAATCACACGATCGTACGACATCCGGGTGGGCCCGATCACCCCTACCGTGCCCACGATCTGCTCGCCGACGCCATAAGGTGCGGTCACGACGCTGACTTCCTCGACCGGCACCAGGTTGGAATCGCCACCGATGAAGATCTGCACGCCCTGCGCCCGGCTGGACACATCGAGCAACTGCATGAGGTCGGTCTTGCGCTCGAACAGGCCGAACATCTTGCGCAGCCGGTCCATGTCGGACGTGATGTCGGTGACCTGCAGCAGGTTGCGTTCGCCGGAAATGACCATGTCCTCGGCCGTGCTGGCGGCTTCGGCACTGGCCTGGACGGCTGCCTGCATCAGGCGCGAGATATCGTCTTTCAGTTGCGCCAATTCGGACTGCAGCGTGCGGCGAACCTCGTCAAAGGACCGGCCGCCGAAGTTCTGATTGAAGAAGTTGGCGGCTTCGGTCAATTCGATGGGCGTGTAGTCGCGCTGCATGAACAGGATGCGGTTCTGCACGTCGCCTTCCGGCGTCACGATGATGAGCAGCACGCGCTTTTCGGACAGGCGAATGAATTCGATCTGCCGAAACGCCTGGGATCGCCGGGGTGCCATCACCACGCCGGCGAACTGGCTGAGATTGGACAGCAGCCCGGCTGCAGCGGAAATCATGCGCTGCGGCTCGGCGGCCGGGAACTGGTCGCGCATGCGCAGCGCCTCGGCCTGTTCGAACTGCCGCACGGTGAGCAACGAGTCGACGAACAGACGATAGCCACGTGGCGTGGGCACCCGTCCCGACGACGTGTGGAGCGAGTGGATCAGGCCATTGTCTTCGAGGTCGGCCATGACATTGCGGATGGTCGCCGGCGACAGGTCGAAGACCGTGGCGAGCGTGCGGGATCCTACCGGCTGGCCGTCGGCAATGTAACGTTCTATGAGCGCCTTGAGCAGCGCGCGCGCGCGATCATCCATCTGTGTATTGTAGGGGCCCGACGGACTCCCGCCCTATAATGCCCAACATGCATTTTCCCACCGTCGCCCTCGTCGGCAAATACCACGACACCGGCATCGCCGGCCCTCTGCTTGCGCTGGCCAACATGTTGCGCGATGCGGGCCGGGAAGTCCTGGTCGAACAAGATACCGCGACCAACACCGGTATCACCGATTTTCCGTCCGCCACGGTGGAAGCCATCGGCGCCCGCGCCTCGTTGGCCGTGGTCATGGGCGGCGACGGCACCATGCTGGGCTTGGCCCGGCAACTCGCGCCCCACGGCGTGCCGCTGGTCGGCATCAACCGTGGCCGGGTGGGCTTCATCACCGACATCCCCCTGTCGGAATCGGTGACGGCCCTGGCCGAAGTCATCGACGGCAAGTTCACCAGCGACGACCGCACCCTCCTGATCGGCCGTGTGTTGCGTGGCGACCAGGAACTGTTCTGTGCCCCGGCCGTCAACGACGTGGTCATCAGCCGCGCCAGCATGGGCGGCATGATCGAGCTGACGGTGCGGGTCGACGGCGAATTCATGTCCAAGCAGCGTGCCGACGGCCTCATCATCGCCACGCCGACCGGTTCGACCGCCTATTCGCTGTCCTCCAACGGACCGATCCTGCACCCCTCGCTGCGCGGTCTGGTGATGGTGCCGGTGGCCCCGCAGGCGCTGTCGAACCGCCCCATCGCCCTGCCCGACAACTGTACGATCGACATCACCATCACGGGCGGTGGCGGGCGCACCGATGGTGGTGCCAGCGTCCACTTCGACATGCAGTCGCTGTCGTCGTTGCAGGCGGGCGACCGCATCATCGTGAGACGTTCCGATCACACGGTACGTTTCCTGCATCCCACCAGCTACAGTTATTTTTCCACCCTGCGGCGCAAGCTGCACTGGAACCAGATCCCCAGCGATCCGATCGGCGCCATCGACGACTGATCCCCGCTGCGGGCCCGTCACCCTCCTGGCTTCGTCACGCATGCTGCGCGCCCTGCATATTCGAGATTTCGTCATCGTCGACCAGACCGAAGTCAGCTTCGGAGGCGGCTTCACCGTTTTTTCCGGCGAGACCGGCGCAGGTAAATCCATCCTGATCGACGCCCTGGCGCTCGCCCTGGGCGAACGCGCCGATGCCTCGGTGCTGCGCGAAGGCGCCAGTCGCGCCGAGATCAGCGCCGTCTTCGACGTGCCCGACACCTTGCGCGGCTGGCTGGCCGATCACGACCTGGAAGACAGCGACGCCCTGGTGTTGCGCCGCGTGGTCGACGCCCAGGGGCGAAGCCGCGCCTACGTCAACGGCCGTCCCGCCACCATCACGCAGTTGCGCGAACTGGGCGACCAGCTCGTCGACATCCACGGCCAGCACGCCCACCAAAGCCTGCTGCGCGCCGATGCCCAACGCGACCTGCTCGACGGGCACGGCGGCCACGCCGACCTGCGCGCGGGCCTGCTGGACGCCTGGAAAGGCTGGCGCGAACTATCGCGCAAGCTGGAAGCGGTGGAGCAGAGCACGGCGGCTTTGCGCCAGGAGCGCGACCAGCTGGAATGGCAGGTCGAAGAACTGGACAAGCTCGCGCTGGAAGAAGGCGAGTGGGAAGCGCTGCAGGCGGAACATACCCGCCTGGCCCATGCCCAGGCACTGATCGACGGCGCCAGCCAGGCCATCGCTGCGCTGGACGAAGACGACGATTCCGCTCACGCCCGCCTGTCGGCAGTGGCCGGCCGCATTGCCCAGCTCGCCGGACACGACCCGGCACTGCAGCCGCTGGCGGAAAGCCTGGAATCGGCCCGTATCGCGCTGCAGGAAGCGGTATCCGACCTGAGCAGCTACCTGGGCAGGCTCGACCTGGACCCTGCCCGCCTGGCGGAAGTCGACACGCGCATGCAGGCGGTCTTCCAGACGGCCCGCAAGTTCCGCCTGGCGCCCAATGAATTGCCTGCCCACCATGCCTCGCTGCGCTCGCGCCTGGAAACCCTGCAGGACGCGGACGACGTGGACGCGCTGCGCGAACGCGTGGCGCAGGCACGCGTGGACTACGACAAGCACGCTGCCGCGCTGACGACGGCACGCCACCACGCGGCGCAAAGCCTGTCGGCGGCGGTGACCGAGGCCATGCAGACCCTGGCCATGAGCGGCGGCCAGTTCGAAGCCGTGGTGCTGTCCGCCGAACCGGGTCCGGCCGGCAGCGATGCCGTCGAGTTCCGCGTCGCGGGCCATACGGGCAGCACGCCCCGCCCGCTGGCCAAGGTCGCCTCGGGCGGCGAACTGGCGCGTATCTCGCTGGCCTTGTCGGTGATCGCCAGCCGCGCCGCACGCGTACCGACGCTGATCTTCGACGAAGTCGATACCGGCGTGGGCGGCGCGGTGGCCGAAGTGGTCGGCCGTCTGCTGCGGGAACTGGGCACGCGGCATCAGGTGCTGTGCGTGACCCACCTGCCCCAGGTGGCTGCCCGGGGCGATCTGCATTTCCGCGTCAGCAAGAACATGCAGGACGGCCGGACCGTGTCGCACATCGATCCGCTGGACCGGTCGACCCGGATCGACGAAGTGGCGCGCATGCTGGGTGGCATCGACATCACGGCCACCACCCGCAAGCATGCACGCGAGATGCTTGGGGCGAGCTGAAACCATCCGCACGCGCGGACGTGCCTTGTGCCTCTCCTCTCGTGCCATCCCGCTCCACCGCAGTGCCGATGCTGGACACATCGCCAGACTTCAGGCCGTGCTTGGGCAGGAAGGACCGCAGAATGAACAGACCCCCAAGGCTCTGAACAGCTGTTCAAGCTCCTGGGGGTCGGTTCAGCGCCGTTGCGCCGCGAACATACGTCGTCGCACCAGCTTCGGTGCGACGAAACTGCGTGTCAGCGCTTGTTCGCGGGCGTACAGGACGCGCACAGGCCGTACAGCGACAGCGCGTGCTCGGTCAGCGTGAAATTGTGCTGCTTGGCGATCTCGCGCTGGCGTTGCTCGATCTCGGCGTCGTAGAACTCCTCGACCTTGCCGCAGTTCGTGCAGACCAGGTGATCGTGGTGCTCGCCTTCGTTGAGTTCGAACACGGCCTTGCCGCCGTCGAACTGGCTGCGACGCAGCAGCCCGGCTTCTTCGAACTGGGTCAGCACACGGTAGACCGTGGCCAGTCCGATGTCGACGCTCTCGGCCATCAGCAGCCGATACACGTCTTCGGCACTCATGTGCCGGTGCTCGGCCTTGCGGAAAACGTCGAGAATTTTCAGGCGCGGAAAAGTCGCCTTCAGGCCGATGCTCTTGAGCTCGCTTTGGTCAGTCATTGGGGGGTTGGGCCTCTTACTTCGATACAACCCTTATGATAGCGGTTTCACCTGTTCTCAACGGATCGAGCCCGTGCCGAACCTCAAGATGTCCGCCCGACGGTCTGCCGTCCCGTCGCTGCCGTCCGCGTTGCGCCCGCTGTGCGTACCCGCCCTCGCCACTGCGTTGCTGGCCCTGAGCGCTTGCTCGGCCTACAACAACTACGTGCCGTCCATCGTCACCCCGTACCGTGCCGACGTGCAGCAGGGCAACTGGGTGACGCAAGAAATGGTGTCGCTGCTGCGCCCCGGCATGACGCGCGAGCAGGTCCGCTTCGCCCTGGGCAGCCCGGCGCTGACCGACGTGTTCCACGCCGATCGCTGGGATTATCCCTATGCCTTCACGCCCGGCTACGGCAAGACCGAACAGCGCCTGCTGACGGTGTATTTCGAGAACGAGCGCCTGGCCCGCTGGACCGGCGACGAAATGCCCGACCGCCAGCCCTTCCAGAAGGAAGCCCCGCCGCGCGCCGTGAACGTGCCGCTGGACAACCCCGCCCAGCGTCCGCCCACCACCACGCCGGCCGCAGCCGAAGGCGCATCCACGCCCGCCCAGGCGCCTGCCGAGAACACGGCCGGCGAGCCGGCCCCGGCCGAGCGCCCCGCAGAGCGCGTCATTCAGCCTCGTCCTGCCGGCACGCTGACCGATCCGCTGACCCCGGGCACCTCGCCGTCGCCCCGACTCATCAAGGAATAAGAAAGAATGCGTATCGCCATTGCCGGCGCCAGCGGCCGCATGGGCCGCGCGCTGATCGAAGCGGTCATCGACGCGCCCGACCTCACGCTGGCGGTCGCGCTCGACCGCCCGGGCAACCCTGCCCTGGGCCGTGATGCCGGCGAGCCCTTCGGTACCACCACCGGCGTGCTCATCACCGACCGCATCGACGACCTCGCCCAGGCCGACGTGCTGATCGACTTCACGCGTCCCGAAGGCACGCTGGAACACCTGGCGGCCTGCGTGCGCCACGGCGTCAAGGTGGTCATCGGCACCACGGGCTTCGATGCGGCGGGCAAGGCTGCCATTCGCGAGGCATCGCAGCGTGTGGGCGTGGTCTTCGCGCCCAACATGAGCGTGGGCGTGAACGTCACCTTCAAGCTGCTGGACGTGGCTGCCCGCATCCTGCAGGACACCTACGACGTCGAAGTCTTCGAAGCGCACCACAAGCTGAAGGTCGACGCGCCGTCGGGCACCGCGCTGGGCATGGGCGAAGCCGTGGCCAAGGCCTGGGGCAAGGAACTCGACGACATCGCCGAATGGGCGCGCCATGGCCACACTGGCGAACGCGAGCCGGGCAAGATCGGTTTCTCGGTCGTGCGTGGCGGCGACATCGTCGGCGACCACACTGTGTTCTTCTGCGGCCCGGGTGAGCGCATCGAAGTCACCCACCGCTCGGCCAGCCGCACCACGTACGCGGCGGGCAGCCTGCGCGCCGCGCGTTTCCTCGCGCAGCATGCATCCGGTCAGTTCGACATGCAGGATGTACTTGGCTTGAAGTGATGGTATGGCTGCGGCAGGTGAACTTCCTGTGGCAGCCCCATCAGACGGGCGTTGTTGCGGGCAGTCCTTGTCTGCATTGATCGCAATGCCCAGCCACGGTGGCGGCCGCGCTGGCCGCCACCGTTGCAAAACGTGCTCAACGACGCGTCACGCCCACCTGCGGGGCACTGGTGGCCGCCGTCTTCTGCGGGTTGGCCGCATGACTCGCGCCCGCCCCCGGCGAGTGGTGACCCGGCGCATGATGAGCCGATGATGCGTGCTGGGCTGCACTCTGCGAGCCGGGGTGCGCGCCCCCTGTGGGCGGATGGCCGGCAGCATGATTCCCGGCATGCCCACCGCTTGCATGATTCAGTGCCGAATGCTGATGCCGCACGGCCGCGACGATCCGGCCGGCCATCTGCGGCAAGGCCACCACTTCGTGCGCAGCGCCCACCGCAATCGCTTCGCGCGGCATGCCGAACACCACCGACGTGGCTTCGTCCTGGGCCAGGTTGTAGGCGCCTGCCTGCCGCATGACCAACATGGCCTGCGCACCGTCCTTGCCCATGCCGGTCAGCATGACGCCCACGGCGGCCGGGCCGGCGCTGCGTGCCACCGACAGGAACAAGGCTTCCACCGACGGACGATGGCGGTTGACCGGATCGGTCTTCAGCAACTGGGCCTGGTAGCCCAGGTTGTTGCCGCGAACCACCAGGTGCAGGTCGCCCGGTGCGATGTAGGCATGACCGGGCAGCAACCGCTCGCCATCTTCGGCTTCCTTCACGCGCAGGCCGCACTGCTTGTCCAGACGCTCGGCGAAGCTGCGGGTGAAGCCGGGTGGCATGTGCTGCGTGATGACCACCGGCGGCAGATCCACCGGCAATACCGTCATCACATCGCGCAGCGCTTCGGTGCCGCCCGTCGACGCACCGATGGCGATCAGCAGGCGCCGATCGTGCGGCAGGGGAGACAAAGGCGTCGCCGTGCTCATGGGCACTCTCCTCTGGCGATCAGGATTCCCACTCGATGCGGGATCATGCTCAGACTCCGTCGCGCACGTATACGGTACGGCCGGTCAGCTTGAGGCTGCGTTGACCATGTGCAAAATTCTCGGAGTGACCCACGAAGAGCGCCCCGCCCTGCGCCAGCAAGGGCGCAAAACGCGACACCACCTTCAACTGCGTTTCACGGTCGAAATAGATCAGCACGTTGCGGCAGAAGATGGCGTCGAAGGGACCGCGGGCCGCCCACGTCGCGTCCAGCAGATTGAGTTGCCGGAAGGTCACCAGCGAGCGCAGTTCGGGACGAACGGTGAAGTTGCCGCTGGCGTCGCGCACGAAGTAGCGTTTGACCTGCGCCTCGGGCACCTTGGACACGGTCTCGGCGTTGTAGGTAGCCCGCCGCGCCGTTTCCAGCACCCCGGTATCCAGATCGGTCGCCAGGATTTCCACTGCAGGCGACATGCTGCCCAGCGCTTCGGCTGCCGTGATCGCGATGGTCCAGGGCTCTTCGCCGGTGGACGCCGCCGAGCACCAGATCCGCAAGGTCGTGCCCGGCTTCGCACGGGTGCGCAGCAAGGTCCCCAGGGTCTCGAAGTGATGGCCTTCGCGGTAGAAATAGGTCAGGTTGGTCGTGAGCGCATTGACGAAATGCTCCCACTCGGGGCTCGCGACCCGCAGGCCCTGCAGATAGTCGCGGAAATTGCGATGACCGGTGGCCCGCAACCTGCGGGTCAGGCGGCTGTACACCATGCCGCGCTTGCTGTCGGACAGCGAGATACCCGTGTGCTGCTTGAGCAGCGTACGGACCTGTTCGAAGTCCTGCGCATCGAAGGGAAACTCGTTGGAGCCTTCGGAAAGCGGAATCGGGGACGGCATGGTTGCCGGAAACAGCGGATTTCTGAGATTCAATTGGGACACGTCCGGCAAACCGTGGGCAAATCGAGCTGACCCGCCCACGGTATGATTATCCGTGCAATCGACATGCAATACCGTCGATGGCAAGCAACACATCTGTCTTTATGACGGCGCGCCGGCCCGCTGCGCCCAGACGGACTTACCCGAGTAGACGAAACGATGCGTGAAAACGACGCGCCCGCCGCTGAACCGCGCCCGCTCGAGGTGCTGTTCATCGAGGACTCCCCAAGTGATTTCGCGCTCATGCTGGCCACGCTCAAGCGAGCCGGCATCCAGTTGAATCCCCACCGGGTCGAAACCGAATCCGAAATGCTGGCCGTGCTCGAAAAGCACAGCTGGGACGCCATCATCAGCGATTATTCGCTGCCCACCTTCAATGCCGAAGCGGCGTTGGCCATTGCGCAGCGCTACAACGGCGACGTGCCCTTCCTGATCGTGTCGGGTGAAATCGGCGAAGGCGCGGCGGTCGAAGCCATGCTGGCCGGGGCCGACGACTACATCATGAAGAACAACCTGCGTCGCCTGCCGCCTGCGCTCAAGCGCAGCCTGCGCGCGGCGCAGACGCGCCGGCAGCGGCTGCAGGCCGAGCAGCAGTTGCGCGAGCTGTCACGCCATGCCGAACGCCTGCGGGAACGCGAACGGGCCGACCTGGCCCGTGAAATTCACGACGACCTGGGCGCCCTGGTCACGCGCATCCGCGCCGAACTGACGCTGGCGCGCCGCAACTCGCAAGAACCGGAAACCGCCCAGCGCCTGGACGTGGTGGAACAACTGGTGGCGTCTTTGGGCGTGGCCATTTCACGCATCGCGCGCTCGATGCGTCCGCCGGTGCTGGACTTCGGCATCGTCGCCGCCATCGAATGGCAGGCACGCGACTTCGCGCAGCGCACCGACATCGCCGTCAATCTGAACACCAACCAGGACGATCTATCGCTGGACCTCGAGCAATCCACCAGCGTGTTCCGGATCTTCCAGGAAGCCCTGACCAACATCTACAAGCACGCCGGCGCCACCCGCGTCGATGTCGAGCTGTTTGCCGACGACCGCAGCCTGACGCTGGAAGTCACCGACAATGGCCGTGGCCTGGCCCGCGACGCACTGCGCAAGCAGACCTCGTTCGGCCTGCGCGGCATGATGGAGCGGGTGCACGGCCTGGGCGGCTGGATGGACATCGGCGCCGTACAACCCACCGGCCGCGGTGATGCCGAAGCCACCGGCACCACGCTCATGATTTCGATCCCGCTTTCGCACAACGACGCCCGCCCCTCGCCCGCCCAGGAAACCCAGCCATGATCCGCCTCATCATTGTCGACGACCATGCCATCGTGCGATCGGGATTGCGTCAGATCGCCATGTCCGAAGAAGGCATCGACGTCGTCGGCGAAGCCGCCGACATGGGCGAGCTGCTGGACCTGCTGCGCAAGTGCGAAGCCGATGTCGTCCTCATGGATATTTCCATGCCGGGCAAGAGCGGACTCGATGCACTGAAGGTGGTCAAGGAACGCTGGCCGTCGATGGCTGTGCTGATGCTCAGCATGTACCCGGAAGACCAGTACGCCGTGCGCAGCGTCAAAGCAGGCGCGTCAGGCTACCTGCACAAGAACTCGCCGCCCGAAACGGTCATTCAGGCGATCCGCACGGTCGCGCGCGGCAAGAAGTTCATCACACTGGAGCTGGCGGAACAACTGGCCAGCCACCTGAGCCAGGATACCGATCAGCCTCTGCACGAACGGCTGTCCGACCGTGAATACCAGACCATGTCGATGATTGCGTCGGGCCACACGCTGTCGCAGATCGCCGAACAGATGTCGCTGTCGCCCAAGACGGTATCGGTCTACCGGGCCCGCCTGCTGGAGAAGATGCGTCTGAAAAACAATGCCGAGCTGACCCACTACGCACTCAAGCACAAGCTGGTGGAGTGACCGCCAGCGCAGGTTTCAGCGCAACGAGATGGTGGCCAGCACCTGGCGGCCGCCGTCGCGGTACAGCAATTCGTGGAAGGCCAGCATGCGCGCCATGGCGATGCCGCGCCCATGGGTCGCGCTGGCACGGTCTGGCGACACGTGCAGGAAGTCGGCCCAATTGAAGCCCGCGCCCTGATCGCTGATGGTGAAGCTCAGCGCCGACGGGGTACGCAGGAAGCTGATGCTGGCGACCCGGTCGCGGTACATGGGCAGGCCCAGCCGACGCTCGACCTCGGCCGACCAGCCGCCGATGCAGTTCAGGCGCCCCTTTTCCACGTAGCCGATTTCCAGGTTGCCGTGTTCGACGGCATTGATCATCAACTCGGCCAGACCGATGACAGTAGCCTCTGGGTTGGGACACAGCCGTGCGAAGAAGGTGGCAAGCTGCCGCGCTTCGGTCAGGGTGCTGAATGAAAACTCTGCCGCGTCCATGCGCAGGAAGATTTCCTGTGCGTCGTCGATGCGACGGCGCAGCGCCAGTCGATGCTTGCGCGAATCGATGGCAGCATGGACCACCGAGCTGAGGATCTCGCGGTCGTAGGGCTTGGCCAGGTAGTAGAAGGCACCTTGCCGGATGCCCTCGATGACGTGATGCTTTTCGGTGGCTGCCGTCTGCAATACCACCGGCAGATCGACGAAACGCGGATCGCGGCGGATCTTTGCCAGCAGCTCCATGCCGCCCATGCCCGGCATGACCCGGTCGAGCAGAACCACGTCGATTTGATCGCCAAGCCGGTCCAGGGTGTCCCAGGCATGGGTGCCGTCAGGGCTGCGCAGCAAGGTAAAGCGCGAATCGCTGAGGTATTCGGCAATGATCTCGAGGTTCAGCGGTTCATCGTCCACGACCAGGACGCTATAGGCTTCGTGCGGCATGACAGGCAAGTAAACAAGGCAGGCCTAACCTTAACTTACGGCGGCTTCGCGCGCACGCGCAAAAGTCAAAAGCGCCCCAGTTTGCGCCATATGGCACGATATGGCGGAAAAAGAGGCGCTACAGACCGTCGGCTTGCGCCGACAGTGCTTGACTTATCGCAGGATGTCGAACAGCGACTGCGTACCCACTTGGGCGTAAACCTTTTGCGCGGCCGTCAGGGACATCTGGCGCAACGACAGTTCGCTGATGGCTTCGACCAGCGCCTTCTCGTCCATCCCGACTTCCTTGGTGATCGCCGTCTTCAGGTCGAGCTGGACCTTGGTGTCCTGGCCGGTCAGCGCTTCGATTTCTGCCCGGCGCGAGCCGATGGTGGTGATCGCTTCCAGGTTGCGGTCCACCGCCGCCTGCAGATCGGCGCCGACTTCGCGGAACAGGTTCGAGCGCTTGATGCCACCGTTGTTGGCGTCGGGCACCCGCACGGCATCGATGGCGCGTTGCAGGGTGCTGAACATGTCGGACGAGCCCGACGCGCCAAACGTGAAGGTATCGCCCGCAGCCGGTGCGCCGGTGATGGCCAGGTTGACGCCGCCGAAGCTGATCGAACCGCCCTTCTCGCCCAGGGTCCCGGTGTGGACGGCGGTGCCGCTGCCATCGGTGACTTCGAATGCGCCGTTGCCTGCCGGGTCCATGGTGACCGTGAACGGGCCGTTCTGCGAAGCCGTTCGCCAGGCAGCCGGGTCTGCAACCGTTGCGCTGTTGAGGAAGCCGTTGCCGGTGTTGGTCGCGCCTGCCGAAGCGGTCATGCCGCTGACGCCCGTGGGGATGTCGACGAACAGGTAATTGCCGGTCATGTTGCTGGCAATGGTACGGCTCGGGCCGACCTGGATCTCGCGAACGCCCGTGTCGCCCTGGTAGCTCACGGCACCGGAACCGTCCCGCAGGAACGGCTGCGTCTTGTTCGCAAAGCCCGAGAACATGAAGTTGCCGCTTTCGTCCTGGGCGTTGGCGGCGGTCATGATCGTGGTCAGCAGCGATTCCAGTTTCTTGGTCGTGGTTTCGCGGTTGGCGTCGTTGTAGCTCGGGTTGTTGACCAGCACCATTTCGGACTGGAAGGCCTGCAGGGCGTTCTGGATGGTCGTCATCTGCGACTCCATCGCCGTCAGCTTGCCGTCCACGTCGCTCTGGTTGCGCAGCATCTGTTCGGTCTGCGACAGGTTGTTGGTCAAGGTGACTTCGCGCGACGCGGCGATCGGATCGTCGGCCGGCGTCAGCACGCGGCGGCTCGACGAAATCTGTTGCTGCAGGCGCGACATTTCGGCCTGTTGCGTGGTCATCGCACGAATGCCGCTATCGAACTGTACGCTGGTGCTGATACGCATGACGCATCCCTCTGATTCTGCTGCCGACGCCAGGTGGCGGCGTCGGCCAATGTACGTGTCTGCTTAGCGAACCGCTGCCAGCAGGGTGGAGAACATGTCCTGGGCGGCGCTCAACAGCTTGCCGGCTGCGGAATAGGCCTGCTGATAACGCATCAGCTTGGCGGCTTCTTCGTTCAGGTTCACCCCCGCAGCCGATTGCTCGTCGACGATTGCCTGGGCCAGCACCGTCGCATAGGCGGTCTGGCCGGCCGACACTTCGTTGGCACGGGCGCCAATGCTGGACACCATCGACGAATACGCCTGGGTGATGGTCTTGCCATCGAGCAGGCCGGTGGTCTGCAGCTTGCCGAGTGCCGTGGCGTTGCGATTGTCGCCGGTCGGATCGCCAGGCGCAGCCTTCACGGTGAAGGTGTCACCGGTGCTGGGCGTGCCCGACAGTTCGAACGACCAACCGTTGTGCGAAATGGTGGCGCCCTTGCCCGCATACGTGCCGGTCACGGGCGGAGCCAGCGGCACCGGATTGTTCGCATCGGTCGCGTCGAGCAGCTCGTAGTTCGAGCCCGACGTGAAGCGAACCATGATCGACGTGTTGTAGTTGGCCGTACCCGACGTCGAGGTCAGGCCCGATATCGTGCCGCTACCGCTGTTGGCGGCACCGGTGACCAATTCCATGGGAGCAGCGCCCGCCAGGTCATCGGGGTTCTTGGTCAGCGTCTCGAAGCCCGAGGCGGCCTGACGGCGCGTATTGATCGTGAAGTTGTCGCCCACGGCCAGATTGCGCGGCTTGATGACCATGCCGTCGAACTGGAAGGTGCCGTCGCTACTCAGCGCGGCCGACGAGAAGGTCTGGCTCGAACCGTCGCTGGCACGCGTGATGGTGTAGTTCAGGCCACCGCTGCCATCGTCCGCCGCACGGACCTGGTAGTCGCTCTTGGTCATGTCGCGGACGTCGGCGATGTTGATCGACATCGACGCGTTCTCGCTGTTGGACTTCGCACCATAGGCCAGCGGCTGGCCGATCGTGAACAGCGCACGACCACCTGCCCCGTTCGCGTCCAGGCCGAATTGGTTCTGCGCGTTGTACGCCGCAGCCATTTCCAGGGCGATTTCACCCAGTTGGTCCTGCGCCTTGGCCAGATCGTTGTTGCGGAAGGCCAGTTGCGCACCGAGGTCGCCGCCTGCCACATCCTGCTCGCGCAGGGCCACGGCCTTGCCCGAGGTGATGAGGACCAGTTGGGCACCGTTCAGGCTGTTCGGATCGTTCTCCGAGGCCAGTTCGGACACGGTCGCGCCCACTACCAGCGGCTGGCCGCTGGAGAGATAGACGTTGAGCTGCGTGCCATCCTGCAGCGACGTGGTGGCGCCGACCAGCTTGTTGAGGTCGCGCACCAGGTTGTCGCGCTGGTCGAGCAGGTCGTTGGGCATCTGGCCGGCGGCTACGCCAGGCGAGGCGCCGATTTGCTCGTTGAGCCGGGCGATGGCCTTGCCGATCTCATTGATGGACGACACGTTGTCGCCGATCTTCTGGTTCACGCCGTTGCGCAGTTGATCCAGTTGGTTGGTGGCAGTGCGAAAGCGCGATGCCAGCGCTTCGGAGGACGCCAGCGCGCTTTGGCGCGCGGCGGGCTCGCCGATCCGGGCGCTGAAGTCGCTCATCGACTTGTAGAAGGTTTCGAACGAGCGGCTCAGACCGGTGGTGACATCGCCCACGGCATTCATGAGCTGCGACATGTTGCCGTTGTACGAGTTGTAGTAACTCGATTCGCTCTGTGCACGCGTTGCCTGATTGGTCAGGAATTCATCGTAGACACGACGGATCGCAACGACCTTCGCACCGTTACCGACGTAGCCGGCACCCGTGTACTGACCCGTATTGGTGGTCTGCTGGAGTTCCTGGCGCGTGTATCCAGGGGTGTTGACGTTCGCCGTATTGTGCGAAACAACCGAGATCGCCGCTTGCGCTGCGTTCAATCCGCTGAGTGCCGAACCGATCAGGCCCATGTCTAGTATCCGCTATCTGTTATATCTTGCTTAACGGCGCACCACTGGGGATCTTGAGGGTCCGCCGCCGCCAATCTTCACATCGACAACTTCTGCGCCGTACGGATGGTGCTCATGAGCTTCTCACCGTACTTCGGGTCGGTCGCGTAGCCTGCGCGCTGCATGCCGTGCGCGAATTCGTGGGCCGTATCAGCGCGCACCACCGCGGCATAACGCGGGTTGCGCGACAGCAGTCGTGCGTAATCCTCGAATGCGTGGTCGTACGAGTCGTAGGCACGGAACGGCTCGCGCACGCGCTCGGCCTTGCCGTTGGTGTACTCGGTCGTCATGTTCATGGACACCTTGCCCGACCAGCCGGTCGCCTTGATGCCGAACAGGTTGTGCGTGGGCTGGCCATCGCTGCCGCGGATCTCGCGCTTGCCCCAGCCGGATTCCAGTGCAGCCTGGCCCAGCATGAACTCGGCCGGAATGCCGGTCAGCGATTCGGCGCGCTGTGCTGCGGGCAGGAACTTGCGGATGAAGGCTTCGCGGTTGTCGTCGCCCGGCACGGTCTCTGCCGCCACCCGCGCGGCGCGCGCCGTGGCAACCGACGGTTCCTGGCTTTCGAAACGGCCGTTCTGAATCCGGCGCTGGCCATAAGCCGAACCGGCCGGTCCCATGCCAGCGGGCAACAGCGCGGGGGCGACGAAGCCGCCATCGGCCGTGCGGGTGGGCATCTGCAGCGGGGCGCCGCCCATGCTGAGCGGCTGGCCATCGACGCCCTTGCCCGTGGCTTTCGCCAGCGCCAGGGTCGACAGACGCACGTCGCCGCCCGCCGGGCCGACCGAGTCGGCGGAAACGGTCTGGCGAGTAAGTTGGCGCTCGAGCATGTCTGCCAGCCCCAGACCGCTGCGCTCGGGCATGGGCGCCGAGCTATTCGTGGCCGGGGCACCCGGCGCCGTAGTCGGCAAACCGGCCAGCGACTGCGCCAGCTGTTGGTCGAGCATGCCGCGCCACTGCTGGGCAGCCGGGCTGTTGAACATCTTCGCGACATCGCCGTCGCCTGCCAGCGAGGTCGTGCGCATCTGCGCCAACAGCATCTGGGCGAACTGGGCTTCGAACTGGCGCGCCGCCTGACGGGCAGCAGCCTTGGGATCGTCGCGGGCCTGGGCCTTCAGCGAGTCCAGGCCACGGGCGTCCAGTGCCATCCCATTGTTCACCACGCCTTTCATCAGATGACCTCGAGTTCGGCGGTCAGCGCGCCCGAGGTCTGCAAGGCCTGCAGGATGGAGATCATGTCGGCTGGCGTGGCACCCAGCATGTTCAGCGCCTTGACCACTTCCGACAGGGCTGCGCCGCCGTCGAGCTGGATCAGTGCCCCGCCCTGCTGCGAAATCTGGATGTCGGTACGCGGCACGATTGCCGTCTGGCCGCCCGAGAACGGGCCCGGCTGGGAAACTTCAGGTGCGCTGTTGACCGTGATGCTCAGATTGCCGTGCGCGACGGCGGCCGGGTTCAGGCGAACGGCCTGGTTCATCACCACCGAGCCGGTACGGGCATTGACGATCACCTTGGCGGCCGCGGTGCCCCGCGTCACTTCCAGTTCTTCCAGCCGTGCCATGAATTCGACGCGGTAGTCGGGGCCGGGCGCGGCGAGTTCGATCACGCGTGCGTCCAGCGCACGAGCGGTACCCTGGCCGAAGCTGCCATTGATGGCATTGACCACCGAGCGAGCCGTGGTGAAATCGGCGCGCATCAGTTCGAGGCGCAGCGTGCCTTCATCGAGGAATGCGGTCGGAACTTCGCGCTCGACCGTGGCGCCACCCGGAATGCGGCCGGCGCTCAGGTGGTTGATCTGCGCACTGCTGCCGCCTGCCGACGCACCGGCGCCGCCGACTGCCAGGTTGCCCTGGGCCAGCGCATAGACCTGGCCGTCAGCGCCTTTCAGCGGCGTCAGCACCAGGGTGCCGCCGCGCAGGGACTTGGCATTGCCCATGGAGCTGACGGTGACGTCCAGCGCCTGGCCGGGCTGCGAGAACGGCTGCAGCGTCGCCGTCACCATCACGGCAGCCACGTTCTTGAGCTGCAGGCGGGTGCCCGGCGGCACGTTCACGCCGAGCTGCGACAGCATGGCCGTCAACGACTGGGTGGTGAACGGGGTCTGCGTGGTCTGGTCACCCGTACCGTCCAGGCCGACCACCAGCCCGTAACCCACAAGCTGGTTGTTGCGCATGCCGGCCAGCGTGGCGATGTCCTTGATGCGCGCGGCGTTTGCCGGCGCGACCCAGGCGCTCAGGGCCGCCACGGCCAACAGGGCAACGGCGGTCGTGCGTTGGAAGATACCCATGATCGTCACGCTCAGAACGGCAGGAACGAGAAGAAGAAGCGCGTCAGCCATCCGGCGGTCTGCGCCGAGTCGATGGCGCCGTCGCCGCGATATTCGATACGGGCGTCCGCCACCTGGGTGGAGCTGACCGTATTGCTGCCGACGATGCTGGCCGGATTGACCACGCCCGAGAAGCGGATCCGTTCGGTTTCCTGGTTGGTGCCCAGCTGCTTCTCGCCGGCCACGACCATGTTGCCGTTGCCCAGCACTTCCATCACGGTCACCGCAATGGTGCCGGTCAGCAGGTTCGAGGCACCCGTGGCACCCTTCGAATCGAAGGTGTTGTTCGAGCTGGCGCTCAGCGAGGTGCCGCGCACGGCACCACCGAACGGCAGGTTGCTGATCAGCGGAATACCCAGCGATGAACTTCCCGCACGCTCAGCCGAAGTGTTGTTGCGCTGCGAGGCATCGATACGTTCTTCGATGCGCACGACCAGCGTGTCGCCCACATTGCGGGCACGGCGGTCTTCGAACAGCGGCCGATAGGCCACGGCGTCCGCATAGATGCCGCCCGTGGGGCGACGCGATGCGGCGACCGCGACCGGATCGGCCGGACGCACCGTAGTGGGTCCGCTGATGTCGACCTTCGGCGCCGCGCAGGCGGCGAGAAGGACGACCAGGGCTGCCGCGCCGATTCGGCTGACAACAGATACGCTTTGCGAAAGGAAATTCATCGGGTTCGTTCCTGCTAAAACCGTCGTTTACAGCTGGGTCAGCTTCTGCAGCATCTGGTCGCTGGTGCTGATGGCGCGCGAGTTGATTTCGTACGCACGCTGGGTCTGGATCATGCCGACCAGTTCTTCGACCACGTTCACGTTCGACGCTTCGACATAGCCCTGGTTGATCAGGCCGGCGCCGTTCAGGCCCGGCGCGTTGACGACCGGCACGCCCGACGCGGCGGTTTCGGCGAACAGGTTCTGGCCCAGCGGCGCCATGCCGGCCGGATTGATGAAGGTGGCGACCTGCAACTGGCCGACCTGCACCGGCTGGGCTTCGCCCGCCACGGTGACCGTCACGGTGCCGTCGGCGCCGATGGCGATTTCCTTGGTGTTCTCGGGAATGACCAGACCGGGATCGACGATCAGACCGTTGCTGGTCACGACCTGGCCCTGGTTGTCCATCTGGAAGCTGCCGTCACGGGTGTAGGCCAGCGTGCCGTCGGCCAGTTGAACCTGGAAGAAACCGTTGCCGTTGATGGCCACGTCCAGGGAGTTGCCGGTCTGTTGCATCGCGCCCTGCGTGTAGTTGCGCACGGTCGCGACCGGACGCGCACCGGTACCCAGCGTCAGGCCGGCGGGCACCTGGTTGTCCTGGGTGGCCTGGGTGCCGGCGGGGCGGATGGTCTGGTACAGCAGATCCTCGAACACCGCGCGCGAACGCTTGAAGCCGTTGGTGCTGACGTTGGCGAGGTTGTTGGAGATGACGTCGAGTTGGGTCTGCTGGGCGTCGAGACCGGTCTTGGCAATCCAGAGGGAGCGCATCATGGCCAGGGTTTCCTATCTTGCTTATCAGGTGAGCGACAGCAGCTGGGTCGCTGCACGCTGGTTTTGTTCGATGTTCTGAATGAACGCGATCTGGGCGTCATAGTGGCGTGCCGACGAGATCATGCCGACCATCGACTCCACGGGACTGACGTTGCTTCCTTCGATCATTCCGGAGCCGACGCGTACGTCCTGGTCACGCTGCAGGGGTTGGCCACCCGCCGAGCGGAACAGTCCGTCTTCGCCACGCACGATCTGGCCGCGCTCGGGATTGACGAGCTTGATTCGGCCGATGATCTGGGCCTGCACGCGATCGTTGACTGGAATCGCGGTAATGGTGCCGTCGTAGGAAATCTCGAGTTCGTTGTCCGGCGGCACGGCGATCGGACCGCCATCACCCAGGACGTTGCGACCTTGCGAGTCGACGAGGTTGCCGTTGTTGGCCACCGACAGGCTGCCGCCACGGGAATACGCTTCCTGCCCATTGGGCGCCTGGATCGCGACCCAGCCATCGCCCTGGATGGCGATGTCCATCGGCCGGCCGGTTGCCGTCATCGGGCCGGGCGTCATGTCGGCGCCCGACGAGGTTTCGATGGCGAAGGCGCGGGTCTGCAAGGTATCGCCGCCAGTCACCGGCGCGGTACGCTGGGTCGCCAGCTCGGCACGAAAACCGGGCGTCGAGGTATTGGCCACGTTGTTGGCCATAATGTCCTGGCGACGCATCAGCTCGCGGGTGCCGGTGGCGGCAATGAATATCGAACGGTCCATG
>JAAIGF010315626.1_pt1 | contig 22199 bp, 15 predicted proteins | sample 6487441 | NCBI WGS metagenome assembly JAAIGF01 (sample SAMN13974129, study PRJNA590717) | phyllosphere metagenome | biome: pepper field; feature: multiple bacterial spot infested pepper fields; material: pepper leaves; isolation source: leaves from pepper fields | host: Capsicum annuum ... | reverse complement strand
TTCGACGTTCTTGGAGTCGACACCCAGCTCTTCGGCGTTGAGCATGGCGAACAGGGTCCACTTGACGATAGCCATCCAGTCTTCGTCGCCACGACGAACCAGCGGGCCCAGCGGCTCCTTGGAGATCACTTCCGGCAGTACTACCCAGTCATCCGGTGCGCCCAGCTTGATGCGCTGTGCGTACAGCTGCGACTGGTCGGAGGTCAGCACGTCGCAACGGCCGGCTTCCAGCGACTTGGCGCTTTCGTCGGAGGTGTCGAAGGTGATCGGGGTGTACTTGAGGCCGTTGGAGCGGAAGTAGTCGGAGACGTTCAGCTCGGTGGTGGTGCCTGCCTGGATACAGATGGTCGCGCCATCGAGTTCCTTGGCGCTGGCAACGCCCAGCTTCTTGTTGACCAGGAAGCCGATGCCGTCGTAGTAGGTCACGCCGGTGAACACCAGGCCCATGCCGCCGTCGCGGGAGCTGGTCCAAGTGGTGTTGCGCGACAGCACGTCGACTTCACCGGACTGAATGGCGGTGAAACGCTCCTTGGCGGTCAGCGGGCTGTATTTGACTTTGCTGGCGTCGCCCAGCACTGCTGCGGCCACACCGCGGCAGATATCGACGTCGATGCCCTGGTAGTTGCCCTTGGCATCCGGCACCGAGAAACCCGGCAAGCCGTCACTGACGCCACACTGTACAAAGCCCTTCTTCTTCACGGCGTCCAGGGTGGCACCGGCGTGAGCCATGCCTGCAGCGCCCAGAACGGCGGCGGCGGTCAACATCGCCAGGGTGGTTTTAACCATCTTCATTGAACATTCTCCGGTTGCTTTTGTTGTGTTGGAGTCTCAGCCAGATCGCCGTACCCTTTTGGGGCATGTCGTCACTATTGGCAGCAACAGTGTAGACCGGTGACCAGGCCTCGGTGCCAGTACCGTGACCTATTCGAGAGCAGGTCATCGACGCTTGCACCAGCCCGTTGGTGAACAGGCCCGAGACGGATCGCGAATTTGCACATCGACGGGCATGCAGCGCCCGGCGAACCTTTTGGAAACCCCATCAAATCGGCTTTCCCGTCTGCTCCGCGGCTTGGAGTGGTGTTACCACGCCAGGCCGGCGACATCAGTCCATTGCTCTATAGCAAAGGCCATACCACACCACGTTTTTAGCCGCGAGATAGGCGGGTCAAGGGGGCAAAGTTGTAATCTTGCGACATCTAGTTCATGGATCAGTACAGTGACGGAAAACAGTCGCGCACCAAAATAACGCACAGGCCCCACATTGGAGCAACACATGGATACCACATTGCTACTGCAGCCCCCACTTCCCACCGATTCGTGCGTCATCTGGCTGCACGGCCTGGGTGCAGACCGCTTCGATTTCCAGCCGGTCGCCCAGGCGCTGCAGCAGTCGTTGCGCAGCACGCGCTTCGTCCTGCCCCAGGCGCCCACCCGCCCGGTAACCATCAACGGCGGCTACGCGATGCCCAGCTGGTACGACATCCTGGCCATGAGCCCGGCCAGGGCGATCGATCGTCAGCAGCTCGAGCAGTCCGCCGAGCAGGTCATCGCGCTGATCGAAGCGCAGCAGGGCGACGGCATCGACCCGCAACGCATCTTCCTGGCCGGTTTTTCCCAGGGCGGCGCGGTGGTGCTGCATACCGCCTTCCTGCGCTGGCAGGGAGCACTGGGCGGCGTGCTGGCCCTGTCGACCTATGCGCCCAGCTTTGCAGACGAGCTGCAGTTGAGCGACACCCAGCGCGCCATACCGGTCTATTGCCTGCACGGCAAACAGGATGGCGTGGTACTGCCCGGGATGGGCCGCAGCGCTCATGACTGGCTGCAGCAGCGCGGCGTCAGCGTGGCCTGGCAGGAGTACCCGATGGCCCATGAGGTGTTACCAGAAGAGATACGGGATATCGGTACCTGGCTCGCGGCCCGTCTGTAACGCGGGTTTTGGCGGCGCGCCTGTGACGCTATTCACAGTCCCCGCGCCGCCGGTCGTCGGCACGACGCAAGACGATTGTCAGCCTGACTGGCGGGCGATACTGTCACCCGAATGAGACCGTTCGTTGACCACGAACGCCGTCATCGACCCATGGGAGCGTTGGCGATGCCTATCGTTACGCGTGTTCAAGCAAGGATGCTGATGCCATGAAGGTGGCCCACTGGCAAACCGACCTGCAGCAAATTCGCCAACTGCGCCTGTTCGACAAGGTTGCGCTCGGTAGCCTCAACCGGCTGCTCGATGCCTTTCGCCCTTGCGAGCTGGACGCGGCCGAAGTGCTGCTCTCGCCGTTCGACCGCAACCAGTACCTTTATATAGTGGTCACTGGCAGCCTCAAGGTGTACCTGGGCTCCCTCGACAACCAGCCGGTGACCACCCTGGGTCCGGGCGACTGTGCGGGAGAGATCAGCTTCCTCGACAACGAGCACCCCAGCGCTTACGTGGTGGCCACCGAACCCAGCTGCGTGCTGCGCCTGCATCGCGACGCGCTCAGTTCGCTGTTCCAGCAATCGCCGCAGATGATGCACAACCTGCTCAAGGTGCTCTGTGATCGCGTGCGCCAGGGCAACCGGCAACTGATCAACAGCGAACAGAACGCCAATGTCGACAAGCTCACCGGCGCCTTCAACCGCCGCTGGCTGGAGCATGTATTCGAGCGCGAGCGTGCGCGCTGCCTGATCGACAAGCAGCCGCTGTGCCTGCTGATGCTCGACGTCGACCACTTCAAGGACTACAACGATCAGCACGGCCACCTGGCCGGTGACTATGCGCTGTGCCTGGTCGCCCATACGTTGCGTCGCCAACTGCGAACCCGCGACAGCCTGGTGCGCTACGGCGGCGAGGAGTTCGTGGTGCTCTTGCCCGAACTGGCGCTGCAGCAGGCCGCCGAAGTGGCCGAGCGCCTGCGTGAGAGCCTGGAGCGGATCGGCTCCTTCTATTCACCACTGGGTGCCCAGCCGGGCGTGACCATCTCCCTGGGCCTGGCCCAGATGAATGCCCGCGATGGTCTCGCCGGTCTGATCGCACGCGCCGACAAGGCCCTTTATCGGGCCAAGAACAGCGGCCGCAATCGGCTCTGTCATTGAACTGCCGTCAGCGCCTGGCAAGCTGACGACCACCTTCTTCCCTGGAAAGCCCCATGCGCAAGCGCCTGCTCATCGTCCCGATTGCCTTGGGCCTTGCTGCCGCCGTGTTCTTCACGTTACCCAGCGTGCTCGACCGGCGCATGAACAGCGTCGAATCACCGGCACCCTACCCGGCCAGCCAGAGCGCCACGCGTCTGCACGACACGCTGTTCATCGCCGACCTGCACGACGACGCCCTGCTCTGGGAGCGCGACCTGCTCAAACGCTACAGCTACGGCCACTCGGACCTGCCGCGTCTGCTCGACGGGCGCGTTGGCCTGCAGGTGTTTTCCACGGTCACCAAATCGCCGCGCGGCCTGAACTACGAAAGCAACGGCGCCGACAGCGACACCATCACCCTGCTCGCCATGGCCCAGCGCTGGCCACGGGCGACCTGGAACAGCCTGCTGCAGCGCGCCCTGTACCAGGCCGGGAAACTTCACGAAGCGGCTGCTGGCAGCGAAGGTCGGCTGATACAGATCAGAACACGCAAGGATCTGGTCGATTTTCTGCAGGCCTGGAATCAGGACCCGCGGCGGGTCGCCACGCTGCTGGCCAGCGAAGGTCTGCATCCGCTGGAAGGCCAGCTGGAAAACCTCGATCGCCTCTACGACGCCGGCTTTCGCATGGCCGGGCTGACCCATTTCTTCGACAACGAGGTCGGCGGCTCGGCCCATGGCCTGCACAAGGGTGGGCTGACGCCATTCGGGCGGCAGGTCATCGCGCGGCTCGAGGAAAAGTCCATGCTGATCGACCTGGCCCACGCCTCGCGCCCGCTGATGGACGATGTGCTGGCCATGGCCACGCGCCCGCTGCTGGTGTCCCACGGCGGCGTCGAAGGCACCTGCCCGGGCACCCGCAACCTCAGCGACCGGCATATCCGCGCCATTGCCGCGACCGGCGGGGTGATCGGCATCGGTTACTGGGACACCGCCGTGTGCGCCACTTCAGTGGCTGCCATCGTCAAGGCGATCCGCTACACCGCGGATCTGGTGGGCGTCGAGCACGTGGCCCTCGGTTCCGACTTCAACGGCACCATCCACGCGCCCTTCGACGTCACCGGCCTGGCGCAACTGACCGAAGGTCTGCTCGGCGCCGGCTTCAGCCGTGCCGACATCACCGCGATCATGGGCGGCAACGTCCAGCGCCTGCTGCTCGCCAGCCTGCCGACACACTGATCGCCCGCCGCCATAGGCGCCGGTGGCAGGGTACTCCCTGCCCGCCGCGTCTTGCTTTACACTGGCCGGCGTTCATTCCTTAATCAATCGACGAGATGACCGTGCTCAAAGCACTCAAAAAAATATTCGGCAAAGCCGAAAATGAGCCACACAGCTCAGTCTCCCCGACCCTCGAAGCCGCTTCCCCTCCCGCCGCCGCTCCCCATGAGGAGCGCCAACCGCGCCCGCCCAAGGAAGCCGCCAGCGCTGAGCAGAAGCCGCCGAGCAAACCCGCCAGGCCGCGCCGCGAGCGCGCGCCCAAGCCGGTCGATACCTGGAAGCTCGAGGATTTCAAGGTCGAGCCTGCCCCCGGCAAGACTCGCTTCCACGACTTCAAACTGTCGCCGCAACTGATGCACGCCATCCATGACCTGGGCTTCCCGTACTGCACGCCAATCCAGGCTGGCGTACTGGGTTACACCCTCAAGGGCCGGGACGCCATTGGCCGTGCCCAGACCGGTACCGGCAAGACCGCCGCGTTCCTGATCTCGATCATCACCCAGCTGCAGCAGACCCCGCCGCCCAAAGACCGTTACATGGGCGAGCCGCGCGCGCTGATCATCGCGCCAACCCGCGAGCTGGTGGTGCAGATCGCCAAGGACGCCCAGGAGCTAACCAAGTACAGCGACCTCAACGTGATGAGCTTCGTCGGCGGGATGGACTTCGACAAGCAGCTCAAGCAGCTGGAATCACGCTTCTGCGACATTCTGGTGGCCACTCCGGGCCGCCTGCTGGACTTCAACCAGCGTGGCGAAGTGCACCTGGACATGGTCGAGGTGATGGTGCTCGACGAAGCCGACCGCATGCTCGACATGGGCTTCATCCCCCAGGTCCGCCAGATCATCCGCCAGACCCCGATGAAGGGCGAGCGCCAGACCCTGCTGTTCTCGGCCACCTTCACCGAAGACGTGATGAACCTGGCCAAGCAATGGACCACCGACCCGGCCATCGTCGAAATCGAGCCGGAAAGCGTCGCCAGCGACACGGTCGAGCAGCACGTCTACGCCGTGGCCTCGGCAGACAAATACAAGCTGCTCTACAACCTGATCACCCAGAACGACTGGACCCGGGTGATGGTCTTCGCCAACCGCAAGGACGAGGTGCGGCGCATCGAAGAGCGCCTGACCCGCGACGGCATCAGCGCGGTGCAGATGTCGGGTGACATTCCCCAGCACAAACGCATCCGCGCCCTGGAAGGCTTTCGCGAAGGCAAGATCCGCGTCATGGTCGCCACCGACGTGGCCGGCCGCGGCATCCATGTCGACGGCATCAGCCATGTGATCAACTTCACCCTGCCGGAAGACCCGGACGACTACGTGCACCGCATCGGCCGTACCGGGCGCGCGGGCGCCAGCGGCACCTCGATCAGCTTTGCCGGTGAAGACGATGCCTTCGCCCTGCCGCCGATCGAGGAATTGATCGGCCGCAAGATCCAGTGCGAAATGCCGCCGGACGAGCTGCTCACGCCGGTGCCGCGCAAACCCTGAGAGCCGCCGTTGCTGCTCGACAATCGCCAGGCGCTGCGCCTGGCCCACCGCCCCGCTTGATCATCCAGCGCCCTGTCATGGCAATGCCCGACAGGGCGTTGCCATAACAGGGATTCGTTCATGACACTCAAGATCGACAACAGCGACCTGCAGCGTGCCGTACAGGCCGGCGTTCTGCAGCCGGGCCAGGATCAGGCGCTGCTGGATTTTCTGCGCCAGACGCCCAGCGAACGCCCCAGCTTCCAGCTTTCGCACATCGCCTATTACTTCGGCGCGCTGCTGATCATGGGCGCCATGGGCTGGCTGATGACCGAGGCCTGGATGAGCATCGGCGACGCGGCGCTGCTGGTGATCAGTTCGGCCTACCTGCTGCTGTTCCTGCTCGGCGGACGCAGCCTGTGGCGCCGCGGCCAGCCGATTCCCGGCGGCCTGCTGGGCGCCGTGGCAGTGAGCCTCACGCCACTGGTGGTGTTCGCCGGGCAACGGCTGTTCGGCACCTGGCCCATGGGCGACGCCCAGTCGGACTACGTCGACTACTACCGCTACGTACAGGGCGGCTGGCTGGTGATGGAAGTGGCGACCGTGCTGGTCGGCCTGCTGGTACTGCGCCTGTTGCCCTTCCCGTTCATCGTCATGCCGATCGCCGTGGCGCTGTGGTTCATGTCGATGGACCTGAGCGAACTGCTGCATGGCGAATATTTCAGCTGGGAGCAGCGACGCGACGTATCGCTGTGGTTCGGCCTGCTGATCCTGCTCGCCAGCCTGCTGGTGGATGGGCGCAGCAAACAGGATTTCGCCTTCTGGGGTTATCTGGCCGGGCTGACCGCCTTCTGGGGCGGCCTGAGCCTGATGGACAGCGGCAGCGAATTCGGCAAGCTGCTGTACTGCCTGATCAACCTGGGCCTGATCGGCCTCGCCGTACTGCTGCGCCGGCCACTGTTCATGGTCTTCGGCGCCCTGGGCGTGGCCGGTTATCTCGGCTACCTGGCCCACGACGTGTTCGAGGACTCGCTGCTGTTCCCGGTGGTGGTCAGCCTGATCGGCCTCGGCGTGATGGGCCTCGGGCTGTTCTACCAGAAACGCCGGGAGGCCATGAGCAACGCACTGCGCCGCCAGCTACCCGCCGGCCTGCTGGCGGTGCTGCCGGCACTGCGCCGCTGAGCGATCAATTGGGGCGGTAGCGCTCCCAAAGCAGCTCGAACTCGCGGCGGTATTCGGCAACCAGATGAGGATCGTCGGTCACCAGCAGATTCTCCTCATTGCTGGTGCTGGCGCTGCGCGTCCAGTTGAAGCTGCCATTGAGCAGCAGGCGACCATCGAACAGCGCGAACTTGTGGTGCATGTGAAACGGACTGTTGTCGATGCGCAGCGGCACCCCCGAATCGATCAGCTGCTGGATGTCACTGCCGGCATCGAAGCGTTTCTCGTTGTCACTGATGATGCGCACGGCAACGCCGCGGCGGTGCACGGCGATCAGCTCGTCGCTGAGCTGGTCATCGGAAATGGTGTACACGCACACATCCACCGATTCCCGGGCCTGGCGGCACAGGTCGCGGATGCGCTGGCGGCAGCTTTCACCGGGGCTGAAGTGCGCACTGCTCTGGCCGCGCAGCGGTGAGCAGCGTACCTCCAGGGTCTTGATCACCTGTTCCAGCCACTTCAGGGCCGGCACGGCATTGTCCGGGTTGCCGACCAGTTCGCGCACCAGGTCGAAGGCGCGGTTGCGCATATAGCGCACCTGATCGGGCGCCAGGTCGCTGCCCAGCTCACGCAGCTCGTCGCGCTCGTCATTGCCGAGCTTGAGGTCGGCGAGGCTGTCACGCAGGTGTTGGTCGAGGCGATTGAAATCCATTCTTAACCCTGTCGAGTCCGTTTTCGGCTGCGGCGTTTCTGGCCACCGCGTTGCCATGAGGCATACAGGCCGCCGCACAGCGCGCCGGCCAGGTGATATTCGAACGACACGCCCTGCTGGGGCAGCAACCCGTAGAAGAAGCCGCCATACAACAGCAGAGCCAGGGCCGCCAACAGCAGGTCGGCAAAGCTGCGGCGAAACCAGGCGCGCCCCAGCAACAGGCCCCACAAGCCGAACAGCCAACCGCTGGAACCGACATGAATGCCCGGACGGCCGAACAGCCAGACCAACACACCACTGGCAACGATGATGAACAGGCTGGCGCGGATGAACTCGCCGCGCGACTCCAGCAGCGCCAGGGCGCCCAGCACCATGAAACCGCTGAGGTTCCCGAACAGATGCAGCCAGCTGCCGTGCAACCAGGGTGCCAGCAGGATGCCTGGCAGTGCCTGCACCTCGCGCGGAATCAGCCCGAGGCGATTGAGGCTGTAGCCGTCCAGGCTGTTGATCAGCTGCAGCACGACCATCACTGCGGCGATGCCGAACAGCAGCTTCAGGCGCGGTAACAGCCAGAGCGTCAAGGCGTCTCGCCACCCTGCCCCATCATCCGGGCGATCTCCCGCAGTTGCTGGGCCATGTCGCCCATGCGCTTGTGGGTACCCAGGTCGATGTCGATCTTCTTGTCCATGGCATTGATCAGCGGCACCACGCCATCCTGCAGGCCATCGGCAAGCCGCTCGAGCAGCGCCTGCACGCCAGGTTGCGGCTGCGCCTGCACGGCGACCTCCACCTTCGGCTGCACCTCGCGCAGGCGTTCGAGGCCAGCCAGCAGCTCCTGCCAGGGCACGGCAGCAGGCGCTGGTGCTGCCGGCTCGCTACGAGCCAGGCCGCGCACGCCCTCGACCAGGTCATTGAGCTGGGCCACCACGCGGGCGCCGACGTCCGAGTCGCTGCCGCCCATGGCCTTGTTGCGCATGAAGTCGCGCTTGATCTGCGTCCAGCGCTCGAGCTGTTCGGGCGTCTGGTTGCCACGCAGCTCGGCGAGCTTGAGCAGGTTTTCCTCGGCGCCGGTGGTGAGTAGCTGCGACTCGCCCTGGTAGTGGTCGGCGATCAGTTGCAGCAGCTCGGCGTCGTTCATTACCGAGCTGATCTTCTCGGCCATCTTGTTCATGTTGCGGTAGCTGCCCTGCAGCTTGAACGGTGGCTCGGTGCGGTAGCTGTCGGCCTGGGCGGCACTGACGATGTATTGCTGGTTGACCCGGCCGACCACGTCGCGCACCTGCATCAGGCGCTGCAGGGTGGCGACGATCTCGTTGATCTCGGCGCCGCTGTAGCTGTGCGACAGCTCGTTGGCGGAGAACGGCTTGCCCTCGGCCTTGGCGACGAAACGGTAAACGTCGGCCATCTCGCGGGTGGCCAGCGGCGCCAGCACCGGGTTGGAGGTCAGGCTGTTCTCGATGTAGCTCAGCGCGAAGGCTTCCTGCATGCCGCCCAGGGTATCGCCCAGGTTGTAGATGTCGGCACGGTTGGCGAGCATGTCGGGGATCTTGAACACATCACCGGACTCGGTGTACGGGTTGCCGCTCATCACCACGCAGAACTTCTTGCCACGCATGTCGTAGGTCTTGGTGTGGCCCTTCCATACGCCCTCGATGCGCCGCGTGCCGTCGCACAGCGAGATGAATTTCTGCAGAAATTCCGGGTGGGTATGCTGGATGTCATCGACATAGAGCATCACGTTGTTGCCCATTTCCAGCGCCAGGTTGAGCTTTTCCAGTTCCTGGCGCGAGGTGGCGTCCGGGGCCTGGGCCGGGTCGATGGAGCGCACCTCGTGGCCGAGGGCCGGGCCGTTGATCTTCATGAAGATCAGGCCCAGGCGATGGGCCACGTACTCCATCAGCGTGGTCTTGCCGTAGCCGGGCGGCGAGATGAGCATCAGCAGGCCCATCAGGTCGGTGCGCTTGTTCTCGCCAGCGGTGCCCATCTGCTTGGCCAGGTTGTCGCCGATAAAGCCCAGGTACACGTCGTTGATCAGCTTGTTGCGCACGAACGACGACAGCGGCCGCGGCTTGAACTCGCTCAGGCGCAGCGCCGTACGCTCGCGGTTGACCACCTCCTGGCGCAGGCTCTGGTAGCGCTGCAGCTCGGGCAGGAAGGTTTCGCGGTGGTGGCGCAGGCGCTGGAAGAAATCGTGCAGGGCAAAATTCAGGGTACCGTCCTGAATGCGCGGGTGATCGCCGAGCAGCCCCTCGACGCGCACCTGCAGGTCCGCCTCGGTAACCCGCAGCGGCACGTCGCTGTCGATCAGCCCAAGGGCCACGGCCTCGGCGACGTATGCCTGCAGATGCTCCCAGTCCTGCTGCGCGCAATAGGCCTGCAACCAGTTCTCGGCCAGCGCCCAGCGCTGCTCCGGGCGCCCACGCAAGCGCTCCTGGGCCTGCAGGTAGCCGTCCCACATATGGGCAGCCTCGAGTTGCTGACGCAGGCCATCGAACAGCTCGCGGGCGTACTTGCTGACCACGAACTCGATGCGCTGCGCGGCCAGCTCCTCGACCAGATACTCGGCGGCTTCCCGCTGCAGGGCCGCCTCGAATGGCATCGGGTGGCGGGCCAGAAAGCTCTGCAGCGCCTTGAGCACTTCGCTCTGCAGTTGGCGGATGCCCTCGTCACGACCGAACAGCTGGCGGATGTTGGCGCAGGTACGCGCCCGCTCCGGCCAATGCACGGCGTCCACGTCTTCGCGCCAGCGGCTCCAGAAGAACAGTGCGAAACCGCGCGCTCGCGGTGAATAGGTGAGCAGGCCTGCCGCGTCGCGCAGCGCCAGCAAGCGCAGCAGGATGGCCATGGCGTCCTGGTCATGGATGCCCTTCTGATAGCCTTCCTTGTAACGCGGCGCGGCGAACTCGCGAATACGCTTGATCAGCTCATCCGGCTGGCTCATGTGCGCCTTGAGCTGATCCAGGCTCAGGCCATCGGTAGCGCGTAGCGCCGCGTCGAGCACCAGGCCGGCCAGGTATTCGCCGCGATACAGCGCGGCCGATTCGGACTCCAGGCTCACCTGCCAGTAATCGCGCAGGCCCTCGAGCTGGACATCGTGCAGCGGCTCGAGGAAATCGGTGCCGGTCAGGTGCAGGAACAAGCCGTCGCCACGCGGCAACAGGGTCAGGTCGAGTTCCTGGGTGTTGACCGCAAAACGGTGGCGCGGCCCCAGCTTGATGACGTCGCCACCGGCCTCGAACAGTTCGCTCTTGTCGCGCAACGCACGCACGGCCTGGTCGCGAGCGGCCTTGAGGCGCGCCTCGACGTCATCGGCCTTGACGCTGTCCTTGAGCTCGCGCAGGCGCTCGGCCAGCTCACGCAGCTTGAGAATCAGCGGGTCGGCGGCGAAGAAGGCGTTGAGCTCCTGAGCCTCGGAGAGCTTGGCGGTGCGTCGACCAAGGCTGTCGAGAATCCGCCGCGCGGCGTCGAGCAGGCCCTGGGCCTTGCGCTGGCGTTCGTCGAGCAGGCTCTGCTTGTGCGCCTCGAAGGTTTCCAGCAACTCCTCGCGCTTGGCCAGGATGTCGCCGAGAAACTGCTCGTGATCGCCGAACTGGCTCTCCAGCTCCTCGAGCTGTACCAACAACCGCGACAACTGCTCGTCGCAGCGCTCGGGATCCTGGGCCAGCGCCAGGGCATTGGTGATGCTCTGGCTGAACAGCTTGAACTGGGCGCCGAACTGCGCCACGGTTTCCGCCGACCCCAGCCCCTTGCGGCGCTGCTCGGCGCGCGCCTTGGCCTGGTTGAGCTTGGCGTACACCTCGGAAATTGCGTCGACGATGCGCGTGCGTTCGGTGGCGTCGTCGATCTGCAGCGAGGCCATCAGGCCGGAAAGCATGTCCAGGTTGCCGGCCATCTCGTTGAGGCTGGCCAGCGGCTCGGCCAGTTGCGCGACGCTCTCGGCCTTCTGCGCCTGCTCGTCGAGCTGTTGCAGGTTGTGGTGATAGGGCTGCAGCGCGGCGTCGCCGGCGAGAAAGTGCGAGGTGGCCGCGGCGGTCTGGTCGCGGGCCTCGAGCAGCGCGGTTTCCATGGCGTCGATGCGCGCCACGTCGATGTAGCGATAGTCGCGGATGGTCAGCAGCTGGCCACGCTGGGCGGTGATCGCATTCAGTGCTTCGACGTATTGCTCGACCTTGTCCCAGGTATCCGAGCGCACGCTTTCGAGCAGCGCCTTCTGCCGGTTTTCGGCCTCGGCCATGGCCGCGGCGGACTGCTGGCGAATGCTCTCGACCTTCTCGAACTCGTCAAGCACCAGCTCGCCGGTGGCGGCGATCTCGCGCAGCAGCGGCGCCAGCTCGGCGCATTGCGGGTCGCTCAGCCAGTGGTAGATATCGAACAGCCGGCGGGTGTTCTGGCACAACAGGCTGTAGCGCGCCACCGACACTTCACGGCTGTCGATCTCGCGGCTGAGGTTGAACAGGTCGGACACCCCGCGCACCAGCTCGGCATTGCCGATGCGCCCGAAGAAGCCGCTACGCGCCGGCTGGCGGGCGGCGTATTCCTCGCTCTCGAACGGCGTCTGCCAGACCTGCATGGGGTGGATGCGCGTCGGCTCATCGCCCTCGGCGGAGAAGATCACCATGCGGCCGTCTTCCAGGCGCGCATAGCCGTGGCCGAAGATCGGGTTCTGCAGCTGGCGGGTGACCATGTTGTAGGTCAGCAACACCGCCCGGCCTTCGCCCGGGTGGTAGAAGATGTACTGCACGTCCTCGCCATTGGGCGAACGCACCGAGCGCTTGAAGCGCATGCCGGCCATCGATTGCTCGAAGGTCTTGTGCTCGCCATTCTGCAGGTAGTAACCACCGGGGAAGATGATGCCGTGGTCTTCGGGCAACTGTACGCAGGCCAGGCCGATGGCATCGATGCGCTCGACCTTGCGGGTCAGGCGGTTGAACACCAGGTAGCGCCATTGCTCTTCACGGTACGGCAGCACCTTGAGCAGGATCAGGCTGCCCAGGGCGGCGTATTCGATCTGTGCATCGTCCAGCGACTGGGTCTTGTCCATCACCTCTTCGCGGTAGATACCCTGGCCGCTCTCGGTGTTGTTCTCGACCTTGATGGTCAGGTCGCCGCCAACCGTCTCGACGAACACCGTGTCGAGGATGTTCAGGTGCGGATGGCGGCCATTGACCGTCATTTCGCGGGTGGTCTTCTGCCACTCGAAATCGAAGGGTGCGGGCAGCGCGATATCGCGCTCGCCGCGGTTGTCGATGTAATCGACCTGTTTGCCGTCGAGCGACAGCGACCAGCGGAACACGCGGATGTCGGTGATCCGTTCGCCGATCTGGAAGCTGGCCAACAGCTTGCCGTCGCGGATCGCCAGTTGCAGCAGGCGGGTGTTCTTGTAGTAGGTGTAGAGCTCGTTGAAGTCGTTGACGAAGCCGCTCTGGCTCAGGAAGGTGCCATCCAGCGGGATCGATTCGGCTTCAAAGCCCTCACTGCCTTCGACCAGGCGATAGAGGGAGAACACGTCGGCGACCGCGGTTTCCTTCTTCAGGCCCAGGAACACGTTGTAGCCAAACAGCAACCAGTCACCGACCTGCACGATGTCGCGGGCGATGCAGTTGTTCTCGGTACGGATGCGCACCCGGCCAATGACTTCCATCTGGCTGCTGCCGAACTCCTGCAAGCGCTGCTCGTTGAGCGCTTCGGTGCTGCGCCGCAGGCGCAAACCCTGCTCCTGCAGGCGCTTGTGCAGCACCTCATAGGCGCCGCCTTCGGCTACGGCCTTGTCGAGAATGTCCTGCTGGGTGTTTTCGGCCTGGGCGTCCGACATCATGGTCTTCCTGAATCTGCGCGGTCTGCAAGCAAGGCCCCGTCATGCACGGGGCCGACACGAATGAGGCGGTGCTCAGGCACCGATCTTGCGGGCGATCGCGGCGAGCTTCTCGCGCATCGCGGGGTCGAGCTCATCGGGCTTGATGCGCGCGATGATGCGTGTCAGCACGCGGATCTCGTCGTCATCGATCACGCCATCGCGCTCGGCGATGTCCAGCAGCGAGCCCAGCTCGGCGGCGTCCAGGCGGCCGTCATCGGCAAAGCACTGGATGCTGCGGAAGGTCATTTCCAGGTGATCTCTAGATTGCGACATGCCACTTTCCTTGTAGTTGAGGCAGGCCTGATGGCCTGAACGCGCGGGCGCGGCCCGCACCGAATCGCGGAACAGGCGCCAGCCGGAGCGGCTGGCGCCTGGCACCGTCGCTTACACCGCGTCGCTGTCGCTCACCGCAGCCGGCTTGGCTTCGGCGGCACGGCCCTGCAGCAGACGCGCGAGCACGTCCTGCACCACCGGGCTCTTGCCGACCACGCCCTCGATGGCCTTGCCCACGGAAAGGGACTTGGCGAACGAGTTGAAGAAGTCGCCTTCGCCGCCGACGATCTCGATCTTCGCCTTGGCCAGCGCGGTGGCCAGCACCTCGGCCTGATCCTTGGCGATTTCCTTGTTGGCGGCGATGGCGGCCATGGCCTCCTCGAAGCTCTTCTCCAGCTGCATGCGGAACTCTTCATGCTGGCGCGCGTTGTCGCTGAGCGCATCCAGGGCGCCGAACTTCTTGCCCAGGCCTTCGGCCTCGGCGTTCAGACGCTCCAGCAGCACCTGCGCCTCGGCCATACCCAGGTCCTGGGTGGCCTTGGCCTTGGCCGCGCCGAGTTGCTCTTCGCCGCGCGCCTGGGCGCCGAGTTTCTCTTCCAGCACCTTGGCATCGGCCAGGCCGTCCTTCTCCTTGGCGGCTGCCTGCGCTTCGGTGACACGCGCCTGGGCCAGGCCCTTCTCCTGCTCGCCCTTGGCTTCGGCGATCAGCCGCTCAGCCTGCACGCGCGCCTCGGCGAGGCCTTCCTTCTCCTTGGCCGCGGCGGTGACTTCACGTACCCGCGCATCGGCCAGGCCGGGCGCAGCGCGCTCGGCTTCGATACCTTCGGCCAGCTTCTTCTTGGCCTCGGCGCTCTTGGCCGCGGCTTCCAGTTCGGCCTGGGCGAGGTTGTTGATTTCCACCGCCTTGTGCTTGGACCGGGTTTCGTCGGCTTCGGCCTGCTTGACCTGGCGCACCAGCTCCTGCTCGGCTTCGGCCTGGGCATTGAGCACGGTGACCTGCTTCATGCGCTCGGCTTCGGAGATCTCACGGACTTCCTTGATGCGCTCTTCTTCCTGGGCCACGGTCTTCTCCACCGCGACGCGCTCGCGCACCACGCTGGCGATGTTCTTGCGCTCTTCTTCCAGCGCCTTTTCCTTCTCGATGCGCTGCAGCTCGACTTCGCGCTCGCGGGCCACCACTTCCAGATCCTTGGCGCGGGTGACTTTCTCCACCTCGATGACCACGGCACGCTGGCGGTTCTGCTGGGCCACTTCCACTTCGCGCTGATGATTCTCGGCGCGAATATCCAGCTCCTGTTGAGTCTGGATGCGGGCCTGCTCGGCCTTCAGGCGCTCTTCTTCCTTGACCTTGAGGGTCTCGGCCTGCTCACGCGCCTGGATGGTTTCGATCTCGCGCTTCTGGCGTGCTTCGGCATCGGCCTGCTGACGCTCGAGGGCCAATGTCGCCTCGCGGGTTTCGACGTTCTTCTTCTTGATCGCCAGCTCTTCGTTGCGCTCCAGGTCATTGGTGATGACGTTCTGCGCGGCAGTCAGCTGGGTGATCTTGCGGATACCCTCGGCATCGAGGATGTTGCTCGGGTCCAGCGACGCCTTGGAGGTCTGTTCCAGGTAGTCGATGGCCACGTCTTCGAGCACGTAGCCGTTGAGGTCGTTGCCGATCACCTCGACGATGCGGTCGCGGAACTCCTGCCGGTTCTCGAACAGCTGGACGAAGTCGAACTGCTTGCCGACGGTTTTCAGGGCTTCGGAGAACTTGGCATTGAACAGCTCGTTCACCGCCGCACGGTCGGAGGCACGCTCGACGCCGATGGCCTTGGCCACCTTGAGCACGTCTTCCTGGGTCTCGTTGACGCGCAGGTAGAACGCCACGGTGATGTCGGCACGCATGTTGTCGCGGCAGATCAGCCCGTCCTTGGCCCGGCGGTCGACCTCCAGGGTGATCAGGGAGATCTTCATGAACTCCTTGAGGTGGATGACCGGGTAAACCAGCGCGCCGGTGAAATGCACCTTGGGCGTGGACGACATGTCGTTGACGATCAGCGCGGTGCCTTGCGGAACCTTGATGTAGAAGGCCTTGAACAGGGCCAGCAGGCCGACGATCAGCAGGACGACCAGGCCGACCCCGACCAGCACGGGTATCAGCGACGGTGGAAGGTTATACATTGCGCTCAATCTCCTTTGATGCGAATGGAACCGGCTCAGAACCTGAGTCCAAGTCTCGTCCGTGACAACCCTGCGCGGTGCAGCGGCCCACCGCACTGACAGCCAGAGGCCGCCAGGCAGGCGTGCACCCGCGTGCGGAACAGGCGAGGAGGCGCAGTTTACAATCTGTAACAGCGCTTTCCGAGTCCGTTGTGCACGCCACAGCGAGGGTAGGCAGCAGACTTTGACCGGGTTCTCAGATGCCCCGGAACTCTTCTTCGGTTATCACCCGGTAGGCGTGCTGCGCCTCCAGGTATTCCAGTAAAACGACACGATCACCGCGTTTGAAACCTTGCTGTTCGTCAGCCCTGACCCGCAGGATCAGCCCCGCACCGCCATCTTCGAGCAGCGCTTCGCCATGGCTTGCCGTCACCCGCCCGCTGCGCACCACGGCGGTCTGCCCGAGCACGCTTTTGCTGCTGGTCACTTCCAGCTTGAGAAACAACGGGCGCAGCGGTGCGCACAGCAGCCGGGTCGGTGCCACGGCCAGCATCAGAGCCAGCACGGCAATTACCACGCCCAGCGGATAACGCAGCCACTCGAGCGGCAGCAGGCTGAGCAGCCAAAGATCGACGAAGTAACTGATGAACCAGGCGAAGAAAAACACCAGGGTCAGCACCAGGGTCAGCGGGATGTCACGCAGCTTGAGCTTGGACAGGAGCGCCGCCGCCGGGCCTTCCAGAGCGGAGTCGGCCTCGACGTCGAGCGCATCGACCTCGATCAGGCCGAACGCGACGATGACCCAGTAGACCACCGCCAGGCACAGCAGGAAGCTGAAGATGACCGTGGGAAACGCCAGCGAGATCTGCAGGAAGATTTCCATGATTTCCTATCCCTGAAAAACATGGCGGAGCCTGCTGGCCCCACCATATGACGCATCGAGGCGGCCCTTGGATCAGGGCTTGGCCTTGTCCTTGAGGCGCGCCAGCACGCTGTCGGCACTGCTCTTGTCAGCGACGATACCGGCAGCGCGCAACTTGGCGTCCAGCGACTCGTCGGGATTGGAAGCCTGCGCCAGTTCGGCCGCCGCTTCCATCTTCGCCGCACGCTCGGCCTGCTGCTGCTTGATACGCTCCAGCGACTCGACGGCGGTATGCAGCTTGGCTTGCGAACCACCATAGCGCTGGGCGACGGCCATCTGCGCCTTCTGCACGCTTTCGGTGGCTTTCACGGTATCCACCTGCTGCTTCAGCCGCTTGATGTTGGCTTCAGCCTGGCTGACCGCAGTACGCAACTGGGCGACGCTGGCCGCATAGTTGTCAGCTTGCTCGCGCTCGCTGTTCAGCTCGATTTCCAGGTTGGCGATCTTGCCGGCCACTTCACCAGCCAGGTCTTCCTTGCCGGTCTCCAGCGCCTTGACCGCATACTGCTCGTACTCGGCGATCTTGGCGGCCGACTTGCTGGCGCGCTCGGCGGCCAGTTTCTGCTTGGCCATGATCTCGGCCAGCGCTTCCTTGGATTTACGCAGCTCGATATCGGCGTCGCGAATTTCCTGATCGAGGATGCGCAAGGCCTGACCATCGACCAGCGCCTCACCCATTTCATTGGCACCGCCGCGCAGCGCCGTCAGCAATTTGCTCCAGACGTTCATGGGCATGTCTCCTTATGCACTGGCCTTGAGGAAATCTTCGTAGGCTTCGGTAGCCTTGATCACGTTGTCCGCCAGCGTTTCGATCTCGAGCACCACATTGGGCAGGATCGACGAAGCGCTGAGCGCACCGAACATGGTGTAGCAGGCCTGACCGTCCGGCAGGGTTTCCAGCCCTACGCAGGACAGCGGGAACAGCTTGTGGCTGCGCAGCACTTCTTCGTTGAAGGCCGCCGGGTCACGCACATCACTGGCCGGCCAGAGCAGCGCCTCGACCACGATCTGATCACCGAACACGGCGATGAACAGCGGCAGGTCACCGTATTCCGTCATGGTCACGTGCAGACTGGCGTCGGCACCCTGGATCAGCTCGATAGCCGCGCGGCCACCGGCAAACGGCTCTGTCGCCGACAGCGCATCGAACAACGTTTGTGCAGTCCAAACCTGAGGCATGCTCACCCCCTCCTCCATTGAAGCCAGCTCCGGCTGGGGCTGGCGCAGTTTCCTTTCGAACGCCGAGAGCCGTTGGGCATGCTCGGGCAGAATCCACACTTCTTTCTTCACCAACCCCTGCTCACGCAGACGCTGACGGAAAAGACGCTGGTAATGCGCAGATGATTTGTTTTCCATGAAACGCAGACTAGAACATCACATGTGATAACTCAATACATCACATGTAATTTAATCGACGGGTTGGCGGCAGTCATTTTGCTGGGACTGGAAACCCGCCAGGAGAGATCAGCCGAGCAACTCTAGCCGAGAAAGCGCCGCCGGTTCGCCAACCGCGTCGCAGGGAACGCGGGCAGGCGTCTAGATAGACGCCATCAATGGGCCAGCCTTGGCAAACCGCAACGAGCCGGTATGATGCGCCACTTTTTAGGAAAGCCGCATGCCGTTTCGCAGCCTTCTCGCACTGCTGTGCCTCACCCTCTGCACCTCGCTGCAAGCCGCCCCACCCCAGAGCTTCAGCCAGGCCAAGAAGATCGGCTGGACGCTCTACGAGCGTCAGTCGGTGGAGTTCTATTGCGGGTGCAGCTTCAAGGGCAACCGCGTCGACCTGAAAAGCTGCGGCTACACGCCACGCAAGAACGCCAACCGCGCCGCGCGCATCGAGTGGGAGCATATCGTCCCGGCCTGGCAGATCGGTCATCAACGCCAGTGCTGGCAGCACGGCGGGCGCAAGAACTGCAGCAAGAACGACAGCGTTTACCGCCGCGCCGAGGCTGACCTGCACAACCTGGTACCGGCGATTGGCGAGGTCAATGGCGACCGCAGCAACTACGACTTCGGCTGGCTGCCGCAAAAGCCCAGCCAGTATGGCGCCTGCCCCACGGTGGTCGACTTCAAGGCCCGCAAGGTCATGCCCCGCCAACAGATTCGCGGCATGATCGCCCGCACCTACCTGTACATGAGCGACCGCTATCAGCTGCGCCTTTCCAAGCAAAACCGCCAACTGTTCAACGCCTGGAACAAGACCTACCCCGCCGAGCCATGGGAGCACCAGCGCAACCAGCTGGTCGGCTGCGTGATGGGCTGGGGCAACCCCTATGTCGGGCAACTGGACAAGCGCCTGTGCCAGCAGGCGCCGGTGGCAGCGATCAATCGGCGGTAGGCCCTCGCGCTGAAAGCAAGAGCGACCGTCAGCGCATGAACCGTGGGAACGGGCGGGGACGCCCAGTCCATGCCCGTGATTTCGCGCGCATGGCGCGCTCCCACAGGCAGACCAATGCAGGCCTCAGCACCCAACATGGAGCAGACATCGACACACTGCCCCTGAAAACAAGAAAGGCCGGCACCTCACGGTGACCGGCCTTTCGCGTCGCAGCCTGTCGCTTACAGCGGCTTGCCGCGATTACCGTGCGCGGCAACGAATTGCTGCACGGTGGCCAGGTCATTGGCCAGCACGGTGCAACGCTCGTCACGCTCGAACAGATCAGCCAGATGCGGCGGCAGGGCTGGCGACAGGTTCACGGCCGACTTCTCGATGGCCTCCGGGAACTTGACCGGGTGAGCAGTGCCCAGCACCACCATCGGCACGCTCAGGCTGCGACGGCATTCACGGCCAGCACGCACACCGATGGCGGTATGCGGGTCGAGCAGCTCGCCGGTAGCCGCGTACACCTCGGCGATGGTCTGGCAGGTCTGCTCATCGCTCACGGCGAGCGAGTCGAACAGCTTGCGGGCTTCGGTCCAGCGGTCGTCTTCGACGGTGAAACCACCGGTCTGGCGGAATTCGGTCATCAGCGCGGCGATCGATGGGCCGTTGCGACCGTGCAGGTCGAACAGCAGGCGCTCGAAATTCGACGACACCATGATGTCCATCGATGGCGACAGGGTCGGGTACAGGTCGCCCTTGGCGTACTGGTTGCCGCTCATGAAGCGGTGCAGGATGTCATTGCGGTTGGTGGCCACGATCAGCTGGCTGACCGGCAGGCCCATGTTGCGCGCCAGGTAACCGGCAAAGATGTCGCCGAAGTTGCCGGTCGGCACCGAGAAGGCCACCGAACGCGCCGGCCCGCCCAACTGCAGGGCGGCATGGAAGTAGTAGACGATCTGGGCCATGATCCGCGCCCAGTTGATCGAGTTGACCGCCACCAGGCGGGTGCCCTTGAGGAAGCCCTGATCGGCGAAGCTGGCCTTGACCATCTCCTGGCAGTCATCGAAGTTGCCCTCGATGGCGATGTTGTGGATGTTGTCGCCGAGGATGGTGGTCATCTGCCGGCGCTGCACCTCGGACACACGGTTGTGCGGGTGCATGATGAAGATATCGACGTTGTCGCAGGCCTTGCAGCCTTCGATGGCCGCCGAGCCCGTATCGCCGCTGGTGGCGCCCATGATCACCACGCGCTCGTTGCGCTTGGCCAGCACGTAATCGAGCAGGCGACCGAGCAGCTGCAGGGCGAAATCCTTGAACGCCAGGGTCGGGCCGTGGAATAGCTCGAGCACCCACTCGTTGCCGTTCAGCTGACGCAGCGGCGCCACGGCCGAGTGCTCGAACACGCCGTAGGTGTCTTCGAGAATCCGCTTGAAATCGGCATCCGGAATGCTGCCAGTGACGAACGGGCGCATTACCTGGAACGCCAGCTCGTGGTACGGCAGGCCAGCCCAGGAAGCGATCTCTTCCTGGGTGAAGCGTGGCAGGTTTTCCGGCACATACAGGCCGCCGTCCGTGGCCAGGCCAGCCAGCAGGACGTCTTCGAAATTGAGGGCCGGTGCCTGGCCGCGGGTGCTGATATAGCGCATGGTCTGCAAACCTTCGGTTTGGGGCGCCACGCCGCGAGCGAGTCGCGGCGCGCGACTGAATTAGCTGAGTTGTTCGACGCGGATGCGCACCACATTGCCGACGACGTCGGCCAGCGCTTCCAGGGCAGAGATGGCGTCGTTCATGCGCTGCTCGGCAACGCGATGGGTGACCAGGATCATCGGCACCAGGCCGTCCTGCTCCTCGACTTCCTTCTGCATGATCGATTCGATGTTGATACCGCGCTCCGAGAGGATGCTCGCCACCTGGGCCAGCACGCCGGGGCGATCCTTGGCCTGAATGCGCAGGTAGTAAGCGCTTTCACAGTCGGTGATCGGCAGAATCGGGTGATCGGACAGCGAATCCGGCTGGAAAGCCAGATGCGGCACGCGGTTGGTCGGGTCGGTGGTGAGCGCCCGCACCACGTCGACCAGGTCGGCCACCACGGCCGAAGCGGTCGCTTCCATGCCGGCACCGGCGCCGTAGAACAGCGTGCTGCCAGCGGCATCGCCATTGACCATCACGGCGTTCATCACGCCGTTGACGTTGGCGATCAGGCGGTCGGCCGGGATCAGCGTCGGGTGCACGCGCAGCTCGATACCGGCGTCGGTACGGCGCGCCACGCCCAGGTGCTTGATGCGGTAGCCCAGCGCCTCGGCGTAGTTGACGTCGGCGGTGGTCAGCTTGGTGATGCCTTCGGTGTAGGCCTTGTCGAACTGCAGCGGAATGCCGAAGGCGATGGAGGCGAGAATGGTCAACTTGTGGGCGGCGTCGATGCCTTCGACGTCGAAGGTCGGGTCGGCTTCGGCGTAACCCAGCGCCTGGGCTTCGGCCAGCACGTCTTCGAAGGTGCGACCCTTCTCGCGCATCTCGCTGAGAATGAAGTTACCCGTGCCGTTGATGATGCCGGCCAGCCAGTTGATACGGTTGGCCGACAGGCCTTCACGAATCGCCTTGATCACCGGAATGCCACCAGCCACTGCCGCCTCGAACGCGACGATCACGCCCTTCTCGCGGGCGCGGGCAAAGATCTCGTTGCCGTGCACGGCGATCAGCGCCTTGTTGGCGGTTACCACGTGCTTGCCGTTGTCGATGGCCTTGAGCACCAGCTCACGGGCGACGCTGTAGCCGCCGATGAGCTCCACGACGATATCGATCTCGGGGTTGCTGACTACCGCGAAGACATCGTCGGTCATGGTAATGCCGGTCGACTGGTACTGGGGCTTGGGTGTACGGGTGGCAATCTGCGCCACCTCGATGCCACGCCCGGCACGACGCGCGATTTCCTCGGCGTTGCGCTTGAGCACATTCACGGTACCGCCACCGACGGTACCCAGCCCACAGATGCCTACTTTGACCGGATTCACACTAGAC
>JAAIGF010319350.1_pt1 | contig 22203 bp, 18 predicted proteins | sample 6487441 | NCBI WGS metagenome assembly JAAIGF01 (sample SAMN13974129, study PRJNA590717) | phyllosphere metagenome | biome: pepper field; feature: multiple bacterial spot infested pepper fields; material: pepper leaves; isolation source: leaves from pepper fields | host: Capsicum annuum ... | reverse complement strand
GCGATGGCCGCAACGTGACGGTTGATCTCCTGAACTTCAGCCACGATCGTTTCCAGCGCGCGACCGGTCTCGCCGACCAGTGTCACGCCTTCTTCGACCTGCGTGTTGGAGGTGGTGATCAGCGCCTTGATGTCCTTGGCAGCGTTGGCGGAACGCTGCGCAAGCTCGCGCACTTCCTGGGCAACGACAGCAAAGCCCTTGCCAGCCTCACCGGCACGCGCGGCTTCGACACCTGCATTCAGCGCCAGAAGGTTGGTCTGGAAGGCAATCTCGTCGATCACGCCGATGATGTTGGAAATCTCGCCGGAAGACTTTTCGATCTGCTCCATGGCGGAAACCGCCTTGCGCACCACATTGCCGGACTGTTCCGCGCCGAGCTTTGCACGGCTGACCAGCTGACCGGCTTCCTGCGCGCGACGGGTCGCGTCCTTGACGGTGGTGGTGATCTCTTCCAGGGCGGCTGCGGTTTCTTCCACGGCTGCTGCCTGCTGCTCGGTGCGCTTGGCCAGATCGTCGGCGGCGGACTTGATCTCGTTGGCGCCGGAATCGATGCCGCGGGCGTTCTGCGCCACACGGTTCAGCGTGGACTGAAGCTGTTCCGCAGTGCGGTTGAAGTTGCCGCGAATGCCATCCAGCGTCTCGACGAAAGGCTGCTGGATACGATGCGTCGTATCGCCATCTGCGAGTTTCGAAAGAGCGGAGCCGAGATTATCGACTGCGAACTGAACGTCTGCCGCTTCCTTCGCCTTCTGTTTCTCACGCTCGATGCGCTCCCGCTCGGACATGGAGCGGTTGGCTTCGGTTTCCTGCTCCAGACGGATACGCTCGATGGCGTTTTCACGGAAGGTCTGAACGGCAGCGGCCATCTGGCCGACTTCATCCTTGCGGTCCATGCCATCAATGTCCGCACGTGTGTCGCCACTTGCGAGCGAAACCATGCGCTCTCGAAGACGAACTATAGGCATCGTTATTCCTCGGGATGTAATGTAAAGGCCAAGGCAGATCGTCATCACACAAAGAAGAGCAAGTCCAACAACAGCGTTCAAAACCGTTTGATCGGTCTTTGCGCTGAGATACGTGTTCCCATCTTGTAGTGCTTTGACAAGTTGGTCATTTACGCCACTTATCTTGGGCAGAACCTCTCCAAGTTTCGAGAGAAGGTCGGATACGGTTTGTTGGGCCTTTAAATTTTGGCCCGATTTAAATTGACTGACTGCGCGATCAGCGATGAGCTCCATCTCTGCCACATCTTTCACGATTTCGCGGGATATATCAGCTCTGGTCGGAGAAAGCTCTGCAACCTTGTTCTGCCTCTCCTCGAGTTGTTTGCCGTTGGACTTGAACTTTTCAACGGCTGCAGCAAATTCGTCGCTTGTTGGATCGCTCGATGCCGCCAAGAGTATCTGCATGCCCAACGCATTGAGGTTGCCACTGGTGCGAGCGTTGAGAATACCCGCCAGCGCCGTCTGATTAATGAAGGCACCGTATTCGTTGTCCGTCTGGCTATAGTTCCAGCTGACATAGCCGACGCCCAAAAGCGACGCCAAGCTCATCAGGACGATGACGGAAACGACCTTTGTTTGAATTTTTGTACGCTTAAGTATAGACATTATATTCACTCATAATTTTGGATTATTTGAGATTGGTCGTGAATCACCGACTTCCACGGATTCAACGATCTGGAGAGCGTATTTTCTAAAGCGGGGTTTGCGCTTCAATTTTTGTCCTGATGTCGCTATTATGCGGCGTTGCTATAGTTGTTTGCTTGGCTATACGCGTGTGCAAGTTTGAAGCGTGAAATCAGCGCGTTCAAGGCTGCAGCTTCCGATGCAAGGCCGTGGCTTGCGGCGGTCTGCTCTTCCACCATGGCGGCATTCTGCTGCGTGCCTTGGTCGATGGTGTTGATCGCGGTGTTGATTTCCTGAAGGCCTGTCGATTGTTCGCGGGAAGCAAGCACGATGGCGTCGATGTGCTTGTTGATCTCCTGAACCTCGGTAACGATGGTGTCGAGCGCCTTGCCAGCATTGCCGACAAGCGTGACACCGGCTTCTACCTGTGTTGTAGAGGCGCTGATCAAGGTCTTGATTTCCTTGGCTGCATTGGCGGAACGCTGTGCCAGTTCGCGCACCTCCTGAGCAACCACGGCAAAGCCCTTGCCCGCTTCACCCGCACGGGCGGCTTCCACGCCTGCATTCAGTGCAAGCAGGTTGGTCTGGAAGGCAATCTCATCGATGACGCCGATGATCTTGGAAATCTCGGTCGATGAGTTTTCGATACCTTCCATGGCTTTCACGGCATCACCGACGACAACGCCCGACTGTTCGGCATTGGCGCGAGCGCGCTCCACGAGGCGACCGACTTCCTCGGCGCGCTTGGCGGAATCCTTCACTGTCGTCGTGATCTCTTCTAGCGCGGCTGCCGTTTCTTCGACGGATGCTGCCTGCTGTTCCGTGCGCTTGGCGAGGTCATCCGCAGAATGGCGGATTTCGCTCGCACCCGCATCGATGGCCTTGGCGTTATGACCGACATTGACGAGGGCCGCGTTCAGCTTGGCGATCGAGTCGTTGAAGTCGCTGCGCAGGCGATCGATGCGCGCCACGAATGGCGTGTTGATCCGGTAGTTCAGGTCGCCATCCGAGAGATGAGCGAGACCTTCCGCAAGGGCGTCTACGGCAAACTGGATATCTGCGCTGTCCTTTGCAGAATGGCGCTCACGCTCGGCGCGCTCCTCTTCCGTCAGGGTGCGGTTGCGCTCGGCATCGCCTTCAAGGCGCTGACGTTCCAGCGCATTGGTGCGGAAGACTGCGACTGCACTCGCCATCGAGCCGATCTGGTCGGTGCGTTCCTGGCCGGGAATGGCGACATCGAGATTGCCCGCGGCGAGTTGCTCCATGGCAGACGTCATCTGCGTGACCGGCTTGATGACCATGCGGCTCAAGAGGAAGATGAGGAAGCCGATCATGCCTGCGACGGCCAGAACCGTGGCGATAATGGCGGCGATGCGGAATTCGGAGACCGAGGCGTAGGCCGCCTTGCTGTCCACCACGAAGCCCAGATGCCAATCCACCGACGGCAGGCCCTTGACCGGGATGAAGCTGATGATCTTCTCCACGCCGTTCAGCTGCGTGTGGCTGAGCGCGGCGCTGATCTTTGGCGTATCGGTGGGGAAGAGGTCGGTCAACGCCTTGGAGACAATCGCTGCATCCGGGTGGATAAGGATTTTGCCTTCCTTGCTGACGAGGAATGCGTAACCATCCGGACCAGCGTCGATTTCATTGATCATGGCAACGAGGCTGGTCAGGGTGAAATCGCTTGCGGCAACGCCTGCCAGCTTTCCATTGCGCTTCACCGGGAACGCTGTGCTCACAACGAGTTTGTTCGTTGATGCATCAACATAAGGCTCTGTCAGGATTGCGGTGTCAGCGCGGACCGCCGCCTGATACCATGGGCGTTTACGAGGGTCATAATCGTCTCGCATTTTTTGCGACGGCCAGTTGGTGAAGACGCCGACTTCATCTCCAAAATAGGTCGATTTGAATTCACGCGCCAGTATGTCGTTTTGCAGGGCCTTGTCCAGCGTGACCTGATCGGCACTCTTGGTCAGCGCGGAGGCGACCATTTCGGTCATGGTCACGCGGCCATTCAGCCAGTTGGCAATACTTAGGGACGACTCCCTGCCAATGCCACTGATTTTTTCGGAAACGAATTTGTCAGCAGAGTTGCGCTGTAGCCCGTCAATGTAAGCTGAGAAAGAGAGAAGTGATACGACAACGACACAGGACGCGGAGATGACGATCTTCGTCATCAGATTCGAACCTTTTTTCAACTGTAGACCTCATGAGCTATTATGTTTGAAGCGGCATGGCTTTGTGCCTGACAAAGCTCATGCTCTCTGAGGTGAGTTCTAAGTATTTTTAGGTTTAAAATATAATAATAAACCGAGAAATATCGAATATTATTTGATTTTTATCGTTATATATTCTCTCTTAAAATGGTTTAATCTACGATACCGATGTCTCGTTATCGTAGTCACAAATTTATATTGAATTTACAGCCAGTATTTATTAGACAAATAGATGTTCGCGCCGTCTTCCTCCAACTTTGCACGCTAATAAATCGCCTAGAAGCCAGCCAGTGAATAGCTTGATAATAACGCTCTCATTATCAGCGGAACTTATGTCTATGAGCCAAACCACAGCAACAACCGCTCGCGCCTCAGGATGCGGTTGAAAGTTGGACGGCAAACCAAAAAACAGGAGACACTAACGATGCCTTACTTGATCCTAGCCAGAGATTTCCCAGGAAAAGATAGCGAACGGGAGGCGAACCGGGATGCTCATCGCCGACATTTGGCGTCTGCCGGCAAAAAGCTTCTTGCTTCAGGTGCCATCTTGGGAAGTGACGGTAAAACAGTTGTTGGAGGCGCTTCTCTGCTCGATACCGAGAGCGAGACCGAGGCTCGCCTGTTCGAGTCTGAAGATCCATACGCGGCAGCAGGGATCAGAGAAGAAGTCAGCATTGTCCACTGGCGCCTTCGTTGGTGGCGAGGCGAATGCGATCTCGAAGGGTTCACTCAATTCTAGGTGCCCGGTCGATACTTTATATTGTTGAGACGAGTTGCAGCGCACGGCGAGTGTGAAACCTCAGAGCGCTTAACTATTAATCATGGCCTAGAAGCTGCGTAGTTAGCGTTTTCAACGTCGAGACGATTGCATTTTACGCGCAGCTTGAACATGAAGGAAACTTGAATTGTCACCTTTAGTCGGGAGGATAGGTGCGTCTAAAGTCTCCATGGAAGGCGCGTCTCGCTGACGGAAATGTCACTCCGTCCGCCCGGTTGCTGCAAGCACTGTCAGAAGATATTCTTTCAGGGCTTTTGACGGGTGGCGACAGGCTCCCTCCCCACAGGGAGTTAGCGTGGGAATTGGGTCTGGGGGTCGGGACTGTTACCAAGGCTTACGCAATGCTGGAACGCCGCGGGCTTGCGCGAAGCGTAAAGGGCAGAGGCACCTTCGTCGCGGTATTACAGTCGGAAAACCGGCGAATTATCGACTTGTCTGTCAATGCCATCCCGCCCATGCTGAGTGACAGGCTACTGGCCAGAAGTCTATCGACCATAGCGAACAAGATAGATGCGCAACATGTTCACTTGCGTCCGCCTCTTGCAGGGCATGATGCACACCGCCGTATCCTGGGACGGTGGCTGGAAAGTCTCGGTATCATCGCCGACCCAGGCCGGATAATTCTTACTGGTAGTGGACAGCAGGCATTATGGTTGGCTTTCGACACCTTGTGCGGTGGCAAAGGTCTCATCGTAACGGAGCGGCTCAGTTACTCCGGTGCAATCGCTCTCGCTCGTTACAGAGGACACCCGGTCCAGGGCGTAGAGATGGATGGCGAGGGAATGATCCCCGAAGATCTTGCCCGCATTCTGGACAGGGAGGGCAGTAATAGGCGTCGAAGACTGGTCTATGTCACTCCCACTCTCCATAATCCCACGACAGTTTCCATGAGCATTACGCGCAGACGAGAGATCGTCGAGATATGCCGTCAACGCGATGTGCCCATAGTTGAAGACGGTGTCTATACGCTCGGTGCCGCTCCTGAACGTCCGCCTCTTGTCGCGTTGGCTCCAGATCACGTTTTCCATGTCACGAGTCTGTCTAAAACCATGACGCCGGGTCTAAGGCTTGGTGTGCTGGTTCTTCCTTCAAGGTGGAAAAGCGTGGCTGAGGTGGCGTTACAAATCCTCCCGCTGGCTGCCTCGCCTGTTGATTACGCCCTGCTAGAAGAGTGGTTTACGAGCGGAATCGTTGACGCGACGCGCGTGTCGTTGAGGGCCGAGGCAAGCCGCAGGGTCGAGCTTGTTTCTTCACTTATGTCTGGGAGGGATATCCAGACCGATCCTTCGGCTTTTCATGCCTGGTTGCCCATGCCGCATTCGCAAGCAGAAGCTTTTGTTTCTTCGGCTGAAATGATGGGCGTACAAGTTACTCCGCCCGATGCGGTGCGGGCAAACCGGGAGGACGGAAACAGCGGGATACGCTTGTGCCTCGGAGGTCCTTCTTTCGAAGAACTTTCACGAGGCCTTTCGATCCTCGCGAAGTTCCAGAAGGGGTTGGCCTAACCTCTAGCACTTAGGATAAACGCCAATTACCACTTGACCCGGAGAGAGGCCATCACCTCGCGGCCATCGCCGTAACGGCATATCGCAAATTCACAATAAGCGTAATCCTTGCCAAACAGGTTCGTGGCATTGAGTGACACCGAAACGTTCTCGTTCACATCGTAACGAACCAGCGCATCCACAAGAGAGTAGCCCGGGATTGAGCGATCGATGCCGGAGGCGCGGGTCGTTCCGTTGTAGCGAACACCGCCGCCTACACTCAAGCCTTCGATGCCCAGTTGTGCAAGATCATAGGTCATCCACAGAGCCGCCTGATGATATGGTGTGTTTTCGCTACGTCGGCCGATTTCGGCGGCAACTTCACTTCTGGTAATTCGGGCATCCGTATAGGCGTAGGACGCAATCATGGTCAGATAGGCAGTGAGGTCCGCCTTCGCTTCCAATTCTAATCCGCGAGAGCGCTGCTGACCGATCTGCGTCAGTTCGCCAGCGAGATTGGCGGATACGACATTGTCCTGTGTCAACTGATAAATCGCGGCGCTGAAAAGCATGTCGGTGCCGACAGGCTGGTAGCGGATACCTGCTTCGATCTGCTCGCCGGTCGTGGGATCGAAATTTATTGCGTTGGTGTAGTCCGCAACGGACACGGGAAAGAAAGATTGGGCATAGCTGATGTAAGGAGCCAGACCATTGTCTGCCTCGTAGACCAGACCCGCACGCCATGTCGTTTTCTGGTTGTCACGAGCCACAGTCTGTCCGGTTCTGTGCGCTGTGAATTCCTGATCCGCCCAGTCATGCCGCAATCCAAGAAGCACGTTCCAATGTTCCTGGAAGTTGATCTTGTCCTGAAGATAGATACCGTGCTGAACCGTCGATGTCTTGCCACCTCGATTTAAGCTTCGGTTGACAACAACGCCTGTCCCGTAAACTGGATTATTCAGATCGATCGATGTGACGGCGGCACGGAAATTATCTGAATCATACGTGGTGTCGTAATAATCGTAACCCGCGACGAAGGAGTGGCTGAGAGGACCAGTCTCAACATCGAACTCCACATTCATATCATGCGTAAAGCCCTTGGCGCGGTCATGCCGGTCGCTGTGTTGACGCGCAAGAATGCCGGTCGTCGCTGCGTTGTTGATAGCAGCCGGCGTCGTCTGCGCCATGAGATAGCGCCAATCCAGATCCGATTCGTAGTATCGTGATTTCGACGAAAAACGAAGATCATTATCGAACCGGTGGGTGAATTCGTAGCCAACTGCGCTCATGTCGCTGGCCATTCGGTCGTAATTCGGCTCCCCGATGAATGTATCCCGTCCAACGAAAAATGGCCCGTTTCCGATCCCTTCGGTGAGTTGGTAAGGTAGCGGAGCAGAAAAGCGTGTGCTGCTGTGCTGATAGAAGCCAAGGACGTTCAATGAGGTATCTTCGTCTGGATTCCACGCCAGTGCGGGCGCTATATAAAAACGATTGTCGTTGATGTAATCGACATTCGTGTCGCTATCTCGTCCCATCATCGTCAAACGGTAGGAAACAGTGTCGGTTATCGCATCACTGACATCGGCCGTGAACTGTTTGCGCTTATGAAGTCCACCCTCGATACCGACTTCTCGAAGCGGTTCATCAGTCGGGCGCTTGCTGACGCCATTGATGAAACCACCAGGGGAAAGCTGGCCGTAAAGAACCGAAGACGCTCCTCGCACAACGTCGACCCGCTCAAGACCGAACGGTTCCTGCGTGCCGTCGTAGGAATTATTCTGAAGACGCATTCCGTCACGCAGCAGGCCTCCAGTTCCGGGCTCTACATCGAAACCTCTGATCCGAAACCGGTCCGCGACGCGTGAGAAGTTTCGTGGTTGGGCGGTAAAGCTTGGAGTGTAGGAAAGCACCTCCGCCAGCGTCCGGGCATCACGATCCTTGATTTCGGTCGCGGAGACAACGGAAAGCGACTGAGGGGTCTGCAGGATGGGTGTGTCAGTCTTCGTGCCGCTGCTGCTTGTGCTTGCTACATAACCTTCGATGGGAGCGGTCGAAGCGCGCGCTCCTTTGACGACGATGGTCTCAAGTACGGTAGCCCCACTACTTTCTTGAGCGAAAACCTCGTTCCCAAATGCACCCGTCAAAGCGAAAGCAGCAACGCTGAGTGCTGCTGAAGAGCAAAACAAACCTTTGTTGGCGACTTTGAAACGTTTGCGCATTGGACCCTCGTGACCTCGACATGATGCTTGACCTGGCTGCATAAACATGACAGTGGCGGTCAACAAAGATGGGCGTCACTAACACGTGATGCACTTCTGGAAAAACGCTAAAGTGTCTCGTTACACTTTTAGCATTGCGCCAGGTTCAGGGTCCGGTGTTACAGGTCGCCTACCCGATAGAGATCCATGTTTACGTCGATGTTCCAGCGGCGAGCGGATAAGGTCTAGATGTTCTCGATAAGCGACTTACATGTGTATCACGGCAACGTACATGTCCTGCGCGGTATAGATCTGAACATCGCAGAACGTCGGTTCACCGCCTTGATCGGTCCCAACGGTTCCGGAAAGTCCACACTTCTCGGCACGATAGCGGGGACAGTCCGCGCCAGGAGCGGAGACGTAGCAGTGGGACAACGAAGCATCTCATCCTATTCAAGGCGGGACTTTGCGCGTTTGGTGTCCTTCCTTCCACAACACACGCAACAGCCTGAAGGATTAAATGTCCGCGAGCTACTGACCCAGGCGCGCTTTCCCTGGCGCAGCTGGCTTGGTGGTTGGTCCCGGCAAGATGAGGACGCCGTCACTCGCGCCGCTTCGCTGTGCCGGGTCGAGGCATTGCTCGACCGCCCGCTTTCAAGCCTGTCGGGAGGCCAGTTACAGCGCGCTTGGATCGCCATGACACTGGCGCAGGATGCGCCGGTCATCCTCTTGGACGAGCCGACAACTTATCTCGACGTCGCCAATCAGTTGAGCCTGCTCGATCTTCTCTCCATTCTGCGTGAGGCAGGCCGGACCGTGGTGGCCATTCTCCACGATCTTAATCAGGCTGCGCGATACGCGGACGAACTGGTGATGTTGCGCGATGGACGGGTCGTTGCCCACGGTGAGACGAACCATGTCTTCAATGACCACAACATCGAGGACGTGTTCGGTGTCCGCTCCAGAATGCTGACGGACACTGCAACCGGCAACGCGTTTTGCATCCCGTCATCGCTTGGCGAGTAGAGTAAGATGCCCTCCGCTGCGCGCTTCTCTCAGTTCGTTATACTCGTAATCCTATTGGTCGTTGCTGCCATGATGCATCTTGCCTTCGGCGCGCGTCCGCTCGAATGGAGCGTCGTCTGGCACGCAGTAATCTTCCCCGATGCAACCAATCCACTTCACAACATCGTACTCGACATGCGCATGCCCCGCCTTTTCAGCGCCCTCATCGTTGGCGCTGCACTCGGTCTGGCAGGCGCACTCATGCAAGGACTGACTGAAAACCCTCTTGCAGACCCCGGCTTGCTTGGCATCAACAGCGGCGCTGCATTTTTTGTCGTCTGCGGTCTGCTGGTGCTGCCGAATAATACCTTGGCAATGATCCCGATACTTGCATTTACGGGTGCGGTCGTTGCTGCATTTTTCGTTCTGCTCAATGCGGGCACGACGCAAAATCAGGCACGTCTTGTCCTGTCAGGCGTGGTCATCAGTGCTCTTTTCAGCGCCCTGACGACCGCCATTCTGCTTCTCGACCAGCAAGGGCTGGAAACGCTCAGACGTTGGCTCATCGGCTCTCTGGCATTCGAATCCAGTGAGACGAGATGGCAGACGCTACCACTTCTGATCGTCGCCGGTGTGATTGCTGTCCTGAATGTTCCCGGCCTCAATCTTTATCGACTAGGGTCGCATACCGCTTCTCTTATGGGGTTGCATGTAGGGCGCTTTCGCCTGTCCATCCTTCTGGCGACCGTACTTCTCTCGGCATCGACCGTTGCCATTGCCGGTCCCATCGGCTTTGTGGGTCTTGTTGCGCCTCATATCGGGCGGCTGATTTTTGGTAGCGACTACCGATATCTGATCATCGCCGCCCCCCTTGTTGGAGCATCGATGGTGGTGATTGGCGACACTGTGGCACGTGTTGCGGTAAGACCTCTCGAAATCAACACCGGAATTGTCACCGCCCTGCTCGGCGCTCCGGTATTCATCGCCCTCGTGTTGCGGAGGGTTAGATGATCGCCTCGTTTGTAACTGCTGGCGGAAACCTCAAAGACAAGCGTGCGTGGTCTATCGTTCTGTTTTTCCTGATATTCACGCTGCTTTTTGCCATTCTTTCTGCGACGCTTGGCAGCTATCCGATGGCATTGCGCGATGTCATCTCTACGATCTGGTCAGGCCAAGGGGATAACGCAATCCGCGGCATACTCCTGGATATTCGCCTGCCAAGGATCATACTGGCGCTGTTATCGGGAAGCGCCATGGCGCTTTCCGGCGTTGTTCTTCAAGTTCTGACCCGCAATTCCCTTGCGGCACCTGGTCTCGTTGGGGTGGAAGCGGGAGCCGGTACGGCCGTGCTTATGGCAATGATCGTGTGGCGCTCAGCACTTCCAATCGAGCTTTACCCGCTGGCGGCCTTCGTAGGAGGGGTTTTGGTCGCGTTTCTGATCGCTGCCCTCTCATGGAACAGAGGTATTTCTCCGCTGCGCCTCATTCTCGTAGGCGTCGGCGTTACGGCGATATTGAGCGCAGTCGCAGACACTTTGATTACTTACGGACGTATCGATCAGGTCGAATCCGCACTTTTGTGGCTTGCAGGTAGCCTTCATAGTGCAGGATGGGAAAACGTACGGAGCCAGTCGTTGTGGCTGATACTTTCCGGCGTGCCGATTTTGTTGCTTCATCGGCATTTCGACCTGTTCCAGCTGGGAGGTCCGGTCGCAAGTACCAGGGGACTGAATATCGGCAGGTTTCAGATTGCCGTGTTGCTCTTCAGCGTGATGTTGACGGCATCCGCAGTTGCGAACGTCGGAACCATGAGTTTTATCGGACTTCTAGCGCCCCACGCGGCGCGTCTTCTCGTCGGTGACCGCCATCGCTTTATGTTGCCGTTGACCGCGATTCTCGGCGCATCGATCGTTCTCATCAGTGACACGATTGGTCGCACAGCTTTTGCGCCTCTTCAAATTCCGGCGGGCCTCGTCGTGGCCGTCATCGGCGCACCCTACCTTTTATTCCTGCTATCACGCAGAGGACAGTCCTGATGAGAGTATCGGTTACGTTCGCCCTTCTTTTTTGCCTTCTTGCTACCCCCGGTGAAGCAAGCGACACGAAGACTTTCACCAATCAATTCGGTTCGGCGGAGATTCCGGTCGCGCCCCGCTGCGTCGTTTCGCTGCATGATTTCAGTCTAACCACACAGTTGCTGGAGCTTGGCATAAGGCCGTGCGGTTCCTCTGGTCGCAAAAGACTGTTCGAAGAAGCGGTTTTTCGCGGTGCATCTCAACGTTATGATACCTCCGGCATCCGCTATGTCGGCACGCATCAGGCACCCGACATCGAGACGATTGCTGCTTTAAAGCCGGATCTCATCGTGGGCCTGTCCTACCATCGGGCACTGCGTGAAAAGCTTTCATCGATTGCGCCTGTGATTTTTCTGCCATTGCGGGAAAAAGGCATTCTTGGTTATGCAGAGCAACTGGCCGATGCCGTCGGGAAAAGTGAGCGCTTTCAGGAGCAGCGTCGGGAATATCAGGCTATCGTCGACGACTTTGCCAAGCGCGTCGCAAATCCGAAGGCCATCACAGTAACGCCGATGGAAATCTACCGGGACGGTTTCCGAATTATCGGGCGTGGGGGAATGGAGCAGGTCATTGCCGATTTCGGATTGGGACATGTTCCAGCCTATGAGACCAGCTCTCGCGATATTCCCTACAGCCTGGAGCGACTGGCTGATTTCGACAGCGATGTCATCATAGACACTTACGAAGAAATGCTCGGCGAAGAGGCCGAGACAAACGCATTCCGCTCTACCGCCCAGTGGCAAAATCTGTTTGCTGTCCGTAATCGACAATTTCTCTATTTCAACCGCAGCCGCTACGGTGAAACGATGAATGGTCTCATCGGGTCAGCGACGTTGCTTTTTTCCCATATCGGCGAACGAAAAATCCTGATCCAAGCCGGTGAGAACGGGACAGCAGCGTCCAGATAGGCGCTCAATCCGATACGCGATCAACGGCGACTACCTGCCATCGGATCGTTTCGGTTCCGGGGCCTTCCGCAATCGTGTTGCAGCGCGTGTTGACGTCGAAGCTGGCTTGTCGCAAGCGGACGCGCAATTCCAGCGATTCTGTTCTAGCCAAAAATTCCGCTTCACCAGTGTCACGCTTTGAAACTGGACTTTCCTGCAATGAAACTTGGGAAACCAGGCCCAAATCTGCAGCAAAATCCATAGCTGCATGTTCTGCGACTTGGGCAACGGGATCCAGCATTGGACTGCCGCGATAGGCTGGCAAATAGGGACGGCCTTTGGAAAGACACTGCAAAAAGTCAGAAACCTGCTGTGGCTCAAGGCGACCGTAACGCTGCCGATTGGGTAGGACGAGAAGCGTGGCAGCAAAACGACACCCCCCGAGATGCGTCGATTGCAGAACGCGAAACCGAGACGGATCGGCCTGTTCCCGTAACGTCTTCCAGGTCGCAAAGCCATATCGTGCGCAGCACGGATCCTGCTTGCTATCCGTGCAACACAGGATGGTTATGCGATCATCAGCGTCCCCATCAAAGCTTTCGTCCCTGGCAATAGCGGAGAGATACTCTGCCGCCCGCTCTGGCGCGGCGACGTGTCTTGTTTTCCCGTCAAAGGAAAAGGCAATGTCATCGCCATCCACCAGCGCGACATGGATCGCAGCCTCATTGGCTTCAGCAATCGCGTTGGACAACACCTGCGGCATTTCCAATGAGTTCGTTCTCGGCACCCGCCAGTAGCGGCGGGGCCAGTGCAAAAGAGCATAGCGTTTGGCGGCGACTCCGGTCCCTGAAAGCGGCTCGCCCCGATCGACGCAGAGATCTCGACAGAATTGATGAAGTTTCATTGAGAACCGTGTAGCAGAAACTCTCCGGTCTGCCGAGATCGATTTTGCCTCGCTGACCTAACTCTTCATATTTCTACACCCGGCACGTCCTCCAGACGATAATAGACCGGAATTCCGCGTTGCTCCGCCAACCTGACGTCGTTGTCTGCACCTTTCGATTCTCCCGGCAATCTCAGAACCGCTTCGCATAACTGCAACAGACGCTCTGCCGTTGGATAGAAAATCTGGTCATAGAGTTCATCGCCGAGCTTGGTACCGCCAGCAGAGTGCCGTACCGGAAGCGCTACCCATTCGCCGATCATGGGAACATGACCTGCCTTGAACAGCGGCCAAGAGGCCTGTTCAAGCGTCTTGAGATTACGTGCCATTTTTTTTGGATCGTCACCGGTTCCGGATCGATACGGTCCTGCAATCAAAATCAACATTAACGTGCGTCTCCGTTTCCTGCATTGGCGCCAAAGATGTTCAAGGCTGCATATTGCAGCAGCATGATCGTCTTTCCGTCCCGAATTTCGCCGGTGGCAATCATCGTCATCGCTTCATCGATGCTGACTTCAAATGTCGAGATATCCTCGCCCTCTTGCGCGTTCCCGCCACCTTCCGACACACGGTCACGGTCTTCATATTCGCCGACGAAGAAGAATAATCTCTCCGTGACAGAACCCGGGCTCATGAACGCGTCGAAGATCTGACGGACGTCACGGACGCGGTAACCGGTTTCCTCTTCGACCTCTGCACGAATGCGAGCTTCAGGATCGGCATCGTCCAGCAGTCCTGCAGGAGCTTCGATCAACAGGTCGTCATGACCGTTCACAAAAGCGGGGAAGCGAAACTGCTTTGCCAAAACCACTTTGCGCGTTGCGAGCGCGTAAAGAAGGATGACCGCCCCGTTCCCCCGGTCATAGGTCTCGCGCGACTGTTGCTGCCAGGTGCCATCAGACCGCTGGAAAGAAAAACTCGTCTTCTTCAGAGTGTACCAATCATCAGAAAGCAGGGTGACATTTTCGACGCGGACGCGGTGGGCGATACTCAATTGGGGCTCCGGACTGTTTGGCTGTAATAAACACGAGAAAGACTATGCAGCGGTAAATTTACGCATTATCGTGCAGAGTCAAGTAATTTCGTGCAAAAGAGGTTTTACGTGCTCACTACTGAACGCAGGGCGCTTATCCAACATGTTCTTCGCACCACAGGACGGGTGGTCGCCAAGGATTTCAGTCAGGAAATCGGGGTGTCAGAAGACACGATACGCCGTGATCTGCGCGAACTCGCCAGCGAGGGACTGTTGCAGCGCGTCCACGGCGGGGCGCTTCCAGCGTCCTCGGCAACGGCGGATTTTGCCGCTCGCGAAAAGGTTGGCATCTCCACGAAAATTCAACTGGCGAAGGCCGGTGCCAAGTTGATCGCTAACGGACAAATCATTTTTCTTGATGGCGGCACGACAAACGTCCAACTGGCACGCCAACTCCCCCTCGATCTTGAGGTGACGGTCATAACGCATAGCCCAAGCATCGCCGTCGAACTGGCAAACCATCCATGTGTCCAGGTCGAATTGATTGGGGGCCGATTGTTCAAGCACTCCATCGTTGCCATGGGTACCGGCACGGCGGATGCAATCGCCAACATGCGCATCGATGCTTATTTCATGGGCGTAACCGGCCTTCATCCAGAAGCTGGCGCAACGACAGGCGATCTGGAAGAGGCCGCGCTGAAGCGATTGATATGCCGTCAATCCAGCGAAGTCTTCACCATGGTGACACGAGAGAAACTGGGTGCGGCCTCGGCCTATCGTATCGTTCCGCTATCCGGGGTGTCATCAGTGGTTACGGAGACTGATGTGCCAGATGAGGTGTTTGACGGCTTCAAGTCAAACGATGTCAGTTTCATTCGAGCGTGAGCGGTTGATGGGTCCTAACTAGCCGAGCCCCCATAGCTGACTATCGTTGTAGCTCATCGAAGTTTAGAGAAGCTCATCATTTGTATCAGCCATTTGAACTGGCACCTGGGCCGTCGGACGCTATTTTCGCTCCGTGATTTTAAGGAGCTTCAAATGAGTGATCGATCAGCAATCCGTCTGCTGCTGCACGAAACGGCTTCGGCTTTGAAAACAAAGGCGGCTTCGAGCCTACTCTGTTCAGATGAACGTATTCTGACATCCGCTTTTGCAGATGAAATTTTATCAGAGGCCGAAATCCTGGATGAGCCAACGTCCAACAAATCGCTCGATGTCCGCGGCCTGCGATACGGACCGATGCTCCTTGGTGGCGAAGGGGATACTTTGCCCCTGCTCAAAGCAGTACGCAATACATTTGGTTTCGCTCGTTGGACTGAATTCTATCGACAAACGCCTTGGTCTCACGACTTTTTAGAGCGGTTCGCCACGGGCGAGTGCCTTGGTTCTTCCGGTCGCTTCATGAGTGAACGGTTAATAATCGGCTTGTTTATTTTAGGCCCGGAAACCTTCTATCCGGCGCATGCTCATGCGGCGGAGGAGTTTTATCTTGTCGTAGAAGGCGAAGCTGAATTTCAAAATGGCGCGTCTGCGGAATTCATGACCAAGCGCAAAGGAGATCTCGTTTTGCATGGAAGCGAGGTGAGCCACGCCATACGTACATCGTCGAAAGCCCTATTGGCAGTGTATGGATGGCGCGGAAATCTCAAGAAACCAAGTTGGTATCGTGACAACATGGCCGATGACATGGAGCAGAAAAATTATCCGATTTTGATATAGGACCTCATTAATTGCCCGAGCTGACGTGATATTTCGGGAGGTCGTATTCCACCTGTGGTCTTTACTAAGAATTGGATTGAGTGACTGCGATTGCAAGTCAATCATTTCTCTAGAATTCAATTTACGATCGCGCATGCATCGCTTCCTCAAGCGATAACCGGCTTCGAAAAGTAGCACTGTGGAAGGTTGCGCGAAAACGAACCAGTTTACATAATCTGAGGCAGTTCAAAACTTAAGTCATTGAAAATTCTACATGTACTCTTGTTGAGTTAGAGTTCGAATCTCATCAAGAGCAAAGGACTTTTTCCGCTTAGAGGAACGTAGCAGTTCAACGGCGGCCGAAGCCGCGTCCGCTAGAACTAGGCCAGTGCCTTGCCGCGAGTTGAGACGTGTTTTCCGGCAGCATGTGAAAGTCAACGCAACTCACAGATAGGGTATCAATTCTGGATTCTCGCCGCGCACCTATCGCGAGGGAAAGCTGCTATCGCCAAATTTGTTGGCCCGTGTCTCGCCGCCCGGATGGGAGCACTTGAATCTCAACGGACAATATCGTCGGCCAAAGTCTGAGCGTAGGGTTTCTTTGAGGCATCTTTGGCATTCACGGCAACCAAAGCCTGTTCAATCGACGTGTAAATCTCAGTATCGATGCTTTTAGCGAGTCACAAGACGACGCTTAGGATGTCCCCGCGCCTGTTTTTTCTGGCAAAGAGAACCGTTCCAGGCGGTAGGTCGTTGTGGTGGATCATCGCGAGCACCTCCGTTCGGACGTAGGGCCAAAATTCCTTGGATATTCCCAATGTCAAAAGCGCTTGCAACTCGTTCCAGAACGGTTTCGAACTTATCGTGCGATCGTCTTTCTGAACTACAACTACATAACGGCTTGCCTGTCGCAGGCGGATCAGTACAGGCAAGCTCGTTGACTGGGGTGGCATGTGTTGTCGACAGTTCATCAGCGGTGAAATTCCGTTTATCTCGATACGATTTTCGACATCCTCGGGGGATATCAGGCGGTTGATGCCTGTGCGACGGCGATTTTTTGGACACTCGAAGTCTCTACCCGGCAGTTTGAGCATTCTGTTGTCTGTCACGATGGAACATCCGGCGTGGCAGCACGGCAAGGGCCGTTAGTCCCCCGTATGCGATGGCCGCCGCCGCCACGATCTGGAAAAGGGAATTGAGACTTGCCTGAAACCAGATCACCGAAGCCCACCCGACGAAAGCTGCCAGGATCATCCTGACTGTTCCGGCAAGAACGGGAAGAAGAACACGCTTCAGTCCCTGGCTCGCAAAATAAAGCGCCAGTCCCACCCCAACTGCGCCATAAGCCGGTGCGACAATTTGCAGATACTGGGAGCCTAGCTGCTGCACATCCGGGTCCACCGTGAACAATCTCATCCAGGTCATGGGGAACAGAGTGGCGAGAATGCCGATTGTCTGCGTGAGGCCGAATGCGACACCTGCGCCAACCCAGGCGACCCGGCGGGCGCGTTCGATCTGACCCGCTCCGATATTAATCCCAACCATGGTGACGATAGCGGTTCCAAGACCGAAGATGATGGGGATTTGCAGATAATCTAGCCGCGATGCGATGCCGAACCCCGCAATCGCGTCTGCGCCGAAGTGGCCGACGGCCGCCGTTACGAACGTAACCGTCAGATTGACCTGGATCGTGCCGACTGCGGAAGGCAGGCCGACACCCAGAATGTCCTTGAACAGTCGACCTTGCAGCGGAACGATTTTGAACTTTAGCGGGCTGCTTGACGAACGCAGGTATACGGCAAGCACCAGTGCCGCGATGAGATAATAAAAGAAGACCGCAGCGCCTCCGCCTGCCACGCCGAGCTCCGGGAAGGGGCCCCAGCCGAAAATCAACGGCGGCGACAAGACGAGGAGAAGGAACGCGCCGGAGATGATGACGAGGGCAGGCACGTTCACGTTGCCAGCGCCCCGCAGGGCTGCCGAAAGCAAAGCCGTGATCCAGGTGGGAATAGAGCCTGCGAACACAATTCCTGAATAGAGGAGGGCGGCCCTAAGGGTTTCTCCAGTCCCTCCCATTGAGCGGTAGAGCGCAGGTCCAAGAAGGATCGCAGCGACTGAGAAAATAGCTCCGAATACTGTGGCCAGAACAATCGAATGCCAGACAAGCCCATCGGCGTCAGCGTGGCGGTTGGCACCCAGCGCTCGGGCCACAGCCGAGGAAACTCCGCCTCCAATCCCGCCATTCGACATCATTTGCATCAGCATGAGGACCGGAAAGACGAGGGTCACGCCCGCTAAAGCCTCGGTCCCAAGGAAACTGACGAAGTAGGTTTCCGCGACCCCAACAAAGGTCTGGACCACGAGAACGACGACCGTGGGCAATGCCAGCCGGAACAGTGTGGGCGTGATTGGTCCATGAAGAATTCCACGTGGTGTCTTCTGTGAAATTGTTGAGACATGAGAATTTTTGCTGTTAGGCATATCGGCCATGGCTGATCCTAAAAAGTTCTCCGAGGCTCTGCTCCGCTCCCAAGGCCATTGGCTCGCAACCGGTTCTCAGAATTTGAAAATATATTGTTTTTGAAATCTAATTTATATAGAGTTCATTCGCAATCTAAAATATCGCTTCCGAGCGTGAGACCGGAGCCCGTGCAGGTGCTCAAAACCCATGTTTCCGATCAAGGATCGATAAAAGCTGAAATGGTGGAAAACCCGCTTGCCGGGAATCTATGCTTTGCCGTGCAGCGGACAAACCGCATCATTTCCCGCCAGATCAACGATGCATTGCGCTCGACAGGACTAACGGCAGAGCAGATATTCTTCTTGCAGCGATTGGTGAAGCAGGTTCCCCTCGAATATCGGATGTTTCGCTACTTCTTGGCCTTGACCACTCAACCGTCGTTTCAAATCTCAAACCCCTTGTGAGGAAGAATTGGGTGACGATGTCCGTGGATTTCGATGATCGCAGGGCACGAAGACTTCTGCTCACCGACAACGGGAGCGAGCGGCTTGGAATGGCATTTGAGCGTCTTCAGGAACTTGAAGACGCGCTGGTGAAAAAGATTGGCGGGACGCAGAACACTCTTGGCCTGTGCCGGATGCTTGGCGAGCTATCAACAGCGTGCGCTTGACATAGGCCGCGCGGGCGACGGGTAGATGAGTGCAAGGATACAGCCATCACCCCTTATTTTCGGCGCCGTCTTCCCGCACTACCTCCTCGTGGGGCTGCGCCTTTAATCCAGCCACTTCGGTCTCCAGCCGGGCCAGCCGTTTTTCCAGCGCGATGAGGTAGTCTCCCTGCGGATCGTCGATACCCAGGACGGCATCTTCCCACGATCGCCATTTTTCTCGAAAGCGCTTCAACATTTCAAACCTCCATGGTCGTCACTTTACAAGTCGGCGCTTGCTGGCCTGATGATATGGGCGAGCGTCACGCCATTCGTTCCGATAGGCGGATCACTTCTGCCGGTTGCCTCAAGCCGGTGGCGACAACGGAAACTTTAAGCCGCCCTCCAAGCGCGTCATTGAATGTCGCGCCGACGACGATATTGGCGTCGTCATCGACTTCCTCGCGAACACGTGTTGCCGCTTCATCGACATCAAAAAGGGTCATGTCCGGTCCGCCGGAGATCGAGACGAGAAGGCCTTTCGCTCCCCTGACGGACGCTTCATCGAACAGCGGATTGGCAATCGCTGCCTCGGCAGCGTGTCGGGCACGGGCGTCCCCCGTTGCCTCGGCCGTGCCCATGACCGCTCGGCCCATGTCACGCATGACTGACCTTACATCGGCGAAGTCGAGATTGATCAGCCCTTCCTTGACGATCAGATCGATGATCGAACTGACCCCGGCATGCAGCACACGATCCGCCATTTCGAATGCATCCGCGAAGGTCGTCCTCGCATCGGCAATCCGGAACAGGTTCTGATTGGGGATGACGATCACCGTGTCTGCGCATTCGCTGAGGCGCTCGATTCCCTGCCGCGCTGTTCGCATTCGCTGGGTACCTTCGAATGTGAAGGGCATGGTGACGACGCCGACCGTCAGTATGCCTGCCTTGCGCGCAGCATGGGCGATAACGGGTGCGGCACCTGTTCCCGTTCCGCCCCCCATGCCCGCCGTCACGAAACACATATGGGTTCCGTGGAGGTGATCCATGATCTCGTCAATCGACTCTTCCGCGGCCGCCTGTCCAATATCGGCCAATGATCCGGCACCAAGTCCCTCCGTGACGGTCGGGCCAAGCTGGATAAGCCGTGGCGCTTTTGACATGGACAAAGCCTGTGCGTCGGTGTTCGCAACGATAAACTCCGCGCCCTCGAGATCGTGCATGATCATGTTGTTGACAGCATTGCCGCCGCCACCGCCGACGCCGATGACGGCAATCCTTGGCTTGAGGGCCGTTATGCCGGGCGGTGAAACGACAGTCGTTGGTTGCATAATGGGGAGCGTCCTGGTGGAAACATTGTTCAGAGGGGACCACGCGCGGGGGTTAGTTAGCTACTGGCGTACGATTGCCTCTCCTCGGCCAGCGTCGAAACACTGCGCTGGCATTGACGCCGCCGAAGCCGAAGCCATTGGATATCGCATATTCAACATCGAGGGGTCGGGCATCGTTTGCGACAAAGTCGATACCATTGGCCTCAAGGTCCGGTGAACTGAGATTCAAGGTCGGGGGTGCGATCTGGTGCTGGAGCGCCAGGATCGTAAAAATAGCCTCAAGGCCGCCGGCGGCCCCCAGCAGGTGCCCCGTCGCCGACTTCGTGCCGCTGACAGCGATCGACTTCCTTTGGCCGAACAGGCTCTTGATTGCTCTGAGCTCTCCGAGGTCTCCAACCGGGGTAGAAGTCGCATGTGCGTTCAAATGGCCGATTTCGTGCGGCACGATACCCGCCTGGGCGATGGCGATTTGCATTGCCCTGCGGGCGCCGCTTCCGTCTTCCGGCCCGGATGTAATATGATGGGCGTCGGCTGTCGTTCCGTATCCAACGAGTTCTGCTATCGGCGTCGCACCACGAGCAAGAGCGTGGCTTAGCGCTTCAATGACGAGGATGCCTGCGCCTTCGCCCATCACGAAGCCGTCGCGCGCGGTGTCGAAGGGACGTGACGCTTTGGCCGGGGTCTCGTTAAAGCCTGTCGATAGTGATCTTGCTGCTGCGAAACCACCAAGGCTGACAATGTTCATACAGGCCTCGGTTCCACCACAAACCGCAATGTCGGCTTCATTGGATCTGATCAGTCGTGCTGCATCGCCAATCGCCTGAACGCCGGCAGCGCATGCCGTCACCGGCGCTCCAAGCGCGCCTCTGAAGCCATGTCGGATAGAGACTTGCCCGGCGGCAAGATTGACAAGAAAGGATGGAATGGTGAAGGGCGAGAGGCGGCGGACGCCGCGTTGGTCGACGGTACGCACCGCCTCCGTTATCGCGGGAAAGCCACCGATACCTGATGCGATGATTGTCGCCGTTCTCAGTTTTTCTTCTTCGGAAGCTGCCTTCCAGTTCGCCTGTGCCAGAGCCTCTTCCGCCGCTGCCAGCGCAAAGATGATGAAGCGGTCGACCTTACGTTGATCCTTCGGGGGCAGGGTCCTGTCAGGATCAAATCCTCCTTCAGGATCGTCAGCCAGGGAAGGGACCACGCCTCCGATTTTTGAAGGCAAATCCCCGACGATGTCGTCACCCAGTCGCCGGATCCCGCTTTTGCCAGCAAGGAGCCGGGACCAGGAGATATCGACATTCGCACCAAGGGGGCTGACGGCTCCCATTCCCGTGACAACGACACGACGCATTTGCATTCCACCTGTCTATGATCAAGAATTTGGCATGCCTTCGGCGTCCGACCGAATGATGGGTCGTGAACTTGGGACATGCGGTCTGCGCTATACTCGCCTGATACGCGTGCGGATTCGGCGGAGCCGTGACAGCTATCGGCGACGAATATCCAAAAACTGTCCGTTAGTCGCTGCGATCGCGGCCAGCAATGCGCCGGACCTCGCTCGCTGCCGCATCGAGTACGCTCGTCGACAGCAGTTCATCCTCGATAATCCTGGACAGCGTCACCGCACCGATCATCATCGACAATATTGCCATGGCCTTTCCGCTTCGAGCCCTATCGTCACCCTCTCCGATTAGTTCTTCGAGCACCTGGAAATGCGCCCGGATACCATCCTCAAACGGGCGCCGAACTTCGGCAGTTTGACGCGCAGCGTCGGAGCCGAGAGCAACGAGCGGGCATCCTTCTGCCTTCTCGCCGCTATGATCTTTGGAGAGGTAGAAGCTGATGATCGATTCCAGGGGATCTGACGTGTCTGCTGCGGCATC
>JAAIGF010147109.1_pt1 | contig 22217 bp, 11 predicted proteins | sample 6487441 | NCBI WGS metagenome assembly JAAIGF01 (sample SAMN13974129, study PRJNA590717) | phyllosphere metagenome | biome: pepper field; feature: multiple bacterial spot infested pepper fields; material: pepper leaves; isolation source: leaves from pepper fields | host: Capsicum annuum ... | reverse complement strand
GTTGTTTGATAGAAAAACGTATCTAAACCCACTGCTTACAACTTTATTACTCGCTTCGGGAAGTTATGTAGCCGCCCAGGACATCGCCATACAGGTGAAAGACAGTGATAGGAAATCACTCGCTAATGCAAATATTTGGGTGAATGGAAAATTACAAGGCCTGACTGATGGCCAAGGGCATTTGCTTTTTCTACGCCCGCAAACGAAGACCGTACACATTCGTGTATCGCATACAGGTTACCCCGAACGGATGCATCGCGTTAATTTGGATACCGTTTCTGCGCCAATTCTGGTCGCTATGCACGATCAACAAAAGCTAGACGAGGTGGTCGTTACAGCTGGCCGTAAACCGGAAAGTTTAGCCAATATTCCTTCATCCATATCGATATTAACGGCTAAAGAGATTGAAGCGCAAAGCCAAATAAGTACCAATATTGCTAGCGTATTGGGCAATACGATTCCCGGATTGGGCGTAGCGACACCCAAAGGCACAAACTCAGGACAAACATTGCGGGGGCGTGCAGTGCTCGTGTTGATCGACGGGATTCCGCAATCTACACCTTTGATGAATGGTGCGCGCGATATTCGTTCCATCGATCCGAGCGTGATCGAGCGTGTCGAAGTAATCAAAGGGGCTACGTCTATTTACGGAAACGGATCGGCAGGCGGGATTATCAATTACATCACGCGTAAAAATAGTCCGGATGATAAAGCGATTGGCGGCTTGACCACATTGCGCGGAACGGTAAACCCCTATCATAATAAAGAGACGGAAGGCTATCGGTTTTCGCAGACGTTGTATGGTCGACAAGAGAAGTTTAGTTATACAGCGAGCGGCGCGGTAGACTACACCGGCTTACAGCGCGACGGCGATGGCGTACCGCTAGGGCAAACGGATGGTCTTTCCAATAGTCGTTCCTACAACGCGTTTCTTAAGCTGGGCTATGATATTGATCCAAGCTCGTCCTTGTCGTTGGTCTACAACTTCTTCAATAGTTTGCAAGATGCTCGTTACATCAGCCAAAATGGGAAATATGGACAAAATGCAACGATTGGCGTACGCGGCATTGACCCCGGTGAAAATACCGGAACGAGCTACAATCACAATGCGATGTTGACCTATGCGAAACAGCAGTTGTTTGGGCAGACCTCACTAAATGCTTCGGTCTATTACAACACCTTTCGATCAATGAATCGCTACGTAGAGCGTGCAAATTCCTGGTATGGACCGGGCCAATCGCAAATCAACTCTGACAAGAAAGGATTTCGCGTGGATCTAAACACGCCGTTTCGCGTGGGGCAAATGCTGGGCGGCGTAACATACGGGCTCGACTTGCTTAATGACGTAACGTACCAAGATTTGACCGACGGCCGGGTGTTTGTTCCGAAAATGGATATGTTTAATTATGCGCCCTTCGCGCAACTGACCTTAAATGTGCTGGAAAATCTTGTTTTTAAAGGCGGTGTGCGTTATGAAGATGCTACCGTAAAGATCAATGACTTCGAAACATTGCCTACCGGGCCGGGAACAGAAGGCAGTATCGCTGTAGAAGGCGGTACAATACCGTATCGAGGCACGACATTTAACGCCGGTTTGCGGTTTAATAAATATGCGTTCTTCAATCCTTTCGTGAGCTTTTCGCAGGGATTTACGATCAATGAATTGGGCCGTATAGTACGGAATGCAACCGATAGTGACTTAGCAAATATACAGACCGATCCGATTGTGACAAACAATTATGAAGCTGGTTTTTCCAGCCAGTTCAGCATCTTTAATCTTTCTGCTGCTTACTTTATCAGTACGTCGAAGTTGGGCGTTAATTTAACGGCTGACGATCGCGGTTACTTCTTTCCGGAACGGGCGCCCGAGCGTATACATGGTGTAGAAGTAGCGGTCGACGCGCGTATATCGGCTAAATGGTCGCTAGGCGGTACATACGCTTATGTAGAAGGGAAATTAAAAGAAGAAGACGGTACGCGAACGTATTTGAGCGGAGCGCGTATCGGACCGCCAAAAGCGACAGGCTATATTAACTATTTGCCGACAGCGGCGTTGGATTTGCAGCTATCCTGGGTGCACACCGGCAATCGGGATCGGTTCTTGCCAAACGCCAACGGTCTTTATCTGGGAAACCAAGGTCCGGTAACGACGGTTGATATGCTGAATTTTAATGCAGGCTACAAAATTAATAGACATTGGTCTGTCGGTCTGGGCGTAGCTAATCTACTAAATGAAGATTATTATTCCGTATACAGCCAATTTGCCGCTACAGATGCAAACTATGTGAAAGGAGAGGGCGCCAACATGTCTTTAAATCTGAATTACCGTTTCTAAAAAATGACGAAAAAAGTCATATTATGGTTACACAAGTGGCTCGGTATCATTACAGGTATTGTGGTTTTCTTTGTGAGCATAACCGGCGCGATCTATACCTTTCAGGACGAGCTCAAACTATTAGTTTATCCAGATAAGTACTTCGTGCTGCATAAAGCCACAACAGCAGCAAAACCACTATCCGAGCTTATCACGATAGCGCAAAAACAGCTGCCTTCTGGTGAAAGCGTGTCGAGGGTAGACCTTTATCCAGACGCCAGTCGGTCTTGGATTTTTCGAGCTTCAGAAACCAATGCAAAAGGTTTCGGGCACTGGAACTATTTCCGTTATTATAAACGTGTATTTGTAAACCCATACACCGGAAAAGTAGTTGCGGTAGAAGATACTAAGCACGAGTTTTTTCAGCTTTGCTTACAGCTGCATATGAATTTGCTGTTGGGCAAGACCTATGGCCATGCGTTAGTTGGTTACAGCACCGCGGTTTTTGTGTTGCTATTGCTCTCTGGAATCGTGCTGTGGTGGCCAAAAAAGTGGCGAGGTAAACCCTTAAAACGTGCCGTATCATTGGATTGGAAAGCAAAGTGGAAGCGTTTCAATTACGATTTGCATAACGTCTTCGGCTTTTACAGTTTTTTTATTGCGCTTATCATCGCTACGACAGGCTTAGTATTTGCCTTTCCCGGTTTTAAAAAGTCGTATACCGATTTTTTTAACCATTTTTCGGTATCCGAAGCGGCGCCTACGCCGCTAGGGATGAAAGTTAACGAAACCGACAAGCCATATTCCGAACCGCTTGATAATGCCCTGCATTATTTGCTGAAAAAATATCCGGCAGCCGACATGATGTCCATTCGTCTTCGTGCAGCAGATTCGCCCTTGTTGGATATTCAGGTGCGCATGGAAGAAAATCGTAGTGGCGTCTTTAAATGGTATTATTTTAAGCGTGATGATTTGCACATTGACCAGGTAAAGGATAGTCAAGAGCTGGTTGCGGGCGACAAACTGGCCGCTTTAAATTTTGATCTGCATACCGGGAGTATTGGCGGATTACCCACAAAGCTTCTGCTGTTTGTGGTGTCCTTGTTTTGTGCTAGCTTGCCCGTAACGGGCTACATTTTGTGGTGGCAAAAAGGAAGCAAGAAAAAGAAAAAAAGATAATGAAAGACTTACCATCGTAAATGGATAAACCGCTTAGCTCACGAACGAGCAGCACTAAGCGAGCATCTGAAAGTCCTGAATTATTCTAGACTGTAAAACATGTTCATAAGGAATAGGATGTAGTTTTGTTACATCACGATAGCGTTGTATTTCGATACAGCGCTATCTTTTTTTAGGGTTATTTCCTATCTTGTAACCCTTAATAAATAAGCGAAAATGAAGAAAATCCTAAGCCTGCTGAGCTTGTTGTGTATCTTTCAGGTGCCAGCAGTACCGGTCTTTGCCCAGGCCTCAAAAAGTGCCGTAGATTATGTAAATCCGTATATGGGAAATATCAGTCACCTGTTGGTGCCAACGTTTCCAACCATTCATTTGCCCAACAGTATGTTGCGTGTATACCCGGAGCGAGGAGATTTTACCAGCGATGAGATCAAAGGACTTCCGCTTGTGGTTACCAGTCATCGCGGGCGGTCAGCTTTCAATTTAAGTCCGCTGCATAGCGACGGCAAAAAAGTGTTACAAAATGTATACCGCTATAGCTACGATCAGGAAGTAATCAAACCTTACTACTACGCGGTATCGCTTTTAGACGAAGAGGTTGATGTTAATTTTGCGCCTTCGCATCAATCGGCGCTTTACAAGTTACAATTTAATAAGAAAGGCGAAAAGTCTGTCGTGTTTAATACGTCTTCCGGTCGTGTTGCCGTACATAAAAATAGCATCTCGGCATCGCAGCAGTTGGAGAATAACACCGTGGTTTATGTATATGGTGAATTTGATAAATCGCCGATAAAAGCTGGCATTATAGCAAACCAGGCAATTGACGCAGGTAAAAGAGAGGCCGCTGGAAAACAAGTGGGAGCGGCCTTTGTATTTCCTGCAGCGACAGATCAACTAAAATTTCGGTACGGCATTTCATTTATTAGTATAGCACAGGCTAAACAAAACCTGGAAAGGGAAATAAAAGACTACGATGTAGAGAAACTCGCCGCGACAGGACGAGCGGTGTGGGACAGCACACTATCGACTATTGCGGTAGAAACGCCCGTAGAAGCCGATAAAGCCTTATTTTACACGTCTTTGTATCGTTGTTTCGAGCGCCCGGTAAATATTTCGGAAGATGGCCGATATTTCAGTGCATTTGATGGAAAAGTACATGAAGATAACCTGCCATTTTACACAGATGACTGGATTTGGGACACGTATCGGGCTACTCACCCCTTGCGCTTGCTCATCGACGAGCCGGTAGAGTCCGCGATTTTGAACTCTTTCGTCCGCATGTCTACACAAATGGATCGATTCTGGATGCCTACTTTTCCGGAGATAACGGGTGATTCCCGACGAATGAATTCCAACCATGGCGTGGTCACGATTGCAGATGCATATGTAAAAGGGCTACGCACATTTGATATCGAAAAAGCCTATGAAAGCGGCAAAAAAGCTGTACAAGAAAAAACGCTGGCGCCGTGGTCATCTGCGCCAGCTGGCTGGCTAGATGATTTTTATAAAGAGAAAGGCTACATCCCGGCCTTACAAGTTGGTGAAGCAGAGACCGTGCCTGAGGTACATTCGTTTGAAAGACGACAACCTGTTGCCGTAACCTTGGGTACATCGTATGATGAGTGGGCTTTAGGGCAATTAGCAACGGCATTAAATAAATCTGCTGATGCCCATCTTTTTTTGAAACATGCCACAAATTATCGCAATATCTACAATAAAAATACGGGCTTTTTCCATCCGAAAGATAAAGACGGTCGGTTTATAGAACCTTTCGACTATCGCTATGCCGGCGGACAAGGGGCGCGGGAATATTATGGTGAAAACAACGGCTGGGTATACCGTTGGGATGTCCCGCATAACGTTGCCGATTTAATTGCATTGATGGGAGGCGATGATTTATTTATCAAGAATCTAAATCAAACTTTTAGAGAGCCGCTAGGAAAAAGCAAGTTTGATTTTTACAGTCAGCTGCCCGATCATACGGGCAACGTAGGCCAATTTTCCATGGCCAATGAGCCAAGTTTACACGTTCCGTATTTATACACCTACGCCGGCCAGCCATGGATGACGCAAAAGCGTATTCACGACTTGATGACACAATGGTTTAGAAACGATTTGATGGGGATTCCGGGTGACGAAGATGGCGGAGGAATGTCTGCTTTCGTCGTATTTTCTATGATCGGCTTCTATCCGGTAACCCCCGGATTGCCGGCCTACACGATTGGCAGTCCATTCTTTGCCGATGCGAGCGTCAAGTTATCTAATGGTCATACTTTCCGCGTTAAAGCGGAAAATTTTGCGAAAGAAAATAAATATATCCAATCGGCATCCTTAAACGGCAAAGCATTGGATGCCTCCTGGCTGCGCCACGAAGATGTGATGAATGGTGGCGTATTGCTTTTAAAAATGGGCGACAAACCAAATAGAAATTGGGGAGCAAACAATCCGCCGCCGTCGTTTCAAATGAAATAATAGAACGGAAACATGATGTTATAAATAGCCTGCATACGAAACGCGATGCAGGCTATTTTCGTGATGAGCAGTAACAAGCAATTCAAATTATTGAAGCGTTGGATAAAAAATTATCCTATTCCTATTTTTGTGCATTTACTGGTTTGTTATTCAGCTATTAAGGTTTCGATATATGATCTTTTTATGTAGATATAAACCCTGTGATATCGTTCTTTTTTGTCAATCAACCATCGCTTTTAGATTATGCGCTTGGCATAGATAACGCATTCGTACCTGATCGTATCGAGGCTAATTACACGGCTCAATGACCGATGCAGAAGATGGTACACCATTTATGTGTTTTTTAATATGAATTTTTATTTGATATAAATTATATAACTATTTAATAATAATTGATTTATATTGTAGATATATTTGTAATTGTAAAATTTGCAATAGCTATTTGCTAAATAAAACACATGAGGGTGTAACATTTTTGATTCCAGAGCGACTAACTGTAAAAAACCGAATTAACAATGAAACAGATTCTTTATTCGATTGTATTTGTAATTTTGGGAATGTCAAATACAATTGCGCAAATCAAAGGTGATTGGAAGGGAACGCTGGACGTCCAGGGAACCTCCGTCGAAATTATTTTCCATTTTACAACCGCTGAAGAAGCCTTACAAGGCACCATGGATGTTCCGATGCAAGGCGCTACAGGTATACCGTTAACTACGGTTGCTTTCGAAAATAATACGCTAAGCTTAGCGATCGAGCAGGCAGGCATTAAGTATAACGGCACGCTGGCTGATGGCGAAATAACCGGAACATACAGCCAGGGCGGTATGGAGCTTCCATTAGTGTTAAAGAAAACCGTCGTGACCAAACCTGGTGACACGACGCTTGTTTCGACTAAAGAGCAGCTCGCTACATTAATCGCATTTGACAAAGGTGACTTCGCTTACAAGGTGGAAGACTATTTTGCAAAACCAAAGACTTCTGGATTTCAATTGTCGCCCAACGGAAAATACATCTCCTACCGGGAGAAAGATAGCAACAATAAACGCCACGTGATGGTGAAGGAAGTGGCTACCGGAAATGTCGTTCGTGCGATCGAAGAGAAAGATGAGCTTATCAGAGGAATGGGCTGGATCAATGACGAGCGCCTGGTTTATGTGATGGACCGCGGCGGAAATGAAAACTACCATTTGTATGCCATCAATATCGACGGAACAAACAGTATTGACCTGACACCGTTTGAAGATATCCAGGCTTCTATCTTAACGATGTTGAAAGAGCAGAAAGACTTTATCATCATTCAGATGAATAAAGACAATAAGCACGTGTTTGAACCTTACAAAGTGAATATCCATACTGGAGATATGGAAAAGCTATTTACCAATGAAGATCCTGCTAATGCCATCGTAGGATACGAGTTTGATAAAAATGGCGTGCTGCGCGGCTATGCAAAAATGTTAAACGGCATAAATACCCAGTTTTTCTACAAACCAGCAGGTGCGACAACGTTTGAGCTTTTTCATACCACAAAATGGGACGAGACTTTTAGCGTGGTTTCTTTCAATTACGCATCAAAAAATCCGGATGAAGCCTATGTATTGACAAATCTAGACTCAGACAAAACGCGTATCGTGTTGTACGACTTAAAAAATAAGAAAATCTTAAAAGAGATTTATGCGAATGAAGAGTACGATGCTAACCTTATCTCCTTATCCAGAAAACGTAACTGGGAAGTTGATTTCGTAGGTTATGAAGGCGAGAAAGTGGTGATAAAGCCTGTAAGTGACACGTTCAAGAAGATTTATAAAAGCTTGGAGAGCCAATTTAAAGGTTACGAGTTTAGCATCGCTGGAAAAACAGATAACGAAGATCAGCTTTTGGTTGTTGTACAAAGCGATAAGCTTTATGGCCGTTATTACCATTACGATGCCAAAACAGGTAAAGCTACGCTACTGGTAGACTTGATGCCGCAATTGAAGGAAGCTGATATGGCGGAGATGCGCCCAATTACATTCAAATCGCGCGATGGTTTGACGCTTCACGGGTATATTACCTTGCCAAAGGCAGCATTAGCAGGAAAAAAGGTGCCCTTGATTGTCAATCCGCATGGTGGACCACAGGGTATTCGTGATAGCTGGGGATTCAACCCGGAAACGCAATTGTTTGCTAGTCGCGGTTACGCTACATTACAGGTTAATTTCCGTGTATCTGGCGGTTACGGTAAAGACTTTCTTCGTGCTGGTTTCAAGCAGATTGGTCGTAAAGCAATGGATGATGTAGAAGATGGTGTACAGTATGTTATCGATCAAGGTTGGGCAGATAAGAACAATGTTGCTATTTACGGAGCCAGTCATGGCGGATATGCGGTATTACGCGGGTTGACGAAAACGCCAGATCTGTATAAAGCAGGCGTGGATTACGTTGGCGTTTCTAATATCTTCACGTTGATGAGTTCCATTCCAGAATACTGGAAGCCTTACAAAGATATGCTCTATGAAATTTGGTATGATCTGGATAAGGAAGACGAGGCGGCTATTGCCAAAGAGGTTTCACCGTTGTTTCATATTGAAAAAATTAAAGCGCCATTGTTTGTGGTGCAAGGCGCAAACGATCCACGCGTAAAAATTGCCGAAGCTGATCAAATCGTGAAAGCTTTACGCGAGAAAGGCGTAGACGTTCCTTATATGGTGAAATATGATGAAGGACATGGATTTGGTAAAGAGGAAAATCAAATTGAATTCTACAAAGCCATGATGGGCTTCTTTAGTAAGCATCTTCAATAGTTTTACATAAACCATAACGATGTAAAGCCGTTTGCCCTTGGGTAAACGGCTTTATTGTTAGGTGGTTTCCGCTGTCATGATGATCGTTTTGGGGCTAGCGTATTAAAGTTTTTACAGAAAAACAGGGAACGATTGTGAAAGGAACTATCCCGAATATGTTACCTTTATGCTGCTTCAATAACCTGTCTAAACCGTTTAAGCTAACGAAATCAGTGCTGGAGCAACAACAATAATCAGAAATTTACACTTGATGTTTTATGAAAAATTGGTACGCCATTCTCCTCGCTTTGACGACATGCTTATCTGCAACTTTTGCGCAACAGAAAGAACAGGTAGATTACGCCGATCCGCTGGTCGGCACGATGTCTAAATATGAGCTTTCGCATGGCAATACCTATCCGGCGATTGCCCGGCCGTGGGGAATGCACTTTTGGACTCCACAAACTGGTAAAATGGGTGACGGATGGATTTACACCTACACGGCCGATAAGATTCGAGGATTTAAACAAACACATCAACCCAGTCCTTGGAACAATGACTATGGGCAATTTGCCTTAATGCCCGGTACGGGCGAAGCAACGTTTGACCAGGATGAGCGCGCCAGTTGGTTTTCGCATAAAGGCGAAACCGCAAAACCATACTACTACAGTGTGTATTTGGCAGATTACGATGTGCTTACCGAGATTACGCCCACTTCAAGAGCGGCAATCTTCCGCCTGACATTTCCGGAAAGTGATCGCTCGTATGTCGTAATCGATGCATTAGATAAAGGATCGTTTATTAAAATCATTCCGCAAGAAAATAAGATCATTGGCTACTCTACCAAAAACAGTGGCGGTGTGCCGGCAAATTTTAAAAACTATTTTGTGCTGGAATTTGATAAGCCATTTACGTCTACCGCCTTAGTCGCAGATGGCAAAACGATTAAAAACCAACAGGCCGTAGAAGCCGATCATGCCGGTGTTATCGTTCATTTTTCTACCAAAAAAGGCGAACAGGTGCATGTCAAGGTTGCTTCTTCATTTATCAGTCAGGAACAGGCTGCTATAAACTTGCTGGAGGTGAAGCAAAAAACATTTGATCAAACTGCTGCCGAAGGGCGTGAAGAATGGAATAAGGTGCTTGGTAAAGTACAGATTGAAGACGATCGATCTGAACTACTACGTACATTTTATTCTTGCTTATATCGTGCAACATTGTTTCCACGTGACATTTCCGAAATCGATGCTGCAGGAAATCGCGTGCACTACAGTCCATACAACGGGCAGGTTTTGCCTGGCTATATGTTTACGGATACGGGTTTTTGGGATACTTTTCGAAGTCTTTTTCCCTTATTAAATTTGCTCTATCCGTCGATGAATGAACATATGCAGGAAGGCTTGGTGAATGCTTACAAAGAAAGTGGTTTCTTGCCCGAGTGGGCCAGTCCGGGACACCGTGCGTCGATGATTGGGAACAATTCGGCATCGGTGGTGGCCGATGCGTATTTACAGGGATTGAAAGGCTATGATGCAGAAACGCTTTGGAAAGCGGTAAAGCATGGCGCAAATAATGTGCACCCGACAAATTCGTCGACAGGACGCGCGGGATATACTTGGTACAATAAATTAGGCTATATACCATACGGTGAAGATATTAACCAAAACGTTGCGCGCACATTGGAATATGCTTACGCGGACTGGTGTATTTATCAATTTGGGAAATCGTTGGGCCGCCCGGCGGATGAGTTGGAGCCGTATAAAAACAGAGCGTTCAATTATAAAAATTTGTACGACGAGGAAACACGGCTTATGCGTGCTAAAGATGCCAACGGACAGCGGATAGCCAAGTTTGATCCTAGCGGTTGGACAAGGGAATATACGGAAGGAAATGCCTGGCACTGGAGCTTTTGTGTTTTTCACGATCCGCAAGGCTTGATCGATTTGATGGGCGGTAATAAAGCTTTCGTCCATATGCTGGATACGGTATTTGCAATTCCGAGTACGGAAGGAATGAACAGCCGAAGCATGATTCATGAGATGCGTGAAATGCAAGTGATGAATATGGGCCAGTATGCGCACGGTAACCAACCGATCCAGCATATGCCTTACTTGTACAATTATGCAGCAACACCCTGGAAAGCCCAATATTGGACCAGACAGATTATGTCACGACTTTATTCGGCAACAGCAGACGGCTATTGCGGCGATGAAGATAACGGACAAACCTCAGCCTGGTATGTTTTTTCGGCACTGGGTTTCTATCCGGTATCTCCGGGAGCCGGCGAATATGTGCTTGGTTCGCCTTTATTCAAAAAGGCTACTATCTTTTTGGAAAATGGCAAAACGATCGCGATATCATCCAAAAATCAAGCAGATGAAGCCATGTATGTAGCCAATTTGTCGCTCAACGGTAAGCGTTATAACCATAATTTTTTGCGGATCGACGAACTAAAACGTGGTGCGAAGCTACGATTTGACATGTCATCTACACCAAATTTAAAACGCGGCGTGCAGGCCGAAGATGCACCTTACTCGTTCACCAGCGAATTGCGCGCTAACTAAATCTTAATTACGTATGATAAAACATTTGATAAAAAGCCAGATTCTGGCGCTGCTACTAAGCAGTTTTTCGCTCGGTATCGCTGATTTGCAGGCGCAAGATTTAAAAGTGGGTAGCTACAATATCCGTTATGATAACGACGGGGACCGGCAAAACGGTAATGGGTGGCCTAGCCGACTTCCGGTGATTAGTTCGATCATTGGTCAGGTAGATTTTGATGTTTTTGGTGCGCAGGAGGTTTTACATCACCAGCTTTTGCAGTTGGATAGCTTGATCGGTGACGACTACGCCCACGTAGGTATAGGGCGTGACGATGGGAAGACAAAAGGAGAATATGCGCCCATCTTTTACAAGAAAAGTAAATTTACTGCGCTGGAAAACGGTGTGTTTTGGTTATCTACTACGCCCGAAAAACCTTCAACCGGTTGGGATGCTGCATTGCCACGCATATGTACGTGGTTACACTTGGAAGACAAGGCCTCGAAGAAGCGGTTTTGGTACTTTAACCTGCATATGGATCACGTAGGTACAAAAGCACGGGAAGAAAGTTGTAAACTGGTATTGAAAAAGATACAGCAAATGCTGAAAGCTGACGAGATAGCGGTGCTTACGGGCGATTTTAACGTCGATCAGGAAAACCCGATGTACGAAATTCTGGCCGGATCTGTATTGTTGGAAGATAGCTATTCGGCGGCAGCTTTTCGTTATGCCTGGAACGGCACGTTCAATGCATTCGATGCCAATCTTTTTACGAAGAGCCGCATAGACCATGTATTTGTCACCAAAAATGTGACCGTCAAAAAATACGCGGTCTTGACCGATAGTTACCGTAGTCCAAAAACGATAGACAAGGATATTAAGAAAGGCGATTTTCCGAAAGAACTATCGTTCAAGGATTACATGGTTCGGCTACCGTCTGATCATTTTCCGGTCGTGGTCGATTTGTATTTACATTAGTCATAATGAAAACGCTCCAAACCGGAGCGTTTTTTTTGGTAGCTGCACATTTTTTAGGTTATGGTCGAGGTTTTTAGTAATTTCACGTTGATAGTAAACCTAGACCACGGAAAAGTAAAGCTTATGAAAAAGTACCCTATTCCAGCCAATGAGGCGGAGCGGCTCGAAAAACTCGCATCCTATGATTTGATCGGTTTGGGAAAAGATCCCGACCTGGATGTATTTGCCCAAGCGGCAGGCTTGATGGCCGATTGTCCGGTATCGTTGATTGCTATGATGGAGAAAGATGAGCAAGCAATACAAAGCTGCGTCGGGCTGTCGCTGGATCGTGTAGATAGAAAACTGACCGTTTGCCAATATACCATTATGACCGACGAAATGTTGGTGATACCGGATACGTTACAGGACGAACGTACTGCTGATAATCCACTCATCCAGGAAGGAAAGATTCGATTTTATGCTGGCCTGCCCTTATTGGATGAAGATGCCGTGGCCTTGGGCACCCTTTGTGTAATCGATTTTGAACCAAAAACGTTATCAGCAAAACAAGTCGACTCCTTAAAAAAGCTTGCAGAAGCTGTAACCAGAAACCTGTTGGCAAAAAAACGCCGGATACAAGCGAGTTATTATGGTGAAATTTTCAAGCTGACAAAGAATATTATCTGTGTATTGGATACATCGTTCATCGTCAAAGATGTGAATCCGGCATTTGAATCGAGTTTCGCTCTGACAAAGATGTCCGTTATCGGGCGCCCATACACGGCGCTTATCGGCGATGAAGCGGTTGTAGATAACAGCATGCTGACTGGTTTATTGGTTAATAAAGCCGGATTACAATTTATTACCACTACAACAAAAAGCGATGGCAGTACACTTGTTGTGGATTGGTATCTGCGCTATCACGAAGCCAGCCAAGAGGTTTTTGGGTTCGGGCGTAACATAACCAGCGAACGCGAGAAAAAGGAAAAATTGGAACGATCTGAACGACGATTTCGTAATTTTTTCGAGCATGCCATTGGGCTGATGAGTATACATGATATGGACGGGAATATTCTTTCGGTCAATGAAAAGGGTCGAAACCTTTTGCAATATTCGGAAGAAGAAGTTCGGCAACTTAACTTAACGCAGCTCGTACCCGAGCATCATATCCCGATGTTGAAACAGTATCTGGATCGCATCAAAGTGCAAGGCGAAGATTCGGGCATGATGGTATTACAGGGAAAAGACAACCAGGAAATTTACTGGCTGTACCAGAATATGTTGGAGCGAGATGAAAATGACAAGCCCTACGTAATGAGTACTGCGCTCAATATGACAGATCGCATCAAATTGGAGCGCGATCTGCTCTACACAAAAAAAATATTGGAGCAAACGAATGCCGTGGCGCGCGTGGGTGGATGGGAAGTAGATTTCGAGAAAAGCACGGTATACTGGTCGGAGTCGGCTAAGGATGTACACGGGGTCGATAGCGACTTTAATCCTGATTTTGAAACGGCTTTCCAGTTTTTTGAAGAGGAAAGTCAGGAGAAATTGCGCGCTATTTTCAGTCGTGCCCGGACGGCGGGTGAATCGTCAGATGAAGAACTGCGCATTCGTAAGGAGAATGGAAAACATATCTGGGTGCGTATCAAAGTGATTCCGGAAGTAGAAGATGGAATCTGCAAACGGGTGTTTGGTATCATTCAGGATATCGATGAAAGCAAGCGTCTTTATTTGGAACTCGCTCGTAAAGAAGCGATGCTGCAGGCCTTTGTTCACTTTGTTCCCGCTTCGGCTGCAATGTTTGATCGCGATCTTAATTTTGTGTTGGTGAGTCAGCAATGGATTAACGAGTTTCATAAAGAAGAAGTGAACATCATTAACCAAAACTTGTACACGCTATTTCCGAATGCGCCGGAAGAACGAAGAAAAATCTATAACGAAGCGCTCCAAGGTCATCCTCATAAAAATACCGATTTACGCATTGCTACGGATGACCATCTTGAAGTGCAGCACTACAATTGGGAAGTGCGCCCCTGGATGATGGCCGACGGAAGTGTTGGCGGTATCATTATACTGGTGCAAAACATTACGGAATCAGTCCATTTCAACGAAAAACTTAAAGAAGCAAAAAATCTGGCCGATTTAGCCAGCAGAGCGAAATCAGAATTTTTAGCTAATATGAGTCATGAGATACGCACACCGCTGAATGGTGTTATCGGATTTTCTGATTTGCTGCTGAAAACGCCATTAAACGATATTCAGAAACAATACCTCAATTATATCAATGAGTCGGGCAGCAGCTTGCTCAACATTATCAACGATATCTTGGATTTTTCCAAAATTGAGTCTGGTAAGTTGGAGCTTTTTATCGATCAGTTTAATCTGTATGATTTAGGACACCAAGTGATCAATGTAGTGCTTTACCAGGCGCAGCGTAAGGAGATCGAGCTGCTGCTGAATATGGAGCAGGGCTTGCCCGCAAAGATATGGATTGATGAGTCGCGAATTAAGCAAGTGCTTATCAATTTGCTGGGCAATGCAGTAAAATTTACCGAGCAGGGAGAGATCGAGTTGAAAGTAGAGAAGCTAGCGTCGGATGAAAAAAACATTAGCTTGCGCTTCACCGTGCGCGATACCGGCATTGGCATTCCTGCGGATAAGCAACAACGTATTTTTGACGCCTTCACGCAAGAGGATAGCTCAGTAAGTAAACGATATGGCGGCACCGGACTTGGCCTAACCATTTCTAACAATATTTTGCGATACATGGGAAGCGAGCTCTCGTTGGAAAGCAATCTTGGAAAGGGATCTACTTTTCATTTTGATATCACGGTGGCGTATGAAGAGACTGCAGAAGAACTGGGCGACGATTTGGCGATAGACCGGGTCTTGATCGTGGACGATAATCAAAATAACCGGATTATCCTGCAGCATATGCTGGCCTACAGAAACATTTGGTCAGAACAGGCGGCCAACGGGATGGAAGCCTTGCAGTTGCTGATGCGTGGAGAGCGATTTGATGTGATCTTAATGGATTATCACATGCCTATATTATCGGGATTGGAAACCGTTGAAAAAATCAAGGAACTGTTTGCCCGGCAGGGCGAAAGTATTCCGTTAATTGTGCTGCATACGTCATCGGAGGAACATGAAGTTATTAGCACTTTTCAGCAACAAGACCATTCCTTTTGTTTGCTCAAACCAATTAAATCACAGGAGCTTTATGCCACATTACGGCGTGTGGTGCAGCAAAAACGCGACAAAAGTGCGGCTGTAGCAACACCACATACAACGATTAAAACGAATATCTACCAAAATAAGCTTCGTGTATTACTGGCTGATGATAATCAGGTAAATATGGCCCTAAACGTACGCATGATGCGATCCTTAATGCCTAATGCATTGTTGGTGGAAGTCAATGATGGCGCCAAAGCGATTGAGCGCTGTAAAGAAGTACACTTTGATTTAATCTTGATGGATGTGCAGATGCCAGCGGTAGACGGGATCGAGGCCACCAAAACGATACGCACACTGCAAAATTATGCGAATGTGCCCATTATAGCCGTGACTGCTGGAAATGTTTTTGGCGAGCGAGACGAATGTATTGCAGCCGGCATGACAGATTTCTTGCCTAAACCATTCCGACAACATGATTTGCAACAGATGTTGATGAAGTTTTTTTCTTTCGATGATGTGACGCTGAGCGCAAATGATCGTTTTGATGAGCATGTTGACCGAAAGGTGCTCGATGAACAGGTCGGCAACGACCAAAATTTTCGTTCGTTTTTCCTAGGGCTCGTGTTGCAAGAAATTACAACACTTGCTAACGAATTGGCTATCGCTAGCAAAACGCAGGATAATGCACGTGTAAAGAGCTTGCTGCATAAATTGCGGGGCACAGCAGGTACAGCAGGTTTATTCAGATTGGTTAAGTTAACTAGTCATCTGGAAAAAAATATCGACAACATTGCCGACTACCAACCACAGATTCAGGATATCCAGGCTGAGATTGCTATAGCGGCAACCTTGATTTCAGCGCTATAATAATACCCTTGGTATCGCCATTTGCGCGAATAGAGAAGGAACAAGCGATAACGATCGGCTTTTTTCAACGATTTGTCATCGTTGTGTAGAAGAATTGTGGTTTTAAAATTTTAAATGTAATAAAACTTGTTACATTAAATAGCTGTTGTTAATTTTGTAGAGAAATGAACAACACACGATTTGCAACGGTTATACATATACTGACACTACTGGATCAAAATCCGGGCGTTTGGTTAACATCCGATTGGATGGCAGGCAGTATTAACGTAAATCCTGTTATTGTACGAAAAGAATTAAGCGTCTTGCAGGAAGAGGGTTTGGTGATCACACGTAAAGGAAAAGAGGGTGGATCGATGTTGCAGCGCTCGGGTCAGGATATTTTGCTTGTTGATATTTATAAACTGGTTAAGAATGCCGATGTTTTGGGAAAACGTAATAGGCACACTAATCCAAAGTGCCCCGTAGGGAAGGAGATAAACAATAAATTGGCGACGCTCTTTGACGAAACCGATAAGGCCGTATTTGCATCGCTTGCAGGCAAAACGCTGGCTGAGTTTTCTATGCAATTTGTATAGGAGCTATTTTTTGTGTTTAAATGTAACAAAAGTTATTACAGTATATTTTACGAATTAAAATTGATTTAAAATGAAAACAGGAATTACAGGAGCTACCGGACAGTTAGGTCGCTTGGTGGTAGAAAAATTAAAAGAAAGAACAGCCGCAGAAAATATCGTTGCATTGGTGCGTACGCCAGCAAAAGCAGCTGATTTGGGGATTGAAGCGCGCTCGTTTGATTACGATCAAGCAGAAACGTTAAAAGATTCGCTAGTTGGTATCGATCAATTATTATTGATCTCGGGCAATGAAATCGGCCAGCGCGCTACCCAACACGAAAATATCATCACAGCAGCAAAAGCAGCGGGTGTAAAGCATATCGTATACACCAGCTTGTTGCGTGCAGATACTTCTACGTTGAGCTTGGCTGCAGAGCACGTAGCAACAGAACAAGTATTAAAAGATGCCGGTATTGCACACACGATCCTGCGTAATGGCTGGTACACCGAAAATTATACAGGCTCAGTAGCAGGGGCCGTCGCCGCCGGAGCATTTATCGGTAGTGCTGGAAACGGAAAAATTGCATCTGCTGCGCGTGTTGACTATGCGGAGGCTGCGGCTATCGTATTGACAAGTGAAGATCAGGCTGGAAAAGTATACGAATTAGCAGGGGATAAGGCATATACGTTGACAGAATTCGCTGCCGAGTTATCTGCTCAGGTTGGAAAAGAAATTCCGTATAATGATTTATCGGAGAACGAATATGCTGAAGTATTGAGTCAACTCGGTGTGCCTAAGGAATTTGCACAAGCGATCGCCGGATGGGATGTGAGTGCTTCGCAAGGTGATCTTTTTGATGACGGCGGCAAATTATCTTCTTTATTAGGTCGTCCGACTACGCCACTAGCTGAGACCATCAAAGAGGCTTTGCAAACGAGCTAAAACACGTACACCGTAAAACTTGCGGTTTTTAGGAATCGACGGTCGTACGAATAAAATAGAAAAAAGCTGTCCGAGGACAGCTTTTTTCGTTATTTTTTACTTTTTCTTTGCTTTTTTAGGGGCATCTACCGCCTCTTTAAGTGCTTTACCAGCGGTAAACTTAGGGAGTTTTTTTGCAGCAATTTTGATTGTTGCTCCTGTTTGTGGATTTCTACCGTTGCGCGCAGCACGGTCAGAGATGCCAAACGTACCAAATCCGATTAAGGTTACGGACTCGCCTTCTGCTAAAGACGATGACACTGCTCCAGTAAAACTGTTAACTGCTTTCTCTGCTTGTGACTGCGTAATTCCAGCCTCGCTGGCGATATGCTTGATCAGGTCTGCTTTGTTCATTATATTTAAATTTAAGATTGATAGTATCTACACTAATTCTGTGCCATAATTCTTTGTTCAACGCCGTTTTCCGAAATCATTTTCAAATTTCTTTTATTAATAAATCTAAAAAAGCTACGAATATCCCGTTAAAAGCATTGTAATAGAATCGAATCGAATGAAGTTTATCTTCGTTAGCGATAGCTAATATAGATAAATTATTTATCAAAGTAAAGATTATGTTAAATCTAATTTCCGCTGTTTATATTAATGAATTAACTAGTTATCAGCGGATGTGCTTTTTTTAATACAACTACGGTTTTACAAATAATTCATTGCGCGACTTGTTATGTAGAATGAGTACATCCGAGACGCGTGTCTTTGTATGGTTTGCAGGTAGTTTTAAACGCAACTTCCGTCAAAAAGAAATAATTTCATCATGTTATTCTGTTACCTGCATCATGCAAACGGGTTTAATGCATTTTCGATGTTTTTAGGAAGCGTTCGCTGAGGCTTTTGGTAATGATATCCGAAAAAGCTATATTGGAAAGGAATAATATACCTTACTATGCATTTTTTTTCTACTCGTATTGGTCGTATTGCGATTATTTTTGTCGGATTTTCGCTTTTTAATAATGTTGTTTACGCACAGCGCACGCAAAAGCCGCCTCTCCATGGTCGGCATTGGATGGCTATTACCGGCAAACCACTAGCGGCCACGGCAGGCGCTCAAATTTTCCAACAAGGAGGAAACGCGGTTGATGCGGCCTGCGCCATGCTGGCAGCGACCTGCACCATGTGGGATGTGTTAAGCTGGGGGGGCGAAACGCAAGCGCTTATTTATAATCCGAAATTAAAAAAGGTGATCGCGATCAACGCGCTGGGCGTTGCACCGACGGGCGCGACCGTAGACTTTTTCAAAGCTAAAGGTTATGCATTTCCGCCTGAATATGGTCCATTGGCCGCCGTAACGCCTGGAACGCCCGGCGGATTGTGTTATATGCTGGCAAATTATGGTACCAAAAGTTTGCAGGAAGTATTGAAACCAGCAATGGAAATGGCAGCAGGCTATGCTATTGATGCGCAGACGGCAAATAGTATAGAACGCGGAAAAGCTCGTATAAAAGAATGGCCTTATAGTAAGAATGTGTTTTTGGTGCATGAGGGCGAAGAGCGTGAAGCTCCGGAGCCCGGTGAGATCTTTGTGCAGCAAGATTTATTGCAAACGCTGACGAAAATGGTCGAGGCTGAGCAGTCAGCGCTTCAGGCCGGGAAAGATCGCAAAACGGCTATTATGGCCGCTTATGATCGTTTCTATCGCGGTGATATTGCGGAAGAATTTGTGCGCGGCAGCAAGGAGCAGGGCGGACTTATTACCAAAGAAGATCTGGCAAACTGGAAGCCGATAGAGGAAGAGCCTTTACACATCGAATACAAGGGCATTGACGTTTATAAACTTCAGGAATGGACACAGGGGCCGGCTATGCTACAAAGTTTAAATATTTTGAAAAATTTTGATTTGCAAGCTATGGGTTACAATTCTGCAAATTATGTGCATACGATTTACCAAGCGATGAACTTAGCTTTTGCTGATCGCGATTTTTATTATGGTGATCCTTATTTTTCGCCCAAGGCACCTATGAAAGGCTTATTGAGCGATGCTTACGCGAAGATGCGTGCACAAACCATAGATTCATTGAAAAACGATCCGTATATCGGCCCTGGTGATCCTTACCCGTTTGAAGACAGCACAAATCCGTACCAAAGTTTGTTGAATAAGCGTGCTAAATTGATAAATCCTTCCGCCAATGATCAATTGGATTTTGTTCCGAAGCATGACGTTACCTTGCTGGAAGATGTTGCGGAACCATATAGACTTGCTGCGGAAGTGGATAGTCTGTACATGGATCGCTTACTCCGCGGCACGACCAGTGTGGAAGCAGCGGATGCGGAAGGTTGGGTGGTTTCGATCACGCCGAGTGGAGGTTGGTTGCCGGCATGTATAGCCGGAAATACGGGTATTGGCATGAGTCAACGTTTGCAAAGCTTCGTACTGGACTCGTTGATTAGCCCGTTTAATGTGATCGAACCGGGCAAAAGGCCGCGCGTTACTCTTACACCCGCACTTGCTTTGAAAGACAATAAGCCATTTCTGTCATTCGCCGTACAAGGTGGCGATACACAAGATCAAAATCTTTTACAGTTTTTTCTGAATGTGGTAGAATTTGGCATGACGGTGCAAGAGGCCAGTGAAGCGGCTAACATCAATAGCAACCAACTTTGGCTTTCTCTTGGTGGCACAAAGGTGGACGATCGTAAGCCGCGCGCTGGAAGCTTGTTGTTAGACAGTCGAACGCCCACCGAGGTCATCGATAAGCTCAAAACTATGGGCTACACGATTCAATTAGGCGAGCGTACAAGCGGGCCGATTAATGCAATTTATTTCGATGATAAACACCAGACGTTGTGGGGTGGAAGTAGCAACAATGGCGAAGATTACGGTATCGGTTGGTAATAATAACTAATTAGTTGGCGTAAAAAAAGGCTGATACAACAAACACATGTGTAGTTGCATCAGCCTTTTTTTCTTCGGTAGTTCGCCGAAATTACTTTTGCAGAACCTGCCCGCTAGACGATTTATTGACAGTAAGGTTTTGTGGTTTTCCAATGTAATACACTTTTGCGGAAGAAGATACATCGGCTGTTAAGTTTTCGGACACTTGTACGGTTGCCTTACTGGACGAACTGGCGTCGACAGTTGCTCGTTTAAGCTTAAGCGCTGCAAGGTCGATATTGGCGGATGAACTGATATCCAAATCGGCTTCATTTGCGCTGCCTGCTAAGACTAATTTGGCCGAGCTGGAACCATCAATCGTAAGTTTGGACGTGGTTATATGTGCGTCAAAGCGGCCAGAAGAACTGAGGTCTATCGTCGCATGCTCGGCGATGATAGTGCTGGCAAGTAACTTCCCGGAAGAATTTACGGTAACCAGGATTTGCGGAACCTTGATTTCGCTTTCTATATGAAGGGAGGCGCTGGACGAGACGTTGATTTGCTGCAACTTAGCAGTTGAATATACGGTGACCCGGTTGGGTTTTTGTGTACGGATATTGACATTGGATTTGTAACGTATGTGAAGCGTACCGCCTTTAACCACCGTCTCCAGTTTGTCGAGATGATCTTGGTTTTCTACTTCGACAACGACCTCATTGCGGTTAGACACGATGTATTTCGCTTGAATGGACCTGGAAACCGCAATACCATTTGGACTGGCAATTTTCCGAGTTTGACTATGTTGTCCGTAAGTGAGTGTAGAAGCGGCTATTAGCGCCAGCGTTAGTAATCTTTTCATAAATGGATTTTTTATGGCTGTTTTATTTTTTTAATAATATAAGGTCTGGTAAAAGATAGTCCTAAGATATCGACAATTCTTTCCAATTGCAAGGATGAAGGTGAAGATGTCGTGGAAATGAAAACACCATTTGCCAAGCGCTTATAGAAGCAAATACAATTCAGCAAAGTCGTCTTTTGCTACTTACATCAACTAGCATGTTCCTCGCGGGGGGACCGGGCGATACCTTTTGTCTGGACACAAAGTATGCAAAAAAGTCCTTGTTTCATCGAGGCGATTTGTCGCGCGATCCTTCGCACACAAGCCAATTGCCGCTCAGGCTAGAATGACAGCACAAAATCCTTTGGATAATTTTGTGCTATAATTCTCATGCCTTCCCATCGCTCAACCTGCGTCAATTGCTTGTTTTCCATCGCTTGATGAAACGTTGGTGATGTTGTTCGCAGAGCGTTTATTGACGCTTGCGTTCACCACTTCGCAAAGCGATAATCTATTGTTTTTGACCTCGGCGAGGTCATATATTTATAGAGAATGCTGTTTTTCTTTTTTCCGACTCCGTAGGAGTCGTATATCGCTAGTGTCCCTCGCCGGGACGGGGCAATACTTTTTGTCTGGACACAAAAAGTATTCAAAAAAGTCCTTGTTTCATCGAGGCGATTTGTCGCGCAATCCTTCGCACACAAGCCAATTGCCGCGCAGGCTAGAATGATAGCACAAAATCCT